>Ga0315279_10011255_pt1 | contig 10379 bp, 9 predicted proteins | sample YL17G06_20_MG_FD_203694 | JGI IMG/M metagenome (GOLD analysis project Ga0315279, IMG submission 203694) | Sediment microbial communities from Yellowstone Lake, YNP, Wyoming, USA - YL17G06_20 | ecosystem: Environmental > Aquatic > Freshwater > Lake > Sediment | place: USA: Wyoming | collected...
GGTTCCCAGCGGCGTACTCGCCCACCCCCTTGACTGATTGAACTTGCTTGAAGAGCTCGTCCGTAGGCAGCTCAGACGTCCGCCACGACTCAATATCGAGCTTGCCGCCGGCGACGCGCTCAGCAAGCTCAATCAAATACGGAGAACGGTAGCCTGCCCGGATCTGTTTCCGGACGAAGGACTCCGTGAGTCCTGCAATCGCATCTGCAGTCGGGAAACTGCTGACTCCATCGCCGAATTTCTTGCCAACCAGGACGGTCAAGTTCTCTATCATGACCTCCGTCAGTGACCAACTGCAATTCGTCGTGCAGATCATTTTCACGATATCCTCGAAGACCGTGGGCGCGCGCAGCATCCGCCCGGCGCCAGCCGCGGGGATCCAGCGATAGTGAGGATGCAGCTTTGCTTCCCGATAGAACTCCGACAGATCTTCCTCCATTCGAAAACACTCGCTCAATTGCGACCGAATCTCGCTCTTGTCAGCCAAGCTGAGGTTCTTTTCCCTTTGAATGTTCACGGAGACAGCCTCCGCATCATCCGAGAGCGTGCAGGAAGCAAGAGATCCATCCCTGAGCGCAAGGAGCCGAGAGAATGTCTGGCTCTCCTTGTTGACTCGGAAAGGGGCAAGGGCACACCATCCGTGGCTGTAGACGGTTCGCCAGAAGCTGAAATGAGGAGGAGTTTTAAGTGTGATGTGTGATGTGAACACTCTCGAGCACTCCAGGGATTCGCTCCATTGTAAAACTTGACCGCGACAATTGCCTCGGCTGGACACTGAATATAAACAGCATGGAACCGAAATGCAAAACTCCTTCGACATTCATCATGAAAAATGAAAAAGAAATTGTTAGATTGACACTCACACAGCATTTCTTCATCCACAACTTCATTCAATTCGCGACGCACGTGCTGGACCCTGCAATCGAGGTTCACGACCTCGTAAGAACATTTCAGAAGAGGCATCACGAGCCCGTGAGGGCTGTTGACGGCGTCTCATTCGAGGTTCGACGTGGAGAAATCTTCGGCCTCCTCGGCCCGAACGGCGCCGGGAAAACCACCACCATCAAGATTCTGACGACCCTGCTCGCACCGACGTCCGGCACCGCACGCATACTCGGGCATGATGTCGTTGCTGATCCCCTCGGTGTGCGCAGGCAGATCTGCGTTGTCGTTCAGGAGAACGCTGTCGAGCTGTATCTATCGGTGAGAAACAACTTCCGCACCTTCGGGAGATTCCACGGCATGACGTCGAAGGAGATTGAAGAGCGGACAAACCGCGTGACGGAACTCTTCGGCCTTCGGGAGTATCTCAACGAAAAGGGATTGGATCTCAGCGGCGGGCTGAAGCGGCGCGTGCAGGTGGCAAAGACATTCATGATAGATAAGCCGATCGTTTTTCTGGATGAAGCCACTACGGGTATGGACGCGTTCAACAAGCGAGCGACCATTGAGGCGATAAAGGAAAACGCGCGTAAAGGAAGAACAATCGTTCTGACAACGCACATCTTGGACGAAGCTGAGGAACTCTGCGATGCCGTTGCGATCGTCAATCGGGGGAGAATCATCGCCGGGGGCAGCGTTGAGGATGTCAAGTCGATGAGCCTTCGGCTTCTCTACCTGACTCTCTCATTGAAGACTGTATCGGAGGAAGTCCTTCGAACCATTCAAGAGCGGGAGCCTCTCCACGTCGACATCAAGAACAATACCATCGAAGTGACCGTGCGCGAGGCGACGGCGGCTCTTGATGTTCTCACTGCCGTGAAGCAGACCGGATCGCTCGAGCATTTCGAAATCAGTAGTGCCAGCCTCGAGGACGTTTTCCTTCAGCTTATCGACAAGAAAGCGAGCATTGACTGATGAGGGAAGTACTGGCAGTCGTTTACCGCGAATATCTCATCCGCAGGACGAGCCCTACGTGGCTGTTCTTTGATCTCGCCGTCCCCCTGCTCTACCTCCTGATGTTCGGCGTCGCGTTCGATAAGGCGCTTGGCCACGGTCTGAGGATCGGAGAAGCGACTGTGCCGTACAACGCCTTTTTCCTTGGCGGCGTGCTGTCGATGTCGTCCTTTGGCAGCGCGATGAACCAATCGTACGGCTTTTTCGTCGACCGCGACAACGGAATTTTCTATGAGTTTCTCACGTACCCCATGACGAGAGGCCAGTTTCTGCTCGGGAAAATTCTCTTTCAATGTGCCATGGCGGTGATCCAATGCATGCTGACCATCGCGGCGGGAACCCTGCTCCTGGAAATCAACATCCGGTGGGAACTGCTGCTCTTTGCACTCATCGGGATGATGATAGGAACAGCGGGATGGTTCTTTTTTCTCGCCATTGTGGCATTTCGTATTCGTCGCAACGATACCTTCAATACCGTCATCAACGTCGCGTACTTCGTGCTGATGTTCTTGAGCAGCATGTTCTATCCCCTTGATCAAGTTCCATCCTGGCTCAGGGCAATCTCGAGGATGAATCCGTTGACGTGGCAGACTGATGCCCTGCGCTTCCTGACGATAGGACTAGGAACGTTCTCCACTTTCCTGCTTGAAGCTCTCGGCTTTGGAGCGTTTTTGCTGCTCTCATTCTGGTTTGCCGTGCGTACATTGCAGAAGGCCCTGTGAGATCAGATTTAACACTTTGCTCTTTCAGTCGCGCGATCGGTTCCTTCAACGCTTTGATCTCGATACCCCTATGAGCACTGTAGGATTTATCTACCACCCCGACTACCTTAAGCATGATACTGGTATCGGTCACCCGGAGCGGCCTCAACGCCTTGAGACGCTCGTACAGCATCTTCTGAACACTCCCTTGTGGCGACAACTGTCACACCTCCGCCCTGAGCCGGCTCCTCTAGAACAGATACACAAAGTGCACCCGGAGCGATACTCGGCAATGATCAAAGTTCGCTGCCTGGGAGGTGAACAAATCCTTAACGGGGGCGACACGCATGTCTGTAAAGAATCGTACGATGTGGCGCTGCTGGCAGCTGGAGGGGTGCTGCACGGAGTTGATGAGGTGATGACGGGAAAGCTGAGCAGCGCCTTTTGTGCCGTGAGGCCGCCGGGGCATCACGCGGGAACCTCGACCGTCATGGGATTTTGCCTCTTCAACAACATTGCTGTTGGAGCACGCTACGCTCAGCAGAAATATGGGGTCGAGCGCGTTGCGATCATCGACTGGGATGTCCACCACGGGAACGGCACGCAGGAGATCTTCTACGAAGACAACTCCGTTTTCTACATCAGCCTTCATCAGTACCCTTACTATCCGGGAACCGGAGCAGCAAACGAACGAGGGGAAGGCAAAGGCGAGGGGTATACCCTGAATTGCCCAATGGGCGCCGGGAGCGTGGAAAAAGATTACCTCGACGCGTTCCAGGCCCAGATCCTGCCGGCCCTTCACGAGTTTCAGCCCCAACTCGTGATGATTTCGGCAGGATTTGATGCCCACACGGACGACCAGCTGGCTTATATCAATCTCACCGAGGACTCCTTTGCGAAAATGACTGAGTTCGTCGCTGACATCAGCTCGAAATACTCCGGGAGCCGGATCGTATCCGTTCTCGAAGGAGGATACAACCTGCAAGCCCTGGCCAGGAGCGTCGAGTCTCATCTCAGGGTGCTCAGCCAGTGAACTGTAATCGGCCGCGAACCGGCTGTTCGTTTGCACCCTCAAACGGAAGGCATGACCATGTCGCACCCTCTCATCGAGCGTGAACGCCTCATCAATCTCTTCACGAGGTTTGCCACGATCGACGGACTCTCACTCCGGGAACGCCAGATTGCCGACGAAGTCAGTGCTGTCCTTCGTGGCGCAGGGGTCCGTGTTCTGGAAGATTCCGCCGGGACCAGACTGAACGGTGCCGCCGGCAACCTACTTTGTTTTCCACCGGGTTTCGATGCCAACCAGCCGACGATCATGCTCACGGCGCACCTTGATACCGTCCTCCCGACCGCAAAGCTCAAACCTGTGAGAGAAGAGGTGAGGATAACCTCAGATGGGACGACAATTCTCGGTGCGGACAATAGAGTCGGTGTCTCGGTTCTTACCTATCTCTTGCTCGCCGTGACAGAAAAGAAGCTACCCTGCAAGAACTTCTTCGTCGCGTTCACCATCGCTGAAGAGGTTGGACTCCTGGGAGCAAGCACGATTGATCTTTCACTCTACGGCGTGCAGTCAATCTTTGTGTTTGACTGCTCGAGGACTCCGGGCGTGTACATCCGCGAGTGCGTGGGTCTCTCGCTGTTCAAGGCTCGGTTCGTCGGCAAAGCGGCGCATGCTGGTGTTGCCCCAGAAGAGGGTGTGAACGCGATCGCACTCGCCGGCGCGGGCATCGCAGACCTTCAGCTCGGAAGGATTGACCAGGATCTGACGGTCAACATCGGAAAGATTTCGGGCGGTGAAGCAACCAACGTCGTTCCTGACAAAGTTGATATTGAGGGAGAGGTTCGATCGTTCTCTCCGAAACGCATACAGGAACAGCTGGGACTGATCGAGAGAACACTGTCGCAAGCGGTTATTGGGAGGGGAAAGCTCGTCTTCGAGACCAAGGTGGATTTCCCACCGTACGTTCACTCACACGACTCTCCGATCATCCGAGATGTGGAGAGGGCTCTCAGGGCCGTCGGCCTGCAACCGCAGCCGATTCGATACACAGGAGGAAGCGACGCAAACGAATACAACGCCAAGGGAATTCCGGCTGTCAACCTGGGGATCGGCGCACAAAAGCCGCATACATTTGAGGAGTTCGTGCTCCTCGAAGATCTCGTGAAATCCGCTGAGATTGCCTTTATGCTTCTTCAACATTCGATAGGGACGTAAAAAGCTTTCGATCGCACGCACTACGCTTTGCCTTTACTTTCCAGCATTTCCTTCACCTCTTTGAGCGCCCCCTCGATACGATCCATTTGAGCGTTGTGGTCGGCCCACACCTCGCTCCTCTTCATCGATTGACGTTCGGACATCTGTGCTGCTCGGACAACCTTGTCCATAAAATACCCGAAGATCCATACGCCGATAAAGCCGAGAGGGACAATCACGATGAGCAGCGATCGCAATCTCGGAATACCAAAGAAGATTTGCAATTTGTCGCTTGCCGTGATAATCAGCAGGGTGAAATTCACGATGATCAGAAATGACTGTCCTAAGTCGAACCGATACTTCTGGGCGAAGAAAAATTCCCTCCACTGTGCCAGACGTTTTCTCAGCGCCTGCGGTTCACTTGATGACTGAGATGACATAAAGGACTCCTTATCCGGATGAAAGAGGCTGTTGAAAGAATCGGCTTAGTTCAAATGCTGATGACCGCTTGAGAGAAGGCGCACCAGACAGACCATGGCGGCACAGGCGGGATGTTGCCTCTCTTGTGGTCTCCTGGATCATACTGGCTGGTCAGTGGCTGCGAGCAGTAAACCGGAGCTTGAGTTCTTGCTGAAAAATCTCGGTTGCCTCTGCGTCAAAAAGGATGAAACGGACTTCGCGGAGCTTCTTTGCTTTCAGCAGAAAATCGATTGCGGTGCCTATCATGATGCTCGCGCAATGATGCATGGAGAAGCCACCGACTCCAGTTCCGAGTGCAGGAAAGGAGATTGAGGAGAGACCACGTTGTTCGGCGAGCACGAGGCTGCTGCGTGTGGCCGCCTTGATCGAATCGGCGTCGGTATGGAGGTCCTGGCCCATCACGGCCGCGTGGATGACGTGTTCAGCCTTGAGCGCCCCTCCGGACGTCAAGATTGCCTGTCCGACCTCAATCGGCCCCTGCCCCATAGCTTCTTGTTCAATCTGAACGCCGCCCTTCCGCTTGATTGCACCCGCGACACCGGCACCCATCCAGAGGTGATTGTTGGCTGCATTGACAATCGCGTTGGTCTCCTGGGCGGCGATATCTCCTTGAACAACCGTGATTTCGCCATTTCCGACGTGGATTTTCATGGGGAGAAGGATGAGGAAATACCGTGTGGAGGAGCGGCACGCTCTGGTGCCAGAATCGTGTTACGCAATAGGAAGGAGGATGCGGATCGTCGTGCCTTTTCCCAACTCACTATCGATTTCGATCCTACCCTTATGGTCGTCAATGACCTTTTTGACGATGGCCATGCCGAGGCCCGTGCCGTGCTTCTTCCCGTACGTCATGAACGGCTCGAAGATCTTTCGTTTCACTTCTTCCGGCATGCCGCTTCCACTATCGGTGAATTCGATCTTGACGAACCCATCACTCGGCTCAGTGACAACCGTGAGCGATCCACCCTGGGGCATAGCATCGCGCGCGTTGCTGGCGATGTTGTAGAACACCCGCACCATCTTGTCCTGATCCATCTTCAGATTGCCCTGAAACTGCGTCTTGCGGATCAGCTGCACGTTGTTTTTAGTAAGATCTTTCTCAATGAAATCGAGCACACCACCCATCACTTCGGCGAAGTCGAGTTCCTCAATATTCATCGAGCTAATCCCGCGCGTGAAATCAAGGATCTCCTGCGTCATGTTCACAAACCGGTCTACTTGGTGGATCATCTCGTCGGCGAGCTTTGCAGCCTCTTCGTTGCCCGATTTCTTCTTCATCACCTGGGCGTAAACGCGCAGGGTGCCCATCGGATTCTTAATATCGTGGATGATGACGCTGGCCATGCGTCCGACTGCGGACAGCCGCTCGTTGGCCACCATCTCCTGTGCCATGCGTGCATTTTCAATCGCGATCGATGCGTGCGTCGAGAAGGCATCGATGAACTGTTCATCGTCGGCAGTGAACGCCTCCTCGCTCTTGTTGAGTAACTGGAAAACGCCGATGATTGTCCCATCTTTGTTTCGCATGGGCATGCACAGGATATTCCGCGTCCGATAGCCGCTGCGTTTGTCCACCTCCGGGTTGAAGCGCGGGTCGCTGTACGCGTCGGGGATGTTGATCGTCTCCCCTGTTTGCGCCACATAGCCGGCAATCCCCTTCCCCATCGGGAGACGGATCTCTACCATGTTGTCCCCTTGCAGCACCTTTGACCACAACTCCTGCTTGATCGCATCGACCATATACACGGTTCCCCGATCCGCATCTGTGCTGCTCACCGCGGAGTCGAGAATCAGACCCAGCAATTTGTCGAGATCCAGAGTTGAGTTGACGATCTTGGTGGCCTCGATGAGCTTGTGGAGCTTATCAAGGCGACCTTCCGAGGTGCGGTGCTGTGTTTCGAGCTGTTGAACAATGTTGTCATTCGCTCGTCGCAACCGGCTTGTCAGCTCCTTGAGTACGTTGCTGGAAATGGTACTTTGGCGAGCGAGAAGAGCTTCGAACTCCTTCTGGGGTAGGACAAAGGCAGCGGTGGGCTCCAAACACGTAGCTCGGGCAGAGCGTCCATGAGCATCGACGACCCCAAGCTCTCCGACGATGTTGCCTGCTTCAAGAATGTTGAGTGTGGTCTCCTCACGGTATGCCGTGTGTCGGGAGATCTTGACCTTACCCTTCTCGATCAGAAAAACCTTATCAGCGGGCGCATCGATGTCCATGAGGACTGTGCCGGCAGCATAGGATTCTTCCTTAAGGAGAGGAGCGATCGTCTGCAGATCTTGGTCGCTGAGCCCTTTGAACACCACCGAGGCTCGTAGCGCATCAAGCTGCCGACCAGTAATGGCCATCAAGTTCCTCCGACGTTAGGACAGCGCGAGCAACAAAGACGACGAATAATAGCAAGATTCGCCCACTTAGTCAAGGAAGCCGGTTTCTTGCTTTTCGGACAAAATCTCTCTACAATAGCACGGCCTTCTCGATTCCAGCAATCGTTCGCAGCGTTGTACTTCCTTCGTTTGTGCGCCGTGGTCACTGCTAGACTCCTCCAGTCCATAAGAATAGGAAGTCGTCTTCGAGCACTCGGGAAAGGCCCCGTGCAGTGCCACAAGATGTCCGAGACAGGCAACACTCTCACGTCGATACGTCGTGCATCCATGCCCCCGCTCGGGTGGAGCATCAGAATTTCATGTATGACCTTACAAATTCGCCGACAAGGTTGAAAAGCTGATGCAACGCTTCTGGTACCTGGTGTACAATATCATCGTCATTCCTCTCTTCTGGCTACTCCTCCGCGTCGGTGCACTTGTCAATCGGAAGATTCGACGAGGCCTCCGAGGCCGACGGGGTCTCTTGCAGCAACTCGAACAGGATATCCAGAAGCTCACGAAGAGCCGGCGCATCTGGTTCCATTCGTCGTCGATGGGTGAGTTTGAACAGGCCAAGCCGATCATTGCGGCACTGAGACGAAAGTACAATGATCTCGACATCATTGTGACTTTCTTTTCCCCTTCCGGGTACGAACACTCGCGGAATTACAAGCTGGCATCGCTGATCACCTATATTCCCTTCGACAGTAGTGCGAACGCGCGCCGATTCGTTGACCTCATCCGGCCTTCTGCAGCCATCATGGTTCGGTACGACATCTGGCCCAATCACGTGTGGGAACTTCAGAAGCGCAACATCCCAACGCTCATTGCCAATGCAACCCTGCGCAAGAACTCCTCACGGCACTATCCCTTCTTGAGAAGCTTCCACCGCCAGGTGTACGAAAGCATCACGTCGATTTTGACCGTTTCTCAATCAGACGTCGACTCATTTGGAAATTTTCAATTGACACAGCCGGAACTCCACGTCATCGGCGAGACCCGGTACGACCAAGTGTGGCAGCGAAGCGAAGAGGCTCGATCAAAACACCTGATTCCTCCGGATATTTTGAAGCGCAAGAGGGTTCTTGTCGTAGGGAGCAGTTGGGAGGAGGATGAAGCGGTCGTTTTGCCTGCATTCCGGCGAATCGCACAGCATGACTCCAATGCCGTCATGATTCTTGTCCCCCACGAACCGACAATCGATACGTTGGAGCGCTTGGAGCTTGCACTGAACTATTCCCTCCGTTTTATCCGGTTTTCCGACCTGAATGACTTCTCGGATGAAAACGTCATTCTGGTCGACGGCATCGGGATTCTGATGGCCCTGTATCAGTATGCCGATGTTGCCTACGTCGGCGGGAGTTTCCGGCAGGGGATTCACAACGTGCTTGAGCCAGCGGTGTACGGCATTCCGGTGCTCTATGGGCCGAAGCATCAGAATTCCCAAGAGGCTCTGGAGCTCGCCCGGCGCGGCGGGAGCTTCGTCGTCACAAGCCAGGAGGAGTGCTACACTCACCTCCGAAAGCTTCTCAACGACAAAAAAACTCGCACGAAGGCAGGCGCGGAGTCCTTACGACTAGTGAAGGAAAATATCGGGGCTACGGATCGGTTTCTCCACTATCTCGAGAAGGTATTGAATCATTGAGTCATCGGGTCATCGAGACATTATGGAGGAAGGCGCAACAAACCTAACTGCTATGAGGATAGCGTTTTTCGACACGATTGCAGGCATCAGCGGTGACATGACCCTTGGCGCTTTTGTCGGCGCAGGGGTCCGGATTGATGATCTTGCCGCCGAGCTGAAGAGGCTTGGTTTGACAGGTTACGAAGTGACGAGCCGGCACATCGAGCGATCTGGCATCGTCGCGACGAAGGTTGATGTGATCGTCTCCGAACATCCGAAGTACCATCGTCATCTTCGCGACATCAACGACCTCATTGAGAAGAGTGGTCTGGGCGAGCGTGTAAAAGATCGGGCATTGCGCATTTTTCATGAAGTCGCACTCGCCGAAGCGAAAGTCCATAACTCAACGATTGATAAAGTACATTTCCACGAAGTCGGGGCAATTGATTCGCTGATCGATATCGTTGGAACGGCTATCTGCCTCGAGGCACTGGGCATCGAACAGGTTTATTCCTCGCCCGTCAAGCTTGGCCAAGGCGGTCTTGTGCACGCGCAGCACGGTAACATGCCGATCCCTACTCCGGCCACGCTGGAGATACTCAAAGATTACCCGACTGTTCTCACGGACATTCCGCATGAGCTCACCACGCCGACCGGCGCAGCGATCATCAAGGCTCTCTCTGCCGGGACCCTCTCGATGGAGCGGCTGGAGATCGAATCGATCGGGTACGGCGCCGGGACGACAGAGATTGACGCAATACCCAACCTGCTCCGAATCTTGATTGGACAGCTGGGCCCGGCGTACGCGCACGATGAAATTGTTTCTATCGAGACAAATATTGATGACATGAACCCGGAGATCCATCCTTATGTCATTGAGAAGCTCTTTGCGGCTGGGGCTCACGACGCATATCTGACTCCCATTTTGATGAAGAAGGGGCGCGCGGGCGTGCTTCTGTCGACGCTCGTCGAGCGGGCCAAGCTCGACGCGATCCTCGATGTTCTGTTTCTCGAGACGTCAACGCTTGGCGTACGCATTCAATCCATCGAGCGACGAAAGCTTCAGCGCTCCGCAAAACAGGTGAAGACGTCATTAGGAACGATCAGCGTCAAGTCC
>Ga0315279_10011258_pt1 | contig 10379 bp, 9 predicted proteins | sample YL17G06_20_MG_FD_203694 | JGI IMG/M metagenome (GOLD analysis project Ga0315279, IMG submission 203694) | Sediment microbial communities from Yellowstone Lake, YNP, Wyoming, USA - YL17G06_20 | ecosystem: Environmental > Aquatic > Freshwater > Lake > Sediment | place: USA: Wyoming | collected...
ATTTCCAATATACAGCGGAGAAGCCTGAGGATGTGGAAAAATGGGTAAGCGAGGCGGTTGAAGAGGGTATTCCAACTTGGACAGTCCGGCTGAACGGGCAGGTGATCGGCCTGGTCGAAGCCGGCATCCGACGCGAAGCCATAGCCCGCGTAGGTTACTTCCTGGCGGAAGAACAGCAAGGTAAGGGTTACACGACCGAAGCGCTGCGCGCGGTGCTGGAGTGGGTCTTTACCGAGACACCTGTTCACCGTGCGGAAGCTGATATCACCCCTGGCAATCTGGCGTCTTGCCGGGTGGTGGAAAAGCTTGGATTCCGGTTCGAGGGCATCCTGCGTAAAAATTGGTTCTTCAAAGGGCAGTGGCACGATAGCCTGGAATACTCGCTGCTGAGTGAGGAATGGGTTGCGCATAAAAAAGCTTCGGAAGAATCCCCTCCACCCCTTGTCCGGTTTGTTCCGGTGTATGGGGATAACATGGACGAATGCGTCGATCTGGCCAGAGGGGAAGATCATCGGTTTGTAGCCCCGAATATCAAGTCCATCGCTCAGGCCCAGTTCATTCCAGGGGTGCGTTCTTGCTGTATCTATCACGAGAATGAAATGGTCGGTTACACCATGTATATGCCGGAGGAAGACCGATTATGGATCAGCCGGTTGATGATCGCCGAACCACAGCGTGGCAAGGGCTATGGCCGCGCCGCTCTGCAGCAGATCATTGCTGAAGCGCGCCAGCTGGGCTTTGTAAAAGTCGGATTAAGTACCAATCCGCAGAATTTCAAAGCTATCCGTTTGTATGAGGGCCTCGGATTCCATGCTACCGGCAGGATAGAGCATGGCGAGATGATCTACATTTGTCCTCTATCTGCTTGAGCAGGTAACAGAGGATTATATGGAAACTAATCATATTCGTTGGCCTGTGGGCCAAAAGTGCGCTATTTCCCTCACCTACGGTGATGTTCTGGAGGTGATCAGATGACAGAGAATCTATCCGAATCCGTCCTAAATTTAGTGCGCCTTGTCCCTGTGGACAAGGATAACTTTCGTGAATGCGTCAAATTGCCCACCGGCGAGGATCACAGGCATGTAGCCCCCAATGTGTATTCGATCGCCCAGGCGCAGTTCATACCCGGTTCAAAATCATGCTGCATCTATCACGGCGACGAAATGGTCGGGTACACGCTTTACGAGCTGTCTCAAGAGGAGGATGGGCGTCTGAAGCTCTGGGTAGGGCGCCTGATGATGGCTGAACCGCAGCGCGGCAAAGGGTATGGCCGCGCCACCTTGCAGCTGCTCATCGCCGAGGCGCGCCAGCAGGGATGCGTGGAAGTCGGGCTGAGCACACACCCAGACAATTTCAAAGCCATCGGGTTGTATGAAAGCCTCGGATTTCATGCCACGGAGATGGATGGGGATGAGATGGTTTACGTTTGCCCGTTGCAGGCTGGGTGAGATAGAGGAGGATTGTTATGGCAGCTAATCATTTTCGCTGGCCGGCAGGCCAAAAGTGCGCTATTTCCCTCACCTACGATGACGGTCTGCCGGTGCATTACGAGTACGTCGGCCCGGCGTTGTCCAAGGCAGGGCTGCACGGCACGTTCAATGTTCTCATCCGCAGCGATCTGTTACAGCATCCGGAACAATGGCGCAGGTTAGCTCAAAGCGATCACGAGTTGGCCAACCATACCCTGTTCCATCCGTGCCGGCGGCAGGCAGACAACACCTGGCTCGAGGAATGCTATGACCTGTGCGATTACACCCCCGAACGCCTGCGGGTGGAGCTGGAAATTGCCAACCTGATCCTGCATCTGTTGGATGGGAAGCGCGAGCGCACCTTTGGCAATACCTGCTGCGATACCACGATCGGGCGTGGGGATCGGGAAATATCGATGGATAAAATTCTCGGCGACCTTTTTATCGCCGCCCGCGGCCCATTCAACCGCCAGATCGCCGATGTGAACCAGGGCATCAACCTGATGCAGGTGGGTCACTTCGGAGCCGATAAACAGAATATGGCTTATGAGGATATCCAGGAGACCATCCAGCGCGCGGTGGAGATGGGGGGTTGGGCGGTTTTTATGATCCACGGCGTGGGGGAAGGCACACATGCCCTTTATATGGAGAAATCCACGCATAAAAAGCTAGTCGCCTGGCTGGCGGTGAACAAAGCCGATATCTGGACCGCCCCGTTCATTGAAGTGGCAAAATTTGTGAAAGATCATGGCGGATCGAGATAAAGAGATATCACCCACCCCTTATGCGGATGTAAACCGGCTTTTGCAGGTCTTCCTGGCGCAGGTACAGGCAGTCCTGGGCGAGGAATTTATCGGTCTGTATCTCTACGGTTCTTTGGCCAGTGGGGATTTCGTCCCTGCCCGCAGTGATATCGACTTCCTCGTGGTCACCGCAGATGAGTTGCCGACCGGGATAATCTCTGCCCTGGAAAGCATGCATGCCCGCCTGTGGGCAACTGGCGCGAAGTGGGCACTCAAGCTGGAAGGCTCGTACATCCCCCGGGCTGCTTTGCGCCGTTACAATCCCGAGGATGGGCCCTTCCCATGCGTCAACGAGGGCAAGTTCTATCTTGCTCGCCACGAGAGTGATTGGGTGCTCCAGCGTCATATCCTGCGCGAGAGTGGGGTGGCGGTTGCCGGGCCGGACATACGCCCGCTGATCGATCCCGTCTTGCTGGACGATATCCGCGCCGCGGTGTTGGGATATCTACGTGAGTGGTGGCAGCCCATGTTGCGCAGCCCGGAGCGATTGCAGAGCCGCGAATACCAGGCTTATGCCACCCTGAGCATGTGCCGGGCGCTTTACACCCTCCAGCACGGTCGGGTGGCATCGAAGACGGACTCAGCCCGCTGGGCGCAACGCACCTTTGGGGAGCGTTGGACTGCGCTGATCGACCGGGCTTTGGCCTGGCCTGAGGGTGAGCAGGCTGATGAGAAAACCGAAACGTTAGCATTTATGCAATACTGTATGGCTCTAAGACGATGAAAAGTGTCTATAAATGGGTAGCATCGATCTTTGGTGGGGTTTCTGCACTCGTTGGGTTGGGCATCATCTATCAAACCCTTGCTGAAAACGAAGACAGAAAGCGCTTATCTCCAGCCGGGCAACTTTTTGATATTGGCGGCTCACGCTTACATGCAATCTGCCAGGGGCAAGGAACACCAACGGTAATCCTGGAGGCTGGTCTAAGTAGTACACACCTGGATTGGAGTCGCGTGATACCCGAAATAGCCAAAAACACCCGAGTATTCGCATATGATCGGGGTGGTTACGGTTGGAGCGACCCTTGTCCAAAGCCTAGAACTGGGTTGAGGATGGTAAGAGAGCTTCATACGCTTTTACAAAAAGCAGGCATATCAAGCCCATATATTCTGGTTGGGCACTCATATGGCGGTCTATTGGTTCGGCTTTATGCCAGCCAATATCCAGAAGAAGTAGCTGGTATCATCCTCGTAGATGGTAGCCCGGAGGATCAGCGAAAGCATTTTCCTAAACCAAAGTCAATGCGAGTCCGCATTTCTCAAGAGGTAGAATGGCAAATTTACCGTTTGCGACCAATCCTGGCTCGTATTGGTATTATTCGTCTGCGGAAACTACCAAATGGGTACATTAAAGCTCTTCCGGAGGAAATGAAATTACCAGCGACCGCGCTTGGTCTACAATCGAGGGCTTATGATTGGCTTTGGACGGAAGAACCGGCCATCGAAGCTACGTGTGAAGAAATCCGAAATTCTGTCATTCCAGATCACATCCGAGCGTCTGTCTTAGCAGCGGGGAAATCTATTCCAATTGATGAGTTCCAGAATATCTGGTTAAGGTTACAACACGAATTAAGTCAAAAAATTCCCAACTGCACATATCAAATCGTAGAAGGTAGTGGGCACTTTATTCAACTGGAACAACCAAAGAAAGTTGTCGAGGCTGTTTTACAGATGGCCGAGTTCCTTAAAAAAGAATTCGTCATATAACTGGATCGGCAATTTTGGAGAATTTTAGCTAACGCAGGCAAAGAATGTCAATCAACAACCGGGCCGAGATCGAATGGGCCCCCAAAGTTAGCTTAGCAAAAATACGCACCCTGTATATCAGGGAATCTCAGGGTATCTGTGATGAGGAGCTCATTGACGAGGTCGGCACGGGCCTCTACCAGCGTTGCGAGAGCATCCTGGAATTTACCGAGGCGACTCGCGGCAGGGTCAGGTGCAAGCGCTGCGTCCAGGTGGGAATCCTCACGCTGATCGAGCGCAAGCCACGCAAAACTGCCGAGGTCGTGAAGTGCCCGGTCTGTGGCTGGCAGGTGCATTGGCGCGTATACCTCAACGAGGCCGAGAAATCCGGCGGGAACCTGCATGTAGGGCATGCCCAGGAGGCTTTCGAGCGTTTCGTCCAAACCTACCCTCGTTGCCAGAATGGGCGCGAGAAAATCCTGGCGATTGACCTGTTAATCCATGAGTTTCACTGGATATTGCTGAAGGAAAGCCAGGGTGGTCAAACCACGATCCCCCACAAGCCGGCAGGATTGAACTTGCTGCAGGGTTCGACCAACCAGATCCTGGAATTTCTAAACAGGCTGACTTATGGTGAGAATACTGCCCCAGAGCTGCTGGCCAACCGCGAATGGTGGCGTTCGCAGAAACCTATTATCAGAAGGATGAGTTCTAATCCTGAAGGAATTTCTGATGAGTTGAAGCTTACCCCTTAAAGTTTACATTCTTTACTCTCGAAACGGGACGAGAAGGGGGAGAAGCTCGGAAATTTAGGTGTTTGGGGCTGCGAAGCAGGCCAAAACACCTAAATTTCCGCAATATCCTGTTTATCCCGGTTTATATGAAAAGGGTTTCTTAAATGTCTGTGAGCCATTACACCATACAAAACCATACCCCCGGCCTGCTTGAAAAGCTGGCAGTATTCATCGAACGATACCTCAAAGCTTACCCGGATGCCAAGCTGCTCTCTGCCGGGTTTTACACTTATCACCCCAGCGTAGAAAACGGCCTGAACGTATTCCTGGTCCTCGATGCCGAGGGACAGGTGCGCGGCTTTGCCCCCCTGTTCCCCGCCCCGCTGACTGAAGAGAGCGCATCTGGCGATCCGCATCACATCTGGATGATCCTGCTGGCTGACCCCGAAGGTGGGGATGGACAGGTCATACGCGAACTCCTGCTGGAAAAGGTTATGGAGCGGGCCTGCAGCATCGCTGCGGGTTTCCCATCCTTCTGTCGCACCCGCCTGGCCTCCGATATGATGGCCAGCCAGCGAGTCGATATCGCCTTTCTAGAGCAACATGGTTTCGAGCACTACAATGGCATGTACGTGATGCAGCGCGCAACGGGTGAGCTTGTTCCCGAACAACCTCTCCCAGTGCAGTTAACCCTGCGGTATTGGAAGCTCGAATCCGAAGCGGAGCAGCAGCAGTACCTGCGCTCCTTCAATAAAGCCTTTCCCGAAAATCCTAAATCACTCATATCTTTGAAATTCCTCCTCGATTCACCCATGTGGCAGGCCGGGACGGCAGTTGCGGCTTTTGATTTTCAGGATGAGCTGGTCGCCAGCATCCTGGTTTACCCGGATGAAGGCCGTTCCTACGGGATTACCGACGATGTGTTCGTCCTATCCCCCTGGCGCGGCCGGGGTATCGCCAAAGCCTTAATCGCCAAAGGCCTGGAATTTCTCCACGATCACGGCTATGCTCAAGTAATCCTGGAGGTCAAGCAGCACAATCTCCCGGCAGTTTCCGTATACCAGGCCATGGGCTACAAAATTATAAACCAGGAAGTATCCTTGGGACGTTATCTCGAACCATGAATAAACTGCAAGAACTCCCGTTGAACAAAATCCGCGTCCTGGGCGTCTTTGCCCATATCGACGCCGGCAAGACCACCACCTCCGAAGCCATCCTGTACTACACGGGCCGCATCCACCGTATTGGCAGCGTGGATGACGGCAACACGCAGCTGGACTGGATGGAGCAGGAGCGCGCCCGCGGCATCACCATCACTGCGGCTGCCACCACCTGCGAGTGGCAGGGCCATCATCTCAACCTGATTGACACGCCGGGCCATATTGACTTTTCGGCGGAAGTGGTGCGCTCGGTGCGCGTGATTGATGGCGCGGTGATCGTGCTGTGCGGTGTGGGCGGCGTGGAAACGCAGACCGAAACCGTGTGGGAACACACCGAGCGTGAAAACCTGCCGCGTATCCTGTTCATCAACAAACTCGATCGGATGGGTGCCGATTTCGAGCGCGTGCTGGGCGAGATCCGCCAGCGGTTGACGAAACACGCCGTGGCGCTGCAAATCCCTGTGGGGAGCGAAGATTCTTTCCGTGGGGTGATCGACCTGCTGCGGCAAACTGCCCTCCTGTGGCCGCAGGATGTAAATGGTGGGAATGCTGCCGATCCCGCCGAAGCCGCCATCCCATCCGAGTATGCGGACCGGACTGCAGCTGCGCGCGCCTCCCTGCTGGATGCGATCTGCGAGACGGATGAAACCCTGCTTGCCATGCGCCTGGAGGGTCATGAGCCGGGCCTGGCAGATTACCAGGCTGCTCTGCGCAGGGCTGTTCTCAATGGGAAATTGATCCCTGTGCTGTGCGGCTCAGCCAAAAACCGCATGGGTATTCAGCCTCTACTCGACGCAGTCATTTTTTACCTGCCCGCGCCGGTGGATGTCCCGCCGGTATTTGGGGTTGTGCCGGGCACGGAGGGTGAATTATCGGAGCGCCCCAGCAATCCCGAGTCCCCGTTTTGCGCCACAGCCTTCAAGATCGTCGGCGATCCGCACGTAGGTCATCTTACCTGGGTGCGGGCTTTCTCCGGCAGCTTGAAGACCAGTGATTGGGTCTACAACCCGCGCACGAGGACCAAAGATCGCGTGGACCGCATTTACCGCATCCACGCCAACCGTCGTGAGTTGGTCAACAGCATGCGGGCTGGGGATGTGATGGCACTGGTTGGAATTAAAACTGCTGCTACAGGCGATACTCTGTGCGATCCGGCGTATCCCGTCGAGCTGGATCCGTTCACCTTCCCAGAGCCTGTCATCACTGTGGCGTTGGCGCCTGCCACGCCGGATGAGCGCGAGCGGCTGCGCCAGGTGATGGCGCGGCTGTGTTCCGAAGATCCCACCTTGCTGGCCGGGTATGACCCGGAAACGCAGGAGGAGACTCTTTCAGGCATGGGTGAGTTGCACCTTGAGATCGCCGTGGACCGTATGCGCACTGAGTTCGGCATTACCGCCACGGCCAGTCCTCCGCAGGTAGCCTACCGCGAGACCATCCGCGCCCGCGCCACCGCCACGGGCGATTACCGCAAGCAGTCCGGCGGGCATGGCCATTTTGCGGTGGTACGCCTGCGCGTGGAACCCCTCGAACGCGGTCAGGGCGTATTGCTGGACAGCAAAGCCTCGCCGGCGGAAGTGCCCGAAAATTTCGTGCGCAACGCCCAGGGCGGCATCCGCGAGGCGCTAGCTAAAGGCATCCTGGCGGGCTACCCCGTCACGGATGTGCGTGTGACCATCCTGGGCGGCCGTTACCATGAAGTCGACTCAAACGCGCTGGACTTTCATATCGCTGGCTCGATGGCGGTGCGGCAGGCGTTGCACCAGGCGCGCCCGGGTCTGCTTGAGCCGGTCATGCATGCCGATATTGGCGTGAGCGAGACCTCCCTGGGAACCGTGATGGCCGATTTCACCCGTCGGCGGGGCGATATCCACGACTTGCAGATGCACGGCAATAAGCGTCACATCCTTGGGAATGTCCCCCTGTCCGAAGTGCGCGGTTACGTAACCGCTTTGCGTGATATGACTTCCGGCCGCGGCGATTTCTCACTCGAGTTTCGCACTTACGCCATCGTGCCCGACGGCCTGGCTGGAGCAGTGATCGAGGAACGGCAGGCGCGCGGAAAGGTATCCAGGAGATAAGCATGTACGAACACCATCGTAAAACGATCGAAAACTTGAAGGCCTGTTATGAAAAAGACAATGACTGCCTGGCCCTGATCGTAATTGGCTCAGTAGCCCGAGGCGAAGCCAGACCAGGCTCGGATGTCGATTTCTACCTGGTGGTTAACGAACAGGCCTATGAGGATTGTTTAGCCAGGAACGGTGAATGTGTCGATGCTCATGAATACAGCGTATCCCCTTGCACAGAAGCCAATGGATACCTGGTCATCAAGCCGGCCATGAAGGTGATGCGCGATCACGGGAACGAGATCGATCGCTGGATGTTTACCAAAGCCCTGGTGGTGTTTTCCAAAGACGCGGAGATCAACCAACTGGTGGTTGAAATTCCCCGTTACCCGGAGCAAGATCGCCTCCGGCGAATGGAAAGCTACCACAGCCAGATGCACTATCACATCTCCTTCTTCGAATTCGCTTTTCTCAGCCAGACGAAGTACTTGATTTACGAAACTGCCACCAAGCTGATCCTGTCCATCGGGCGGTTGATCCTGGCCGATAATCGCATTCTTTACCCCAACCGGAAATGGTTTTTCCGCGAGTTGCAAAAAGCTCCGGATAAATCGGCTGGGGTTTGCGAAGCCATGGAGGCTTTCCTGGATACCCCAACCATCGAAGCTGGGCACCAACTCATCGAGATGGTCGAAAAATATAAAGCGTATCCGCTTCCCCCGGAAGGTATGAAGGCCAGGATCAACCAAGAGAGTATCCTGAACCTCGAAGAATGGTGAAAGCTGCTAGAATCACCCTAACCCCGCCCCCCTTCCCACTGGGACGGGGGATAAAGGGGGATGGGAATTGAAGATCACATGATTCCGCCCGAAATTGCGCGGCGGGTGAAGCCATAGAGCGCCACCAGTGCATTGCGCACATCATAGAAATCGGGAACGTAAGTCATAAATGTTAATTGAGGGTGGCGCGCATACGTGTACAATATTTGGTTCACTTCCTTCACGTATTCATCCCAGGCTTCGGCGCGTGAGCTTTTCTCGAACTTTAGCGGGTGCAGCAGTCCCTCCAGTTTGATGATACGGATCAGTTGGTGACGGGTCTTATAGTGCATGTTGATTAATGTTTCCACGCCGAAGCGGGATGGACGCATCTTCGGCTGAAGTGGCAATAAGTCAGCTCGCCACACGGCGCGCTCACCCGATAACCAGCGTTGAATGCCCAGCAGATCGGCAGTATCCCAGGGGTTGTGTTCGCGTAGTGGGTAGCCGATTACCATGTCGGCTTTGCCTTCGATGACGGGTTGCAACACCTGAATGGCATAGCGAGCATCCCAGTTGACCAGGTCGGCATCCACGAAGAGTAGGATGTCGCCGCGGGCGGCCGCGGCCCCTTCGGCCATGGCATTGCCCTTCCCCCCATTGGAGGCGAGGAAAATTGGGCGGAGACGATCGAACCGGCTGTACGCTTGCATGATCTCGGCCGTGCGATCTTTCGAGCCATCATCCACGACGATGATCTCCTGGATAAAGTCTGCCTCAAGTAAGCCATCCAGCACGGCGGACAGGTATTTTTCTTCGTTGTATGCGCAGACAATGGCGCTGCAAGAGGGTTGGGAAGGGCGAATGGGTTTCATGGGCATCTCCAAAGAATTATCATGTTGATCCATTTGAAGATACTCGATTTTGCTTCTACAAACCTAACCGTCAGCTATTGGTTGGCTATCGGCTAGCTTTGGAAATGCAATCTGCACAAAGAAAACGGATGACGGAATTAATCTCTCCCCACGATCTTCTTGCTTATTGGGAAATAGGGCCCATACGTTCCATCACGGAACAGCCCCGCGGGGAATCTGCATCGGGGAATGTCACCTTCGTCGTGACCAAATCGGGTACTCATTACGTACTCAAGTGTAAAACTGTCCACCGCACCCTGCCTCACGAGTATAAATTACTGGAAACCCTGGCAGAACAAGGTGTGCCGGTGGCGGTGCCGCTGCGGGCGCGCTCCGGGGAGCCTTACGTCCAGGTGGGTGAAGACTGTTTCGATCTTACGCTGCAATTACCCGGAACAGTTTACCGCGACCATTACGCCCCCGGCGAGATTGAACGCGCCAGGCAGTTTGGCGCAGCTATCGCCAGATTACATGCCGCGTTGCGTAATTGTGAACAGCTAATCAGTGTGCCGGACATGGATCTTCCTGCGGATATTGTGCGGTCAGGTCCGGTGGTGCGGTCACTCTGGCCTGCCGGGCAACCGCCGGTTGAACCAATCCTGTTCGAGCTTGAGGACGGTCTGGCAGCTTGTTTCGCGGAGCTGCCCAAGCAGTTGATCCACCGCGACGCCCACCCCGGCAATATGCTCTTCTTCGATGGGAAACTCTCCGGCTGGCTGGATTTCGAAATAATGCTGCGCGGCCCGCGGCTCTTTGACCTGTGTTATTGTTCCACCAGCCTGCTGATCA
>Ga0315279_10011259_pt1 | contig 10378 bp, 11 predicted proteins | sample YL17G06_20_MG_FD_203694 | JGI IMG/M metagenome (GOLD analysis project Ga0315279, IMG submission 203694) | Sediment microbial communities from Yellowstone Lake, YNP, Wyoming, USA - YL17G06_20 | ecosystem: Environmental > Aquatic > Freshwater > Lake > Sediment | place: USA: Wyoming | collected...
TTTTTTGACCTTTTTCTTTCTGCCACCAAGACACTAAGACACGAAGTTTTTTAACTCATAATTTCTTTGTGACTTCGTGTCTTCGTGGTGAATCATCCTTTTCTTAACGGTACCACATTTCCTTATTCAAACTCTGATTACTATGTCAGCAAATTACGTTGTAGCGATTCTTCTTTTAACTTCACATTATACACAATATATCGAATATTTGCCTTCGAAAACTTCACAAATACAGATTGCTTTGAAAGTCGCCAAAGATTCTCAACGCCATCTTAAGCCCTTTTAAGTCATTGGAACTGCCTGTTCGGAACGGCTTGTGGCCGCTTTTTTTACGTGCTCCAGGGTCATTGGCAGCCGAAGTATCCTGGCGCCCGTCGCATCGTAAATAGCGTTGGCAATCACGGCCCCCATACAAATAATGGCGGGCTCTCCGCCTCCTTGAGGAGATATGTCTTCTGCCTTTACGAGGACCGGTTCGATTTCCGGCACCCATGAAAAGCGAGGAAGCTCATAGGTATCGAAGTTTAGGTCGAGGACCTTTCCGCCCTTAAAATGGATACCTTCGGACAGGGCATAGCCGAGCCCCATTGTGATACAACCTTCCATCTGCAACTTGGCTCCCTCAGGATTAACCACTATACCCATATCCTGAGCACATACCACTCGCTTTACCTGAACGTGCCCTTTTTCCTTATCTACCTGGACCTCAACAATCGTGGCCACGTATGTTCCCGAATCGGTTCCACAGGCCACACCAAAACCTCGGCCGCTGGGACTTTTTGATGGAGCCCAGCCAAATTTCTCAGCCGCAGTTTTGAGAACCCTTATCATTCTTTCGTCTCGCAGATTCTTCAGGCGAAATTCCACCGGGTCCATTTTTGCCTTGGAAGCCATAATATCAATCTGCGATTCTCTTGCGAAAGTATTTGTGTTGTTGGCGGGCGCACGCCAGGCGCCTGTGCCAAAGGGATGGACACTGCCCGAACCTCGCCCGGAGCCTCCAAAGCCAGCTGTGCGATGGTGTGGTATATCATAAAATTGCTTGGCACCCCTCTCGCCAGCAAAATAAACGCCGTAGTCCCAGAGCACAATTTTACCTGCGTTTGTAATTCCCGATTTTATTTTGACCACTGCCGCCGGTCGAAATGTATCATAAAAGAATTCTTCTTCTCTGGTCCAGGCAACCTGGACAGGTTTTCCTGCTAATTTTGCCAGGCGGGCTGCCTCCACCGCCTGCGGGCCGGCGGTTTTGCCGCCGAATCCGCCCCCGACAAATGGCGTAATGACCTGAACATTTTCAGCAGCGAAACCAAGAGCTTTTGCTATCTGGTCTTTGAGACTGAAAGGACCCTGCGTTGATGCCCACACGGTAGCTTTGTTTGCTTCGACTTTAGCCAGAGCCGTATGAGTCTCTATGGGCGAGTGCGCGACATAATCATTCAGGTAAGTCTGTTCAATCACAATATCAGCAAGTTTTTCCCCACTCTCAATCTGACCCCCACTGTCAACAACGTTTCCTTCCCGAGCATTAGCAAGCAAATGCTCAAAGATTGTCTGGTCGTCAACTTTAGTTTCCGGTGCATCAAATTCGGCCTTGATTTTTGACAGAGCATTTTCCGCCTCGTCAGGATTCTTGTGCAGAACGGCGATTAAGTCACCGTCTCGAACTAATGAAGCACCTTCAACTTTTTCAACTGCGGATGTGTCAATATTCTTTAGCTTGGCTCCGTGAGCAGGAGGCCTCAATATCCTTGCGTATAACATATCGGGCAGCCGGATGTCTCCCGCGTATTTAGCTCTACCGGTAACTTTCTCAAAAGCGTCCCGCCGTAAAACCTCCTTGCCAATAACCTTGAATTCGGCAGGGGTCTTTAAGGCGGGTTTCTCTTTCGCACGCCTTGCGATTGTTTTACCATTAGCGAGTTGAGCATACGTAACCCGTTTCTCCTTTTGATTCTTATCGAATACTACTCCGTTTTCTGTGGTCAATCTGTCTGGAGGTATTTGCAAATGCTCGGCAGCCAGCTCTATCAAAACCGCTCTGGCTTCAGCACCTGCTGCTCTCAAAGGTGGACCGAAGAAACGTGTGCTCATCGAGCCAAAAGTGCCCATATCCCACGGACAAATAGAGGTGTCGCCCATTACCATATCGACCGATTCCAGACTTACATCAACCTCTTCAGCCAGCATCTGGGCGAGCGACGTTATGACCCCCTGTCCCATCTCAATCTTGCCGGTGAAGCAGGTAACTCTGCCGTCGGCCCCGATTCTAAGGTAAGCGTTAAAATCCTCGGGATAACCTCCGCCTCGCCTTTGTGCCTCCAGTTCAGAGATGTCTCCAACACTGAAGAAGATTATGATGCCGCCGCCCAGAAGCTTCAGGAATTCCCGGCGGGAGAGATTGGGGTCGGTGGCTATATCGTTAAAATCAAGCTGCGTATATTTATCCTCTTTCATCTGGTATCGCCTCCTTTCATTTCCTGTGCGGCGGACTGGATAGCACGGATGATGCGGTTATGTGCTCCGCATCGACATAAGCTGCCTTCCATACCCTCAATAATCTGGGCCCGGGTAGGTCGAGAATTTTTCAACAGCAAACTATAGGCATTGAGAATCATACCCGGCGTGCAGAACCCGCATTGAAGGGCATCGTGTTCGACGAACGCTTTTTGAAGTGGATGTAGTTTGCCGTTCTGGGCCAATCCTTCAATCGTGAGAACCTCTTTTCCACTGATGTTTTTCGCCGGAAACACACATGAGTGGACAGCCCTCTTATCCACCAGAACGGTGCAGGCACCGCACAGGGCTTTTCCGCAACCGAATTTTGTCCCTGTAAGACCCAAATCGGTTCGCAAAACCCACAGGAGCGAGCGCTGCCCATCTGTGGTCACGCTTACCGATTTGCCATTGAGTTTGAAGGAAATAGTTTCTGACATACTCAATCCCTCTTGACCAAAATTTACAACCAACGTTCAATTAGTGAATATAACCGGCTTTGCCAGCGAAACTATTCACGAATAGTCCTTATAGAAGACCATTCATTTTTACAAGGTTTCAGTATACAATTTGTTAAGAACAATGCGAACAAAAACTTATCTTTAAGAACAACTCCCGACAAGTCGGGATTGACTTATGAATGACCTTGAAATATTCCGCGAAGCAGCGTCGGCCCTCAAAACCGGCGGGAACATCGCCCTGGTAACAGTAATATCCACCGCCGGCTCAACTCCAGGAAAGGTAGGTTATAAGATGCTCGCATCCGCCAAAAACAGCGAAACTATGGGCACCGTGGGGGGAGGGTTGACCGAAGCTCAGATTATTAAAATGGCCGTAAGCATGCTGTCAGCGCCTGATAGCCAAGTTTTCCGGTTTGATTTCGGTGGCACCCAGGAGGACGAAAAGGGAATATGTGGAGGGTCGGCGGAATTCCTTGTTGAGACCTTCGACAAAAGGAGTTTATCCTTATTTGAAAAACTTTCAACTGCTATTGCCAGTGGAGAAAAGGGCGTGCTTATTTCGATTATTTCTCCCCGCAAACCACCGGAGAAAATCTTTTTGAAGGACACAGACCAGATTGATGCCACAACTATTATCGAGTTCTCGCAGGAGGTTATCACATCTATAAAGGGGCTGGCTGCCAAAGAGCAACCTGCAAAGATATTGTCGGGTGATGGATTCGAGGTCTTCGTAGAAACCGTTGCCAAACAACCGCCGCTTATCATTTTCGGTGCGGGGCATCTATCCACCCATATTTCAAGATATGCAAAATCCTTGAATTTTACTGTAACCGTATGCGACGACAGAGAGCAATATGCAAACAAGGAGCGGTTTCCGGATGCAGACCACATCATTGTCGAGAATTTTGAACGTGCTTTCGATAGAATCCACATTGACAGCAATTCATACATTGTTATTGTCGCAAGAGGACATAAATACGATGAGATGATTCTTGAGCAGGCACTCATGACCAATGCAAAATATATCGGAATGATCGGAAGCAAACGAAAGACGCTGACAATTCTAAAACGGCTTAATGAAAGGGGAATTCCGAAGGAGACACTCAATAGAGTTTATTCTCCTATCGGTATCTCAATAGGAGCGGTTACGCCTGAAGAAATTGCTTTGAGCATAGTCAGCGAGCTTGTAAAAATAAGAAGGATTGGGGATAGGCCCAGAACAGGCCATATGACAGTGTCTTTTTCAAAAATGCTGAACAAAGAGAATGAAGGGAACCTATGATAAACGCCATCGTATTAGCCGCCGGTCAGTCGAAAAGAATGGGGAAACCAAAGCCGCTGTTGCGCTTTAGAAATACGACATTTTTAGAGCAGATTATCTCGCAACTTAAATGCTCTAACGTGGACAGGATTATTGTTGTTCTTGGAGCGGGGGCGCGGGCTATAAAAAAATCGCTTGATTTATCCGGAACAGACGTTGTCGTAAATAAAGATTACCGAAAAGGACAGTTGTCGTCTTTGCTCGCGGGGTTGGAAAACACCCCTGCAGATACAGAGGCGATACTTGTCTGTTTGGTGGATAACCCCTTTATTAGCAAAGCGGTTGTCAATCGGCTTATCAGTAAATTCAAAAAAACAAAAAGCCCAATAGTAGTTCCTGTTTTCAACAAGAAAAGGGGGCATCCTGCACTATTTGCAAGGTCATTATTCAAAGAACTTCGCAATGCCCCGGCACAAGAAGGTGCAAGACACGTTTTACATTCAAACAATGAAAAAATACTTGAACTTGAAATGCCCGAAAGTGGAATCTTGGTCAGTATTGATACGCCGGAGGACTATAAGCTTCACTTCGGCGTCAGTCCATAGAAATTGTCAGGAAGACCGATGTTAGCGTTTGAAGAAGCTCTCAAAGTTGTCCTGGATTCTGCTCGACCGCTCGGCAGCGAGCGTGTTGGGCTTGGCCGTGCGGTAAACCGGATATTGGCTGAGGATGTAACATCGGATACTTGTTTACCGCCGTTTGACAAAGCAACTGTCGATGGTTACGCCTGCCGTCGGGAAGACCTCGCCAATCGACTTACGGTAATCGAAACTATTCAGGCAGGTGTGCCCCCCACAAAAGTAATTGGGCCAAACCAGTGCGCCCGGATTATGACCGGTGCCGCCGTTCCGCGAGGCGCTGACTGCGTCATTATGGTCGAGTTTACCGAGAATATCAGTGAAGATGTTATCCGGTTTGCAGTCCCGTTGGGGACACCCAGTGGTGGACAGGAGACAGCCGACAATATATGCTACAAGGGCGAAGACATAAAAGCCGGTGAGACGGCTCTATACAAAGGCAGCCGCATCAGGCCGCAACATATTGCGGTCCTCGCTTCGGTCGGCAACGTGCAGCCGCTTGTTGCAAAAAGACCGAGCGTGGCATTTATCGCAACGGGAGATGAGCTGGTCGAGCCTGCACTTAAGCCGGGTCCATACCAGATAAGAAACAGCAATAGCATCCAGCTTGCTGCGCAGATTGAGGACGCTGGCGGAGTCGTCCAGGATTATGGCATGGTCCGGGACACACCCGCACAGATTGACAGCGTGTTCAAAACCGCTGTCGAGGAGAACGACGTTGTCATCATCTCCGGCGGCGTTTCGGTTGGTGATTTCGATTTTGTAAGAGAGGTGCTCAAACAAAACAACGTCAAATTGTTGTTTGAGAAAATCACCATAAAACCCGGAAAGCCTACGGTCTTTGGCCTGTCAGAAAAGGCCTATTGTTTTGGGCTGCCCGGCAATCCGGTATCGACATTTGTAGTGTTTGAACTTCTGGTTAAACCTTTTCTTTATAAGCTGATGGGACATAATTACCTGCCTGTTAATATCCAGATGCCCATGAGCGAATCTATCTCGAGGAAGGACACAGACAGGCAAAGCTGGATTCCGGTCACAATCACAGATATGGGTACGTTGAAACCTCTTGAATATCACGGCTCGGCCCATAGCATTGCGATATGCAACGCTGATGGATTAATCAGTATTGATGTCGGTGTGGCGAAGATTGAAGAGGGTGCGATGGTTCGCGTCAGGATGATTTGAATGAAGGTAAGTCTCGGAGTCTTGTAACCGATGGATGTGGATTACCTGCGAGTTTCTGTTACCGACCGATGCAATCTGCGATGTATCTACTGCAATCCGCTCGGCGGCTGCGATTTCATAGACCGTAGAGAAATTCTGAGGTTCGAAGAAATACGCCGTCTGGTCGGACTTTTTGCCGAATGTGGTATCAGAAAGGTTCGGCTTACAGGAGGCGAGCCGCTGGTGCGAAAGAACATTATCCGCCTTGTGCGAGAACTGGCTGGTATTCCCGGCATCGAAGAGCTGTCGATGACAACCAACGGAGTTCTTCTTGAACCCATAGCTAAAGAGCTTAAGGACGCGGGCTTGAAAAGAGTCAACATAAGTTTGGCTTCCGCGGAACGGGAATGCTATAGGCAGATTACAGGTTTCGATTTGCTCTCAAAAGTAACCGATGGCATCTATAAAGCCATAGAAGTCGGCCTGACCCCCGTCAAAATCAACAGCGTTATCATAAAAGGCGTCAACGTCTCCCAGATTCCGGCGCTCGCAGAGATGAGTATTGAAATTCCTGTGTTAGTCAGATTCATCGAATATTGCCCGACCGGCAGATACACAAAGCCGGATAGCTACTACGTACCCAATAGCGAGGTCCGTAAGATAATTGAACGCGAATTCGGCCTCCTTTCAAGCATCGTGGTTGGAAACGCCAATGGGCCTGCTTTATACTTCAAGGTCGAGGGCTCAACTGGAGCTATCGGTTTCATAAGCGGCAGGTCTTCGATATTCTGCCGGCAGTGCAACCGCCTGCGGCTGACCAGCGACGGGAAAGTCAAGCCCTGCCTGTATTCAGACCATTGCTACGACCTGAAGAAACCCATCAGGAGCGGCGCCAGTGATGAGGCAGTGTTGGGTCTAATGAGCAGGATATTGCGGGAAAAAAACAACTATACAAGGTTGAACTCGTCTGTCCGGGATTTCTCTATGCAGAACATTGGAGGCTGAAATCAAATGGGAAAATCAAAAGGTATGGTTGATGTAAGCGCCAAGGACATCACGGTAAGAACCGCCAGGGGAAGTGGTTCTATTCTTCTTGGCACCGAAGCTTTCCAGGTTCTAAAACAAGGCACCTGCGCCAAGGGCGATGTGTTGGCAACGGCGAAGGTTGCAGCTATACAGGCTGTGAAATCGACGCCGATAATAATTCCTATGTGTCATCCGGTTCTCATTGAAGGCATTGAAGTAGAGTTTGAGCTTGTCGAAGCCAGGAAATCTGTTTCTGTGGCTGTCGCCGTCAGGTCATCAGGCAAGACAGGCGTCGAGATGGAAGCTCTTTGCGGAGTGAGTGCAGCATGCCTTACGATTTATGATATGCTCAAATACACGGGTAAGGGGATAATTATAGACCAGATAAAACTAATGGAAAAAACCGGTGGAAAAAGTGGGGACTACAAAAGCCAAGATTAGAGCCATATCCATTTCAAAGGAAAAAGGCATACCAAAAGTAAATGTGCTTGAGGCGGACCTGAAAGCCGATTTCGGCATTGTCGGAGATGCTCACGCAGGCAGTTTGCTCAGACAGGTGAGTTTGCTTGCCGTTGAATCCATAGACAAGATGGTTGCAGAAGGTCTGAAGGTCTCGCCGGGCGATTTTGCCGAGAACATCACGACCGAAGGTATTGACCTGCTGGCTCTGAAGGTAGGCAGTAAACTGAGAATCGGCAGCAGCGTTGAGCTTGAAGTTGCACAGTTGGGCAAACGGTGCCAGGGACGATGCAGAGTCTTTGAAAAGGCAGGTGATTGTATTATGCCGCGGGAAGGTATTTTCGCAAAAGTAACCAGGCCGGGTCGAGTAAAAGTCGGTGATGTTATAGAGGTCTTTAATGATTAGAGTGGCCATACTGACAATCAGTGACAGTTGCGCTCTCGGCAGACGAGAAGATATAAGTGGACAGGCCATCGAAGAGATGCTCTCTAAAGACAAATTCCAGATATGCGAAAAAAGAATCGTGCCTGATGAACGCGATGCCATTGCCAACGAACTTATATATTTCTCCGACAAAGTAGGTTTTGACCTGGTATTTACCTGTGGCGGAACAGGACTAGGTCCGCGTGATGTCACACCGGAGGCGACCGTCTCGGTGTGTGAAAGAATAGTCCCTGGTTTAGGCGAAGTAATGAGGGCCGAAGGTCTCAAGAATACTCCTAATGCAATACTTTCCCGTGGTATCGCCGGCACCCGGAAAAATACGCTCATAATCAATCTTCCCGGCAGTCCTAAAGCTGTTCGTGAGTGTTTGGAGCTAATTGTGGATGTTTTACCGCACGCCGCAGAGATGATGCTTGGCGGCGGTCACTAATAAATGAAAGGAACCGTAAAATGATTTTACTAAAGCTTTTTCTTGTGTTTCTGAGAGTCGGACTTTTTGCAATCGGGGGAGCATATTCTTTTCTGCCTTTGCTGGAGAAAGAGGTCGTTCAGAATCATCAGTGGCTTAGCAAATCGGAGTTCCTGGAGGTTACAGGAATGGTGGAGGTTTTCCCCGGCGCCATATCGATTAAATTCGCAACTTACACTGGTTACAAAGTTGCCGGCGTTAGCGGTGCCATAGTGGCCAACATTGCCAATCTGCTGCCGCCCGTGTTTTTTATGATAGTTGCATCACTGGCTTATTCAAGATACAGGAGCATCCCATCGATAAAAGCTGCCTTTGAGATGGTCCAATACGCCGTTTTTGCGCTTGTTTTGGCCGTCGCAATCAGGTTAGTGGACAAAAGCCACTTTCTCCAGTTCAAATATCTGTCCGTTATTGCCGTTTCATTTGTGCTGTTCACTCTAACAAAGGTGCATCCTGCTCTTATCATCATCGGTGCTGCTCTGTATGGAGGACTGATTAAGTAAAAATCTTCGCGGTCCCACATCAGGTCAGGCGCTTTCATCACCAAAAACATCAAACGGCGGGCCGAACTGACGCAGATAGTACAGCGAATAGGACCGCTCGAAGACAAGTATAGGCAGGAGCAGAACGGTTCCAATATAAGGTATCGACAGGATGCAGCAGGCACAGCAGCACGTTACGCACACAGCCGCCACAACGATAGTGCTGATGCACAACTTTATGACGATTTGGAAAAGGATGTATAGAACGAAGCGAGCTTTGTTTGCCGACAGCATCGCGAGGAGTTCGCGCCAGCCAGCAATGCAGCTTGTCGTTCGCAAAGACATTATCGGGACGACAAAATCTGTTGTGAATTTGGATATAAGCAGCAGCACGATTGAAACGACAAACAGAACTAAAGCGAGTGTTACCAGCCCCATGACAAAACCGACGCGTGGGGCTGCGCTGAATACCGCAATTAAAGCAACGATGCCGAGCAGGATAGGCAAGACAACTGCGAAAAAGCCAATCAGGCCAAGCACGATTCTGAACAGAAACAGACTGTTGGCGTGCTGTCGGAATTTTGTCCATGGGTTTTTGACCTCGGCTTTGTTCTGGGCGACGCAGTGAAGGAACATAAATCTGCCGCGGCTGCTCAGCCAGGCCAGGACGAGCCATAGAACTACCATCAGTGTCACCACGAAGATAGCCACGGGGACAATCCAGACGAGGTTTTCCAGGATGAAGTGTTTTGCCTGGTCGAGGGCCTGGTCGGGCTTAACGTTCCGGTGAAAGTTGGGCCCATTTCCACCGCCCCCACCACCGCCTTTTCCCAGATATGCCAGCCAGGCGCAAAAACCGATGACAAACCACTTGCCCAAATCGAAGGGTTTGAAAAGGATTGTCTTTACCCTTTCGAGAGCAGGTGCAATGGGGTCAAGCACACTTATTTTAGCGTATTGCGAGGTCATAAATAAGTCCTCCAAGATAGATAAACCAGTTAACGAAAATCGCTATCGCAAGCATCACGACTAAACCCACGTTTAGCCGTGTTAGTATTCTATTCACTCCATCAGGTTTAATGATTATGTGGTAAATTCTATATGGAATCTGAAGACAAGTAAAGGCAAAAATTGCCGGGCCAAGATAGTGAAATTTTATACTTGCCCGGAAATCACCGTGCGCCAGTGAGCAGAAAGAGCGTGTCAGGCCGCAGAGTGAACATTTTATTCCGAAAGTTTGATACAATAAGCAGTTCACAGGCCATTTGTACCCGAAGAGATAAAGGTCGTTGGCGCTGATGTGGAGCAGTGCTGCCCCCGACAGAATAACGACACAAGCGACGAAAATTATTTTGTGCTGCACTTTTTGGCTTCCATGAAAAGCCCCGGGCTGGCGCAGATGCCAACTGAACCGACACGGATGGTTTGTGCTTATATATGTCTCCGGCATTTGGTTTTTTGCAACCTGCAGTTGTCG
>Ga0315279_10011260_pt1 | contig 10377 bp, 6 predicted proteins | sample YL17G06_20_MG_FD_203694 | JGI IMG/M metagenome (GOLD analysis project Ga0315279, IMG submission 203694) | Sediment microbial communities from Yellowstone Lake, YNP, Wyoming, USA - YL17G06_20 | ecosystem: Environmental > Aquatic > Freshwater > Lake > Sediment | place: USA: Wyoming | collected...
AGGCGGCCCCTGCCAAGAGCCGGATCAGCGGTGTGTCGCTGATATAGCCGATGGCGCAGACTCCCGCCAGCAGAAGGATCAGGATGCCCAGGGCTTGGCCGAAGAGCGGGCGCAGCAGCTCGGCGAGGAGCAGGCCTAGCATGCCGCCGGGCTCGGCCGCGAAATCGCGGCCGAGAAGCCCCGCCTCGGGCAGGACGAGCTGCCAGACGGCAAGGATCAACCACAGCAGGATGCCGAAGCCGGCGGAGAGGCGGCCGAACTCAATCCGCTTCAGCCGCATGACCATCACGCCGCCGAGGGTCAGAAGCGAGAGCGAGACAACGAGGGCGCCGACCTTACCCACGAGGAAGCTGAGTGCGTGGTAGAGGAAGGGGGCGACCAGGCCGGTCTCCCGCGCCGCTCCCATCAGGAGGACGATCCCGAGTGCGAACAGGCCGAGGCCCACCACCTCATAGCGAAGCCGCCGCCTGTGTGGTTCAACCGGCAGGGGAATCAGCCGGCCCGGGGTGCGGATCGGGCGCACCTCCCCTAGCTGCGAGCGATCTCTCATATCCTTCTGGACCTCTCGTGCTGCGTTCTGGGCTGTCTTTCGCGGTCGTGCTGCGACAACGAATCGCCCGCGGGAAGGGGGCGCCCCGCGGTCCGACGGCCATAGAAGATACCACGTCTGAGGGCGACAGGATAAAGACGCAGGACAGGAGTCGCGCCGGGCTAGTCGGCAGGATACGTCTGACGGGCGGCTAAGAAGTACCGGGAGTTCGAGGCGGGAGCCGCCTTGGAGGAGGAACTCGTGAAGAGCAGCGAAAAGCGACGCCAGCAGGCGCCGCCGAAGTACGACGTCACCTACTCGCGGGAGCTTGTGACCCCGCACGTCAAGTGGGCCGACCCCTTCGCGAACGGGCCCATCCGCGCATTCATTGTCTCCAGCGTGCAGGAAGGCCGGGCCGTCGTCGAGCTGATGCAGCGGCTGACTCTGGAGCCGCGGGTGCTGAGCATTGACCCGCGCTGGGATGTGAACAAGTGGTGCATGGACCGCTATCCGGATTTCGACCCACTGGCGCCGGGCGATTACGGCAAGTCCTACTCGGTGCTGGAGCCGGAACTGGCGGCGAAGACGAAGTACGACGTGCTCGTCATGCACAGCATCCTTGGCTGGAACCATATGCCGGTCACGGTTCGCGAGCTGATCTATCAGCGCGTGCGGCGGGGCGAAGGGCTCGTGCTGGTTCACCCGCACCTGGGCGAGGATGAGAGCGACAAGAGCCTGTGGGACCTGTCACCCATCGTCGCGGTCCCACCCACGCGGCTGACGGCGGAGGGGGCGGGGATGGAGAAGGGCTATCCCGAAGCGCCAAAGCAGGCGCTTTCAAGCAAGCCCTGGCGCAAGGCGGCCGATCACTATATCGTGAACGGCGTGCCCTTCGAGGCGCTGCCTTACGGCCCGCTCAAGCACTACCTCTACGAGCTTGGCCCCGCCGCGGACGCGCTCGCGACGGGCGGAGGCGGCGCACCGGTGGTGGCGGTGAAGCAGTACGGAAAGGGCCGTGTCGTGGGGCTGGCCTACCACAACTACGCGCTCTTCCCGGAGCTGGATATACGCCGCGGGCAGCTCAAGGAGAGCTTCTGGGAGTACTTCTTCAGCCTGCTGATGCGCTCGATCATCTGGGCGGCCGGCAAAGAGCCCAATCTCCAGATGACGGGCCTCTCCGTCTCCAAGCGCCGTTTCGATCACCTTGCGGTCGGGAAGCCCGTGCTGAATGTCTGGGTGGGCAACCAGGGCCGGCCGCAGATTGGCGTGGTTGACGTCGTCTTCCGCAATGAGGAGGGCAGGGTCGAGGAACATGTTCGCCGCTCTGTGGAATTCGACCGAGGGGACAATGAGACCGAGTTTGCCCTGCCGAAGGGCGCGCCCGACAGCGGGCGGCATTTCGCCGATGTGATCATCAGCGCCGACGGCAAGAAGTGCGACTGGGGCTCGGCGACCTATGAAGTCACGCATGAGGCGCGCGTCACCCAGGTTAGGCTTGGATCCGACGCGGTAGCCGCCGGCGGGAGAATCAGAGGCGCCGCGCGGGTCTCGGGCAAGGCGCAGGGGCTGGCGCTGGCATCGGAGCTGTGGGACCTGAGCGGTCGGCTGCTGAGCCGGCAGGAGAAGAAGCTCGCCCGGGCAGGAAAGGTGAGCTTCCGGCTGACCTGCCCCGACACGTTGACCAACCGCGGCTGGGTGCGGTGCAAGCTGATGGACGGTGGACGGCTGATTCACGAGGCGAGAGCAGAGATCACCCTCACTGCGCCCCGGCGCAGATGGGAGGACTACGAGGTCATCATGCCGTGGCTTCACGACGGCGTGTGGCCCTGGACCGATCTGATCGAGGAGCAGTACCGGAACGCGGGCATCACCAGCACCTCAGATACCCAGTGGCAGTTTCCGCTGACGGTCTCGATGCATCCGCCGGGGTTCGGCGTTTACTGGTATCGCAGATTCCCTTACCTGGAGCGTAAGGACAACTACCGGAAGACGGGTGACAGGAAGTGGCTGGCGAGAGTGCCGTGCATTCACACGGATGAGTTCAGGCGGCCGGTGGCGAAGGCGCTGCGAAAGGGCATCCCGCCGATTCTGAAGTACAGCCCGCTCGCTTACTACATCGCCGACGAGTCTGCCATCAGCTGTTATGAAGACGCCTTCGACCTGTGTTGGGGCGAGGCGACGCTGGCCGAGTTCAGGAAGTGGCTCCGGCAGCGCTACCGGACTCTCGACGAGCTGAACGCGGAATGGGATACCGGGTTCGGCAGTTGGGAGGCTGTGATGCCGGTCACCTGGGAGGAGGCGCAGAAGCGCGGGAACCCGGCGCCGTGGGTGGACCACCGCCTGTTCATGAACAAGACGCTGGCGGATGCATTTCGCTACGCCCGCAGTGTCGCCCGAGAGGTGGACCCGGAGGGTCTGGTGACGATCTCTGGAACACAGCTTCCCGGCTCGCACAACGGCTGCGACTGGTCGCAGATAGACAAGATCGTCGAGTACCTGCAGCCCTACTCGGGCGGCGGCCAAGATGAGATGCACCGCTCCTTCAACCCGAACATGATACTGACAGGGTTTACCGGCTACGCCATGTCGGGCATACCGCTCGAATACGAAATCTGGCATAGGTTCTTGCACGGGCACCGGGGCGCCTCGATCTTCTGGGGTTATTCGATGGTTGACCCGGATCTGACCCTGAACGCGCAGGGCCGATCGCTGCAGCGGTGCTTCGGCGAGCTGCGCGGCGAGGGGTTGTCTCGCGCCATGGGCGGCCTCAGGCGCGAGCACGACAAGATAGCCATCCACTTTTCGATGGCGAGCGGCCACACCTGGTGGATTCAGGACGGCGAGCTGAAGCATAAAGGCATGGAGTACGGCCGCAGCACATCACCGAGCTTCAGCCGGTTCATACAGAGCCGTGTTGCCTGGGGGCAAGTGCTGGAGGATCTAGGCTACCAGTACAACTATCTGGCCTACGATGATGTCGAGAAGGGCGCCCTGGCAGGCTATCGCGTCCTGGTGCTGCCAGGCTCGATCGCGCTCTCGCAGAAGGAAGTGCAGGCGATCAAGGAATTCGTGAGGCGAGGCGGCCTGCTGCTGGCGGACAACATGCCTGGTCAGACCGACGTGCATGGCAAGCGGCTGGCGGCGCCATCGCTGGCGGAGGTGTTCGCCGACGACGGCTATGGTCGCGGCCGGGCGATCCTCCTGGGCAAGTGGCTGGACGGGTACGACGACCAGCGCCTGGGGGCGCCTGGAGAGGAGCTGAGGGCGGCCGTCCGCCAGGCGCTGGAGACATCCGGCAGCAAACCGCGCGTGGCTGTCACTGCGGCGGGCGGGCGGTTTCCGGTGGCAGTCGAGCGAGTGTCGTGGAGCGGCGGCGGGATCGAGGCGCTGGCTCTCCTGAAGGAGCCCTGCGGGCGGTTCGGACAGAGCGCGGACGGGGCGAATGTGTATGTGGCGCTAGAGGGGATGAAACCGACGGAGCGGGTTCGGGTCACGCTGCCGCGAGAAGGTCATTGGTACGATGTGAAGGAGCACCGGTACCTCGGCCTGATCGGGGAGGTGCGCACGACGCTGCGAGAGGCCGACCCTGAGATCTACACTCTGCTGCCGTACAAGGTGCAGGGCCTGTCGCTTGCGCTTGCAGGAGGTGGCAAGAAGGGTGACCCGGTGGTCTGCCAGGCGACGGTCAAGGCTGTCGGGCGTCAGCCGCTGCGTCACGTGCTCAAGGTCGAGGTCTTCGGGCCGGATGGGGGTAAGCGCCCGCTTTACTCGCGCAACATCGACGCGCCGCGAGGGGTTGGAGCCCACACTTTCTGGTTCGCCCTCAATGATGCCACGGGCAAGTGGAGAATCCTGGTCACAGACGTTTTCTCGGGCGCGCAGGCGGAGAAGACGTGGACGGTCAGGTAGCGCACGGCGAGGGGCCAGATCGGGCCTCTTGCGTGTCGAACTCGGAGAGGAGTTAGCATGAAGATCGGCGCAATGACCACGTCGTTTCGCAAGCCCTTCAACGAGTCGCTTGCGGCCGCGGCGGCGCTCAAGGTGGACGGCGTGCAGATCTGGGCGACGAACCTGACGTACTACGACCCCGACCACCCGGTCGGTGAGCTCGATCCGGATCTGACCACCGAGGCGCAGAAGAAGGAGCTGCTCGCGGCTCTCGAGAGCTACGGGATGGGAATCTCGGCCCTCTGCGGCGATCTCGGGCGCGGCTTCGTGAAGCCCGACCACCTTGCTGAGGACGTTGCTAAGACCAAGCGCATGATGGATCTGGCCGCGTCGCTGAGGGTCAAGGTGCTTACCTCGCACATCGGCCGTATACCTGAGAGCCCGGATGACCCGGGCTGGAGGGTTGCCACCGATGCACTGAACGAGATCGGCGCGCATGGCGACAGAATCGGAGTCGTGTTCGCCAGCGAGACCGGGCCGGAGTTGGGGGCGACGCTCGCGCGTTTCCTTCGCGGCCTGAGGACGAGGTCAATCAAGGTCAACTACGATCCCGCCAACATGGTAATGGGCGGGTTCGATCCGGTCCAGGGAGCTTACGATCTCAAGGACTTCATCGTGCATACGCACGCAAAGGATGGAATCGGCCCCGGCCCCAACCGCGGCGAGGTGCCGCTCGGCGAGGGGGAGGTGCCCTGGCCCGCATACCTCCGGGCGCTGAAAGAGATCGGTTATGACGGATACCTGACCATCGAGCGGGAGGTCGGCGAGGACCCGGCAGCCGACATCGTTACCGCGGCGGAGTTCCTCAGGGAGCAGCTGCGGGACCTTTGACCGCAAGCGTCTGACCGATGACCAGCTACGAGATCGTAAGGCGGGCCATAGAGTTCCAGCGGCCGGAGCGGATTCCGATCCGCTGCGCCGAGCTGGGGATTGACGACACCTACGAGATGGGTTTGCCGCCCGCGCGCGGTTGGCAGCCCCGGAAGCCAAACGCCGATGAGTGGGGATGTGTCTGGCAGAAGCCGCCGCACGGAAGCGGCATCGTTAACATGGGTCAGCCGACCGGCCACCCTCTCACCTCGCTAAACCGGCTGGATGAGATCCCATGGCCTGACCCACGCGACGACGCCCGCTATGAGGTTGTGGAGCGAGCTCTCGCGAACGCCGGCGACAAATACGTGCTCATCGGCGTCGGCTTCACCCTCTTCGAGCGCATGCATTTCCTGCGCGGTATGCCCGACCTATTCGTTGACATGCCCGAGCGACCGAGGCAGGTTCACGAGCTGGCCGAGCGCGTGCTGGAGTTCCCGATCGCTGTCGCGCGTGAAGTGGGCAAGCGCTTCCGCGGCCGCATCCACGGGTTCGCAATGACCGATGATTGGGGGACGCAGCAGGCTTGCTTCCTCAGCCTCCCCATGTGGCGCGAGTTCTTCAAGGACCGTTACCGGAGGCTCTTCGACGCGATCCACGAGGCGGGAATGCATGCGTGGATGCACTCCTGCGGGCACATCAACGAGGTGATCGCTGAATGGATAGACTGCAAGTTGGATGTGGTCAACCTGCAACAGCCGCGGAACCTCGGCATTGAAGAGATCGGGCAGCGCTACCGGGGGCGAATCTGCTTTGAGAGCCTGTGCGATATCCAGGCAACCCTCCCCCGCGGGAACTCTGACCAGATCCGCCAGGAAGCTGAGCTGCTGCTCGCGCACTGGGCGACGCCGGAGGGAGGCTTCATCTTGAGCGACTACGGCGACGGTGCCGCCATCGGCGTGCCGAACGAGGTGAAACGTCTCATGCTGGAGGCGTTCGTGGAACTCGCCGCGCCGGGCTTGCAGGCATAGAAGCACCTTACCGCATCTGGGTGAGTGCCCGGTAGAGCATCACGGCCGCCTGATCCCTGGAACATGTCAGCTCGGGATGGTAGAGGCCGTCCGGGTAACCCTTGACGATCCGCCGCGCCGCAAGGTACTCGACATACCTGTGGCAGTTCCGATAGGGATCACCTGGCTCGGACGTAACGTCTGGAAAGGTCGGTCTGCCATGTAGGCCGGCTGGTATCGCGTCACCCCCCGCGAGAGCCCGCGCGATGATGATGGCAATATGGCCGCGATCCAGCGTCTGCTCGGGACGGTAGACGCCCTCGTCGTATCCGGACATAACGCCCTTGGCGACAACATACTCGATGTACTTGTGTCTGCTGTCGGTCGCCGGCACATCGGCAAAGGTGGGCTTCCCGGCGTGTTCGGGCACGTTGGCATCTCCACCTGCCAGCGCGCGGCCCAGCCACACAGCAATGTCGGCGCGCGATACAGCCCGGTCCGGATGATAGAGTGCGTCCGAGAGGCCGCTGATGAGCCCCGACCTGGTCAGCGCCTCAATCTCGGGCCTCGCCCAGAAACCCGTCGGAACATCCGGGAAGCCGCGACGCCGTAGCCGAAGACCTCGTCTGAGTGCCCGCGACGCCAAGCTCAATAGCCCGCGCCAGATGTGGATCGCGCCCCGTCTTCGAGCGTTGAGGGCAACCATCACAGCGCCCAGGGCGCGCATCGCCTCAATCTCGTCACCCGTGGCGGGAAGTCGGTTCCACCACACCTCCGGTGGGGGCATAGACCCAGGCGAGCGCTTTTCCAGCCCGCCGGCGCACAACGCATTCCTGACCTCGGTTGAATCGGAGTAATCGGCGGGGGCGGTTGCATCGGTTCCCGCGCCGGCGGTAAGGGCCAGTTCCAAGTCCAGAAGGTAGCACAGCAATCTACTCGGGGCGGGCCGCGGAGTGACGAAGATCCTCCGAACCGCCTTGCCCGGCTCTTCCATCCACGGCCAGCGGGAAGCTGCGATCTGCTCGGCCTCGCCGTGCTGGTCGGGAACATGGCAAACCGCGACTCCCCTCTCGACAGGATAGCGCGCCCCGCAGGTCGAGCATTCCAGGTAGCCCTCGCTCGTCAGCAGAGCCGCGAGACACGCGGGGCAGGCCAGCCTATCTCTGAGGAAAGGAGCCATCGTTTCCTCGGCCCCGTGAGGCGCCGACTGCACCTGGTGGTGCAGGATGGCGTCGAGGGGGCCGACGTCACCGCGTTGCGAGATGTCCACCGGCGGCGCGCTTTCTCTAGCCTTCACGACCAACACCCCATGATCCGCGGTATGGCGCCCGCCGATTCTGGCCATCTGCAACACCAGTGATCGAGCCTCGGCCGGCCCGGGCTCCTCACCGCCCACCGGCGACCCAGGCACATGCTCCAAAGTAAGCTGGCGCTCTAAGGTAACGTTGTCCCCAAGCACTGTGCGGAAGTCCTCTGGCAGAAACCAGTTCAGCTCCGAGTGTGGAGACTGCGTGTCGGCCAGCAGGAGCCGGATCCTTCGTTCCCGGGCAAAGCGACAGACGTGATCTGTTGTGAACACAGTATAGCGGCGCGCAACTCGCACCGCCTCACACATGACGGCCACCGGGTCCGCCACATGTTCGACGACTTCGCAGCACAGGACAACGTCGAAGCTTCCGTCCGCGAATGGCAACCAGTGCGCGTCGCTCGCGACCCCGGGGACGCCGTAGAGCTCCGCGGCGCGGAGATTCGCCTCGAGCGAGAGATCGGAGGTCGCCACCTCGGCCGAGAAGAGCCGTCGCGCGAGGCTGGCGTGGTAGCCCTCGGCCCCGCCTACGTCGAGCAGGCTCTGGAACTCCATCTGTGCCAACCGTCGCATCACGCTGTAGGTGCGAGCCAAGCGAAGAACGTGATTCGGCTCCGAGTAGGGCGAGCCAACGCCATAGATCGGCTCGTGCGCGTAGTAGTGCCCGTGCGCCAAACCCTGGCGGTATCGGCGATCAAGCCACTCCATGTTCTCCCGCGTGCGGCGCTCCAAGCTCGAATCTCCTTGCCTGCCGGCGCTCAGACTGCCCCGAACTCGGCGGCGGCGTCCAGCATAGCCACGATGTTCTCGGGCGGCACCTCGGGCTGGATGTTATGAACTTGGCAGAAGACGAATCCGCCACCCGGCGCGAGGTCGTTGATACGTCGCCCGACCTCCTCTCGCACGTCTTGGGGTGTGCCGCGGTTCAGCACCCGTTGAGTATCGCACCCGCCTCCCCAGAAGGTGATATCCTTGCCGAAATCGCGCTTGAGCGCAGCGGAATCCATCTCGGCCGCCGACACCTGGACCGGGTTGAGGGCGTCTACGCCGATCTCGATCAAGTCCGGTATCGCCCACCGGACGGAGCCGCACGAGTGGAAGAGAAGCGGCAGCCCGCTGATGGACTTGAGGCGGGAGAAGAGCCGCTGCTGGAACGGCTTGATGCGTGCGCGGTACAGGTCAGGCGACAGCATGGGGCCGGCCTGGGTGCCCAGGTCATCGTTGACGAGGATCACGTCAACGAGGCCGTGGAGAGCGGGGAAAAGCAGGTTCGCCCGTTCACAGTAGCCATCCACGAGCTCCGCCAGCAGCGCGTCGGTCAAGGCCGGCGAGAGGAGCAGGTCAGACATGAAGCTCTCGAACCCGCGCAGGATCTGACCCGCGGCGAGCACGTGCACCTGGAAGTTGAGGACGGCGGCGCGGTCGGACTGGTTGCGGAGGCGCCGGGCGCGAGCAACGAGATCCGCGATAGGTTCATCGGCGAAGCTTGGGTAGTCGAAGCGCCGGATGATGTCCCGATGCGTCTCGATCTCCCTGACGGAGGAGATATCCGCGAGGGGCGCATTCACCGAATCGAAGTGATGACCGCTTGCGGCGCGGCGGCCGACCAAAGAGCCGCTGGCATCCAGCGCTTCCTCGCTCCCATCGGCGGAGAAACGGGTTCTCCATTCCTCGGGAACCTCACACGGGGAGCCTTCCGGCAATCGCGCAGTGCGCCAGCGCCGCGGTTCGAAGATCACCGGGTAGGTTGCTATGCCAAAGCGGTCCCTGACATCGTCTTCGACGAACACGACATGCTGGTAGGGATCGAGGATCCGGCAACCCGGGGGCAGACCCAGGTGCTGCGTCAGCGCGGTGTAGGCGGCGGCCGTAAGCCCGGAGGACTCGGTGCCGCCCAGGTCTATTGGTACGCGATCGGGCTCCTCGCGCGCGAGCGCGGCAAGCAATCGTTCCCGCTGGGTCATGCTCCCGTATCCCTGCCCTCACCGGCGCTTGGCGATTCGCTTTGCAGCTCGAAGTCGGCGTAGACTCGTTGGGCTCTGGCGAGGTCAGACCGCCAGACAACAACCGTTAGTACGGTGTTCTCTCCGCCGCCGAACACCGAAGGTGGCTGGAGGATGCTGAACGGCGTATCGAAGGGCCACTTCGCCTTGGCCCGGGAAGGTATCCCCTGTGAGGCGAGCGCTTCTTGAAGCAGCTTGGCATGGATCTCGCCCGTAACGGTGCAGAGCTCGGCCTCGTCATGGCTGTGCTCCACTCGGCAGACCGGCAGCGTGTCAACCAGTTGGGCTCCGCAGTCCGGGCAGTGGCTGTAGGGTCCAGCGTATTCGAACCTGCAGCTCGGGCAGAAGGGCATTGGCAGAGACCTCGTTCCGATTCTAACACTCCTACATGGCCGGCGCAATGCCGCCCTACCGACCATGCGATTGGTGCATCGCCACGGTAGGAGAGGAGACTGCCGCCTCCGGACCGAATCCGCTTCAGCGGCCGCCGGCGAGACCGTGCGGCTCAGTCCTTAGAAGTGAGGAATGGCATGGTTGACAAAGTGAGGATCGGGATGATCGGTGTCGGGCAGATTGGCAACATACATATGCAGGCGTACCAGAAGCTGCCGGTCGAGATAGTCGCCGCGGCCGACGTGAGCGAAGCCGCGCTGGAGAAGGCCGCGAAGGACTACGGGATCAAGAGGACGTTCACGGATTTCCGGAAGCTGCTGGAGATGGACGAGATCGTGGCGGTTGACGTGTGCCTCCACAACAACCTGCACGCGCCGG
>Ga0315279_10011262_pt1 | contig 10376 bp, 5 predicted proteins | sample YL17G06_20_MG_FD_203694 | JGI IMG/M metagenome (GOLD analysis project Ga0315279, IMG submission 203694) | Sediment microbial communities from Yellowstone Lake, YNP, Wyoming, USA - YL17G06_20 | ecosystem: Environmental > Aquatic > Freshwater > Lake > Sediment | place: USA: Wyoming | collected...
GGAGCGATAGCCAACGGCGCCTGGATCGGCTACACCAACTTCATGCTCGAGGTGCTCGGCGACGAGGAGCGCGCGTCCTACCTTGGCGTGGTGAACTCCCTGGCGGCGCCCACCATCGCCTTGCCCATCCTCGGCGGATGGCTGGTCGGCGCGACGTCATATCAGGCGGTGTTCGGGGTGGCGGCGCTCTGCGGCGCGCTGGCCGTCATCGCCTCGGCCTGGCTGCGGGAGCCGCGCGAGGGGGCGGCGCACCACGTCTCGCCTGGCGCGCCCGATTGAGCCGCGGTCATGTTGGCATGTCAGTGCCATCGCTCCGTCGGCACAGTCGGCCGTCAACGCCTCTCCCTGTGAGGGAGAGGCATTGAGGCGCGGTCTGCGGACACCAACGAAAGACGGTCACACCCCCTGCCAACTGACGTTGCGGGACGGGACGGAGCCCGTGCCCTACATTTCCCGATGCAGTGCCCGCGCCTCCAGCCGCAGCACCGTCTCCGTCGCCTCCGTCACCTTGAAGCGCTCGGCAATGCGCATGCCCACTATCCACATGATCTCGTCGCCGGAGACAACAATGGGAACCCGGCCCCGCTGGGCGCGCGGCACCTTCTGGTTGACGAAGAAGTCGTGCACTTTCATCGAGCCCGTCATGCCCAGGGGCTGAAAGCGATCCCCCCGTCGCCAGGTGCGCAGAATCAATGGCTCCACGACCCCCGCGTAATCGAACTGCGCGGCGTTTGGCGGCTCCCCGGACGGCGTCGGCGCCTGCTTACGAGCGAGGAGCTCCGCGCTTATCGCAATCCCCAGCGGCGCCACCTCGGTCTGGCCGGGCACGGCCACCACGAACTCGCCCACTGGCTCGGTGGGCTCGGGTTCGCCGACGCGGACGATGAGGCTGCGGTAGCCGCGCTCCACGATGACCTTGCGTGGCAGATTCACCCGCGCGCCGGCCTTGCCTCGGCCCGCCAGCCGCAGCGCCGCGTCGATGTGGACTTGCTCGATGTCCATCACATCGCCCAGGAGCAACCGAACCGCCGCCCGCAGCACGTGCCCTTGCATGACCGCGAGTTCACGCGTCAGCGATGACAACTTCAACACGATTGACCGCGGCGTGCGCTCGACAAGCATGCGGGAGAGGGCCATGTTCGCCTGCACGGACTGCCAGGCGCTATCCCGCGCGGCCACCTCCGACAGCCGCAGGATCGCAGCCTTGCAGCCCGGCCGCATGTCCTGCAGCAGCGGCAGCAGCTCCCAGCGCACGCGGCTGCGCAGGAATGCGGAGTCGCGATTGGACGGGTCCTCGCGGTAGGGGAGGCCCCGCTGCTGGATATGCTCGATGATGTGCGCGCGCGTCGCGTCGAACAACGGACGAACGAAAGGAAGAGATGCGGCGCGCATTCCCGCCAGGCCGTCCAACCCCGCGCCGCGCATTATATTGAGCAGCACCGTCTCCACGCGGTCGTCGGCATGGTGGCCCAGCGCGATGCGAACTGCCTGCACCGACTCCGCCGTGCGCAGCAGAAACTCACGCCGCGCATTACGCGCCCCATGCTCGATGGACAGCTTCTCCCGTGCCGCCAGCGCGCGCACGTCGGCGCTCCCGACCGTCACCGGCAGATCCCGCTCGGCAGCCAGCGCCCGCACGAACTCGGCTTCCTCGTCCGCCTCCGGGCGCAACCGGTGGTTCAGATGTGCGACGTGCAGGTCGATCCCATACTCCGGCGCCAGCCGCGTCAGCACGTCGAGCAGCGCCACCGAATCCGGCCCGCCCGACACCGCGACCAGCACGCGGTCGCCGCCCTCCAGCAGGTGGTAGCGCTCTATGGTCTGTCGCGCGATCTCTAGCAGCATGGGGACTCGCAACCTCGCGGCGGTGCACTGCCTGTCATTCTAAGCCCCTTCGCTGGTGTCATTTTGAGCGAAGCGAAGAATCTTGGCCGCGCTCAGGGTAAACTCCGGCGAGGACTTGTCCGCCTATGGCGGACTTACAGACGCGCGACCGCTTCAAGCTTTCCTATCTATTCTTCACCCGAACTATCGCCCCTACGACCGCTTGGTTGCCTGCGATATCCCAGGCGTAGACATTCACCGAGTATTGCCCATCAGGCCACAGAGATTTGCCCGAGCGGTCCCGTGCGGCAGTATCCCAGCACTCCATCGCATCTCGCGGCGTAATCCGGCCGTCGCCGTCCGTCTTGGTTACTCTCAACATCTGGTAGCGAGGGAAGGAGTCGGGGTTGAAGAAGGCCTTCTTTTCATTATAGGAGAGATAGAGTGGTTTGACCCGCGTCTCGTCTCCAACATCCCCACGGTGATCAACCACCAGTTTCTGCATGGTATGCGTGCCGTCGCTGATGGAGAGCATCACCACTGGCACACCGAGATTCCCCATATGGCCAGGGAACGCGCTATCCGTGACGGCGGCCAGGATGTCGCCCCTGCCGCTTACCGTTACCACGCCGGCGGCATCAGCTTGAAACTGCTGTAAAGTGCCTTCCGACACAAAGCGCAAGGGCTGGAAGGCGGGTGGTTGGGTGTCTTTCCAGTCGAAGAAGTAGAGCGGATCGAGCAGGCTGTGCACATTTACCTTCCCCGAGGCATCCCTGGTGAAACTCACATAGTGAAGGTGCAAGTGAGCGACGCCTGGCTGATTGCCCACGGAGAAATCAACGAGGGAGCCTAATTTCTGGCCCTGACGAATGAAATCCTCCTCCTTGAAAGTGAAGGTGCGGGGGTCAAGATGGGTATAGCACCATCCTTCGTTTCCGCCCTTCTTGGGGGCTACGATAAAGAAATAGTGGGTTATCCAGGCGGGGTAGTTGGTGAAAACAGCTGCCACATACCCCGAATCAACCGCCGTTACCGGCGTCCCGGCGGGTTGTATGAAATCCAGACCGCAGTGAATGTAAATATCGGTCGCCTGCTGGTAGTTGTTGAAGATGTTCTGGTTTTCCTGGTTTCCCGGGAAGGGCCAGGGCAGGGGTTTCGTGACGGGGGGTCTGGGCGCAGGGGGAGGCTGCGGCGCGCCCGAGGGCGCACGCTCCTCCACTGCGGATGGGGTGGCGGCAGGAACCAGCGGGGCAACGGGCATCGCTTGGCCCAAGCGGCGAGTGAGAACTTCGCGCACCGTAGGACTGGTCTCCTGACGGGCTGCTTGCAGTAACGCGTCATGGGCCGCCGCACTCTTGGGGAAATCCGCCAGGGCTTCGGCGGCCACTCCGCGCATGATCTCCGACTCGCCTTGCAGCAGCACCAGGATCAGATCCGGCACTCCCTGTTCGTCACCGCTGCCGCTGAGCACATAGCAGCACTGCCAGCGCTGGTAGATGGGGCGATTCTTGTCTTTCATTGCCGCGATGACCAGGGAGAGTATCGAGCGCCGGGTCACGGCATCGCTGTTCTTGGCTTTCTGGGCAAGGGCGTTCATGGCGTCGAAATCGCCATGTCCAGGCTCGGGCTTCAGCATTCGCTCCAGAAAAACTTCCACTCCTGCTGCAGTGGGCTCAGGGCTTGGCGGCGCAGCGGGCATCTCTTTGCCTAGGTACTGAGCAAGCGTATCCCGCACTCGCTGGCTGGCTTCATTGCGTGCCGCCTGTAGCAACCCGTCATGGGCTGCAGCGCTCTTGGCATCTTTATAAAAAATCCCTACAGCTTCAGCCGCCACGTAGCGGATCACCTCCGACTCTTCGTTCAGCAATAGCCGGACTAGGTCGCGCACTGCTCGCTCATCGCCGATGCCGCTGAGCACCTTGCAGCACAACCAGCGCGGGTATTCCGGCCGGCTCTTGTCATTCATCGCCGTCGCAATCATGGCAATTATCTGGCCGCGGATGGCTGCGTCGCTTTCCTTGCCTATCTTGACGAGAGGGTCAATGGCCGCTAGCTGATCAGGTCCTTCCATTATCTGCTTCAAAAGGGCTGCCGCTGCTTGGGGTAGGTCCGGTGAGTAATTGCCAGGCTGGCTGACCTCTTGCTGCGGTGGGATAGTTGGCACTGCTTGGGCGTGACTCGCCAGGGGATTCTCCCGCAAGATTTGGGCAACAGCCTGCTGGTCATAGAGGGAAGAATCGAATAGGGTATCGAAAGTCCAGAAGAAATAGGGCAGCCCGGCCTCCGCCGCCAACCCGTCAAATTCCGCCAGTCGAGCAGGAGATACCTTGTCGTTCGGGCCCCAGGTGATTTTGGCCAGGCAAGAACCCATTTTGCCAGGCAGCAGATCGCGGATGGCGCTGGCTTCCGCTGCATCCTTGGCCATGTCTGTATCATCTGTAATGAAAAGAAAGGGATGCGCGACATCTACTACCTGCGCGCCCCGCCTCCAGAACTCAGTGTCATTAACAAAAACCACGCCGAGTTTTGCCCCCGCCTTTTGCCCCTGCCACGCCGCCTTAGCCTCGGCAAGAAATCTCCAGACCACATCATAGCGCGCATAAGGATTGTTTCGCGCCGCTTCGAGACATGCCGGACATTGACACTGGTTTAGCGGGTTGTAGATGATGATCTCGTTTATCCGCGGGCACTGCTGGAGAATGCGAGTGCCCCAGGAAATCCCCCACTGTCGCGCCTCGGGGCTGGAAAAACAGATGTAGCTGCCGTGAGAAGCGGCCGGCTTGCCCGCGCGGTCCACCTGTATCGGAACGGTTGGGTTATTCAGAAAGCGGGGCCGGTACATGGCGGCCACCGGCACCCCTCTGGCAGCCATCAGTTCGATGAAATGGTTCAGAGCCGTGAAGTTGGTCTGATCCCAGTGCGCCGTAATCCAGGCCCAGTCTATTACAACCGGAGAGAACTTCCATTGTTGCACAAAGTTCGCCAGGCCCTCAGGCGAATAATCGCTTCCGATACTCGACGCAAGCACGGCGATCCCGCGTCTGGGGGCCGCTTTCGTGTCAGGCGCGCTGGCATACGCTGCGCGGAGTAGTAAGATGGAGGCCGTGATCAGGTAGACCGTGCAGATGAGGAGATAGCAAGTACGACGCATGATAACCCCCTCCTATGCTCCGTCGTCGGTGTGAGCCGCACAAATCGCAAGGCGATGAAAGGCACACCTCGGGTGTTCTTCTCCTGCATCTCCTGGGATCATTTTTCCAGCCATGAGACTCTCCTCGCGAACACGAGTCGGGTCAGGAAACTGATCTGTCGTGCGTATCCGACTGCGTTCACGCTGTCTCAGAGTGACAGATGCGTTCGCGCCGCTCCGCGTTCTCTGCGGCCTCTGCGGTTAAATCCGCTACTGCCCCAGCAGGCGCTCGATCAAGCGCGTGCCGTCCTCCACGAACAGTCCGCTCTCCGCCGCCACCGTCTCGCTGAAGCGATCCGCCGCATCCGAAGCCACGCCCGGCCCCGCGAGCAGGAAAGGCACCGGCTCCTTGGTGTGCGTGCGCAGCCGAATCGGCGTCGGGTGATCCGGCGCGATCATGACCCGCGATGGGCCCAGTGATTCGAGCGCGCGCACCACCTGGCCGACGACATGGCGGTCGAACTGCTCCAGCGCCCACACCTTCTTCTCGACATCGCCGTGATGGCTCGCCTCGTCGGGCGCCTCGACGTGCACCAGGACGAACGGATACCGCTCGAGCGCCTCCGCGGCGGCACGCCCCTTGGCCGCGAAGTCCGTGTCGAGGTTGCCGGTGGCGCCGCGGATCACGGGCGCGGCAAGGCCCGCGGCTTTGGCGATCCCCCGCACCAGGTCCACCGCCGCCACTGCCATACCCGGCGTCCCCCAGCGCAGCGCGAAGGCGGGCAGGCGCAGCGGCCGCCCCTGCCCCCACGGCCAGATCATGTTGGCCTGATGCTTGCCCTCGTCGCGCAGGCGGCGGTTGATCTCCACATCGCGCAGGATGCCGTACGAGTCGTAGATCAGCCGCTGCAGGGTCTCCGCGCCGTCACCCTGCGGCAGATGGTCGGCGATGGGCTGGCCCAGGATGTCGTGGGGCGGCGTGGTATGTGTCGCCTCGGGGCCGTCGCTCCACACCAGCAGGTGGCGGTAGCTGATGCCGGGATAGAAGCGCAGCTTGGGTTCGCCCAGGGCGTCGGAGATGATCCCCATGAGCTGATGGGCAAGGGGCGTCGGGATCTCGCCCGCGCTGTAGTCAACCATTGTCATGTCATCGCCGCAGGTGACCAGGTTGCAGCGGAAGGCTACGTCCGCCGGCCCGAGGTCCACCTCCATGCTCACCGCTTCGAGCGGTCCGCGCCCGGTGTAGTACTGCCGCGGGTCGTACCCGAGCAGCGACAGGCAGGCGACATCGCTGCCCGGCTGCTCCGCCTCCGGCGGGACGGTGCGCGCCAAGCCCACTTCGCCGGCGGCCGCCAGGGCGTCCATGTGGGGTGTGTCGGCCGCCTCCAGCGGTGTGCGTCCGTCGAGGTCATCCTGCGGCTCATCAGCCGCGCCGTCGGGGATCAGCAAGACGTATCTCATGGTGTGTGCTCGGTTGTGCAGGCCGCGGCCAGGTTTGGGGAACCGTCGCAGCTTTCCCCCGGCGTCACCTGCTCGGTGCGGCCAGCCACTCGCTCAAAGGTGATAAAGCGCCAACCGCCGCCCCGGCGTCGGGCGACAGCACGACCGCCAGCCGCACGGACGAGGCCCCAGGCAAGCGAATGACCAGCCTGGTCACGCCCTCGTTGCGCCGCTGGGGCGGGCCGGGGTCGGCGGAAGCCGTCGCGAATTCCGCGCCTTCGGGCGACAGAATGCGGGCGTGCATGGCCCGGCCATCCAGCGTGAGTGCGGCGGAAGCGCCCGCGACGGCGACGTCCGCCGCTGTATGCATCGTCCAGACGAGGTCAACTGGAGCGGCGGCCTCGACCTCGTCCTGGATAAGCACGTGCCTGCGTCCCACCAGCGCAATGCCGCGCCGGACGCGCTGCGCCTGCGGATAGGCCGCCGACAGGTCGGCCACGGCAAAGGCGCGCTCGGGGGCCGACGCGAACCCAATCAGCGGCGCGCGGGCGCCGGCGTCCTGATTCTCGCCGTTAATGGTGAGCGTGTTGTGTCCCTCGGTGCGCAGTCGATAGTAGCGCCAGCGCTCGCGGCCGAAGTAGCCGGGCAGGTTGTAGTCGTCCGCGCCCAGGTCCACCGCCCAGCGCCGCCCCAGGGCATCGAGCACGAATGTGCCCAGGTCGAGATGGCTGTGGTTAGCTTTGTTGTCCCCGCCCTTGAAGCCGATGAAGGTGGCGTTGGGGTCGTCCCACGCGCTGCGGAAGAACGCCACCTCGACGTGGCGGAATGCCTTGTCCAGCGGCAGGTCCAGGGGCGCGTCGTCCGCGGGTTCGTACCACAGCAGGTCGAAAGCATTGCGCGCGCCTGGGCGGCGACGTTCATGCCGGGCATAGTCGGGCCTGCCGTAGCGTCGCGCCAGCCAGAACATCTCCGCCGCCGGCCCGGCGCTCGCCGACGCATCGGCGTAGTTGAATGTCTGCTCGAGCGGGCCGACGGAGTGGATGCGGAAATCGCCGGTGCGCGCCAACCCGGGTTGTTCGCTGAGGCCGAGGTCGGTGCCAAGGGCCGAGTTCAACGCGGCGAGCAGATACACGGTGTAGCTCGTGGCATAGTGCCAGTAGCCCGGCCCCTCGGCCCAGCCGCCGTCGGGTTCATACTCTTCGAGCGACCTGGGCACGGAGGCGCGCGCGCGAGAGAGAACATCCGCCGCTATCTGCGGCTCCTCGTCCGCGATGGCGAGCGCGCCGATGGCGATGCCGCCGTTGCACACCTGGTTCCAGTTGAAGGGGCTGGTCACCCACCAGGCCCCGCCCTCATAGCAGGTCAGCGCGGGCCGCAGCCCCTTCTCGACGATCGCCTCCTTGATCGCGGCCCGCTGCTGCGGGGTGAGCGCATCGTAGAGCCAGTCGTAGCCGATGGCGACGCCGTGCGTCATCTCCGCGGTGTCCAGGAAATGGGCGGGGTGCCAGTCGGGGAAGGCGCACACGGCCGCAAGTTCGCTCGCCGCTCGGTCGGCAAAGGCTCGCTCGCCGTCCAAGCGGTACAGCAGCGCCAGCGTGCTGATGCGGCTGAGGGCCTCGCGGCTGACGTGCAGCAGGCGCGGCCCGATCAGCCGGTACTCGACGGGCGGCTGCGCAAGCAGCGCGACCCCGCGCGCGCGCAGCTTCTCATGCCACTCGCGGGCAGTCGCATCCGAGGCGACGAGCGCCCGCACGCGCGCAAGGTCGCCGTCGCCCGCGAACAGACGGGAATGCGGCCGCATCTCCGACAGGGAAACATCCGCCGCCGCAGCCCAGGACACACCGACGGCGATTGCCAGCGCGACTGCGCACAGGCCCGGATGGTGAATCATACGTCCCCCGCAGACCGGCTCTCGGACGAGCCCTCACTCCAACTCGAGATCATGCCCCACCAGGCGCCGATAGGCCTCCAGGTACTTCGCGCGGGTGCGCGCCACGACCTCGGGCGGAAGCTCCGGCGCGGGCGGCTCCTTGTTCCAGTCCAGCGTCTCCAGGTAGTCGCGCACATACTGCTTATCGAAGCTGTCCTGGCTGCGGCCCGGATGATACTCGGCGAGGTCCCAGAAGCGCGAGGAGTCCGGGGTCAGCACCTCGTCGATAAGAAGCAGATTGGGCGCGACCTCTTTAGGGGTCGCGATTGAACACGCGCGGTCTGAAGTCCGCGCGCCCAGCCCGAACTCGAACTTGGTGTCGGCGATGATGATGCCCCGCTCGCGCGCATAGTTGGCGGCGAAGCTGTAGATGGCGAGGCTGCGGTCGCGCACCTCGTGAAAGACCTCCTCGCCAACCATGTCCGCTGCCTTGGCGGGAGCGATGTTCTCGTCGTGGCCCGATGCGGCCTTGGTCGCGGGAGTGAATATCAGCCCCGGCAACTGCCCCGACTCCTGCAGCCCCGGCGGCAGGTCTATCCCGCACACGCTGCCCCGCTCGCGATACTCCTTCCAACCGCTCCCTGCGAGATACCCGCGCACCACACACTCGATGGGCAGCACTCGCGCCTTGACTACCAGCATGCTGCGTCCCGCGAGCTGGTCGGCGTGCTCGGGCAGAGGATCGGGGAAGCGCCCGGGGTCGGTCTCCACCAGGTGATGGCGCGCGATCCCGCCCAGCAGCTCGAACCAGAACAACGACAGCGCGGTGAGGATCTTGCCCTTGTCGGGGATGCCGTTGGGCATCACCACGTCGAACGCCGAGATGCGGTCGGTGGCGACGATCACCAGGTACTCGCCGAGGTCGTAGATGTCGCGCACTTTGCCGCGGTTGAACAGCGCCACCCCGGGGAGGTTGGTGTACAACAGCGCTTCAGCGGTCATGATCCCTCCTGCGAATTGCGGAGAAGATTGTTATCCGCAGATTTCACGGATTACGCAGACTCTCGGAATCTGAGACTGCAGATTCGGAATCTGCGTAATGCACCGCAGGCGCACGAGTCTGCGCAATCTGTGGATCGCCGCCTTTTCCTCTACGGTAATCTGTGAATGGTTCCGTTAGGTGCTCGAAGCCACCGGCGCCGGCTGCGGGCTCAGCTCCAGCGCCTCCGCGATGGCTGCCACTTCGGCCGCCAGGCGGATCGGCTCTTCGGCGACGGCGATCGCGCGGTCGGGGTCCTTGAGCCCGTGCCCGGTGAGGACGCAGACCACGCGCTCCCGCGGGCCCGCCGCGTCGAAGTACCCCGCCGCGGCCAGCTTGCGCACCCCCGCCACCGACGCCGCGGATGCCGGCTCGACGAACACGCCCTCGACGCTCGCCAGCAGGCGGTAGGCCGCGATGATCTCGTCGTCGCCGACCATGTCGATCAGGCCGCCCGACTCGTCGCGCGCCTGCTCCGCCCCCTTCCAGCTCGCGGGGTTGCCGATGCGGATGGCGGTGGCGATGGTCTCCGGGTGCTCGATCACATGCCCGCGCACGATCGGCGCCGCCCCCTGCGCCTGGAACCCCAGCACCTTGGGCAGCCGCGATGTGCGCCCCAGCTCCCGGTACTGCTTGTAGCCCTTCCAGTAGGCGGTGATGTTGCCCGCGTTTCCCACCGGCAGGGCGTGGTATTCAGGCGCGTCGCCGAGGGTGTCGCAGATCTCGAACGCCCCTGTCTTCTGCCCCTCGATGCGGTTGGGGTTGAGGGAGTTGACCAGCGTTATCGGGTAGCGCTCGGCGATCTCGAGCACCACTGTCAGGCATTCGTCAAAGTTGCCCGGCAGGGCCATCACCTGCGCACCCTGGATCATGCTCTGGGCGAGCTTGCCCATCGCGATATGACCCTCGGGGATGACCACCGCGCAGCGCATCCCCGCCCGCGCCGCGTACGCCGCCGCGCTGGCCGCCGTGTTGCCGGTCGAGGCGCAGATCACCGCCTGCGACCCCTGCTCCAGCGCCTTCGATATCGCCACCGTCATGCCCCGGTCCTTGAAAGAACCGGTGGGATTGAG
>Ga0315279_10011263_pt1 | contig 10376 bp, 7 predicted proteins | sample YL17G06_20_MG_FD_203694 | JGI IMG/M metagenome (GOLD analysis project Ga0315279, IMG submission 203694) | Sediment microbial communities from Yellowstone Lake, YNP, Wyoming, USA - YL17G06_20 | ecosystem: Environmental > Aquatic > Freshwater > Lake > Sediment | place: USA: Wyoming | collected...
TTCGCGGCCTACAACAAGCTCACCTCAGACAAGCAGATGCTCCTCTACCCCGACTTCGGCCATGAACAAGCGCCTGGCATGGACGACGCCATCTGGGAGTTCATGGCGGGATTGTCGGGGGAACGGTCCGCGCCGGATGAGGAGGGCTGAGGATGGCCCGTGAACTCGGGAGCCGAGACCGGGTCCTGCGTGCAATCGAACACCGCGATGTAGACCGGATACCGTGCTTCTTCGCGGCGGAGGAAGAGGTACGGCAACGGCTGATGGATGCTTTCGGGCTCGACAGCGCGCTGGCGATCGCGCGGCACTTCGACGCGGACACAATTCAGGTGAGCATATACAGTGTTTTCACCGCGCTGCCGGACCTGACCGCGCTGGAGACGGTTGACGACGTGGAGGCGCTCGCCTGGCCGGGGGCGGAGGCGCTGGATGTGGCCGCGGTCGCGCGGCAACTGGAAGACGCGCGGGCGACGGGGCTGGCGGTGCTGGGCGGGGTGTGGTCGAGCGTCTTCACGTGGGCGCGGGCGAAGATGGGGGAGACGAAGTTCCTGATGGCGATGATGGAGCAGCCGGATCTGGTGGCGCGGGTGGTAGAGAGGGAGACGGAGTCATTTCTCGCGATGAACGAGGCGCTGTTCTCGGCGGCCGCCGACTTCGTGGATGTGTGCTTCTTCGGCAGCGACTTCGGGACGCAGAAGTCGCTCTACATCAGCAGGGAACATTTCCGGAGGTTCTTCAGGCCGAACCTGCAGCGGCTGGCCCAGCACGCGAAAGGGTTCGGGCTGAAAGTGATGTTTCACACCTGCGGCGCGGTGAGCGATCTCATCCCCGATCTCATCGAGTGCGGGATAAATGTACTCGACCCGGTGCAAGTGTCGGCGCACGCTATGGAGCCGGCGCTTTTGGCCGCGCGCTTCAAGGGGAAGATCGCATTTCACGGCGGGGTTAGCAGCCAGACGACGCTGCCGCACGGAACACCAGAGCAGGTGCGGGCGGAGGTGACCCGCACGATTGAGGCGCTGGGGCCGTCGGGCTATATCGCGGGGCCGGACCAAACGATGATCGGGGACACGCCCGTCGAGAACATCGCGGCGATGTATGAGGCGATTCACGCGTACCGGGTCTGAGTCGGGGGCGCGGCCGCGGTCAGGTCTGAGCTAGCTCGCACACCCCCACCGCCTCCACGTGCCACGTCTGCGGGAACATATCCACGGGCTGCACGCGGCGGCACACGTAACCGTTCTCGGCAAGGCTCTTGAGATCGCGCGCCAGCGTCGCAGGATGACACGACACCAACACCATCCGCCGCGGGCGCAGCTTCGCCGCGTAGGCCGCCACGATCGGCCCGCATCCCTTCCTCGGCGGATCGAGCACGATCACGTCCGCTCCCTTGCCGCGCTCCGCCAACCGCGGCAGCAGCCGCTCCACCTTCCTCTCGTACAGCGTGACGTTCCGCAGCCCCCACGTCCGCACGTTCGCCCGCGCGTCCTGCACCGCTGACTCGCTCTCCTCCACGCCGATGCCCCGCCGCGCCGCGCGCGACAGCGGCAGCAGAAACGTCCCCACTCCGCTGTAGAGGTCGAGCACGACCTCGCCTCTCTCGACCCTCGCCCACTCCCGCACCAGCTCAACCATCTTGCCGGCTTGCGCGGGGTTGCTCTGGAAGAACGAATCCGCCGACACTCGGTGCTTCCCGCCCGCGATCTCCTCTACGACATGCCCCACGCCAGACACCACCTCCGCCGGCGACCGGTGGGCCGCGTGCCCCCGCCTCCTCGCCGCCAGCACGCCCACCACCCCCGCCACCTCCTCCCTCAGCGCCTCCGCCAATGATCCAACAAAAGCGGGCCTGCCATCACAGACCAGAGTAACCAACCCCTCCCCCGAGGCGAACGACACCAGCGTCTCCACCCCCAGCAGCGCCGCCCGTTCCGCCGGGCTCTGCGCCACGCGCGCCATCAGCCCGACCACCGCTTTCCTTATCCGCTCGGACAGTGGATGCTGGAGATGGCACTCGGTCAGCTCGACGATCTCGTGCGAGTGGTGCCGCGCAAACCCGAGCACCAGCTCCCCCGCCTCGTTAACCTTCGCGTGATACTCCGCCCGGTTGCGGTAGAACCACGGCTTCTCCATCCCCCACGCCTCCGCCACCTCCACCGCCGGCATTCCCCCGATCCGCGCCAGTGCGTCCTTGACCATCGCCGTCTTCTGCCGGAGCTGCTCCTCATAGGCGACATGCTGGATCTGGCACCCGCCGCAGTCGCCGAAGTGCGGACACGGCGCCTCCACCCGTTGCCCCGATGGCTCGGCCACCGCGTGCACGACCCCCCGCGCGAAGCTCCGCGCGACTTCGGTGATCTCCACCTCCGCCACATCGCCCGGGCAGCCCCACAAGGCGAACACCGCCATGCCCTCGTGTCTCCCCACCGCCTCCCCGCCGACAGCCAGCGATTCGAGGCGAACGGCTATCATGTCTCCTACACCAACCGGGGGATTGCTCACATCGCTCCTTCCAGGGCCGATACCCACACCTCCCGTGCAGTTCGCCGCGCAAACCAACCCCTCCTGCGGGAGGTGCTAGCGGCACCCTAGCGAATAGACTGCGGGCAGGTTGCCACAACCGACAGGAGGAGATAAGCCGGTGAAAAAGGGCATCAACTACTGGTCTTTCCCAGGGGGGCTGGAGGGCAAGAAGGACTTCGCCGAGGCCGTGAAGGAGGCCAAAGCGCTCGGCTATGAGGGCATCGAGGTCTGTCTCTTCGCCGACGGCCCACTCAGCCTGAGCATGGGCGACGCCGACATCGCCCAGCTCCGCAAGCTGATAGACAACGCGGCCCTACAGGCCGCCTCGGTTACCAGCGGCGAGCTGTGGGCGACACCGCTCACCGCCAGCGACCCGGTCACGCGAGCAAAGGGCAAGCAAGTTGTGGCGAAGTGCCTGGAGGTGGCGAACAAGCTCGGCGCCACCGGCATCCTCGTCGTCCCCGGCGCGGTCGAAGTCTTCTTCAACCCAGCGATGGAGATCGTCCAGTACGACGTCGCGGTCGGCCGCGTCGCGGAGGCGATGACAGAGCTCGTCCCCGTCGCCGAGAGGAACAAGGTCGCCATCGGCCTTGAAAACGTCTGGAACAAGATGTTCCTCAGCCCGTTGGAGGCGCGCGACTTCGTGGACAAGTTCGGCAGCGAGTATCTCGGCTGGTTCTTCGATGTCGGCAACATCATGCTGACGGGTATGCCGGAGCAGTGGATCCGCCTCCTCGGCAAGCGCATCAAGAAGGTACACATGAAGGACTTCCGGCGGACCGTCGGCACGCTGGACGGATTCGTTGACCTGCTGGAGGGCGATGTCAACTGGCCGGAGGTGATGAAGGCCCTGCGCGAGGTCGGGTACAACGACTACCTCATCGCCGAGATGATCCCCGGCTACCGCTTCGCGCCCGAGACGCGGCTGGCGAACACGTCGCTGGCGTTGGACAAGATTATGGCGATGTAACTGTAGGGCGGGCATACCCATGCCCGCCAGACTCACCGCATCATAGGGGCGCACACGTTCGACTGAACTCAGGGCAAGTCGCCGTGCGCCCCCTACCTCGTAGGAATCGGCCGCCCCCGCGCCGATTTAGCCGCAGATTACGCGGATTGCGGAGATGGACGGCGGACCTGCAGGATCGCAGGAGACACGCTCTGCCTAATGGGCAGAGCATATAGCTCGAGGTGGCGACCATACACGGCGTCCTCCGTGGGTCAGTCTTAGCGGTCAGACACGACGGTCCAAGACGTCATCCACAATTTGACGAAGGACGCGTGGGTTCGGATCCCACCACCCGAAGCGGTTAAAGACCTCAGCCGAGATTGCCACTGCGTGGTTCCTCAGATCGGCCTGCCACTCAGCGAGGGTCACTGAACGGGTTACTTCCACAACATCCATACGGGATACGTATTCCGCGTCCAAGATCCTGTGTGGATCATAGTTGAAGATCCGCCGGCCTTGCGTTCCCGAAAGGCGGAGCGTGACCGAAACGCGTTGTGGGTCGCTGACGCGCAGTGCCTGGTATAGGCGAACCACACCGTCTACAACCCTCGCCGCGTGCCAAACGAGACCGATGAAGCTGAGCGTTTTCGGTCCATTCCTATCGCGCTCATGCACCTCCTCCCATAGCAATTCCTTCCGAAACAGCAGTCCCGACTCGTGGAGGCGCCAGAAGTACTGCCGGGCGCCGAGCAGAGACTGATCCTCAGAGGTGACAGAGAACTCCAGGCCATGATCGCACGGGTACATGAGTTCAGGTTCGTGGCTCGTCGGGATGAAGCGATTGCCTGCATATACGCTATCGGCTTCTTCTGCGGCAGTGCGCAATTCCTGTAGTAGGAACTGGTCTTGAATGGGCCGTACCGGATACGCAATGACTGTCAGATATCCGTCATATCTGTCGGCCGATTTCGGGCCGATCTCGGTGAACCTGCGATCAGCGTCCTTGATCTGTGCATCGTATACTGACATGTCCGATTGCCCAGCGTGCCGGCCCGCACCGCTCAGTATTGCCTCTATCGCAGTCAGTAGTTCCTGCTTTCGATTCCTAAGAGCGCGGTCAACTACCGCCCGCAGATCAGACGCGTCCGCAACCGGAGCACTTTCGTTGTTTGCGGTTCGTATGTAAATGGTGGGTGCCGTCAATACTCTGTCTCCGAAGCTCTGTTGACATATGTGCGGCGTGTCCGGGAAACCTGGGATCGCGATGACCACGTAGGTTTGGCCCATGTACTCGACTCTACGCACGATCGTGTTGACTGGCGGCGATGCATAGTTGTTGACAAAGCGGTTGATCCTGGATGACTCGAAGGACGCCACTTGCTCAGGCGAAAGCCCTTGCGGCGTGAAATGGCCTGGCTCGGCTTCCGCAACACCCACCACTATGTACCCGCCACCTGAATTGGCAATAGACATGATATCCTTCGCTAGCCCACAGCAGGTACGTCTGTCGGTTCGTTCATCCCAGACTACCGCGGCCTTGTAGTCGAGATCGCGCGACTCATGACCTTGCTCAATCAGCATGTAAAGGTTTATGTCGGAATTAGGTCTAAGTTCCACTGTTCCTCTCCTCGTCTCGTCGTGTACCACTGCCTACCTGGCAGAGAGCCACACTCCACGTCTTCTCCCACTGCTCCAGCGAATACCTCTCTAACACAATCCTCCGCTGGTTCTCGGCCACTTCTTTGCGGTCGGCCCACACGTCTTCCATCACCTCGACAAGGCTGGAGACCATCGGCAGGCAGTGCGGCCCCGGCAGGTCGCGCAGGCCGGCGATGTAGGTGCAGATCGTCGCCGTGCCGCAAGCCATGCTTTCCAGCGCAGAGAGAGAGGTCCCCTCACCACAGAGCGATGGAATCAGCGTCATCTGCCCGCTGGAGTAGATGGCAGGCAGCGCGTCGTGCGGCGCCGGCCCGTAGAACACGACGCTGTTCCTCAGTCCGCGCGCCTCGACTTCTTGGTGCAGGGACTCGACGTAGGCGGGCTGCCCGCCACCGCCGACGATGAACAGCGTCGTCTCCGGGTGCCGTGGGTGGAACTGCGCGAAGGCCTCGATCGCTAAGTGAATCCCGCGATTCCGGAACAGATTGCGCGGCACCAGTATCGCGTTTCGTTCCGCCATTTCGCGCAAAGGCTCCGTCGGCTTGAACTTCCCCGTGTCAACCCCATTCGGGATGAACCACGCCCCCGGCGCGATCCGCGAATGCATCCCTTGCCGCGGCTCGATCCTGACCCCCATCGCCCGCAAAAACTGCGTGTCATTCGCCACATATAGATGCGCCCGCCTGAACGCCAGCCGCGTGAGCCACGCCCTGATGAAGCTCTTCGGCGACCCCGGCGCGTCATCCCAGAACACGCCGTGCGAAATGCCGATCCTGACCGGCCGCCGCCCGAAGAAGCTCATCAGGTCAATCGCGAGCAGATAATGCGGATAGTGGCAGATCACCACATCGTGCGCGAGCAGTTCCTTCCGCAGACGGAAGAGCCCGAAAGCCTGCGTCCAGAACTCCAGCGGCTTCCCACGCCACGGGTTCGGGACGAACCTGACATCCTGCGCGTCTGTCTCCGTCGCGCGCTGGTAGACCGTATGGCTGTGCCCCGCGGCCGTGATCAGCTCAGCGAGCTGTGACACGTACACATCGGCCCCGCCTGAGATCGGCCGGTAAGTGTAGGTCACCTGCGCGACCGACAGTGGCCTCTTAGTGGGAAGCGTCGCCGGCCGCGGCCTCCGCTTAGTGAATCCAAGCGAATACCCCACCAGATGCGCTAAGTCCACAGTAAGCGACACTGCCGGTGCGAGAAACGCCGGGAACCACTCCGCCCCACGCCACCGCGCCCGCGCCGTGTACCTCGCCCAGTACGCCGCAAGCAGCACCACCAGCAAGACGGCCGCGCCTTTCGATCCACTTTGCGCCGCCACTAAGAGCAACACAGCAGTGAGAAGGCCCGCGAACGCCTTCGCGTAATGCCCAAACCACTGCCCCAGCTCTCCATCGCTCCGCGCGTACCGCAAGAACTGGCGGAACACCCGCCATAGGTCGGACTGCATCCGCCACCGCACCACCGCCTCCGGCACGAACCGGAACCGAAACCCAGCCGCCCTCAGGCTGAGGTCAAAGTGCGTGTCCTCGGCATAGTCAATGTACTCGGGATAGCCCCCCGCGCGCTCCCATGCCTCCCGCCTGAAAGCAACCGACCGACCGGATGGCAGAAACGTGTCCGGGTCAACCTCGCGCGCGGTCGGCACCGTCGCGACCGCGATCGCCTCCTCCATCGGCGAATCGGGCTCGGGATCGTAGTATCCCGCGACCACGTCGGGCGGGAACTCCGCCTCGAATGGCGCGACCAGCTTCGCCAGCCAGTCCATCTCCGCCACACACCCGGCATCAATGCTGGCGATGATCTCGCCCCTCGCCTCTTCTATCGCGAGGTTGCGCCCCCGCGCCCGATTCGCCCCCTTCTCGATAATCAGCCGCGCCGGAAACCCATCCTCAATATAGCTGCGGATGATCCTCACCGTCGCGTCCCGCGAGCCCGCGTCACAGATGATGATCTCATCGGGCTGTCGCGTCTGGTCCAGCAGCGAGCGCAGAAAGGCCTCGATGCCTTTCGCCTCGTTGTAGACCGTCGTGATCAGCGAGACCGTCCGCCGTGCCATCTACCCGAACCCATGGGCGCGGTACATCGCCTCGTAGAGATCCGCCACCCGATCCCACGTGTTAGCCGCCGCCAATTGCGCCCCGCGCTCCCTCATCTCCTCCCCTGCCCTGGGCTCAGCCAGATGTCGGTTCAGCGCCGCCGCCAGTTCCCCCGCGCTGCCCGCCGTCACCATCACCTGCTCCGCCTGGGGGAACCCAAGCAGGTAATCGCGCTTCAGCTCATTGTCATATATCGAGAAGACCAGCCTCCTATAAGCAAGCGCCTGCCATATCGCAAGATAGCCGCTTACAAACGCGAAGCTTGCCTTCGACAGCTCTGGCATCGGGTCCGCCGCCGCCCCGACGAACCGCACCCACAGGCCCTGCGCCTCCACGTACTTCTCCGCAATCGGCCGCAGCGGCCCTTCGCCGATCACGGTCAACCGCAGCCGCTTGCCGAAGTCCCGCCGCAAGGCCGCCAGCGCGTCCAGGTACAGCAGCAGCGATGTGTCTTCCGCCAGCCGGCCGATGAAGACGGCCGACGGCTCCTCCGGCAATGGCGGCGGCTCCGCTACCGGATCAACGCCGCCATACGACACCGCGAAGCAGGTCGTGCCATACCACTTGCAGATGAAATCCCCCATGCATATGGCATTCTTCACACGCCGCCGCACGAAGCGCCGCCGCTTCAGCGCCTCCGTCGGAATCGGGTATCGCTCATAACCGTGGAACGTCGCAAACACCGCCCGCCTGGGCGGCAGCCAGCAGGAGGGCAGGTAGAAATGAAGGAAGCTGTAGGCATCGTGGCAGTGCACGATATCGGCCGCGGCGATATGCGGGCGCGCGGCGCGCCAGGCGGAAAGCAGGTTCGTGCGGGGAAGGCGATGCACGCGGAGACCGCCGAGCTGCTCCTCCGAGGGTACGTCGGCGTGCGTCAGCACCGTCAGCCGGTGGCCCCGCTCGGCAAGACGCTCTGACACGCGGCGAACGTGTGTCTCAACTCCGCCGATGGAGGGATAGAAGCTCGGGGTAATGGCAAGTATCCGCATCAGAGGCCGAGCTATTGTACCAAAGGAGGAGGCTTTTGTCAGGAGCGCGATCAACCGAGGACTCGCCCCCGCCCGACCCGGCCAAGACCCTGGTCGTCGTGCCCACCTACAACGAGCGCGAGACCCTGCCTGTGCTCGCCCAGGCCGTCCTCGCGCTCCCCGGCGGCTGGAGCCTCCTCATCGCAGATGACAACTCCCCCGACGGCACCGGCCGGCTCGCCGACGACCTCGCCGCCCGCGACTCCCGCGTCTCCGTGCTGCATCGCCCCGGCAAGGAGGGTCTCGGCCCCGCCTACCTCGCCTCTTTCCGCGAGGCGCTTGCCCGCCCGCACATCCACTTCATCGCCCAGACGGATGCCGACTTCTCCCATGACCCCGCCGACCTCCCTCGCCTGCTCGCCGCTCTCTCTGATGCCGAACTGGCGATCGGTTCTCGCTACATCCCCGGCGGCCGCACCGAGGGATGGGATCTCCGCCGCCGGTTGCTCAGCAAGTGGGGCAACTTCTACGTCCGCGCCGTCCTCGGCACGCGCCTCCATGATATGACGGCCGGCTTCCGGATCTGGCGCCGAACCGCCCTCGAAACCATAGACCTCGACGCGGTGAAGACTCGCGGCTATGGCTTCCAGATCGAGATGGCCCTCCGCGCGCTCAAGGCCGGCTGCCGCGTGGTCGAGGTTCCGATCTGCTTCACCGAGCGCCGCGCCGGCCAGTCCAAGATGTCCGGCTCGATCATCACAGAGGCTTTGGTCCTTCCATGGAAGCTCCGTCGGCTCCGCTAGCCTTCCCTCGCCTCGCGCGCGCGGAATGGGCCCTGCTCGCGGCCCTCTTCGTCGTCGCCTTCGCCCTCACTCTCGCCACCTCCGACGACTACGGCCCCACCTATGACGAGCCCCACTATGCCTCCGCCGGCCTCCGCTATGCCGATTGGTGGGCGCGCCTCTTTCGCGGCGACCTCTCCGCTCTCCAGCGCGCGCAGATCGAGTCCACCTGGACCCTGAACCACGAGCACCCGCCTCTCCAGAAATGCTCCTCCGGCTTCTCCCAGCGCTGGTTCGGCTCGCTGCTCCCCGGCCTCGCCGCCATTCGCCTGCCAAGCGCTCTCTGGTTCGCCCTTACTATCTGCGCGCTCTACCTCTTCACCCGCTCCCTCTGGGGCCGCCGCGGCGCGCTCTTCTCCGCCCTCGCCTTTGCCACGCTTCCGCGCATCGTCGCCCACGCCCATTTCGTCGCGCTGGACATGCCCATCACCGCCTGGTTCTTCATCACCACCGCCCTCGCCGCCACCGCGCTCCGCCGCGCCTCCTGGCCCTATGCGGTCCTCGCCGGCGTCAGCTTCGGTCTGGCCCTCATGTCGAAGATCAATGCCTTCTTCCTGCCGATCCTCCTCCTGCCCTGGGGTCTCGCCTATTACCCCCGCCAGTGGCTCAAGCTCCTCGCTCTCCTCCTGATCGGCCCCGCCGTCTTCGTCTTCGGCTGGCCCTGGCTCTGGATAGACTTCCTCCCCCACCTGCGGGCCTACCTCGCCTTCCACTTCGCGCACGCCGCCTACAACGTCTGGTACCTTGGGAAGCTCTACCCCTACGCGCCCTGGCACTACCCTTTCGTCATGACCGCGGTTACGACGCCCACTCTCATCCTCGCCCTTACGATCCTTGGGATCGTCCGCGCCTTCTGCCGCACGCGCTTCGATCCAAACAGGGCTCTCTTGCTATTTGGATTAGCCATCGCTATCATACCTAGCGCCCTGCCAAGCACCCCCAAGTACAACGGCGTGCGCCTCTTCCTCCCCGCCTTCCCCTTCCTCGCCGCCCTCGCGGGCGGCGGCTTCGCCTGGGCGCAGGAACGGGCAGCGAAGCTCGCGAAGGCCGGCTCTCCCGATAGGAAGCGCATGTCTGCGCTCCTGGCGGTGGCACTCGGCGCGCTGCTCCTCCTGCCGGGATTCACCGGCGCGGTGCGAACCCATCCCTATCAGCTTGCCTACTACAACGCCCTGGTCGGGGGGACGAAGGGGGCGGCAGAGAAGGGCTTCGAGACGATCTACTGGGGGCAGGTGTTCCAGGATGCCCCCTTGTTCCTTAACCGTATCCAGGAGCCTGCGCCGCTGGTGTTGCTGATCCCCAAGGGGGTTATCTACTTGCTCGAGTTCCAGCGGCAGAC
>Ga0315279_10011264_pt1 | contig 10374 bp, 9 predicted proteins | sample YL17G06_20_MG_FD_203694 | JGI IMG/M metagenome (GOLD analysis project Ga0315279, IMG submission 203694) | Sediment microbial communities from Yellowstone Lake, YNP, Wyoming, USA - YL17G06_20 | ecosystem: Environmental > Aquatic > Freshwater > Lake > Sediment | place: USA: Wyoming | collected...
CACATCCATTCTTTTTAAGACTATCATCCCATCCTTTACTAAATTGGTGAGATACATCCCAAATCTCACCTCCTATGAGTGGGATGATAGTCATTCTAAAAATAAAGGATTTCTACAACCCCGCGCCACCAAAATATATGTATATAAGAAATGAACCCGAGTACAAATCTAGTTTGTAAATGTTAAAATAGTTTAAATCATAGAGGATATGAAAAACAATCATCATTAAAATAGCGATGCCGCGTAAGAGATCTATCTCCCAAAATCGCTTATATGTACTGTTCGTCACTAAAACATATAACACTCTTCTTTTTATTAAAATTCATCTCTGGTTTGTTTTTAAAAAAAATAGTAGCGGGGAATGGATTTGAACCATTGGTCTACGGGTTATGGGCCCGTCGGGATCTCCTGACTACCCCACCCCGCTATAAACAAATTTCAGGTTTAGAGGATTTTTTTTGTAATAATAATATTTTACTTATAAAGTTTGTCAATCTGCAATCATATGCGTACGAAGAGGTAAAGAAAACTATTATAAAGAGCTTGATAAATAGATATATGGAGGCGGTTGAATGACTGGAATAGGAATTCAAACGCATTTAATCAAAAAGATAGCAAAAAACCAAAAGGTTTGTACAAACTGCAACAAGGAAATACCCATTGATGGAATATACCATCATGAAGAGGGTATAAACCAGCACCTTCATTCCCTTATCGCCAGAAGCTTTTGTTCTGATTGCTACGCGAAATATGGCGAGACAACCCTTCTTAAAGGCAAAGAATAATTAGAAAATTAAGATAAAGAGTTTTTTCGAAAAGATTTTTGAGTGATAGTCATATTAGCGTTATCTAAATGCAGGGGTACCCGAGCATGGTCTAAGGGGTAGGGCTTAGGACCCTATGACGTAGGTCTCCGCGAGTTCAAATCTCGTCCCCTGCACTATATTTGCTTTAGGTCGTGAGTCATGAAAATAATAGCTTTTGCCGGAATGCCTTTTTCAGGTAAATCTGAAGCTGTGCAGATTGCAAAAGATTTAAACATTCCAGTATTCAGAATGGGCGATGCTATATGGGATGAAGTTAAAAATCGAGGGCTTGAATTGAATGACAAAAATGTAGGAATGATAGCCGACAAAATGCGTAAAGAACATGGGAAGGACGTCTGGGCACGAAGAACTTTGGACAAAATTAAATCATTAAATAAAACAGATGTTGTTGTGATAGACGGCGTACGTAATGTGGAAGAAATTGATAGATTTAAAAAAGAACTTGGTAAAGATTTTGTTGTTATTGCAATTGAAGCATCTGATGAGAGCAGATACGGGAGAGCTCAAAGTCGTGGGAGACAGGATGATAGTAAAGACTTAGAAAAAATAAAAGAACGAGACAAAAGAGAATTACGATGGGGTCTTGATGTCGTCATCGCATCTGCCGATATTGTTATTTCTAACGAAGGAAATATCGATGATTTTAGAAATGAAATTAGAAAAACCTTGAATGAAATTTAGGATTGCAATTTTTTGTTTCGAATTGCGATATAAACTATAGCCAAGGTTGTTGCAATTGCTGCTAAAATAATAATATCTGAAGCGGAAATTTTGATTTGATCGCCTATTGTAATGGAGAATAAGTCATGATTCTGATTATTGCTAATTATTATTTTTTTAGGGGTGTCTGTATATGTTCTAATTGCATATTCTTGGTTAAACATACCGCTCCCTGATTCCTGTGTACCTTGTTTAAAAGTAATCCAGGTTTCCCAGTGTTGATTTAGATACTCGCTGCTTTCAGGTATGGACAAATAGATGTAAAAGTTAGCAGAGTTGTGCGGAGGGATAATATTCCATCTAGGTTTTAAATCAATCCATGATAAATTTGGCATACATGTTCTATTAGGTCTCATCCAAGATATGGGATTAGGATTTTCTAGATACCACGTCATGTTAACGTCATAATTGTTATTGTTTGTTATTGTTATTTTTTCCGAAGTGTTTCCATGAATGAACTCATTATCCATCTTGATTGATATCTCTGGTGGATGAACAATTACATCTCCTTTACATGTGGATGCAAAAATTAAAGATAGTAAGAGTATTGAAATTAAGATGGATAATCTTTTCATATGTTGTTTTTTCCCCACAAGCTCGTTATTTTTTAGATATCTCTGATAATAGTTTATCCACTTCAGATTCTATATTTTCCATGTCCTTTATTTCACTTTTTTTGGTTTCCTGGTATATTTTCTCTTTTTCTATTTCTGGATAGGTTCCTCCGATTTGTTCTTCCATTTCTTGAAGTTTGTCCAGATATACTGTGACATCTTGTTGTATGAGTTTAAGTAGGGTTTTTGCTTCGTCAATCATTTCTGGCGTATATCTTCTATCAGTATTAGTAACTCCAGGCGTTGGTCTTTTAATCGTTGGTATTTCGACGGGTCTCTCAGGTTTTTTATATTCCTCATATCTTGGGTATTTTAATTTGCTTCTAATGTTTCTGATATAATACCAAGCAATGGCTGATATAATTGCTATTACAATCAGAATTAAAATTATCCATATATAAATTGGTGTTTCTTCTTTGTAGAGAGATATTGAACCGTCCATTGTATTATAAACGTAGTCCCAAGTTCCATCTCCATTCTGATCTATGAGATAGTTTACACCTTTTGTTTCTAGAACAGTTTTAGTTTTGGTGACCTGGTTGCAGAGGACATCAAATGACCCATCTTGATTTACATCGACAAGGTAGTAAGGTTTTCCTCCGAGATAGATTTTCTTTACATCTGATTTATCATTTGGATTAGATCCGAGTTTGACTTCTTCTACATCTGTGAGACCATCGTTGTCAGAATCTGCTAAAGAGTTATCGATGGAAAAGGTAAGAGTGGCATATCTACTTGATGTGTTGTCTGAACCTACTGTTCTAATATAGAAGATGTGAGTGCCATTTGAAACCTTAACTGAAGATGTCCAACTGGTTGTATCGCCAATAAATGTCTCTGGGTTAGTATCGATCCTAACATAATATCCCTTTGTGCCTTTGTTATATAGGACGGGATTCCAAGCAAATGTGGGAGTTTGATCTGATACACTGGTTGTATGTCTTATATTATTTGGTGCAACTACTACGTCAGGAAGTAAAGGTGTCATAAATGGAAAATAGTCTTGGCTTTGCGCTGAGATTAAATAAGGTGTGTCCCCAATGTTATCATTATTTCCATCTGAACCTTGATATTTGTCCCAGTAATTTCCTTGTTTGTCGTTATCCCAGTTGTTAATGTTTTCATCGCTTGCATCCTTATCATTTTTGAAAATGTTATTGAGGCAGATCGAATTGTTATTTGAATTTCCCCAGATCTTAATACCTTGTTTATTTGAATAGAGATTACAGTTGGTAACTAAATTGTTATTGGAGTTTATTCGTATGTCTACGCCGACTTCGTTGTCAAAACTATTGCAATTTACGATCTTATTGTTATTTGACCAAAGCAATAATAAAATTCCAATACTATAGTGTTGTAATATGCAATCATCGATTGTGTTGTAAGTTCCCTTTATTTCGATTCCTGCTCCATATTGGCTAGCTGAATGGAAAATACTGTGTGAAATTATGTTATATGAAGATGAAACGCTGATACCATTTCCAATACCAACATTAGAGATATAACAGAATGATATAGTACATCCATCACTTCCTTTCGGGATAGATATTGCGTAATCTTGTGCGTTTATTATCTGGATATTAGCTATGCCTACATACGAACTGTCTAATCTTATACCTGGATTTACGGAGCAGTCTATTATTGTAGTATTTACATCGTCTCCGATTAATTGTATTTTTTTGTTTATGGAGATATTATGTTCTAGATATATTCCTGGAGCTATTCTTATAATATTGGTTGGTGTCGCATGGTCAATAGCATCTTGTATGCTGACATAGTCACCATTTCCAGTTATATCAACAGTAATAATTTGTTGAGGTGTTGGAGGAGCAGATTGTACTGTATATGAAAGAGTGGGGGAGAGGAATATGAATGTAGCGATGAATGCAAGTAATTTAATACTGAATTTCCTGTTCACTGTTGCCTACCCCCTTTTTTTGTTCTCTGTTTTAGTAGCCCTCGTTCTGTTAGATAAATGAGAACCATGTTTTTGACGACTTCAGATTCTGAGTTTCCTAGTACCCCTACGTGTTGCTTTATTACATCCCGAACAATAGGGGGAAAACCAACAGGAATCCTTTGAACACTACCCAAGGTTTTTCCCTCCCTTTTTATTTCCTTTGGTTTTTAGTAGCCCTCGTTCTGTTAGATAGATGAGAACCATGTTTTTGACGACTTCAGATTCTGAGTTTCCTAGTACCCCTACGTGTTGCTTTATTACATCCCGAACAATAGGGGGAAAACCAACAGGAAATCTCTGAGCATTACCCATCTGTGAATCATATATGAATCATTTATTTATATACTTTTGTAACAAATATGAATCTTATATGATTCATTTATGAATCACATATGATTCACTTATCTGGAAAAAATGAATAAACAAGAGAAGTACAATTCAATATATCTTATTGAAAAATTCTGCATAAAAGAAAAAAATATCGAAAGTCATAATTTCTGATTTCAATTTTTACGGCTTTTTTTACTGTAAAAGATTATAATGAATGTGACTAAAATAGCCACAATTAAAATAATTACAACATAGGAGGATTGAACTGTAATCGATTTATCACTCGAGGGAGTATGAATAAGTAGTCTTACAGTGAGTTCCACTTTGAATACTGCACCTCCCCCTTCGAGATCACCTGAATTTCCATCATCAGAGATAGTCGCCCATACCTCCCAATTTTTGTTGTATTGCAATGGTTTCTGGTTTTCAGGAATATCAATTATAATCTCGAATTTGCCAGTTGAATTCTTGGGAATATATATTTTTTCTGGTTTTACTGTAATCCATGATAGATTGGATATCTGGGTATAACCTTCCGGTAAATTCTCAATAGGCGGATTCACAATTATTGCAGATGCATTAACACCATAAGGATAAGGATTAGTTGCATAGATATAATATGTGATTGCTTCTTTTGGAAAACCTTCAGGCATAGTAATCGTTAATTTCCCAGGCACTATCACTAGACTAGATTTTACTGGAATGGAAAAATGCATTAATAAAAATGAAAATATAAAAACCATAATAGCTATCTTTTTTACAACCCCTCGCGCCACTATCACCATCCTAGGTCCCATATAATAAAACAATATAATTAGTTTTTCCTTAATAGAATATAAAGAATAATGACAAAAGAATTGTACTTGCATTTTTACTTTTTTAAATTAAATAAATTAACAATCCAATATACTACAAAAAAGTATTAAAATTGTTAGAATTTTTTTCTGATTTAAGCTTAGACTGAGACTCCATTGAATCTTATTTCTATCCTTTGCGTTGTATAATTCGTAGTAAGGGGAGAGCCTATTGTGATTCTCAACCCGAATGTCTTAGAGTTTTCTGAATTTAACGTATAATAATTTACTGAGTAAGCATTAATTGGTATATATGAATTGAGAGTAAAACCGGTAGTATTGAGAGCAAATGCATTGGATCCTGGCGAAGCAACTGGGTTATAGGTCATACCACTACCAGCTGGATCAGATGTGGTATTTGTCTGTAGTTGAACATACATTGCACTAGTACCGTTATTCCATACAGTAAAATCAGCAGCACCTGAAGCTGTATTCTGTCCTGCCAAAACCACACCAGCTGCCCAGGTATTTGGCCACACATCGATAGTGACAACTCCATCAGGGTCAAAGGTGACAGAAATTTTAGTATTAATAGCTAATACCATTGGTGTAAGTGTAGTAACCCATATCATTGAAATCAAAACAGCCAACACTATTTTTTTGGAATTGCTACTCCAAAATGTATACTTTTTTTGCAATCTACATCCCATCCTTAACAACATGACAAAGAGGTCTATGTTTTAAATATCTTTTTTGTAGGTGAATATGCAAATATATATGCAGTTAAATTATTATTTTTGTATAGAATATAAGAATTATAGAAAAACAAATAAACAACAGAATGCAAATAAGAGAATAAATAAAGAAAAAAATGCCATTAATTTTTCTCTTATATATTTAAAGAATTGTGCTAAAAGAATTGCACTTGTATTCCTATTTTTACTGATTTAAGCTTATACTGAGGCTCCGTTGAATCTTATTTCTATCCTTTGCGTTGTATAATTCGTAGTAAGGGGAGAGCCTATTGTGACTCTCAACCCGAATGTCTTAGAGCCTGATGCAGCTAGCGTATAATAATTTACTGAGTAAGTATTAATTGGTATATATGAATTAAGAGTAAAACCGGTAGTATTGAGAGCAAATGCATTGGATCCTGGTGCGCCTGCGGTATAGGTCATACCACTACCAGCTGGATCAGATGTGGTATTTGTCTGTAGTTGAACATACATTGAAAGAGTACCGTTATTCCATACAGTAAAATCAGCAGCACCTGAAGCTGTATTCTGTCCTGCCAGAACCACACCAGCTGCCCAGCTATTTGGCCACACATCGATAGTGACAACTCCATTAGGGTCAAAGGTGACAGAAATTTTAGTATTAATAGCTAATACCATTGGTGTAAGTGTAGTAACCCATATCATTGAAATCAAAACAGCCAACACTATTTTTTTGGAATTGTTGTTCAAAAATGTATATTTCTTTTTCATTTTCACATCCCATCCGTTTTAACAATTAATTTTCTACGGAAAGTAATCTTATTTTCTCTCGTGCATCTCTTTCCACTTACTACTATATCTACTTGTAGTATAACTTAGAGTACAACATCATAACGAAAAAAGGGTTTTTATAATTTTCGTTTTTGCAACTCGAAGATTGATTGGTTTTTCCCTTTGTTTTTTTGTTACTTTCTTTTTCTTAGACTTTGTTCTGGTTTTTCTCTTGGGTTTCTGTGATTTCTTGGTTTTTCTTTTTTAATTTCTTTGTTATTTTTGTTATCTAATCTAGATAAAAGTTCATCCACCTTTAACTCTATGTTATGAACGTTGTTTAATTTATTTCTCATATAATAATAGATTTGGCGACGGCGACGTTTGGATTTTAGGATGAGAACTGGCATTAGAGTTGCGGTAATAGCCATGAATAAAATTAATAGTATCGAGTTCTCTTCCCCAGGTCCAGGTGGTTCAATGACTTCATCTGCAACGATAACGAATATTGACGTGTCATTTGTTTCTATCTTGCAGTAAACATATGTTTCATCCTCAAAAAGAATTGTAGTTGTAAGGTTCTGCCATTCATTGTTATCATACGCCATCGATGCAATTGTTTCTTTATCTATGTTGTTTTCTGCTATCCATGTTAGATTTACTTTGAATATGATAACCAGTGATTTTATTTCGTCTTTCCCTATAGACTCGTTATCTGCAGTGAATTTTATATCTATAAAAGTATAGACGATTTTTGTTTCTATTGATGTTGCAGTTATGTTTTCTGGTATGTCTACAAGTTTTTCTATGGTTATTTTTACATTTGTGAGATCAATCGTGGGTGTGAAATGTATGCTATCGATATCGACTCCATCGAGTTTTCCTACTGGTATTTTTCTCATTTCTCCGCTAGAAATGTTTTCTATTACAATTTCTATTACCGGTCCAGCGACAACAGTGAACGATTTTGTGCCTGATCGTATTGTATGTGATGCTCCACAGTAGTCTGTTGCCTCTATCGAGTACGTCACAGTTAATCCATCTGGGAATGGTCCTATTTGCGCATAATAGATGTTTCCGTCTTGTAGTATCATTGATTTTGAATGATCTGAACCATCGTTCCAGTATAACGTAACTGACTTTACAATGTAGTCATCTGTAACATTTGCATACACATACACAGGGTCGTAACTGGTAACCCTTGCTGGTTCATGGTAGATGTCTGATATTGTAGGTGAAATCATCCTCACTCCCCCCCTATAGTATGTGTATGTCGGTGAAGGGGATGGTGTATAAGATGATTCAGTGGTAAAGGTCCATGTCTGAGATGTATTTTCATATTCAGAATCGTTGGCTACTACATACCAACTATAGTTTGTTTCGTATTGTAATCCACTCCATATTACCGTGGCAGTTGACCAGTCTGCAGATACGTCATAATCAGCTCCTATAGATGTATTGTCTAATGCGTTATAGAAATACACGTCTACGGTGCTGCTGGATTCATCGTAGACGGATACTTGCAGTGTGACCGGGACTTCAATATCTGTAGCTCCATCTGAAGGATAGATATTGATAGGACAAGCTGGCGGCTCGTTAGGACGGGGATCAAACGATATACCGATTTGACTGTTAGCCCATGCTGTTGGGATGAAAAATAGAAGAGGGATGAAATAGCAAATATAATAATAGATAAGGAAATCTTTCTTTTCTTTCATCTCTTTTCCTTCCGTTCTTTTGTTGGATTTTTTGATATCTCAACATATATTGATACTTAATATCACGATACGCTTTGTCACTAATTGTATTTAAAGACACCCTGTAAAAATATCAAGTTGGGAGAATCTACGTTCTGACAAAATGGCAAACTGAAAAAATTACAATACAAAAAAAAGTAGGTTGATCTTTAAAAGAGAAAGCCTATAAATTAATAACTTAGAATTATTGCTTTACAAAAATCCTATGTCAAAAGACCAACAGTATATATCACAACTCTTGTTATGATGCAACAGATTTGAAAGTAACATCAAAAGACATTGGATCGCCTGTGGAGGATGTAGTAGCATGAGTCATTTTCAAATCAAACGTCTGCCAGGAATCTACACCAAGACTGGTAACGAAGACATCATAGGTTGTGTTAATGGTAGTCCAGCTGCCCCCACCACTTTTAATATACTGTAGCGTGAAGTTGTTATGGTCTGGAGTTGAGGTGAGATTCCATTTGGCACCTGTAGTGCTGTTAGTAGCGTTACTCGCAGTTATTTGTATGTTTAAAGGAACGTTTCCCTCGTTAGTAAGGTTAAAATAAAAACCAGTTGTAGCATTGGTTTCTCCCATCCATACAATTCCCAAGTTCCACCCGTCAGGAGTGATTTCCATAGAGGTGTCACTTACGGTGGTCCCATTGATGGTGATTTTGTTGTCACACCATTTCCCACCGTCAGAATCCCATGTCCAGAGTGCGTAGTAGTAGGTTACTCCTGGTGTAAGCCCTGTGTCGTTTGCATATGTGTTGGTTGTGTTTGTGACGAGGCCTCCATTGGTTCTACTTGTTGGGTATCCTGGGCTGCCGCTGGTGTTTCGTCGTATCATGGTGTATTCTCCATTCTGTCCATGTGTGAATGTTATGTTTACCCAATTGGTTCCGTTTGTTGCTACTGCGTTGGTTGGATCTCCCGGGTTCGTCCATGCGTTCATTGTCGCGTATGTGTCATTCCAGTTTCCGACACTGTCTTCTATCCCCCAGCTGAATGCGCTGAAGTAGTAGTGTGTCCCTGGTGTTAGACTTGGGGTGTTGTCTGTTTCGTCTGTGCTGTTATATGTGTTTGTACCGTCGGTGATGGTTGTTGGGTTGCTTTCTGTGTTGTATTGTATTCTGGTGTATGCTGTTGCTCCTGTTCCTACGCTGGGTTTTGTCCATGTGTATGCTACTAGTGTGGTGTTGGTGCTATCGGTTTCTACGAGGTTGGTTGTTGCTGGTGGTTTTGTGAAGAATGTTAATTCACTCCCAGTTGCGAATCCTACGGTGTTCTTTGCCCATGCTTGGTAGTAGTAAAGATCCCCTGAGATGAGACTTCCGTTGTTATTGCTGAATGTTTGTCCGCTGGTTTTGGTTCCTACGCTGAAGTTCTGCGTGTAGGTCCCTGTGGCCGTTCCGTATCTGAATCCGCACGTGGTTGTTGCGCCTCCATCTGATGTGAGGTATCCGTGTAGTGTTGCATTGGTTTCTTCGATACCTGTAGAATTATTTGTTGTCACTAGGGGGTTGCTGTATGTGGTTGCGTTCACGCTAGCATAGGTTGTACTCCATAATTTACCCGTATTATCCCATGACCAAGCACTAAAGTAATATTTTGTACCTGCGGTAAGACTTGTCTTTGAGTATGTTGTTCCTGTGTCATTGTAGGCATTAGTCCCGTCAGTAATACTTGTCGGATAAGAGCCTGTTTTGTATTGTATCCTAGTATGTGTTGCTCCTGCCCCATTAGTCCATGCTAAATCTATTTGAGTGGCATTATATGTTGTTGCTGTAAAGCTTGTTGGAATAGATGGACTATTATAAGTAGTTGCATCGGCAGTAGCATAGGTTGTAGACCAAAGCTTGGATGTACTGCTCCAAGACCAGGCACTGAAGTAATAATG
>Ga0315279_10011266_pt1 | contig 10373 bp, 7 predicted proteins | sample YL17G06_20_MG_FD_203694 | JGI IMG/M metagenome (GOLD analysis project Ga0315279, IMG submission 203694) | Sediment microbial communities from Yellowstone Lake, YNP, Wyoming, USA - YL17G06_20 | ecosystem: Environmental > Aquatic > Freshwater > Lake > Sediment | place: USA: Wyoming | collected...
GGATTGAGACTTCAACCTCCTCCGTGATCTTGCCCTGTTTCGGTTCTCTTGTTTTGTCTTTGTAGTATTCTCTGCCGACGTGTCTGGCCCGTTTCAGCCATCGGTGCACGGTCTGCCTGGTGGTGTCAAATAGTTCCGCGATGCGGGTCACCGTGAGACCTTTCTTGACGAGCTTCCCGAAGAGTCCCCTTATGCTGGGGTCCAGCTTCACGTTGCCACCCGGTAAATAATTTTGAGCTTCACCTATAGAAAAGTGTAACGTTAGAAAGTTGACTTTACACAAAGCAAAGATTAATATAACCTTCTCATAAAAATAAGATGATTTAATAATGTCGATAATTGAAGACAGCCCTGGAAAACGAATATTATTAATGGGAAATGAAGCTATTGCACGTGGAGCAGTGGAAGCTGGAGTATGTGTTGCTTCTAGCTACCCAGGTACTCCTGCATCTGAGATAATGGAAACACTCATTGACGCAGCTAAACACTTTAGATTCTATGCTGAATGGGCGTCTAATGAGATGGTCGCCTTTAACGTGGCTGCGGGAGGCGCCCTAGTTGGGAAAAGAGGGTTTTGTAGCCTAAAAAACGCAGGGTTCAACTGGATAATGGATATGCTTATGACAATCGTCTATGGCGGTGTCAGAGGAGGACTCGTAGTCGCGGTCGCCGATGACCCTGGAGCACGCACCTCCTCGAACGAACAGGATTCAAGATTCGGCGCAGTCTGGGGCGAGATCCTCTGCCTCGAACCCTCAAGCCAGCAGGAGGCGAAGGATATGACTAGAGATGCGTTTGATCTCTCTGAGGCCGTTGAGCTTCCCGTAATTCTGAGATCTGTCGCCAGGATCAGCCACTCTCTCGGTGACGTCACTCTCGGTGATATCCGAGTCGACAATAAGAATCCAGTCTTCGATAAACACTGGAAATTACCCTTTAGGTTTAATGTATATGGCCCCCCAAGCACTCACAGTAGGCACGTTTGGCTCCATGAAAGGATCCCTAAGATAAAGGAACTGGCTGAAAATTCACAATATAACACGTTGAAAATTGTTGAAGGATCTGAGTATGGGGTAATCGCATCGGGAATCGCGTACTCATACTCCCTAGAGGCTTTACGCTGGCTAAATGCTTTAGACGAGGTGAGCTTACTCAAGATAGGCACTGTCACTCCAATTCCTGAGAAAAAGGTAGGTGAACTACTGAAACATGCGAGTCATGTTCTCATTATCGAAGACGGAGATCCTGTAGTTGAGCTTCAGATTAGAGCCTTCGCTCAAAAACTAGGTGTAAATAATGAGATTACAGGAAAAATGTACGAGGGCATACTTCCTCCCTGTGGCGAGTTGGACCCTGATCTGGTCGAGAATGTTATCAACCAATTCCTTGAAAAACCTCAAATCGAGCCATCTAAGAAAAGGGAGGAAATAAAATTAGAGATAGAGCCGCTTGTCGCACCAAGATCGAGCGCTTGGTGCGCTGGTTGCCCGCATATAGGAACGTATTTTGCGCTGAGAAAGGCCCTAAAAAAGGTGGGTGGGAATGTGCCTGTCGTGAACGGTGATATTGGTTGTTACGAGATGGCCGGTTACGGAGTTTTTGCCAAGAAGATTAAGCCAAGTTTTGGAGAGGAATCTGTACGCTACTCCCTAGATTCTCCTTATGAGCTGCTCGATACATTACATGTTATGGGAAGTGGAATCGGCGTTAGTCAAGGAATGTATCATGCAGGCTACAATGATGGGAAAATAGTCGCCGTTACTGGGGATTCAACCTTTTTCCATGCCTGTATACCATCGCTAATAAACGCTGTATGGAACAAGGCAAAGGTGACATTCATTGTGTTTGATAACAGTTGGACCGCCATGACTGGTCATCAGCCAGATCCAGGTACTGGAGTGGTAGGAATGGGGGAACAAGCTAAGACTATAAGGATCGAGGATATCTGCAGAGCATGTGGAGTCGATTCAATCAAGATAGGTGATCCTGCTAAAACGAATGAGCTAGCCAGTCTCATAGAGGAAGCGCTACGGAGCGATTCGATATCCGTCGTAATAAGTAGAAGAATATGCGCACAAGTCTTGCTTAGGGAACGTAGAAGAAAGGGTGAAACAGTTAAAGATTACAACATCGATATCGAGAGATGCTCCGGGTGTGAGACATGTATCACCCTTGGTTGCCCAGCAATTTCCTTTGATGTTGATCAGAGGAAAGCGGAAATATACAGCTCCCTGTGTCAGGGATGCGGTATATGCGCACAAATCTGCCCCGTAGGAGCCATTTCAAAATAGAGGGATCAACATGATAGACGAAATTAACATTATGGTCGCAGGTGTCGGAGGTCAAGGTGGCATCTTATTCTCTCACATTCTAGGAAATGCAGCCATTGCCGAGGGCTATAAAGTTCGTGTAGCAGAGACTTATGGCGCCGCCATGAGAGGCGGAGCGGTTTCAGGCCATATTCGAATAGGGAAATCTGTGTTTGGACCAGTCATAAGAAAAGACCACGTAGACCTTCTCGTAGGTCTTGAACCCCTAGAAGGTTTAAGACTAGGCGTGAAATTCCTTTCGCCTCTTGGAACGGCAATTATCAATTCTAGACCCATCAAACCCATCGATGTTCTTGTTGGAAACGCTACTTATCCGGAGATCGACATTATTGCGACTTGTCTCAAGAGACTTTGCAAAGAGATCATAATGATGGATGGATCAAGCTTAGCAATGGAAGCCGGAGATCTCAGAACTTTGAACGTTGTTATGCTCGGGGTAGTTGCAGGAATGGAAAAGCTGCCCGTTTCAAGAGAGACCTTAGAAGCGACTGTAATGATGATGGTGCCTCCTAGAACAAAAGAGATAAATAAAAAGGCATTTGACTTAGGATGGCAATATATAAAAAATAATAAAGCTGGACGGTCCTTATGTCTGAATCATTTCTAAAGGTGAAAAATGCGGTCCAGAGCCATCACCGATGGAAACGGAAATGTCTAAACCTCGTGGCAAGCGAGAACATCACGAGTCCATCCGTCCGTGAGATGATCATTTCCGATTTTTTACACAGATATGGAGACTATACCCGAGGGCATCCGGAAGAAAGAGACTTTCAAGGTTGCGAGTATATCATCGATGTCGAATTGAAGGCAATTGAGTTAGCTAAAAAGCTTTTCAATGCTGAATTTGTTGATATAAGACCGGTATCAGGGCATGCAACGGTTCTAGCGGCCATCGTCGGGATGACAGGCTTAGGGGATAAGGTTATTACCCGGTCTTCTCCAGATGGAGGGCATTACACCGCTCTGAAACACGGGCCACTTAATGTTCTTGGAAGAAAACCAATATTTTTCCCTTTTAACCCTCAAGAGATGAGTATTGACGTTGATCAATCGCTAAAACTCATCAGGGAGGTAGAGCCTAAAATAGTATGGTTTGGGGGTAGTGTGATGCTATTTCCTGAGCCACTTCGCGAGCTGAATGATGCCTCGACGGAAGTTGGAGCTAAGATTTTGTATGATGCATCTCATGTTCTCGGTCTAATAGCCGGTAATCAATTTCAAGATCCATTTTCTGAAGGAGCGGATATTATAATAGGAAGCACTCACAAGACATTTCCTGGTCCTCAAAAAGGTATCATTCTAGTGAAAGATGATCAGACGTTAGCGGAGAGAATAAATGAGGCAGTATTCCCGACACTAACAGATAACCACCATATAAGCAATGTAGCTGGACTCGCCATTGCACTTTCTGAGATGGAAACCTTTGGGAAGGCTTACGCTAAGCAGATTCTTTGGAATGCAAGGGCTCTTGCTTCGTCACTATACCATTCTGGGTTCAACGTCCTTTGCCCCGATAAAGGCTTCACTGAGACGCATCAAGTAGTTATGAACGTAGCAGAGATAGGCGGGGGAAGGGTTATTGCTAATATGCTTGAGAAGGCAAACATCATTGCAACTAGGTACATGCTCCCTGGGGATAAGGAGGAGCACATGGACAAGCCGAGCGGAATCAGGATTGGCGTTTCCGAGGTCACACGGTTGGGAATGAAGGAGGATCAGATGGCGCTTATCGCTGGCATGTTCGAGAGGCTGATCATGAAAGGGGAGGATGCCGAGAGAGTCAGGGCGAGCGCGTCGGCCTTGGCCGAAGATTTCAACACCGTCCACTACTGCTTCGATAAAAACGCAGATGCGTACACCTTCTTCAAATTAATTGAGGACTGAAACCTGTGAACAAAATCGCTGCTTTAAAGTGCGTTATCTGCGGTAGAGAGTACGATGCTGATGAAATTGAGTATGTCTGCCCGGAGCACGGATTGAACGGGAACCTAGATGTGGTTTACGATTACGACTCAATCGGCGCATCCTTCACAAAGGAGGCTCTCGCCAGCAATTCCGAGCCCTCGATGTGGAGGTATGCAGATCTGCTCCCCATTAAGGATAGGTCTCTAATCCCCCCACTCAGAGTCGGATGGACACCGATCTACAGAGCCAACCGAATTGAGGAGCAGTACGGTATCGGACCGCTCTGGATAAAGGACGACGGCCTCAACCCGACAGGCTCATACAAAGACAGAGCCAGCGCCGTTGGGGTCGTGAAGGCTATCGAGAAAGGTAAGAGAGGAATAACATGTGCTAGCTCCGGAAACGCCGCCGCATCCCTTGCAGGAGTCGCCGCGAGCCTAGGACTAAACACATATCTGTTTGTCCCGGAGAAGGCCCCAGAGGCGAAGGTCGCACAGATGCTCGTGTACGGCGCACACGTGATGCTTGTCAAGGGTACATACGACGACGCATATGAACTATCTTTGAAAGCCTCAGACAAATACGGCTGGTACAGCAGGAATTCCGGCTACAATCCTTACCTTTCAGAGGGTAAGAAGACTGGGGCGCTGGAGTTATGTGAGCAGTTTAAATGGAGCCCTCCGGATAACATCTTCGTCGCCGTCGGTGACGGCTGTATCATAGGAGGAATCTGGAAGGGAATAAAGGACCTGATTGCCCTCGGCTTCATTGAGAAGATCCCGAAAATATTCGGGGTGCAAGCTGAAGGATCTTCTGCCTTAGTGAAGACTTGGAAAAGAGGTGATGAGAAGATAGAACCAGTTGCCAATCCCCGAACGATAGCAGACAGCATCTCCGTCGGAGTACCTAGGGATCCGGTAAAGGCGCTGAGAGCTGTAAGAGAGTCTGATGGCAGATTTGTGGCAGTTACAGATCAAGAGATCTTGGATGCGTTGAGGATCCTTGCCAAGAGCACGGGAGTCTTTGGGGAGCCAGCGGCAGCAGCTGCCTTGGCGGGAGTTCTGAGACTTACAAGAGAGGGTGTGCTCGGACAGGAGGAAAGCAGCGCATTAATGATCACGGGAAACGGACTGAAGGACATCAAGAACGCCATGAAGGTGGCGGGGAATCCTTATAGAATAAAACCTACTTTAAGCGACCTAGAGAGAGTGGTACAGAGGATTATTTAGTCCCAGTTCTAGGTCATTATGATAATCTGCCCTGAAATTCTGGTTTGGGGTCCCTCGACCCTCGCCCTATATCTTGGTCTTTGCTATCTGTTTCCAATCGAGATCCTACCATCAACAATCATTTATTATCCCTTCAGCTTTGGGGCGATTATCTCTTCTAAAGAGTCGATACCGAGTCTTGATCTCAGAAGTCACAGCTCATATAGCTCTCCACCGGCTACAAGGAGGATGATGGATACGGCAGCGTACAACTTAGTGCTTTCGTAGGGCTCCATTCTAGGCACATCGATGGCTGAGGGATGAGAATCAGCTCGACGTTATCCAAAGCTAGAATCCCGAGTGCTTGGAGAAATGCCCGTCAGGGATATCACGATCCCTAATTCAATTGAGTCTGAAAAAATGGGCATAAGTTTCACGGCCTGAAATGATACTTTATGCTTTGTGGATTATTAGGAAAAACTTATAGATACTGGTCACGTTCTTAGATAGACATGGTCCGACTAGATAGGAGATAAAGAGGATGACAAATAGATTCCATATGACTCCCGGGCCCACTGAGGTCCCTCTATCGGTCCTTCAGACCATGATGTGCAGCGCGATATCTCCCGGTGACCCGGAATTTGTCAAGACGATGGATGATACTGAGATGCTCCTCGAGAAGCTGTTCAGAACTAGGAACTGGGTGATATTCTTCCCGGGGTCAGGAAGGGTCACGATAGAATCGGCGTTCCTTAGTGTGCTAAATGACGGTGACAAGGTGCTGATACCGGTCAACGGTGTGTTCAGCAAATGGCTGGGAATAACTGTGGAAAGGCTTGGTGGTACACCGGTCACGCTGGATCTGGACTGGAGGAAGGCTGTGAGCCCTTCAAAGATTAAGGACGCTCTGGAAAAGAACTCAGACATCAAAGTCGTTGCTGTCGTCCACAATGAGACATCAACAGGCATAGTGAACCCTGTGGAAGAGATCAGCAAGATAGTCCATGATTACGGCGCCCTCTACTTCATCGACAGCGTGTCTTCCCTCGGAGGTGACAGGGTGGAAACCGACGCCTGGGGAATAGATCTCAACTGCACGGGATCGTACAAGTGCATAAACTGTGTCCCCGGGCTTTCTATACTCTCAGTTAGTGACAGCGCTTGGGATCTGATGGAACATAGGAAGAAAAAGGCGAGAAGTTTCGGCTTCGACTTATACAGATGGCTCGAGATGTGGATCCCTCGGGAAAGAGGCGGCAAGTTAGTCTGGGGGTATAGGCGCCACCCGATTGAACCCTCTCCTCATCTAACATACGCGCTACAGGAAGCGGTCAAGCTGCTGCTCGAGGAAGGATTGGACAACCGATTCAACAAAAACAAGATCGGAGGCCAGGCGGTGAGGGCAGCAGTTAAGTCGATCGGACTCGAGCTCTTTCCGCTCGACGAGTCCTACGCCTCCAACACAGTCACGGGCATAATTCCCCCAAAGAAGATCAGCTCCGAGAAGATCATCGGCACCATGGATAAGGACCACGGGGTTGTCATCGGTGGAGGACTAGAGGAAACTAGTGAGAAGATGCTCCGCATAGCACATATGGGGTTCACGTCGGACGAGATGTACGTGCTGAAAACGATATCGGCTCTCGAAAAGACCCTTCAGAAGCTGGGCTATGACCTGAAGCGAGGAGAAGGCATGGAAGCCGCTATGAAAGTATTCGAAAGGCCCAAGATATAGCTTTCAGCTCTGAACAAGTATCTCCTTTTTCTTTAATCTTCTTTCATAAGTATGTCCAAATAATCACGCTGTCTGGATACGATAACTGCATTCATAATCTTCGATAATCACCCCAAACAAACTACAGAGCAAAAATGGATTTTTCCAGGCACTATCACCAACAACATGTGAGGGGGGGATCATCATTCAGGATATTACAGACCACGAATCGTACTGAGGCTTGAAAGCTAGACGTAAAACTCTTAATATTGCGAGATTTTGTGCTTTGTGGATTAACTTGTAGCGGTTGATGTTTTACTCTACTCAATCCCACTCCACCTGCCCACCCCTCACCCGTTGACCAGCACATTATAAAGAGCCACCTTACCCGTCAGCTCCCGTACGATGTTCTCCAGCGTCACCGCCATGCAGCTCTCCCCGAAGACCCACTTAAACGTCGAATAAGCAGTCTCCACAGCCCACCTCCCACCGTAGCCGACCAACTCTGCCCAGGTCCCATAACCCAGCTCCCTGATCTGACCCACCGCCAGCCTCCTCGCCTGAGACCCAACACCGGATCTGGCGTTCACCCTGGGCTTGATCACCGCCTCGATCCCACGCCTCTCCAACTCCCCGTAGACCTCACAGGAGTCGTATGCGCCGTCGCCGAAGGCCTCAGCCACACGGACGTTCTTCTCCGCCTCGTCCAATAGCCCAGGAACCGCCTTGGAGTCGTGGACGTCGTCGGTGGATACCTCCATCGTCACCACCTCGTGGGTCACGGTGTTTACGGCGAAGTGGAGCTTCACGTACCTCTTCTTATTGCCGTGTTTCCTCTCGATCCAGCCTCCTGCCTTCTCCACATTGACGCCGGTGGAGTCGACTGCGATGGTTACGGGCTCGTCGGTCTCCTTTAGGTCGCGGTAGGGGTCGACGGGTAGGCGGAGGATGCGTTTCCTGAGTCCGCTGTAGTCGCCCTGTGGGAGGTCTGGGACTAGCCTGTGGAGGATTCTGGTGTAGCCCTCGAGCTGTCGGTAGGGCATCCCGTAGAGGTACCTGATGGCGGCGAGGGGCTGGATGTAGCTGTCTGCTAGCTTGTAGCGGGGTCCCGGTCTGCCCTCGTTCATGTTTTCGAGTTCTTTTCTGTGGTTTTTGAGTGATTTCAGGTCTAGGATGAGTTCTCCTCGTCTGATGAGTTTCTCATCGGTCTCTTTCCAGCCCATGCCCTTAAAATGCGCCCTTATTTATCTAAAACTTTCTATTACTCCACAAAGCACTCTTCTTTATATAGCGATAACAAGAAAATTGGGTTTTTCGGAAACCTCTTATGTAAAGAGTAGAATCATTTTTTATATTTTTAATGCCATTTTATACTATGGCGGTGAAATGATGGTCTATAACCCGTATGAAAAATATGGTATAAGACGAGTCATCAATGCGGTCTCATGCCTCACCCGGCTGGGAGGATCGATAGCTCATCCCGAAGTTTACAAGGCAATGGAGGATGCCTCAAAGTCGTTTGTACAGATTCCTGAGCTCCAGCAGTGGGCTGGGAAAACCATCGCAGAGGCAACCGGTGCCGAAGCCGGTTTACCGACCGCGGGCGCAAGCAGCGCGATAATGCTAGCCGCTGCAGCATGTATCATGAAGGGGACGGAGCTCGAAAATTATGATCCACTTGACATAGAATCCTGGACGCATATTATCAAAAAATTACCGATGCACACCGAGGGTTTAAAAACCGAATTCATCGTGCAAAAACCAGATAGAAACATCTACGATCACGCCGTTGAATGCGCTGGGGGTAGGTTCGTTGAAGTAGGATCAGGCGAAAAGGAACTTATTGGAGCCTATGACACGAACAAAACAGCCGCATATTACTTCACGGTTAGATCAGCGTTGAATTCTATTCCATTGAATGTAGTTATTCGAGTCGCCCATGAAAATAGTTGCCCAGTAATAGTCGATGCAGCAGCCGAGCTGCCTCCTAGAAAAAACCTGAGAAGGTACATTTCTATGGGCGCGGACCTCGTAATATTCAGCGGCGGGAAATACATCGCCGGTCCAAATAACTCGGGGATCTTAGCTGGGAGAAAAGATCTCATCAAATTGGCGCATCTGCAGTCCTACCCGTTCCATGGCGTTGGTAGAGCGGCTAAAATGAGTAAAGAGACAATAGTTGGCTTTGTTACTGCCTTGAAACTATATCTTAGGCAAGACGAGGGGGCAAAATTCAACGATTGGTTGAACAAAGCAAAATGGATTTCAAACGAATTCACAAGTATGCCTGGAATAGAGTCAGGTATAGATTTCCAGTCAACCGTCGAGGAAGACGAACACGTAGTGCCAGTGAGCTACATTAAATTGAATAAAGATGTAACCGGTATAACAGGAAAAGAATTATCGGAAATTTTGCGAAGAGGCGACCCAAGCATAGAAACAGCGTACGAGCCTGCTTTCATGCTTAAAAACAATAAAAATAAACTAGTAGTTAACCCGGAATTCCTACTCGAAGGCGAAGATAAAATAATCATCGATGCGATAAAAAAAATCCTAAAAGAAAACAAGAAATAGTATCCCCACAAATTTTTTCAAGAGTATTAGAATTTTTTCTAGGAAAATAGTGTGACTTCAGGGTTTGACTCGTCGTCTAAACCCCTTGAAGCCTCCTTTAAAACCTGTTACAAGGAAATCTTGGCAGGGATTTCGCACTTTATGGTTTCGTAATGAAATTCAAGGAGCGGCGTCTCGGTTTTTCTAGGTTGGGAGATGTGCATGTTGTCAGGTCATGGCTACCAGAAATCTGTTAACCTCATGCGCGCGCTCTAGCGGAGCTGCTTAGAATCGTTTGGGATGGGGTGTTTTTATCGCTGCTTCTCCCTCCTTAGGAAGTCTCCTATGTCGAAGACGTTCCTCAGGATCATCCTCCCCTCGAAGGGCTCGACTCTGCCGTATCCGAGGCAGTGGCCTTCATGCATCACTAGGAAGGCATTTCCCTCCTTGAACTCCCCCTCGAGCCTCTGTATTTTGTCCTCGAAGATGTCTCTTCCGCAGACGAACAGCCACGCTGTCTCCGCGTCGACGTGAATCCTGTTCAAGCCCTCGACCCGGCTCAGCTTCTCTAGGAGTATCGAGCTCGGTAGGAACTCCCTCTTCGTCTTCCCCAGATACCTGCCGGCGTAGACCAGCTGCCTCCTGTCCAGCACGAAGTTGCCG
>Ga0315279_10011267_pt1 | contig 10372 bp, 12 predicted proteins | sample YL17G06_20_MG_FD_203694 | JGI IMG/M metagenome (GOLD analysis project Ga0315279, IMG submission 203694) | Sediment microbial communities from Yellowstone Lake, YNP, Wyoming, USA - YL17G06_20 | ecosystem: Environmental > Aquatic > Freshwater > Lake > Sediment | place: USA: Wyoming | collected...
TTCGACGGTATTCGTAACACTACGGGAATCAGGTCCTCTATATTGCTTGACCTGTCTGTTATGATATTATATCATGTTTATGTTAATAGTTTAACATATTAACGGGAATCCATAATCTTTTGTGTGTCTAAGTACTAGTGCCATTTAGTTGTCAGTATGTTCTACTTCTACAAAAGTATAGCTATCGTTTAATTTTGATGATGACTTTCGTGCCTTGATTTTCAGCGCTATCTATCTGAATATCTCCACCATGCAGTTCTATAATCTTTTTAACATTTGTCAATCCCAATCCGGTGCCATCAGATTTCGCAGAGAAGAATGGATCATAAGCATGTTTTAAGACTTCCTCAGACATTCCGATGCCTGTATCAGATATGTTAATCTGTATCGAATCGTTATCTTGAACACTGCGGACAATGATTTTTCCTCCATCGGGCATAGCCTGCATAGAGTTGAGAATGATATTCATAAAAACTTGCTTCATTCTGTCAGTGTCAATCATCACTTCGTGAATTAGCTCATTATTAGCTTCATCTACGCTGATCTCTATTTTTCTGTGTCGGAGATTTGGCGTCATTAGCCTGACAACCTCTTTCATGACGTATATTACGTTAGCTGGTCTTAGTCTTAGTTCCATTGGGCGTGCAAAATCCAGTAAACCGCTGACAATTATCTCAAGCCTGTCTATTTCATCAAGCACGACCTGAAGCGATTCTTTGCTGTCGTCATCCTGCGATTTTCTTTTGAGGAGTTGGACTATCATTTTCACAGAGGTCAATGGATTCCTTATATCGTGGGCGATACCTGCCGCAATCTGACCTAAAACAGCTAATCTTTCAGATTGCACGAGTTTGTCTCTTGATGCTTTTAATTCCCTTGTCATCTGGTTGAAGGACTTAGCCAATGTCCCGATCTCATCACGGGTTCTTACATCAGCCTCTACGGTCAGATCACCAGAAGTTACACGCTCCGTCACCTCTACGAGTTTCTTCACTGGAACAGTAATGCTGAATGCTATCAGGCTTCCTATCGCATTAACGAGTATTAAGCCTGATATGGCTACTAAAATGACTGTTATTGCCGATTGTCGTTTTGTCTGATCAATATCCTCCGTAGAGACCATAAGCGTTAGAATTGTCTGATTCGTCTGATTTACCAGTTCAGAATCCATCTGACGATATACAACTTTATATGGTTTGTTTTGATATTTTATATCCCTGATTAAAGAAAAGTTTTGGTAGAGTGATGATTTTATATCTGGAAGGTTCAGGGTTGACATGACTTCATTCAGGTTGTCTCTTGATATGGTGGTAGCGATAACACTACCATCAGGATTAAAGGCAATGATGTCTGCCCCTACCACGTCATTGATCTTTGTGTTTCTGAGAAAATCGTCACTCAAAAGGAACCGCATTGATGATATTACCTCTGCGGCTCGCTCCATTTGACCCTCGATCCTTTCATCTATCCGTCTGTATATTATATTTATGGTGATGATAGATATTGCCACAGTGACTATTGCGAGAAGAAGAATATAAGGGATGACTATTTTGATCCAGATATTAATTTTCATAAATGTTAAAACTTTTTCAGTTATAATAACCACGAAGACACAAAGTTCACTAAGAACACAAAGAAATAGTGACGAGTGACGGGTAACGCGTGACGGGTTTGTCAAATTTATTGTCTTTTTACTCGTTACACGTCACTCATCATACGTTACTTATATTCTTCGTGTTCTTTGTGTGATTGGTGTCTTTGTGTTTAATTCCTTAATAATTCAGTAAATGAAAAACTCGTATTATTCTAGCAATTTCAGTGCTAATCGGCAAGCTTTTTTAATTAAAAGCAGGATATGAAATGAGAATTAGACCCAAATTATTGACAAAGCTGGATGACTATGCTATACTGCCATCTCATGGAAAACGTGTTCTGTATAAACCATATATTTTATATTAACGTCTAATACAAAGTGGTTTACTCGCTAAAAAAGTATTTCATTCCAGCGAAGCATATCCTTGTAAAGGCATAGAACTGGAATTTTGAATGCTTCACCCCTACTACTCCGGGAGTTTATGAATGAGAAAAGAAGTATATACTATTGCTATTATGTCATTTGCTGGACGACCATTACGAACGTTCGCAATCTCAAGGTTCAGCCTGATATTCGCATCCATCATTTTTACTTTTGTTTCCACAACAAGCATTTCTTTTGTTTCTCTGAAAATCTGGGAAACATATCAGAAACAAGCGCAAGAAACTCAATCCGCTGTACAGAAATACGATCTTCTGAAGAAAGACTTCAATAAGCTTCAAACAGAATTGATTAGTATCAGGGAAAGTTGTCGTGATTTCAAAAATTTACTTGGTGTTGACGTAACTGATAATAACGTGAGTAAATCCGGGTCATCAGAGCTATCTGGAAAAGGCGGTCCAGAAGAGTCAGAATTGGCTTATGATAATCTTGAAATATATGATGAGTCTGTAAGTGATCTAAAGACTAATATAAATTTTGCCATGAGAGAAATTACATCATTAAGGTCTGATCTGAATGATCTGATCAAAAATGCAAGCTCTAAATTAGCAAAACTCTCTGTGGTTCCATCTATCTGCCCGGTCTGGATTGATTTTGGCAGACAATATTCTATAAGTAGTGAATATGGATTACGAGCCAGCCCATTTACAGGCTCTATTGAAAACCATCAAGGGCTAGATATTCCTGCCATATTGGGAACACCAGCAATGGCAACAGCAGATGGTACTGTCGTTCTAGTGGGGCAAAGCAGTGGATATGGAAATTTCGTTATTATAAAACATGATGACAGGTACTCCACTGTCTATGGACACCTGAACAACTTTGCCAGCATGGCGCAGGTTGGAACTAAAGTCAAAAGGTACGATATAATAGGTTACGTTGGCAGTACCGGCAGGTCAACAGGCAACCATCTTCATTACGAAGTCAGGGAAAACGGTCAGCGTGTCAATCCCTTAGACTATATACTAAACTGAACATAATCTCTAAACGGAGGAACTTATATGGAATATTTGATAGGTATTGATGTTGGTACGACAGGAACAAAGACAATACTCGTTGACAAAAATGGGAAGCTAATCGCCAGTTCTCTTGAGGAATATCCGCTCAGTACACCCCGTCCTAAATGGGCTGAACAGGATCCAATAGGTTGGTGGCGGGCAACCGTGAAATCTATAAATAGCGTCATTACTCAATCAAAAGTGAAACCTGACAATATTCATGGAGTTGGACTGTCTGGACAGATGCACGGACTTGTCCTTATAGATAAAAACCATAACGTGCTAAGACCGGCGATCCTCTGGTGTGACGTCAGGACGACCGAACAATGTCAATATATAACGGAAAAAGTAGGTAAGGAATTGCTCGTAAAAAGTACTTGCAATCCTGCGCTTGAAGGATTTACTGCACCAAAACTAATCTGGGTACGTGACAATGAGCCTGAAGTTTATGAAAAAGCCTATAAAATGATGCTTCCAAAAGATTACGTTAGGTTTCGTCTGACAGGCGAAATCGCTACGGAGATGTCAGACGCCGCTGGAACGATACTTTTTGACGTTCGCAACCGAAAGTGGTCACAGGAAGTATTAGACAGATTGGGTGTTTCCTCTGATCTGATGCCTCCGTGTTATGAGTCCATAGACGTATGCGGAAAGATCACACCAAAGGTTGCAGAGATGACAAGTCTCAAACCGGGAACACCAGTAGTTGGCGGTGGGGCAGATAACGCATGTACTGCTGTCGGCAATGGTATAGTTGTCACAGGACGCACATCAGCAAGTATCGGAACTTCTGGAACTATGCTGACGCCTACTGATACTCCCGAAGTTGATCCAAGCCTCAGAGCGCATACATTCTGCCACTGCGTGCCTAACAAGTGGTACGTTATGGGAGTTATGCTTCAGGCTGGCGGGGCGTTTAGGTGGTTCAGGGACAATCTTGGTGATAAAGAGGTTTGGCAGGCAAAGCAAGCAGGTGTTGATCCTTATGAAATACTGACAAAAGAAGCTTCTCAGGTGGACGCAGGATGCGAAGGACTTGTATTCCTACCGTATCTCATAGGCGAAAGAACTCCTCACGGTGATGCCAATGCTAAGGGCGTTTTCTTTGGACTAACTCTCAGGCACAAGAAAGAGCATCTCGTCAGATCAGTTATGGAAGGCGTTACCTTTGGTATGCGTGATTCCCTTGAGATAATCAAAAATCTTGGGCTTAACGTTGGACAGATTCGTGCAACAGGTGGCGGTGCTAGGAGCGCATTCTGGAGACAGATGCAGGCGGATATTTACGATGCAGAGGTTGTCACCATCAATATTGCAGAAGGTCCTGCTTTTGGTGCCGCGATATTGGCGGGTGTTGGCGCTGGAGTTTACAAAAGCATCGAAGAAGCGACTGATTCCCTCGTAGAAATCACATCCCGAACTCAGCCCATTGAAGCCAATAAGAAGGTCTATAACAAGTATTACCAGATATATCGTGACCTATATCCTGCTCTCAAGCCTCAGTTCGACAAAGTATCAGAGACAGTGGCAAAGTTCGCTAATTGAAGAAAAGCAAAGAGGTATAATAACCATGATCGAAGTTAAATATGAAGAAGATGTAACTGTCACAATTTCTGGTAAAGATATGGAAATACTAGACTCATCTGATGACTACGTGATGGTTCAGTGTGAATTAGAAGACCTTGCTGATGAACCTGCTAATAACTTCCCAGAGAAACTTACACTAGAGATTAATAGTTCAGATGGATTTGACACAAACTTCTTTTATGAACTATTCATTTCACGGGAAGATTCTGGAGTAGCTTTGGACTTTCAATTCAATATGCCAAATAAATTTTGGGAAGGGCAGTTCGGTCTTGCTACGTTTATTAATGCTATACGAGATCAAGCTACACACTTTGACAATCTTCAAGTAAAGGAATTTGAGGTAGATGATGATTGGAAGAGCATTACACTTCGACACTTAGTTGAGGAAGGAGAATCGCTTTATAAAAGTATTATCTCAGTAGTTGATGATTTAAAAGTATTGTTGTATACTGCCAAAGTTGCGTTAAGTGGACTTCAATGGAAGCCAGAATACTCGACAAACGAGGATTTATTCTGCCGTGAATTGCTTGATCCACTTCTTCGTCGAATGGGTTTTCTTTTTGTTCGATATACACACGGCAAGAAAGAATATGGTAAAGATTTTACCTTTTCCGAACTGACTCTTTTCGGCACTTATCGTCATTATGGACTTCAAGCTAAGGCAGGAAATGTTAGTGGTGAAGTTAATTCAGAAGTTGATGAATTACTTGGACAAATAAGAGATGCTTTTGAGATGCCATACTGCGAACTTGGTTCGGATGACCCTCACTATATCTCTACCTTTATTATTGCTATCAGCGACTATTTTACCGAGAATGCCCGCGATAAGATCGTCAAAAAGATGCCGAAAGTTTTTATTGGTTCCGTTTACTTTCTCGACCGAGATCGTATCACTGAACTGATAGAACGTTATTGGAACAGTTAATCATAAATGGCATACTGAAAAACAAATTCATTGAGCGTTTTATAAACGTTAGATAAATCGAACTACTACAAACCAAACTAGCGCAAGTCGTGCAATCAGTAAAACTAACAAGTAATGAAAAAATGGACAGTTCAAGACCGATATAACAATACAATTTATTTGACAGAAGAACGTTGGCATCACATTTTAGAATCTCGTCCTGAATTGGAGCCTTTTTTTGACAAATTTCTGGAGACTATACGGACAGGACAACGTAAGCAAGATGCGTTGATACCCAACGAATATCGCTATTATAAGCAGTTTGATGAATTACTGCCAGAAAACAATCACCTTGTTACCGTTGTCATTTTCAAAACGAAACTGGATGATGAAGGTAATTACATGCCTAACAATTTTGTGATTACTGGTTGGGCAAAGTATATTGTTACGAAAGTGTGAAAATATGAGTGATTTGAAATTACAAAAAACAGAAGTCAAAACTGTAAACGGAGAGACAATACGCTTGGTATATGATGAAAATGATGATATATTGGGCATTTTCTTTGGTGAGAATAAGCCAGCAACAGGCGTTGAATTGACAGAACACATTTTGCTACGACTTATTCCGAAAACTGGACAGGTTATTAGTTTAACTTTTCTTCATTTTTCAATTCTCACCGAACAAACGGAATATGGTCCACGAAGTTATCCGCTTGATAAACTTGAGGAATTGCCGGAAGATTTGCGAGAATTAGTGGTTCGTGCATTAACAATCGCACCTGTTAATCAGTTTTTAAAACTCTCTCATTTTCAGGAGTCCCCGACAAAACGTGTGCCTTTTACTTATGTAGAGCCATCCCATTTTGCATCTGTTGCTTGATACTAGATTGGCTTATGGATATGATTTATAAATGGTGATGAAAGATTGAGGGAAAAAGCACTGAAAGTCGCTCATGCTATTGCAAAACTTTTGCGTGAAGAATTCGGAGCGACATTCAGTAACGTTGATGTCTTAGTGCAATAAGTTCAAGATCGCTGGAAATTGCCCTAAAATCAATCTCTGCTGTTCTTTATCTTACCCCATGTTGTTGTCAGATTGCTAGCAGGATGAATAGAAAGATTCTTCTTCTGTTCAGCTTTAATGTAGTCCTCATCCGTCGGCTGATACAGCGGGTCATCTGCCCATACAAACACGTCATACTGGTCGGTGAGATCACTTCCACGATACCATATCATCATTACGTTCTCACCATCCTGCAGTTTGTTTATGGTCCCACCATCCAGACCAAAATCTCCATCCTTTACCCACGCCCAATCGGGAGTATCATTCTCAAAGATGATGTCATCAGGTCGAACAAAGGCAGGCGCCACCTCGGGGATTTCATTCCCATCATCCCCAAGCACCCAAAGCCAATCTGAAGCGTTGACTGGATTGATGATCCTACCAATGAAACGCCACTTGCCACTCTTTCCACCCGCTTTACTGATGTCAAAACGATAGAGCAACCAACCGTCTCCACCTGTGTTGGTAACAATATCACCAAAAGCACCTTCAGCGGGTTTGAGTGCTTTTTCCGCAATGCCAAGTTTGTAGTTTTTGTTGGGACTTCGATCATCAAAAGACTCTGCCTCGAACCAGATTTGATGCCCACCATCGTATTGGGAAACTTTGAATTCCTTCATGGCAACAGCAGGTAGAGTGAATGTTAAGATGAAAAAACAAACCAGAATGAATATAAATTTTATTGCTCTCAACATAATTCCCTCCTTGTTAAGTTGAAAAAAAACATTCATGATACGACTCATTATATAACAATACCATATATCCAATCAAGGCTTGATTATGATAAAGCAAGATGGTATAATTACATTACTGCATCGTTGATACATTTTCTTATAGCTTTAAAACAAATATTTGAATCTATTACTGTAAATCTTCTAATTAAAAAATGTATAATGTAAAACTTGATGTATTTGAAGGTCCATTAGATCTGTTGTTATATCTCATCAGAAAAAATGAGATGGATATATACAACATCCCTATCGTTGAAATTACAGAGCAATATATAGAATATATAAATCTTATGCAATCTCTTGATCTCGAAATTGCTGGTGAGTTTCTCGTTATGGCGTCAACACTCCTTCAGATGAAATCCGAAGCCATGTTACCGTCTGGTGTTGTCAGTGATTACGACGAACCAATGATGACGAGAGAGGAACTTGTAAGGCAATTGCTGGAATATAAGAAATTCAGAGATGCGGCAATGTCACTTGCATATAAAGAGGAAGTTCAACGAAGCATATACTTTCGCTCGTTTCTGGATCCAACTGTTGCTAGTTTCGATCTAAAAGAGTATAGACTTACAGCTACATTATTTGATTTACTTTCGGCTTTTAATAAAATACTGACAGCAATGCCTGAAGATCAACTGACAACTTTTAGAGAAGATACTGTCACTGTTCAGCAGAAGATAGAAGATATATTGCAGATACTTTCCAAAAGCAATAGAGTTGAGTTTTCTATTTTCCTTTCGGCACTTAGCACGAGATTAGAGATTATTGTTACTTTTCTGGCTATTTTAGAGTTAGTAAAATCAAGGAGAATTATTGTCCGACAATCGCAGTTGTTTGGCAGTATATGGTTATACCCAGCAAAGTAGGGGCGAAGTATTTGCTGTATAAAATTCAGATTTTTTTAAATAATTGACAAATGCTTCGCCCCTACTGAAACAAAAAGATTAATATGGATTTTTCAGATTCTAAATACATAATTGAGGCTATACTTTTTGCGGCTGATAAACCAGTGTCAATAGAGCAATTTGTAATTATTGTGGAACTAGATTATAATACTGTCGAAAAGTTGATCTATGAACTCCAACTAGAATATGATACAGCAAAACGGGCTTTTCAAATCATGGAGATCGCAAACGGTTTCCAGATATGCACTCGAAGCGAATATGCGCCTTGGATCAAAAAATTCTATACTACTGAAGTATCCTCAAGGATTTCTACATCGTCGCTAGAGGCACTTGCTATCATAGCCTACAAACAGCCCGTGACAAGGGCTGAAATTGAGGAAATTCGAGGCGTTAGTAGTGATAGCGTAATTCACACTTTGCTAGAGAGAAACCTTATAAGCATGATTGGCAGGAAGGAGGCTCCCGGTAGACCTTTGATGTATGGAACTACTACGGAATTCCTTATACACTTTGGTCTGAGGGATCTTTCGGAACTTCCTTCCATAGATGAAATTGAGAAAATGCTTGGTACACCCAAAGAAGAGATGCGAGAAGAATTGAAGAAAGTTTTCGGTTAAGAAGATAGTAGATGAGATGACTGGAGGAGAAATTTATGCTGACTATTGAACAGGTTGTTCGGGAACTTAATGAATTAGATGAGACTGAAATTGAACAGATAGCTGATTACATAGCATTCCTAAAATTTCGCAATAGACATAAAATATTATCAGCAGTTGAAGAATCAAAGTTAGCTTCCTTATATGCAGAGTTTGCAGATGAAGATCGAGAACTCGCTGAAATTGGAATGTCCGACTTTTTTGAAGAACTCAAGAAAGAGGACAAATTATGACTATCAAGCGTGGTGAAATTTGGTTAGCGGATTTGGAACCTACTCGTGGATCAGAACAAGCTGGAATTCGTCCTGTGCTAATATTTCAGAATGATACGATAAGCAAATTTACAACTACTGTTTTAGCTATTCCTTTAACAACAAACTTACGCCGTGCTTCTTTACCATCATGTATTTTGATCGCTAAAGGTGAAGGTGGATTATCAATAGATTCTGTAGCATTATGTCATCAATTACGTGCTTTAGATAAAACACGTTTACGACAGAAGCTTGGGATGGTGAGTCAAGTAACTCTTACAAAAATAGAAAGCTGCATATTATTTACAATGGGTATTGACTAATAATTAAAATATCAAGGTATGCAATATCTAATAAGGAGATACACCAATGATTTCAGAGATTCCGACTATTACACATCCATACGATTGGTTCAAAAAGCGTGAAATTATTAAAAAGGATATGTGCTTTGTGATAATGCCATTTAAACCGCGATTTAATCTTGTCTATGATATTATTAGAGATGCTCTTAAAAACATTATAGATGATGTTCATCGAGCGGATGATCTTGAGACAAGCCCGGCGATACTTGAACGAATTCTTGATGGAATATCTTCTGCCAAATTGGTAATTGCTGATTTAACAGGACGAAATCCGAATGTTTTCTATGAGCTTGGTATTGCACATCTATTCACGAAGAACGTTTTGTTATTAACCCAAGATATAAATGATGTTCCATTTGATTTAAGGGGTTTAAGCTGTGGGATTTATAGCACAAACTCAAAAGAGGACTTAGATAATCTAGCTAAGTTAGTAAGAGAAAAAGCAAAAAAATTGAGTGAGAAAAAATTACCTACTTTAATTGACGACAAAATAGAAAGAACTAAAAGAATCGTTAATTATATGAAGGAATTAAATCAATTACCTACAGAAAAAATTGAAAATATGACTATACGACATGAAGCAGGACTTTCATCTCTTTCAAATATACCCTATGGTTCTAGTGATGGAGAATCGGACGAATATAGTAATTTACTTGTTCAAGAAAAAGAATTGTTGATTGGACTTTCCAAAAAAGTTAAAGAATTAAAAGTTATTATATCTCCGCTTGCAACATTTGATAGATCTGGGATTAATATAGAACTCGTAGTGAGTAAATCATAAAAATGTGCTATAATAAAGGGAAGATAATATACCATTAACTACCCTTTATCAGAAAGGTGGCACATTTAATATGGAAACAGAAACTAATGAAAAAAAACC
>Ga0315279_10011269_pt1 | contig 10372 bp, 8 predicted proteins | sample YL17G06_20_MG_FD_203694 | JGI IMG/M metagenome (GOLD analysis project Ga0315279, IMG submission 203694) | Sediment microbial communities from Yellowstone Lake, YNP, Wyoming, USA - YL17G06_20 | ecosystem: Environmental > Aquatic > Freshwater > Lake > Sediment | place: USA: Wyoming | collected...
GACCCTCACCCTGGCAGGGATCGCCGCCTTCGTCCTCTCGGTGGGCATGGCCGTGGACGCCAACATCCTCATCTTCGAACGGATGAAGGAGGAGCTGAGAGCAGGCCGTATTTTGGTCGCGGCCATCGAGGCCGGCTTCGGCCGCGCCTGGCCCTCCATCCGCGATAGCAACGTATCCACTTTTATCACCTGTGGCATCCTGTGGTGGTTCGGCGATCAGTTCGGTGCCAACCTGGTGAAAGGCTTCGCTCTTACCCTGGGCATCGGTGTGGCGGTGAGCATGTTCTCGGCTATAATGGTCACTCGCACCTTCTTGCGCTTGCTGGTGGGGACGCCGCTGGCCAGGCGACTGGGGTGGTTCGCTGCCGAGGCGAAGATGGGGGCGGCTGGTGCTCATGTGCCGACTTCGGCCAGTGCCTCGCCCGCCAGGCACGGGGGCTTCCTGGACTTCGTGCATCGCCGCGGCTGGTACTACCTGCTGTCCCTGGCGATTCTGATTCCGGGCGTTGTCTCTCTGCTCATTCCGCCTGCTCTGAGGCCGGGCATTGAGTTTGCCGCTGGCACCAGCATGACCGTTCGCTTCGAGCAGCCGGTGGCAGCAGAGGACCTGCGGTCGGTGCTGGCCGAGATCGGCCATTCGGAGGCGCGCGTGCAGAGCACCAGCGAGGGCGATTTCATCATCCGCATGGGCGAGCTAGCGGGGGTGGCGAACGTCCCGCCGGTGGGCCCGACCATGCCCTCCGAGCGGGAAACGATCGAGACCGCCCTGCAGGACCGCTTTGGTGCATTTACGGTGCGGGACTTCGCCTCCGTGTCGGGGGTCGTTTCGAAGGAGATCGGCCGCAACGCGGGCGTAGCCGTGATAGCGGCGGCGGTGGGCATCTTGCTCTACATAAGCTGGGCTTTCCGCCATCTACCCAAACCCTGGCGCTACGGTGTCGCCGCTGTCATTGCCACCATGCACGACGTGGTGGTTCTGGTGGGCCTGTTCTCCATCTTTGGCAAGGTCTTCAACATGGAGATCAACACCATGTTCATCACCGGCCTGCTGACGGTCATTGGCTTCAGCACTCACGACACCATCGTCGTCTTCGACCGCATACGGGAGAACGTGGGCCGTAACCCGGGGGTGGCGTTCCCCGAGATCGTCAATGCCAGCCTGACCGAGACCCTCGCCCGCTCTATCAACACCTCGATGACGGTGGTGGTGACCATTGCTGCCCTGCTTCTGCTGGGCGGCGTGACGATCCAGAGCTTCCTGCTGGTGCTGCTCATCGGGGTGATCAGCGGCACGTACAGCTCCATCTTCGTGGCGAGTCAGATCCTGGTGAGCTGGGAGCAAGGGGACGTGCCGCGCATCTTCCAGCGGCTCTTCCCCCGCCTGGCCCCAGCGCCCAGCAGCTAGGGCCGTCTGCTGGCGGTCGATGGGAGTCGCTTATGCCTGTCGAGTTCATCGGCAAGCCGATCGAGGTGAAGCTGAGCGAGGGCGAGCCGCCTGTTCCGGTGGCCTTCCGTCTCGGCCGCAAGGAGTACAAGGTGGCCGATGTCCTCCAGCACTGGGAGGACCATGGCTTCGGGCAGGTCATCCCCCGGCATGCGGAATGGCGCTCGGGCTCCCAACGCGTCTACTATCGGCTGCGCACTACTGAGGGCGAGGTATACGAAGTCTACGTCGACTGGCTGCCCGCGGGGCGGCAGGGCAGACGCAGGCAAGAGAAGACCAAGTGGTTCGCCTACCGACGGCTGTAAACCGTCTGAGCGACGAACTGCGCCTTTTCGAACTCGATGAGCTTCAAGGCAGCTTCGTCCAAACGCTCCAGCGAAGCCAGCGTCACTGAGTCATCCCTGCACTCGTGGACGATCTCGTTGCGGATGTCGTAGCTCGCTTTGAGGTCACTGGACAGCCGTTGCGCACGTTCCGTCGAGAGCACCATGTTCGCAACGTAGCGATCTATCCGGTCATCTTGGGTACAGGCCCTTAGCTGGGACCGCGTATAGCCGTGGTCAACCAGGACCAGCGCTGCCAGCCAGAAGTGCATGAACTGAGCGGTCCGGTCATTGGGGGATGCCCAAGCGAGGCCATACCACCGCAGGCTGGCGGCCAGGTGCCCCGGTAAAGCACCGAGCCGGAAGGGCGCGAGTTCCAAGCCGCTCCGATGGAGTTTCTCCGGCGTGAGGCCCGGGACACCCACCTCCTGCCCTGAGGCCATGAACCCCAGTCGACCTTCCTTGCTGATGTCGATTGCGCCCTCCCAGAGCGGCTGGCTGGCTGGCGACAATGAGGTTGTACTCCGTCTGGAGAAGTCCGACGAGTGACCGCAGGAGCCTGGCCCCGTAGTCTCGCGCGCGGTTTAGATCCGCTTTCTCGGTTGCGATTTGCAGTAGCGCTACGGGCTGCTTAAACGACGTGAGTCGCGGCTTGGATCTGCCCAGAGGCCCCCGCACGATCGGGACTCTGATGGTTCGCGGTGGGAAGAACGATAAGCGCCAATCCAAGCCCTCTATGCGTATCTCCTCCAGAGGCTGCCATCCGGGTCCCAGGATCCGCAAGACCATTCCCCACCGGAGTTCCTTGGCGCTCTTGAAGCGCTTCAGGACGTTGATCGAGTTGAGGTCGGCGTCCCAAAGTGGATGGCCGAGCCTGCTCACGATGCGCGGTTCAGTCCTTTCGAACCGCCCCCGCCTGTACCGCCACGTGTCGGTATCCTTGTTGCTCATGTCGGAGCCTCCTCGTCGCTAGTCGGCGTATACCTCCTGCAGCCGCTCGAAGTCCAGAGCCATTGCCTGTTCACCGCCTAGCCAAGCCGAGCATGCTCCTATCTGCCGGATAGCTCCTGTTGTTCCTCAAGCCATCTCCTTGTTCCAACTTCCGTGCGATGCCTGAGACTTTCGATGCTTTCCGCCTTGTGCATATCGGCTTGCGGGTCGCTGGGGTCCTTCAAATCGAGGTACGTGCCGCAAGGGAAGTCGGAGCAGAGACCGCAGTGCTCAAGTCGTTTCTGTTCCGCACAGCACTCCCATATTGGGCACACGTCCCAAGGGATTTCTTCCGATTTTGTCCAAAACACTTTTCCTCTCTCTGCACTGCACCCCTTGCACGTTCCGTCCAAGTAGTTGCAGCCCCCGCAATAGATTCCGCAAACGGCTGCTAGATTCGCCTCTGCCATTTCATTTGCCTCCTACCCATTGTCAGGCTTTCGTCCCAGGACCCGCTCGTCGCCCACGCGGCGGGTGATGCGCTGCTCGTCCAGGTGCTCGAGGAGGGCCTGGGCGTACTTGCGGCTGGTGGCGAACATGTCCCGCACCTGGGCCAGGGTGATGGTGCCCTGGGCCTTCAGGTGGGCCACAATGCGGGAGGTCATTTCCTCATAGGCCTCCCTGGCGAAGGCTATGTTGTCGCCCACCCGCACGATCCGGCCCTCTTCCTCCAGGTAGGCCAGGAGCGCGGGGTCGGGCAGGCTATCGGTGGGCGGTGCGTAGGGCTCGGCTCGAAGGGAAGCGAGGAAGGCGTTGGCAGCGGCCTGCTGGGCCGGACGCAGGCTCGGCGCATGTTCGGGCAGCGCCAGGGTGTTTGCCTCCTCCCGGACGTCTCCTCGCCCCACCCAGGTAGCGAGGGCAGCGTCGAAGGCGCGCGGGTCGAGCCCCAGGCGGCTGCGCAGCTCCTCCCTGGCAACGCCGCGGCGCATGGGGCGCTGGCGGTGGAAGGTGGAGAGGATGTCCTTTGCCCGCGTGGTGAGTTGGGCGAAACCGTGGGCGCTGTAGAGGAGCGAGGCGGGGCCAAGCTTTTGGGCGCCCAGGAGAAGAGCACGGCCGTCCTCCACCAGACTGGCAGCCGCCGCCAGCACCTGGTCGGGGGCCAGCTCCGTGTGGCGGGCAAGCTGGCTCGCCTCGCACGGCTCCAGGCGCGACAGGGCGATCAGCACCACGTCCTCCGGCGAGCCGCGCTCCATCTTCTCCAGTGTGGCCAGGGTGGGCTGATGGAAGCGGCGATGGCGCCGCACGCGGGTGTCCACCACCTTGCCGCCGCCCAGGGTGTCGTTGGGCGAGCGGATGACGAAGAGGTCGCCGGGGGCGACCGCCGCCGGCGCTGCCAGGCGAATCTGGGCCCAGGCCGTCTGGCCGGCGGCCAGCTCATCGTGATCGAGGAGGAGGGCGCGGCCGCTCACCTCGCTGGAGCCGCAGTGGAAGGAGACCTGAAGATTGTGGCGAATCGGTCGCGGCAGGCGGCTCACCGCTCGTAGACGCACATCGATGGCTGTGGTGGGGCGAAGCCATCCGGGGGTGGTGACCACCATGCCCCGTTGCAGATCGCGAGGGGAGATGCCCACCAGGTTCAGGGCCAAGCGGCAGCCGGGCGATGCCTCTTCCAGTTTGCGCTGGTGGGTCTGCATCCCGCGGATGCGCGACCTGAGGCCGCCGGGGACAATCTCGACCTCCTGGCCGGCCCTGAAGGAGCCGTCGACGAGGGTGCCGGTAACGACGGTGCCAAAGCCGACCACTGTGAAGGCACGGTCGATGGGCAGGCGGGGCCGGCCCAGGTCGCGCTTGGCAGGCATCTGGGCCAGCTCCTTCTCGATGGCGTCCACGACCTCCGTGAGCCCCTCGCCGGTCACAGCAGAGCAGGCCACGATGGGCGAGCCCTCGAGGGTGGTGCCGGCGATGGCCTCGGCGGCCTCGGCTTCCACCAGGGATAGCAGCTCGCTGTCCACCAGGTCCTTCTTGGAGATGGCCACGATGCCTCGGCGCACGTCCAGCAGGTCGAGGATGGCCAGGTGCTCGCGGGTCTGGGGCATGGCCCCTTCGTCGGCGGCGATGACGAGCAGGGCGAGGTCGATGCCGCCCACGCCGGCCAGCATGTTCTTGATGAAGCGCTCGTGGCCGGGGACATCGACGATGCTCACCTCCAGGCCGCTGGGGAGCTTGAGCCAGGCGAAGCCCAGGTCGATGGTCATCTCCCGCTCCTTCTCCTCCTGGAGACGGTCGGGGTCGATGCCGGTGAGGGCCTTCACCAGGGCCGACTTACCATGATCGACGTGGCCAGCGGTGCCTATGACGTACATCTGCTCTGCATATTGCGACGGCTGCCAGGATGGATGCGCGGGCCGAACGGCTCGTGGCCGATCATAGCATAGGCCAGGAAGGGCCGTTGTTGGTAGAGGGGGCGTCTGCTACCATTGAAATAGCGAGTCGATTATGCCACGCGTGGGTTGGGTCTATGACCCCTTCTACCTGGAACACGATACGGGCGAGCATCCGGAGAATTCCCGCCGATTGCTCGTCATTCTGGCGCTCTTGGAGGAGTGTAGCCTGCTTCCTTCCCTAATCCCCGTCCCTGCCGTCGATGCCAGCGAGGCGGATCTGGAGCTGGTGCACGACGCAGACATGATCCGCTGGGTGCGCGAGAGGACGGAGGCCGGCCAGCGCTGGCTGGACATGGACACGGCGGTCTGCCCCAAGTCATACGCGGTGGCCCTGCGGGCGGTGGGCGGCTGCCTGCAGGCGGTGGATGCTATCCTAAACGGCGAAATCGACTCGGCCTTCTGCCTGGTGCGGCCGCCCGGCCACCATGCCACCGTCGACCAGCCGATGGGCTTCTGTTTGTTCAACAACGTGGCCATCGCCGCCAGACACGCCCAGGTGCGACAGGGCGTGGAGCGGGTGGCCATCGTCGACTTCGATGTGCACCACGGCAACGGCACCCAAGACGCCTTCTACCGCGACCCGTCCGTGCTATACTTCTCCACCCATCAGTCGCCCTTCTATCCGGGCACCGGCGCCTGGCGGGAAGCGGGCGAGGGCGAGGGCCGTGGCTACACAGTGCACCTGCCCCTGCCTGCAGGCGGCGGGAATGACCAGTATCGCCAGGTCTTTCAGCGGGTGCTGGTGCCCGTGCTGCGTCGCTTTCGGCCTCAGCTCATCCTCGTCTCCGCCGGCTTCGACGCCCACTTCAGCGATCCGCTGGCCAGCATGCGCCTGAGCTGCGCTGGCTACCGAGACCTGACCCTCATCCTGCGCGAGGTGGCAGAGGAGCTGTGCGAGGGGCGGCTGATGTTCGTTCTGGAGGGTGGCTACGATGACCAGGCGCTGCCCTGGTCGGTGCGCACCTGCCTTGACGTGCTGTTGGGCAACCCCTTCGCGCCCGACCCGCTGGGCTCCCCTCCCCCCCACTGGGGGCCAGACATCGGGCCCCTGCTGGCGGCGGTGAAGGAGCTGCACGGCCTGACCTAATCAGGCAAAAAGCGTACGAAGGCCTCGTTGCCCAGGAGCCGTCCTCGGGTGGTGAGGCGAAGGCAGCCGTCGCTTCGCTCAAGGAGACCCAGGACCTCCAGCTCTTCCACCTGAGGGCCGTACGCCGACATCAGCTCTTGTCCGAAGCGGCGGCGAAACTCCTCCAGGGGAAGCCCCTCTACCAACCGCAGGCCGAGGACAACCGTCTCGGTCATGGTGCGAGCGGCCGTCGTCTGCTCGACGGAGGCGATGTGGCCCAGGCCCGCCAGGAAGGGCGCGAGACTCTCGGCGAGGCGGCCATGGCCCTTCGCGCTTTCCTCCACCAGCGGGATGTAGCGGTGCGGGTCCTTGACGTTGGCGAAGCGGAAGCCACCAAAGCAAGAGTGAGCGCCCGCCCCCAATCCGAGATACGATTCGTTCAGCCAGTAGGCCAGGTTGTGGCGGCACTGGCGACCTGGTAGTGCCCAGTTGGAGATTTCGTAGTGCTGGTAGCCGGCCGCCGCCAGCGCATCCTCGGCCCAGAGGTACATATCGGCGGCCAGATCAGCGTCGGGCGGGGGCAGACGACCGTGGGCCACAGCGTCGGCCAGGGGGGTGCCTTCCTCCAGCGACAGGGCGTACAGCGACAGGTGGTCGGACCGCAGGGCGATGGCTTCCCTCACTGTGTGCTGCCAGGCCGTCATTGTCTGGCGGGGCAGGCCGTAGATCAGGTCCAGGTTGACGTTGTCGAAGCCCGCCTGGCGCGCCGTGTGATAGGCCTCGCGGGCCTGCGCTGCCGTGTGGATGCGGCCCAGCGTGGCCAGCTCGTCGTCGTGGAAGCTCTGCACGCCCAGGCTCAGACGGTTCACCCCCAGCGAGTGCAGCCCCTGAAAGTAGGGGCGATCGACTGTCCCGGGGTTGGCTTCGCAGGAGAACTCGGCGTCGGCGGCCAGGCGAAAGCGCTGGCGAATGGCGGCCACGATGCGCTCCACCTCTGACAGCGGCAGGAGGCTGGGGGTGCCGCCGCCGAAGAAGACGGTGGCCACACTCATATCCTGGCCGGGCTCCTGCCACAGCCCCATCTCGGCGATGAGAGCGCCCACGTAGGGCTCGATGAGCGACTCCAGCCCAGCGTAGGAGTTGAAGTCGCAGTAGGCGCACTTGGACTGGCAGAAGGGGATGTGGACGTACAGGCTGACGCTTCCCTCGCTCATGATAGCCATTGGCATCGTAGCACCGCCCCTGAAGGGCGGCAACGTTGACTTTGGTGCGAGGGCCGTGCGAAACTCTGACTGTCAATGAGAACAAGCCTCAAGTCTCATAGCTGCGGCGAGTTGCGCGCCGAACACGAAGGCCAGGAGGTGACCCTGGCCGGCTGGGTGCATCGGCGTCGCGACCACGGCAGCCTCATCTTCATCGATCTGCGCGACCACGATGGCATTGCGCAGGTGGTGTTCAACCCCAAGCAGGCCGAGGAGGCCCACACGGTGGCCAGCGAGGTGCGCAACGAGTACGTGATACAGGTGAGGGGTAGGGTGGGACGGCGACCGCCAGGCACCGAGAACCGCAACATGGCCACCGGCGAGATCGAGGTGCACGCCCAGAGCGCGACCCTTCTTAGTTCGTCCAAGACGCCGCCCTTCTACATCAACGAGGAGACGGAGGTTGATGACCTGCTTCGCCTGCACTATCGCTACCTGGATCTGCGGCGAGAGCGCATGCACCGAAACATCGTGTTCCGCCACAAGGTGGTGCAGTTCATCCGCAACTTCCTCAGCGAGCGGGGCTTCGTGGAGGTGGAGACGCCCATCCTGATCAAGAGCACGCCCGAGGGCGCCCGCGACTACCTGGTGCCCAGCCGCGTCAACCCGGGCCGCTTCTACGCCCTGCCTCAGTCGCCCCAGCAGCTCAAGCAACTCCTGATGGTGGCCGGCTTCGAGCGCTACTTCCAGATCGCCCACTGTTTCCGCGACGAGGACCTGCGGGCTGACCGCCAGCCGGAGTTCACCCAGCTCGACATCGAGATGAGCTTCATAGACGAAGAGGACATGCTGAAATTGATGGAGGAACTCCACACGGCGATGGTGGAGACGCTTCGGCCCGACCTGCGGCTGAACAAGCCCTTTCCTCGCCTGGCCTACGCTGAGGCGATGCGCCGATTTGGCAGCGACAAGCCGGACCTGCGCTACGGCATGGAGTTGGTGGACGTCTCCGACCTGCTGGCCGAATCGGAGTTCGGCGTCTTCCGTGAGACATTGGTCGCGGGTGGTGTGGTACGGGGCATCTGCGTCCCCGGCGGTGCTGTCTTCAGCCGCCGTCAGATCGACGAGCTTACCGAGTTCGTCAAGACCGTCGGCGGCAAGGGGCTCATATCGATCGGCTTGACCGGTGAAGGGCCTGTGGAGGAGCTGACCGCCGACGATTTCCACTCGCCGGTGCATCGCTACCTGCGTCTGGAGGAGGTGCGGGCCATCGCCGTCCGCGCCGGGGCCAGCCGCGGCGACCTGGTCATCATTGTGGCCGACCAGGAAGCGCGGGCCAGCCAGACCCTGGACGGCATGCGGCGGGAGATGGCTCGCCGCCTGAATCTGATCGACGAGGGCTTCCTGGCCTTCTGCTTCATCACCGACTTCCCCCTCGTGGAATGGAACGAGGCGGAGGAGCGCTGGGACGCGGTGCATCACCCGTTCACCTCTCCCAAGGAGGAGGACCTGCCCCTCATGGATAGCGACCCCGGTCGCGTCCGTGCCCGCGCCTACGACCTGGTCTGCAACGGCTGGGAGATAGCCGGCGGCAGCATCCGAATTCATCGCCGCGATGTGCAGGAGAAGATGTTCAGCCTGCTGCGCATCGCGCCTGAGGAGGCCCAGGAGCGCTTTGGCCACATGCTGGAGGCTTTCGAGTACGGGGCGCCGCCCCACGGCGGCATTGCCACCGGCCTCGACCGCACGGTGATGCTCCTGGCTGGCGAGCGGGATATTCGGGAGGTGATCGCTTTCCCGAAGACGAAGACCGCCTCCGACCCGCTGTTCGGCGCCCCTTCCACCGTCTCCGAAGCCCAACTGAAGGAGCTGCACATAGCGCTCAGGCCGGAGGCGGTTATCTCGAAGGAATCTCCTTGAAAGTGCTCCTGCGGTGTGGCTGTCATGGGCTAGCTTACGTCATAGGTAGGGGAAAGGTTCTCGGCTTGCGATGAGAAACCTGCTTCTGGTTCTGGGTGGCCTGGCCGTCGCTGTGGCCGTAGTCGTCGGCCTGGTGGCGGTGCTGGTTATGAGTGGGGGTGGAGGCGAGGAGGCATCCCAGGGGACGCCGTCCGTCCAGCCCACAGGGACGCCTTCCGCAACTGCTGGCGGCGAGCTGCGGCTGCTCGGCAGAGACCCCCTGACCTTCGACCCCGCCTGCGCCAGCGATGTTGATTCCGCCAACTACATCGTGGAGCTGTTCGGTGGCCTGGTGACCATCGACCGCGACCTCAAGATCGTGCCGGACATCGCCGAAAGCTGGGACACGAGTCCCGATGGCACGGTCTACACCTTCCACCTGCGGCGAGGCGTCCTCTTCCACAAGGGGGACCGCCAGGTAGTCGCCGACGATGTCAAGTACTCCCTGGAGCGGGCTCTCGACCCCGACACCCAATCCACGGTGGCCGAGGTCTACCTGGGTGATATCGTGGGAGTCAAGGAGTTTGTCGCCGGAGATGCCGATGAGGTCACTGGCATCGAGGTGGTGGACAACTACACCCTTCGCATCACGATAGATGCGCCCAAGCCATACTTCCTTGCCAAGCTGACCTACCCCACGGCCTTCGTGGTGGACCGCAATCAGGTCGAGGGCAGCACCTGCCTCAGCGACACCAACTGGCAGCGCCATCCCAACGCCACTGGGCCCTTCAAGCTGAAGCAGTGGGACCTGGGACAGCGCATCGTCCTGGAGCCCAACAAGTCGTATCAACTGGGGCCGCCTCTTCTGGGCCGAGTGGAGTACATTCTGGGCGGCGGCTCTGCCGTCACCATGTACGAGAACGATGAGATCGATGTCACCGGTGTCGGCCTCAACGACATCGAGCGGGTGCGCGATCCGGCCGAGCCTCTCAACAAGGAATTCCAGGAAGCGCCGCGCATGGACATCTGGTACATCGGCTTCAACGTGAACAAGCCGCCCTTCG
>Ga0315279_10011270_pt1 | contig 10372 bp, 10 predicted proteins | sample YL17G06_20_MG_FD_203694 | JGI IMG/M metagenome (GOLD analysis project Ga0315279, IMG submission 203694) | Sediment microbial communities from Yellowstone Lake, YNP, Wyoming, USA - YL17G06_20 | ecosystem: Environmental > Aquatic > Freshwater > Lake > Sediment | place: USA: Wyoming | collected...
ACTCATGTTAACCAACGAGAACAGATTAACCGTCCCCGAAGCGGTGACAGGAAGCCAGACTGCAGTTCCATTCAGATAAGTCACGTGAAGCGAAACATCAGAGTACGTCAAGTTGAGCACTGTAGTTCCAGCAGGCACAGTCGGAGGATCAGTCAACATCACTACAAAAGACGCTGCAGCCGAGGTCTGATTAGGGATTATCGGATTGGCAAACAAAGCGACAGCAATGACGACAATCGCCGCGAGCACCGCGGCTGAACCGTACTTCAAAGTCCACTTGCCTGACATTTTTTAGTTTCCTCTCCGTCAGTGTAGGCATGAGAAAATATTAACCTATATTTTTGAAAATTCTTTCAAGACTGTTGAACAACGCTTTCAACAGTCTTTAACCATACCGCACCGATAGCCACGGTCCATGTCAGACGGCTAGTTTTCGCCAGAGCCTCACCGTCTCGTACCAGAACACGAGAACCATAGCGGCACAAACAGCCACCAAGTACACCGTGAAACCTGACGTGTACAAAGCCTCGAAAGAAAAGAACGTCGCGAGAATAGTGAAGAGCAACGCGAAGAAGAACAGCTGCGGCACGATCGCGGGCCCCATCCTCGAGTAGCCCTCAAGAACCCTGTCCGACGCCTCCTTCACCGCGGAGTACCTCCCGTGCTCATCCTGAATCACGAAGCCCGCCTCGGAAAGCTTCCCCAGATGGTAAGAAGCAAGAGAAGCCGAAGACAAGCCGACTCCACGCTGAACATCCCTAAGCTCAGACGGCCCGTGCCTGAGCAAGTACAGGTAAACTTTCAGCGTGTTGCCCCTGACTTCCTGACTGCCTGACATTTCAGAACACAGATGAACTACCGTAACCTTTTAACACTTATGATGGCCGAGCAGACACCGACGAAACTATATCCAAGCAACGAGCGACCAGCGACTCCTAAAGAAGAGAAGACCACGAAGCCGCGCGCGCTGCTCGCCTAATAACGCCCCGATTAACTCCGCTTTTTCTGGAGTGAGCACAATGACCTCGTATTTAATCTTGAATTAACCAACTTAAGTATTTGGCTCGCTCCACACGAAAAGATGCGGTGATTGGTAGCGGGGGGTTGATTTGAACAACCGCTCGAGGCAGCTTCAGCCAGCTGCTATCTCTGGGTCTCTCGGAGCGTATGACGCTCTTATGAGCCCAGCGGGTTAATCCTGGCTACCCCACCCCGCTGCTCTATGCCAAGCAGATTTCTTGGATTCTTCTAAAAGTACTCCGCAAGCATATATTAGCATTCTCATTGCGAAAACGTTTTAGTACCGCACGAGCATTATCGAGTTAGGTGCGAGCAGCGTGGACAAATCCTATTTCCGCCAGATTTCCAAGCCCGTTCTTAAGAGCCCAATTTTTGTGCAGGGGCTTCCTGGCTTCGGAAATGTTGGGAAGATCGCAGCTCACCTTTTGGTGAAGTTTTGCGGCGCAAAGCCTTTTTTGGAATTGTTTTCGCCTTCGTTTCCAGACTATGTTTCTGTTAGTTCAAAAGGTACGTGCAACTTGCCCAGGTACGAGTTTTACGCTGCGCCTATGGAGAAGAACGACTTCATAATAATGGCCGGGGATGCGCAGCCCTCGTTTGACGATGTGCTTGGGCACTATGCGATTTGCGGTGAAGTTCTGGATGTTGTCGAGAAGCATGGTTGCAGCCTGATCGTAACGATCGGCGGCATGCCCATGACGGAAGAGAAGGCACAGGTGTACGTGGCTGCCACTTCGCCCAGGCTTGCCCAAGAGTTCATGGACAAAGGTGCAGTGATTTACAGCAAGGGAAGAATTGTCGGAGCCACAGGCCTGATGCTGGGACTTGCAAAAGAACGGGGGCTGGAAGGCCTGTGCCTACTGGGCGCAACGAGCGGTTTCAGGACGGACCGCGGGGCCGGGTTTTCGGTTTTCAAGTTTCTCATGAAAGCTCTGGGCAACGAAGTGAAGGAAGGGTTATAAGAGAAAACGCTGATCTTAAACCAACAACGTGGAAAGTGAAGGTCATGAATGAGCAAAAGCGGGGAAGCAGCGGCTCAAGTAGGATTGACGTGAGATTCCGAAATGCTCTTTTGGCGGTCGCTGCGGGTCTTCTTACTTTTGGCGGACCATACGTGGTCTACGTGCTCACTCATTTATTCAAGATGGACATGATCTTATCGGTGGTTTCCGGGTTTGCGTTCTTCGCGGTCGGGTTAGCACTGATAATGTATTTGATTAAGAAGAACATTATTTCATAGTAATAGCTTGTTTTTTGCCTCCGATACCCTAGAGTACATCATTCTTTTCAGATAATCAGGTTCTTCATCGGCAATTGAAATAGTCGTGAGCCTTGTAAAAAGCTGTTCGGTTTGAGATGAGGCAACGGCAAAGCATATAACGTATGCTGACGGGTATAATGTTTATGCAAGAGGACAAAGAAAAAAGGCTCCAAGAAATGATCAAAAAGGACGGAGAATCGGCAAAGCGAACCACGATTATTCTTGAGAAAGAAGAGCGAGAATTCATCGATTCCCTGATTCGCGAGGGAAAGGAGCCGGGCATCAAGCCTCTCATCTCCAAGATGCTTGACGTCTACAGAAGTATGATGGTGTATGATTGGCGTTTCCCCGGAGAATACTACTGCGGGATAAGCCGCATAGCCTTCGTTAACGTTGAGTTGATTAACATTCTCATCCAGAATGTAGCGTTGGAGAAACATCGGGAAATAGGCAGAAACATGGGTGAAGCTCTAAGAGTCTCTATAGAGACCACCCTGGGCATCAAGGCGGCGGATCGCGGGAAGTGGCCGGACGTTTTCAAACGCCTCAGAGTGCAGGGACTCGGAGATATCTACCTAAGAGACAAGTATGTACTCATTAAAACCCCGTTCATCAACGAAGCACAGATCTGGGCGGGGTTTCTGGAAAGCCTGCTCGGCATAGAATTGGACGTGAAGACCGTGTCTCCGCCCCTGGTGTTTGAGTTGAAAGAGAAACAATTAGGCCTTGAGATAAGCGAATGAATCATATACTTCTAAGGGTCTAAGTTTGTGGTTGAAGGAGAGCATGAGATGGCATTGCATGAAGCCATGCTTTATGCAAAGAAGGAAGACAAGAAAGTCCTGTGTAATCTGTGTGCGAGAAGGTGCCTCATCAGCGACGGCGGAACAGGGTTCTGTCTTGTCCGCAAGAATGATGGCGGGACTCTTTTTTCGCTTGTCTATGCAAAGGCAATTTCGGCATGCGTCGACCCGATAACGAAGAAGCCGCTTTCGCATTTTAACCCTGGAGCCTTGGTCGTGTCCATCGCGACGGTCGGATGCAACTTCCGCTGTCAATTCTGTGATAACTGGATGATCAGTCAGGAAAAGGACGTAACGGGTCATCACCTGCCTCCTGAGGAGGTCGTTAAAGCTGCGAGAGACAACGGTTGTCAGGGGATAAGCTACACTTACACTGAGCCTACGGTATTCTTTGAGTATGCTTATGAAACGGCAAAGCTTGCCAGGCAGGTTGGGTTCTTCAACACTTTTGTCACGAACGGTTACATGACGCCCGAAGCCGTGAAGACCATCGCGCCGTACCTAGATGCTGCGACAGTTGATTTCAAGGGCGGTGCAGACCCGGAATTCTACAGGACTTTTTCTGCTGTTCCGTCGGTTGAGCCGATCTTCCAAGCTTTGAAGGAGATGAAGCGAAATGACATTCACGTCGAAATCACGAATCTGGTCGTGCCGAAGAGCGGGGACTCGATCCAGAGGGTGAAGCAGCTTGCCACATGGATAAAAGAATCACTCGGCAAAGACACGCCGTTTCACCTCTTGCGGTTTCATCCAGATTTCCAGTTGACGACGATTCCATCCACCTCCATTCAGGTTTTAGAGAAGACATACGTCACAGCGAAGGACGCAGGCCTGAACTACGTTTACATCGGCAACGTGGCCGGACACCCCTGTGAGAACACTTATTGCCCAAACTGTAACGAAATGCTGATCAAGCGTTACAACTTCGAGATAACAAAGTGGAACTTGACGAAGGACATGCGCTGCCCAGTCTGCGGCCACGAAATCCCCATCAAGGGCCACCTGCACCCAGGCGGATACTCCCATCCCTACGCACTGTTCTAGGCAGATAAGAACGTGTGAATGCAAGAATCATTTGAGGCTCTATGTTTAACTAGGCCGTACTTCGGATCTCGCGCGCGTGATAACCTCGCGTGCGGTTTGGACGCTTGCAGACCTAAGCGTTAGTTTTTCAGCGTGCGCGCAAGGCAAATATAGAATGGCCGAGCTTGTGATAGAATCGGTGGCGAAGATCAGGAATAAGGTCAGCCGTATCGGGTACATCAACAGGATTAGGGATAATCTTCTTAACGTAGGAAGGAGGGAGCTGGCACCTCTTTATGACGATTTGAAGTCAGCTGACTGTGTGGTCTGCGGAGGATCGGGCAGGTCGCTCTATTCTCTTAATGCGGCTATGAGCCAGATTGCGATCAGCCAGACAGGCTGGAGGAACAAGGTTGTGCTAACCCCCGATGATCCTGGCTTTCCGGGGAAGAGCATGTATGATGCTGCGGCGGAGCTTGAAAGGCGGTACAATAAGACATTGCTGTTGATGAATTCTGGAAGCGGCGTGTCGGGAGAACCTTCGGTGATGGCTGAGGATCTTTCAAGGTACATCGAGGAGAAAGGGACGTCGAAGCTTTCTATGGGGCTCATAACCTCGGGCTTGAATTCCCCGTTGGCGGAAATCGTCGGCAAACATGGGCATGTCGTTGAGTTGAGAGGACGGGGGAGAGCGAAGCCTTCGTTTGATTACAGCGAAGTGGGCATCATGGGCGACATCTTCGAGCTGGGAAGCCTTCTTCTCCTATCAATGATGACTGAGGCCATCTTTCGAAACTTGGAGGCAAACGAAGTGGTCAAGCTCTGCGAAGAAGAATTCGCCAAGTTGGGGCCGATGGTCGACTCGACAGTCGAGTCTGAAACCTATTCGCGGCTCGTTGACGTCCTGGAAAAACGAACAAGTGTGTTCCTAGGTGGGAAAGGCACGGCAAGCGAAATAGTCAAGATGACGGCCGTAAGGCTCTCTCACATCAAGAACACGCTGGGAGACTCGGTGTACATAGCCAGAGGCGTGAACACGCCGCCTCCGAGGCCTGGCGACGTTCAGATCCTAGTGTCGTTTTCTGGAGAAACAAAACCCGTGATCTCCTGGTGCGACACTCTGAAAAAAATGAATGGAACGGTCGTATCAATCACGGGTACGAGAGAATCAACTCTAACCGGGAAGTCGGACCTCCGAATAGTTCTCGAGGAAGAGGCCCCGCTGGGACAGCCTAGGAGGTTCTACATGAGGGCCGCGTACGTTCTAAGCCCACTGCCCGTAAGACTCGTCGAAAGACTGGCCGAGAGAGGACTAAGGCTGCCCGAGTACATAATCAACTGGCACCATTCCCTCACTGAATAGGCGCGCTAACCCAAACCAAATTACTGGCGCACGTTTGTCGGAATCGAGTATACCCTAGCGTAGCGCGCGGAAGTTCTGTCCCAAGACCCTGCGACGGAGAGTTCAAACTGATTGTTGAGGGCACTATTTGCAGTTGTTGTCAGTCGATCGCGTATTGGATTCTCGTATTGTCTTTGCTGACTTGAGGGATTGTCATTGTGAATTGGGCGCCTTTTCCCTGCTTGCCTGTTTCTTGGAGGGTCCAGCCGTAGCTTTTACATATTCTTTTTATCAGGTACAGGCCGTATCCGGTTCCTTTTCCGCATCCTTTTTGGAAAAGATTGCTTCGCATTTGGTCTGGGATGCCTACGCCGTCATCTTCGTAGATGAGTTTCAGATGGTTTCCATCCAGTTTCTCGTAGTGGAATCTGATTAGCGTGGTTTTCTCCCCATATTTCAAAGTGTTGTCGATCAGGTTGTAGAAGACCTGTGTTAGGAGAGAGTCTGCGAGGACCTGTAGTCCTCGGCAGCTGTTCTTCACTTTCACGTTTTTCAGGTTTGTGAAAATGGCAGCTGCGTCGTTGACGCATTCTTCTACGTTCACATATTTTGGTTCCTCAGCGCCCAGCTGTTCGTAGACTCTTGAGAATTCCAGGATTCGCAGAATCTGTTGTGAGGAGGATCCTATTTCATTTAGGTTTTCTAGAGCTTCCATGTTTCTGCCTAGTTTTTTCCTGAGTAGGAACAGATAGCCGTCTACTGCTGCTAGTTTGTTTCGAATGTCATGTCTTGTTAGGCTTCCGACTACGCATAGTTTCTCCATTGCAACTTTCAATTCTTCTTCTGCTTTTTTCATTTCTGAGATGTCCTTGTATATCACGACATAGCCAGCCAGCTCATCGATGATTTTCATTGGAGCTGCTGACACGGAAACTGGAATTAGTAAGCCGTCCTTTCGTTTTCTCACAGTGTCAAAATAGACGTATGTGCCTAACGCTTTTTCATCTAGCATTCTTGCTTCATCCATTTTGCCTTCTGGAACAATGATGTCGTCGATGTTTTTGCCTTTGGCTTCTTCAAGGGTGTATCCGAAAAGCTCTCGGAAGCGCGGGTTCACATCCAATATGTGAAGGTCAGCATCAAGATAGCACGTTGCCTCCGGGTTCTGCGTAAACAATTGCTTGAATTTTTCCTCGCTTTCTTTCAGCGCCTTCTGAGCCTGCTTGGTTTCAGTTACATCTCGATCTGAGCCTCTGTATCCCAGAATTTTCCCATCTGGCGTAACGACTGGAACACCTCTTGTCTCCACAACTACCAAGTGACCATCCTTGTGGACAAAAGTGGTGAACCGTTCCTTTCGCGCAAAAATCTTCATGTCAACATCTTTCAGCCTCTCTTGCTCCTCTGCAGGGTAGAAATCGTAGAAGTGCCTTCCGAGAGCCTCTTCAGGTACGTAGCCAAGCACCTGTTCCACAGAAGGGTTCGAGTAGGTATACCTTCCATCACCGTCAACTTCCCATACCCAGTCACCAGCAATGTCTGCGATGTTTTTGAAACGCACACGTGCTTCTTCAGATGCCTTCTCGGCCTTCTTTTCAGCTTTCTTGGCGTTAGCCAACTCTGTTATGCTGTGAGCCAGTTCAGTATAGACGACTTCAGCTTCTCCTGTCTTGTTAATGTACTGTTTTGCTCCCAGGTTGAGCGCTTTTATCGCCACTTCTTCTCGTCCTTTTCCAGTGAACATGATGAAGGGGACTCTGCTTCCTTTCTTTCTCAACTCTCGGAGGAATTGTAGACCGTCTTTTCCAGGCATCTGATAATCAGAAACGATAACGTCATACTTCTCCTCGTCCAGTTTTGCCAAGGCCTCGTCAACCGAGAGGCACTGGTCAACTTGAAAGGGCCCGTCTATCTCAAGACACTGCTTCATAAGCTTCAGAAAGCCAGAGTCATCGTCAACGTGCAACACACGTATCTTCTCATTTGCATCAAGCACGACTTCTGCTGGAGACTTGACTACGCACTCGTTCATTCCAACACCTGCCACGGTTCCGCAATTCAGGGGTATCGAATAGTCCCACGAGGGTTCTAACGGGGAATAAATCAGTTATGAAACTGCAATCAATAGCCATAATCACGGCAGACCGGCCTTCAGCGCGCGCGCCCGCAAGCCCCCACTGACTTACTACACATACGACAAATTCGACAAGAAAGTCGATTTTGAGGGGGGGAAGAGCAAGCGGAATTTACGACACTTACTACAAATTTGCCAGAAAAGTACAATTTAGGGGGGTGTGAAGGTCGACGAGTCTCTGGTTGAGCTGGGGTCGATTGAAGGAAAGCTTCAGAGTTGAGGCTGTCTCCACGTAGCGTGCAGCGGAGAATTCGACCAGGTAGGGTGTGAGGGGGGAGCCTTGTCGGAGGCTTTGGAACTTGCCGTCTTTCTTCTGGTATAACCGTTGCTGCCAAGAACGGTACTCGCTAGCGCGCGCTTAAGGTTAAGGGCTTGTAAGCTAAGACCTCCCTCCTAGGTAGTAGCTCGTAAGTCATACCATTCACTAGTCGATTTAAACTCAGGGTTCTGATCAAACCCATGCGTGATACGTCAAAAACAACCATGAGGATTTCCTTCACCTGAAAGACGTATCAGAAGCCGAGACTTATTAGATTTGTTAAACGTAGGCGCGCACGAGAGATAGAAAAAGGTGAGAATGAAGGATTCTGCTTCCTATTCCATTCCCGGTTTGTCGAATAGCAGGTAACACTTGCCTGTTTGCGGGTCTTTGGCCCAAGCTATGCAGAAGTCACGTCTTATGTTCACGGGCCAGGCAATTAGTATCAGTTCGCTGTCTTTGTGCAATATTGTTCCGAGCTCTTGCATGTAAGTGGCCTTTGTTATTTCGTAGTCCCTGTCAGGCGTTATGAATTGGAAGAATTTGTGGGGGATGTTGATTTTGAGGGTCGTGCCTCTGCCGCATGTGTCTTCAAACACGTGGTTCCAAGAAAACTCCGTGTGCGCCAACCAACTTGTAGCTGTCAACAAGAGAGGCCACTCTGAGTCTGGGTCGGACCACCCTGGCATATCAGGCGTCACAGGAGGAAGACCGTCTCTATCGCTGTTCTCCTCGACTTCCGGATGGGGACCGCACAGAAACACTCTACCTTTTCCATATTCAAAAGCAACGATGGCAGGGGTTCCAGTAACGTTGTATGTGCCTAATACTGTTATTTTCGCATCTGGGTACGGAAGAAGATAAGGTCTACCCCAGTAAAGGATCTGCAAGTAGTCCGGCAGAGATTTAGTGATTGGATGAGTATGGTTCACGATGTCGATTCTGGTCATAGTACCCGTGTGGAACGGCGTGATCTCTTCTATGGGACCACGCGCTACTCCGGGGAACAGGTCTAGATTCGATTCGTCTCCTTCTACATGGTACTCAGGAGGCGGGTAGTTTGGGTCAGCCATCCAGACCATGTAGTCGCAGGCCCACCATGCGCCGGCACAGATGCCCATATATCCGCCTCCTTCGCTTATGAACTTTTGAATCTTCGTCTTGCCCTCCTGTCCTACCCCCAGTATGATAAATAATCGCCTCCCGGCCAAGCAAGAATGTCAAAGCGTTTGCTCTCTAGAACTCCATTCAATATGTCTTCAATTTGGATTGTGGTTACGCTGCAATCCATCCATGTAAACATTTTGTTCATGGCCAAGGTACCGCCATACCATGCACCAGAGCCATTGTACAACGCAACCTGAATCTGATAGGGTTCTTCACGGTCATGCAACGCTTGATTTGCGTTAACGCTAGGAGAGTGATATGCTGATCCATACAGACCTAGCAGAAGCCATAAGAATAGAAGAATCGCAAATGCTTTCCTACCCATTTCTGAATGACTTCTACGCTTATACTATTGGGTGGAGCGACAGTAATAAGATTTAGGGAAGAATCTTCTATTGAATTCTTGGGAACAGGAAGGGTTTGGGGGGTAAAGTTTTATCCCAACCAACCAACCAAAACAACGACGGACGACGACCACAAACCACGACGACCACGACGGACGACGGTTAATGGACAACCATCCTTATGCTTTCAAATGGACGACGAGAAACCTATAGCCGCTTCAGGACACGTCTGGATACCACTGGAACAGGGTAAGGATAGTGAGCAAATATACGAGGGGTAGAATTCACTCAAAAACTTACCCCTCATAATGAACCTAGGACTACGAGGGGTAAAAAAGACTAGAAAACTTACCCCTCAACAATGCGCGCGCGGCCACGCCTGCAGAGATACAACTTATTCAGATCTTACTGTCAAAAGCGATCAACAGAAGATAGAGAAATTGGTTCTTGAGTCTACAAAGTGCTCATTGGTTTTATGCAATTAGTAAGAAAATTGCCGAAGGCGTATCTTTCAATGCGCATTTGTTTAGTGCATCAAATTCTGAAAGCTATGAAAAAGGGGAGTTGCGAAAGACATCTCCACTTACGAGAGGGTTCAAGTCCTACCAGCGGCGTCATCGTCATCGTCTTTTAAGCCTGCGGTTACCATCTTCCGTCTTCTGAATAGGTAAACCTCGTTAACGGCGCAACAGATAAACGACAAAGACCAGCATAAACACAAAATATGAAATTCGGGTTATTTCCCAACTTTGTCCGAATGCTTTTTCTTCTTTTGAACATTCTTCTTTTTCAATGAAGGCATACACTAATCCCCACGGAACAATACGTGCTATTAACAATATTACACTACGAAAGCTTAAGAAACTTTTCACCCATAGAGATTAAAGTGTAGATAAAGATCAAAAGCGCAACAGCGTGATCCTAAGATAGTTTCATTATTTAGCAAGTTTTTTGTTTTGGAATGACCAGTAATGAGAGTTGAGCGTGCGAGGTGTGAAATCGGTCGAACTGAAAAGAGC
>Ga0315279_10011271_pt1 | contig 10371 bp, 10 predicted proteins | sample YL17G06_20_MG_FD_203694 | JGI IMG/M metagenome (GOLD analysis project Ga0315279, IMG submission 203694) | Sediment microbial communities from Yellowstone Lake, YNP, Wyoming, USA - YL17G06_20 | ecosystem: Environmental > Aquatic > Freshwater > Lake > Sediment | place: USA: Wyoming | collected...
CTCTCATGCCTTCTCGCAGATCACGTATCTTGGTACTCGTGAGCTTGGGCTGTCCTCCTTCAGTAATGGGTATGTATCGTCCATTCCAATCAAACATTGGTTCATGTATGATGTTCTTGAGGTTCGATTCACCAGTCGTTTCAATCCATCTGCATCTAGTGCATCTTCTCACGTATTGATTGCCGTCCGTACTCAGAGACGTTGTAGAGCCACATCTAGGGCAAATGGGGAAAATGTTGAATGAACTCGCTTACGCTACCCCCGCCCGCATGAATCGTACGCCTAATACTATCTTCTATTGCAGCGATAAAACTATCAGAACCTACGACATCCCCGCCCCGTTCGAGATCCATACTTCCTGCAACAGATAATACGAAGCACTCTCTCTTGCGGCTAAACAAAATGAGCTTCAGTCAATCATGCCGCAGATAATCGAGGAACCGGATCTAATCAGATGCGAATACGCCGAGAGGAAGGGTTGGCCCAGTACTTTCCGATTGGGGTCGTACATTTGCGTGAACTGTGGTAGGGTTAGGTGTGAGTTCCATCCGCCAAGAGCCAAGCCGGTAATTTGGAGACCACAAGAACCACCAGAAACCCTCCAAACTCCAGTCGCAACATCCGTGAAGCCAGTCTTTAAGCCGAAAACCCAAGTCAATCCAAAGGATCTAACGCCGGAAGAGGTTCTTGAGAACTTTCCAAGCCCAACACTCCGACCATACCAGAAGGAAATAGTGGAACGCATTGCCGAGGAATTCCGATCGGGAAAGAAATGCATCATCCTAGCAGCGCCCGTCGGGTTTGGAAAAAGTTACGTCAATGCTGGTTTCACGTCTGTGACGCGTTCGTTTTACGCTACGCCGCAATTGGCGTTGATTGATCAGATCATGAGAGATCCCTATGTTAGATCGAGGTTCGTGGAGATTAGGGGTCGCCGCAACTACCAATGCTTCCTGCAGCCAGATCGGCGCGTGCATGTGGGCAAGTGCATTACGGAGGATTATCCTTGCAAGGAACGGTTTGATGTTTGCCCGTACTGGAAGCGGAAGATGGTGGCGGTTAATGCGCCAAGTGTCCTAACAAGCCTAGCTTACCTGATATCAGAAGGCCAGACAGAAGGAAGCGAATCGTATCTTGGCACAAGAACCCTACTAGTCTTGGATGAAGCGCATAACCTTGAGGAGCAGTGCCTGAACCACGTCTCGGTTAAAGTGAATCCTTTCAGCATACCGCATGAAGTTTTCAATCAGGTTCTCCCAGAACTCCTTGAGACCCACACGGACGCGGATATGCGATCGCTGCTTGAAAGCATTGAAGCGCGGCTGAACGTGATGCTGGAACGGTGTGAGAAGATCGCGCAAACAACTGGGCTTTCAACGATGCAAGGGGAGGATCTGGAGAGGATTAGGCATTACCTAGCCAACTATCAGCTCTACAAGAAGTCGAAGTCTGAATGGGTTTGGCAGGTCAAGAACGATGAGTTACTGGTTCAGCCGGTGTTCGGTAAGGAGTTCATGCGCGACCTTGTCTGGAAAAGAGGCGAGTATTACATTGTATCATCAGCCACAATACTTGATCCACAGGAATTCGCGGAATCTACCGATCTTCTGGACTTCCTGAAGGAAGATGAAATCTCCTTCCTGACCGTGCCTAGCACGTTTCCAGTTGAAAACCGGCCGATCATTGACGCAACCGTCGGCCCGCTATCAGCCCAATATCAAGCGGCGAACATGCCGAAAGCCATACGGGCCGTTGAGGCGATCCTGAGGAGAGAGAAAGGAAACGTAGCCGTGCACTGCCATTCGTATCAACACCAGCGAAATCTCGTCGAGGGAATTTCAGAGGATCTGAAGCCTAGACTTATCGTTCACTCTGGTAGGGATCGGGAGGAGAAGTTGAATGAGTGGATGCAGTCACGGGGGAAAGTGTTCGTTTCGGTTGCGTTTAATGAAGGGCAGGACTGGAAGTACCAGGTCTGCAATGCACAGATACTCCTGAAGGTTCCTTTCCCGGACTTGGGAGACATGCGCGTGAAGAGGAGATTGGAGATGGGGAACAGGCGATGGTACGATAATCGAGCTATGCTGGAGGTTATTCAGGCGTACGGGCGCGCAATAAGAGCCGAAGATGACACGGCAAGATTCTACATCGTGGACGGAAGCTTCACCAGACTAATCCACAACTGCTGGAACACTACACCAAACTGGTTCAAAGAAGCCCTACCCCCAACGCTACGTCCTCCACATTCCGAAATCAGTCTCTGATAAACGTCCACTCCTGATTCTCGGAACACCGACCACTGACGATTGAAGCCGAGTTACGAGTAGACTCACCCAAATGAGTTCGGGTCCCTCCAGACCAGCATTCTTGCGAAACGCCTAAGCCATTTCGCGTCATCCAGCGCGGATTAAAATCCCGCCTGGGCTCCAACAGAATTAGGAGGACGGCGAGTAATACATACGCCATCCGACCTTTGATAGCGAGTTAAGCACAAAAGGCCGTTAGGTCACCCGCAACTTGATTTCAAGTCTCGCGCTTAACACGATGGCGATTTAAGCGCTTAAACCGCAATCTGCGCAATCGAGCTGTCAACCATGTCGAGCCTGTCCAGAGACGAAGTTTTGTTCTGGTCTAAGAAATATGACCAGGAAGAAGACCTTTACAATGCCGGTTTGGAAGAAACGCTGGGCGACAAGCTCAGGCGCACTAAAGAGCTTACGATGGATGATCTCGTTCAAATCATGCGGTGGAAATTTCAAGGTAGGTTGGCTGGCAGACAAGGAATCATGCTCAAACACATTTTCAGCTCTTCCGCTGATTTTGTAAGAAGAACCAGTACCGAGGCATTCAACGAAGAAGGTGATTGCGCTAGGCTGAAGAAGTTGATGGGAAGATACGGTGGGATCAAAGGAGTGGGCTTAGCTGTTGCGAGTGTTATCTGGACCTTTTATGATCCAAGCAGCTATGGGGTATATGATATTCACGCATGGAGGGAGTTTTTTGGGAAGGAGCCAAGAAACCTGTTCAGCAGTTTTGGAAACCTCATGAAGTTTCTCAGCGAGTTGAGAGAGGAAGCAAGAAGACTGAATTTGAATGCGAGAGTCGTAGAGAAAGCCTACTTTAAGAAGAATCTCGACGCAAGCAAGCGTGAGCTAAGGTGTTCCTAGAGTCAGTGGGTGTTTCCGGATACGAGTAGTCAAGAAGCTTCTCTGAGTTGCGGACTCTCAATTTCTGCGATCTCGTCGATCAAGCCCTTTGCTTGCAAGCTGGTCACGCCAAAGATGTTGAATAGGTAATGCTTGTTTTATTACAGTGTTTCCATGTGGACTGAATAGGACACAAGTTTCGCCGAAAACGCAGGTTGTCAGGGCGGATGCCTGAAAGAGAAACCAAGTTCCTACGTAGACTGCTTCGATGGGCATCTGTGAATAAGCGCGATTTCCCATGGCGGAAAAACCGCACCTCTTACAGAGTATTGATTGCAGAACAGCTTCTAAGGAAGACAACGGCCAAGCAGGTCCAGGCTGTGTATGATCAATTCATGAAGCGATTTCCAACACCAGAGCATCTGGCGAGAGCCAGGCCGAGAGAAATTGAACGCATCATACGGTCCCTCGGGATGGAAAAGAAACGAAGTCTCACGCTCAAGCAGTTTGGGAAAGCGATCCAAACACGTTTTGACGGAAAGGTCCCACAATCAAGAGACCTGCTTCTTACTCTGCCGGGCGTCGGTGAATATGCAGCTGACGCAGTCCTATCTCTCACGATCCGGAAAAGCGCCCCGATGGTTGATAGAAATGCGGTCCGCGTTCTTTCCCGAGTCTTCGGCTTAGACCTGTCAAAAAACTATCGCAAAGCGGTCTCAGAAACAAGATCATTCGTGCTCCCAATCATGTCCGAGCATAGTAGTGCGAAAGTCAATTTTGGGCTACTTGATTTTGCGGCACTCGTATGTGCTGCAAGAAGTCCGAAATGCCATGTTTGCCCAATGCAGGGCATCTGTGACTACGAAATCAGGCTTAAGAAGGACTGATTGTGCGAATTACTTAAGTCGCGGCAACACTGATTCTGCCAAAGTCTGGGTATGCCCCCGCAAAACGGTCAATCCAAGCAATCTATCTCTGTTAGTATTGAAGATGGAACCATCTGCGCTACTTTTGCCACGAAACAGCTGGCAGACGAATTTGCTAAGCTCGAATTCTACTCGAGAGTTCTGCATTCTTTGACACCGGAGGGCGCTCAACGAATCTGGAGAGAAGGAAACAGGCTCGACGTTGAGATTCGAGGATTGCCGAAATGGATCCATTGGAAGAGAACATCGGAAAAGGCATTTCGCGGGTCGCCTACTTCTGATAAGACTAACGCGCTAGATAGCTATCGCGACACGTTGACTCAAGCCATAATGAGCGTTTTGATTGGCACGACGGATAATTCCGAAAGAAACTCTGTTTACCATTTCTCCATTGGCAAGGAAAATGAGTGGACGAATTACTACTTCAGTTCCAAGGCTCGCACAATAGCAGCGTTATGCGTCCTATTCGACTTGGCTCCACATCCTCGCAACGATTTAGAGCTACAAGTACCCGCCGAACTTGGAGTTCAGCCATCTCCTACAGAAAGCAAGTCGAATTCGGACGGGAAAGAAATCAGGCGAACCTACGGAGATCCCAGCAAAACGGCTGATGAACTCAGAAACGAGGGTTGGCCACGAACTGGCAAGAACATTGGGATAAGATTCTTCCAACAGATTATCGGTGGGGCGAGGCAGCAAATGTACCAGCTTACCCGCAGAGAACAGCACCTTGAATCACGAGTCGTTCGAACCAACATACCTGCGAGATGGAAGCTGGAGCTATATGATAGCCAGAATTACACGTGCCGGATTTGTCACCGCAAATATGCAGCGAAGTACCTTGAACCAGATCACAGAATTCCTGTCATAGTCAGACTTGACGAGCTTACCGAGAGCAATTTCAAGCAGAAGCTCATGACATTATGCAGATACTGCAACCAAGTCAAGCGTGAAGCGTGCAAGGTGATTGCAGAAACCGAGCCAGATTATGATTGGACGACAAGCCCTTGGGCGTATCCAGAGAAATTCGAGTTTGAAAAGATCAAGCGGGAAATAGAATCGTACGCAGTGACTAGCAAGCAATCCAAGAAGGACGTTCTTAAGTCACTGGAAAATTAGCTGTGCCTGTAAGAGCTTGGTCCTCGGGCGACTCTTGGATTTTAGGGGATGTTTGCTCTCCGCCAGAGCGAGTTTTATCGTTCCTGCTATTGATTCGGCTAGCAACGGAGGCACGGCATTTGCGATCTGACGATATACCGACGTCATTGATCCAAAGAACTCGTAATCCAGTGGGAAGCTTTGAACTATGGCGAGCTCTCTGCATGACATTCGACGATGACTGTTGGGATGAGGGAGAATCATTGCTCCTCCTCGGTTGTCTCCTCTGGCCGTTATTGTTGGTGACGGTCTCTTAGGATTCAGTCTCCTATTGCTAATGTAGCCATTGAATTTCAGCTTGAACTTCGTATAAACATGATTCTTCAAGTTGTGATCGCTATCTGGCTCAGGTATTCTCGCTAGCGCTTCACCTACCGTGATCGCTTTTTTCAATCCAGGAGAAGGGGTTTCCGAATGAGTGGTTTTCGGCGGGAAATCTATTTTCATATCCAGGTCGTCTCTAATTCCGAGAATGATCACCCTCTCTCTGAACTGTGGCACACCGAAATCGGCGGCGTCCAAAACAGCGTGCCTACATTCGTAACCTGCTCTTGAAAAGTCATCCAGGATCTTTTCGAAGACACGTCCCTTCGCCAGGCTCAGAATTCCCTTCACATTCTCGGCCACGAAGAACTTGGGTCTTGTCTTTGCGACGATCTTAACAAAATAGCGGTAAAGGACATTACGCTCGTCGCTAACTCTCCGCTCTGTGTTCGCAACAGAGAATCCTTGACAGGGAAATCCTCCTATCACGACATCTGCATGCGGAATAGAACCCAAGTCAACCTTTTGAATATCGCATAAGACAATCTCGGTACCAAGATTCTTGCGATAAGTCGCGACGCAGCCCGGGTCATTATCATTTGCCCAAAGGATTTTGAAACCAGCTTCCTTGAATCCTAGGTCCATACCTCCTGCGCCCGAAAACAATGAGACCACAGTTGGAGTATTTGTTGCCTCACGAGGTTGCTGGCTTACAGTGTTGACGATATATTCCCCCAATTTCCTTGCGTAGAGGACAGGCACTGCGTTTCCGACTTGTCTATACATAGAATTTGTCTTTCCGATGAATTTGAAATTTGGGGGGAAAGTCTGGATGAATGCGGATTCTCGAACGGTTAGTCGCCGAGGTTCCTTGGGGTGCGGGATTGCGCACACTCCCCCCTCACCGTTGCCCCTAGCTAGGATTGTGGGACTTGGCTTGTTACCGTCGGTCAGTCGATGCCCTGTAAAATTCCTATACTCAACCTTGTATTTGGAACCAACATCATTCGGCAGCTTCCCCAATTTGCTCAATTGCTCTAAGGCTTCGTTGATTGTGACCCATGGTGATTTCGCACCGCTGGTTTCTGAATGGGTTCTCGGCGGGTGATTGATTGTGTACTTCTCCGGGAGGTCCTTTCTGGTTCCAAGAATGAAGACGCGCTTTCGCGCCTGAGGCACACCGTAATCTGCCATGTTGACTCGTTCGTAGCGAACTCTATATCCAGCAAGGTCGAAGTCGTGCAGGATTTTCTGGAATACTCTTCCGTCTGCGAGGCTAAGGATGCCAGTTACGTTCTCGGCGACGAACCATTTTGGCTGTTTATCGCGTATGACGCGGAGCATCTCTTTGTAAAGGACGTTCCGATCATCGCTTACTGATCTGAACCTATTGGCAACAGAGAATCCTTGACAAGGAAATCCGCCGACGACAATATCGCAATCTGGGATATCTGATGATTTAACTTTTCTAATGTCCTTGCATAAGATATGGCTACCAATGTTGGTCTGATATGTGGCAACTGCGTCAGGGTCATTGTCGACGGCCCATGCAATTTCCATACCTGCTTGCTTCAAGCCAAGATCGAGGCCACCGGCACCAGCGAAGAGCGAGATTACTCTGAGCCTATCCATTTGATTCGCCCCCTCTTGAATGACCGTTGGCGTTCAATTCGTCTCTTCGCTGTGGATGTTTGTGCAGTTCCTGATAGTTATCAGTTGCGGGGCGAGTTGCTCCCTGAGGCAGATGATCAAGTTCGAGCTTAGTGTTCAGCTCAGTGATTAGCTCAGTCAGCTTTGATGTCAGCATTCCGACTTCATTGAGCAACCAGACTAGCTCATCAGGTTTCGAATCTAGACCGCTCTGAACATGCGGGATCGAGAATTTCCTCTCGCAATCATTACACCTGTATCTTCTCGCTATCCCCCGTGCGTCGTATCTGAACTCGCATCGGGCTACATCTGGTGAACCACAATGGCGACATTTCAAATTTGATTCATCAAATGGCTCAGGTTGAAGCTTTGATGTTGAACGATGTAGATACGCTGAGTGCTGATGAGCGCACATTTCGTTCCTGGCTCCGCAGTCGCAAATCCATTTGCCCTGTCTGATTTCCACTATCTGTCAGCCTGTAGCGCCTGTCGTCTTTGCCATCTCTTTCAAATCCAATCCTGCTGAATTCTGTACAGCGCTCCATTCAGAATCTACCTCGGATCGTGCCCTCTGCCCTCTCCTTTCACGTCCCGGATCTTGATTTCGTCATCGTGGTGACTTGGATCCTAACCTGCAATCGGTCTCTGACGACCACCAAGTGAGCAGACAGACCAGTCAGCCAAAGAGAAACTTCCTAGAGTCCATAGCATGGAACGCAGCTCCCGCTCAACTGTTTTTGGATACGAAAGCCCTGAGTAGGGGTGGGACTTTCGTCTCGAGTTCGTGAATCAATCTAGGATTGTCGCGGACGTATATGTCAGCTATGTTCAGGACTCGAACTTTGCTGGGGTTGCAGTTGAGGTGGGCTTGAATGAACTCGGCGTGCACCGGTTCCATGACTAGAACCAGGTCAGCCCAGTCGACAAGCTCCTGCGTTAGCGGATTTCGAGCAAGCGATAGCATTGTCCCAGCTGATTTGGCTTCCCACCTACCCATCCGGTTCTGGAAGAGCCTCTCAGCCGTCGGGCTACGATCAAGATTCCCGGAACAGACAAACAGAACTCTACTTAAAATCCCTCTCTCTTTACGGAGTCTCAATCACGAGGAGTCTTGACAGGGAGAACCAGTCTTCGATGACTTCTCTCGTTGCCTTGCCATAGTATTTCTCGTAGAGTGCTACTTTGCCGATCCACGCTTCCTCCGTCCCGTCCTCTAGGTAGCATGCCTTCCCGGCGAAGTCCCTACCACCTATCTCAAAGGACACCTGCCCGTTCTTCTTGATGTTCTTCATCCAGTCCGTCTCCTCACCCTCATGACTCAGGTACACCTTGCCATTCCGGTTAGCGAACCATAGCTCCACCGTATGTGATTTCCCGCTCCTTCGCCCGCTGGTGGTGAGATGAATGAATTTCTGGGACGCAACCTTCTCTAATTCATCTTGGCTCGTCATTCGGCCCTCCTAGCCGTGGTTCGTATGGTGATCTGCTTAGCTAAGTTCGCATTCGGGAAGGATATTATCATTCACGACCTAACGCACGGCCAACGTTCTTGATTTCTTGGAATTCCACGCCATCCTTCGTGATGCTTTCAAGATATTGCCAGTCAACTGATTCGTATTTGTGGCTGACCAAAGCTTGAACATCAGAGACTAGACTCGCTCTGTGCTTCATCAGGATGAGCATTTCGAGCCTCGTAACTCTAATGCAAACGCCTCTTCTTGCTTCAACTTCCACAGCATCGCGCGCTATTTCGTCGACAGAAAAGCCATTCAGTTCGTCTGTGTAAATGTCAATTTTCACATTCCGTGGGGTGTACCAATCTCCTGTCTGTGTGTCTTTCAAGTATCCTAACTCCAAGAGCCTCTTTTCGTCGACTTCGCCAGCGACTTCAACTGCTATGTCCAGATCTGTCGTTCTCCTGTAGCTCCAGCCAAGATGAGCCAGGGTTGCAGCTGCTCCAACAAAGACAGCGCTAGGTATCTCAGTGCTTACTAGGGCGCATTCATTTCGTATTTGGAACAATTCGGCCCCGCGTGTCCTGCTCCACTTTTCTTGTCAAATTCATAAGAAAATCAAAGTATCCAGAGGACTTAGTTACCTCAGGGTGACTTCGGCTTATGGCAATCGCATCGAGTATGCCTCGTCCTCCAAATGCCAGACTATCGTAGAATACTCTTAGAATAGGGTTTGAGAAGTCGCCTATCCGAGGAAGCAAAACGACGTTCCCTTTGGAACTCTCCACGTAATTGTTTTCCCTAAGCACTTGCATAGCCCTTTCGAATGCGTCCGGATAGAAGTAGAATGTTTCCGGTGTTTGGTAGGCGGTGATATCATAGGCAGCGTAATCCAGAGTGGACATGCCGCCAGCTCTGCTAAGAAGCTTCATGGCTTTAGCAATTCCAGGTTTTCCATTGCGGAGCCTGAATTTCCTAGCTTGCCGTAGTGCGTGAAGGGATGGGATAATGTGAGGAATTACTGTGGTCGGAAGGAAAACGCTGTCGCGTAATGAGAATGCTCCTCTGTGGGAAGCGATGACAAAGCCGTTCTGCTCCAGCGTGGCCAGATAGCGATAAGCCGTGGGTTTCGATCGTTGAGTTGCATTGGCTAGCTCATCCAGAGTGTATGCTGGTTTCACAGGCAGATTGGCCTGGATGCTGGTCAAGATGTGGAATGCTGGATGACTGGTTTCCATTGCTGGTCGTTGATTATATGGGTGACAGATATATAAGCCATTATCATCATATGATAAAAATAACTATCACGACACCCTTCAACGAACAATCCGAGCCAAGAACTGGAAAATATCCGCACAAACCCCAAGTCGCCGAGACCAGTCACTGTGTTAGGCAAGATGAATGAATTTCAGAGACCCAACCTTCTCTAAATCGCTCGCCATTCGCCCCTCTCCGGCCGTAGCTGCTTGCCTACGGCTTCGCTAAGCTCGCTTATGTAAATCTCCGACTGGCGCAGCTTTTACCAATTTGTCCAGTATGGGGCAGCTGACGTAGAGATCGCAGCATTGGCAGAGGGATGGGTTTGGGCCATGTCCTTCAAGTTCCTGATTCAGTGGCCATGGAACAATGCCAGGGCATTCACCCGTCTCCTGAATAGTACGCAAGGCTTGTGAACGCTGCCTCAACCTGACCAGGAAGCGTTCTTCTTGAGATACTTGGTTCGCATGGCTGACGTGGAAGTTGGACTGCATAAGTCTCCCCACGCCTGCTCAG
>Ga0315279_10011272_pt1 | contig 10370 bp, 5 predicted proteins | sample YL17G06_20_MG_FD_203694 | JGI IMG/M metagenome (GOLD analysis project Ga0315279, IMG submission 203694) | Sediment microbial communities from Yellowstone Lake, YNP, Wyoming, USA - YL17G06_20 | ecosystem: Environmental > Aquatic > Freshwater > Lake > Sediment | place: USA: Wyoming | collected...
CCCCGAGCGAAGTCGAGGGGTCTCGCCGTGCCAGCGGGAACACGGCAACGGCCACAGCGAGATTCCTCGACTCGCTTCGCTCGCTCGGAATGACAACGTCTTCTGCGTGCCAGAAACTTGTGGCGCACCGGGCATCTTTTCATCCCTGCCGGAAACTTGCAATAGCCATTTTGCCGGATAAGATGGCCCGCAGCCTGTTTCCCGGTTACGGAAAAGGGCGCTCTGGCCCGCAGCGAAAGGAATCGGACGCATGCAACCCGGCATGCAGGTCGGCCCGATGGCGGCAGTCATGCGGGCCAGTACGCCCCCGTACGGGCCCGTACTGGGCGCCCGTACTGGCCCAGTACGGGTCCGTACGGAGCGGCGACGCCGTCTCCTGGCGGCCGCGGCGGCGGTTCTGGCGCTGGCGATTCTCGGCCTCTGCGGTCCGACCGCGCGGGCGGCCGAAGCCCAGGCGCCCGCCCTCCCCTGGTGGAAAGGCGTCACGCACGCCCACTCGCGATGGAGCGACGGGGCCGACTTCCCCGAAATGGTCGCCGACTGGTACAAGTCGCACGGTTACAACTTCCTCGTCACCACGGACCACGACACGCTCCAGGAAGGCGAGCGCTGGTCGCCCCTGGTCAACCAGCCGCGCGACCGCGTGCGACTCCAGGAGTACCAGAAGTGGCTCGGCGGCCAAGAGGTCCCCCTGCGCGAGCAGACGGACGCCAAGACCGGCAAGCCCGTCCAGGCCGCACGCCTCAGGGCCCTGGCCGACTACCGCGCCCGGTTCGAGGAACCCGGCCGCTTCATCCTCATCCCCGGCGAGGAGATCAGCGACGCCTGCGGCAAGGTGCAGGTCCACGTCGTGGCGGTGAACCTGGCCGAGAAGATCCTGCCCCTGAAGGGTCCGAGCATCCCGGAAACCCTGGCGCGCCACTTCACAGCCGTCGCGCAGCAGGCGCAGCGCCTGAAGCAGCCCATGCTGGCCATCCTGGCGCATCCGAACTGGGGCGGCGTCGTGCCGGTTGAGGACTGGCAAGCGGCGCCCGACCTGCGGTTCTTTGAAGTGATGAACAGCGTCATCACCAGTTCCGACAACACGGGCGACGGCAAACGCCTGAGCACCGACCGGCTGTGGGACGTGGCCCTCTCGGCGCGGCTGTCGCGGCTGGGGCTTGGGCCCGTGTACGGCATCGCGGCCGACGACATGCACGATGTGCAGCCCAAGGGCGGCGCGGGGTGGATCGGGGTCCGCTCGAAGGAACTCACGCCCGCCGGCCTGGTGGCCGCCATGAACGCGGGCGAGTTCTACGCCTCCACCGGCGTGCGCCTCAAGGACGTCCGCCGCAACGCCCGCGAATATGCGATCGAGGTTGACCCGGACCCGGGCGTCACCTACACCATCCAGTTCATCGGCACGTTTCCGGGCTACGACCGCAGCACGGAGGATGCCAGGGACGGGAAAGGCGCCCTCCTCCCGCCGACGCAGCGCTACGCCGAGGACATCGGCCGGGTCCTGAAGGAAGTCAAGGGCGCCAAGGCCGCGTACACGCCCACCGGCAAGGAACTGTACGTCCGGGCCAAGGTCATCTCGTCGAAGCCAAGACCAGCGCGGGACCCCGACGGAAGGGTCAAGGGGGCCGCCGAAGTCGCGTGGACCCAGCCGGTGGTCATTGCCGCGCCCGCCAGGTAGGGCGCGCCGCGCCGCCGGGGCGGCCTAATACTACAGCGCAAGATAGGTTCTTTGCGCGGTGGGTCTCCGTACCCACCGCGCAAAGAACCGTGTTCTCGACCGCGCCAAGGGGGTTCGTGCGGCGGGTGCGGAGACCCGCCGCGCTAAGTTGCGCTGTAGTGCTAAGACACGCACAGCACACGTGACCTGCTCTACCGCCGCCGCGCGGCACGGGGCTCGGGCGGCAGCCGGTACGCGCTCAGGAAGTACAGGGCCAGCAGCGCGTCGATGTGCACGAGTTCGGCGTTCCTGGCATTCTCAATGTACCGGCGGGCTTCCTGCATGAACCAGAACCCGACGCCGAGTTTGGCGTCGCGCGCCAGGGCGTATTCCAGCGCCAGGTCGTCCGGGCATCCGCGGTCGATGGTAATCTCCACCAGTTGCCGCAGCAGGATGTAGAGTCCCTCCAGGGCCTCCGGGTAGGCGTGGCTCTCCATGAGATGCCGGATACGGGGGAGTTCGTCCCGGAGGCCGTCGGCCCGCAGTCGCGGGCGGCTCCCCCTGGGCAGCGGGCGGCCGAACGATTGGATGGCCCGCTGCGCGCCGCGAAACAGCCTGCCCAGCCTCGCGCCGGGCTGGGCCGTTTCGCTCGTCAGGCAGGCGTAGAACTCGCCCAGGTTGCCCAGGATGTTGCCCAGGGCGATGGCCAGTTGCCGGCGCAGGACAGGGTTGGCGGTCTCGTGCATGCGGGGCATGATCTCCCAGGCGGCCTCCAGGATGCCGAGCCTTGAGACGGCCTCGGCCCCGGCGGCAACGACGCGTTCCGGGCGTTTCTCATCCAGCAGGCGCAAGAGGTGCCGGATGGACTGACGCCCGCCGATGTCGCCCAGCGCCCGGGCACAGGCATCCTGCACCTCGAGCGAGCCGTCGTTCAGGCATGCCGCCAGCGCGGGGACGGCCCGCGGGTCGCCGATGTCGCCCAGCGCCAGGGCGGCTTCCGGACGGATCGTCGAGTCCGGGTCGCGCAGCCGGTGGACCAGGGCATCGACGGCCTCGCGCGAGCCGATGCGGCCCAGGGCCCGCGCCGCCTCTTCGCGGACCATCGCGACCGGGTCGTCCAGCCGCACGATGAGGTCGCCGACCGTCAGGCCGTCCGAGGCGTCCTCGACGCTGCGCAGCCGCCGGACCGTCTTGGCGGCGCGCGGGGGCTTCTGGAACGCCGCCATCGCCCGGGCGCAGGCATCCTGGACTTCCGGCAGGGGGCACGACAAGCCTTCCATCAGGGCCGGGATGGCCCGCGGGTCGCCGATTTGCCCGAGGGCCGACGCCGCATCGGGCCGGATCGTCGACTGCGGGTCGCGCAGCCGGTCCACCAGCGCATCCACCGCCGCCGCATCGGCCGAACCGATGCGGCCCAGCGCCCGCGCCGCCTCTTCCCGGACCCCCGGGTCCGGGTCCGACAGTCGCGCAACGATGTCGGTGACCGCCAGGTCGCCCGAAGCGCCGCCCATCGACCGCAGCGCCCGGACCGTGTCGTCCGAAGTGGACGCGCCGCTGATGACGCGCAGGTTCAGGACCGTGCGGAACACGCCGGGCGTCAGCAGCCGCGTCACGACGAACCCGACGGGCTTCTCGCTGCCCTCGCGGATCCTGAGGAGCACCAGCACGCTGGCGGCCGACAGGACGAACGACACCAGCGCCACCACGTGGAACCCGCCGATGAGGAAGCCCTGCCACAGTTCGTACTGGAACCCGCCCAGCAAGTCGCCCAGTTTGCCGCCCAGGAACGAACCGCCGGCGGCAATGATGCCTACCGTCGCCATGTGCCACGAGAGGTAGGCGTTGCGGTTCCGCTGCGGCGTCAGCGTCAGCATCAACTGGCCGGAGCCGTCCCAGAAGGCGGGGCCCAGCAGGCCCGCGACCAGGGCCGTCGAGATGAGGATGAAGGGGTAATTGTTCTCCGTCATGAAGAAGCAGCCGAGCCACATCGGCAGCGGGTGCAGGGCGCCCAGCAGCACGGCGGGCTTGCGGCCGAAACGGTCCATGACGATGCCCCAGGCGGTGCCCGTGGCCACCATGGTCACCTGGATGATGGCGGCGTTGATGCCCAGCCACGTCATGGGGGCCCCGATGCCGCCGCTGGCCCGCTCGGCGGTGATGTAAGGGGCCACGAACGGGCCCAGGACGCTCGTCGAGAAGGACCACGCCCCGATGGCCAGCGAGAAGGCGAGGAAGTTGCGGTTCCGGAGCGGCTCGGTGAACTCGCGCCACCCGATGCGCGGCGAGTCGGCCTGCCGCTGCGGCTCCGGGATCATCCCGTGGATGACGATATCCACGATGCCCACCAGGCCGCCGACCGCAAACACCGCGGCGTACACGTAAAAGACGCTGACCACCTTGATGTGGTCCAGGGCGAACGTGATGCCGAAGAACCACACCAGGTTCACCGCGCGGATGATCGTGGCGCGGCGGCCGAAGAAGGTGGCCCGGATGTTCTCCGGCACCAGGTCGGCCATCCACGACCACCAGCCCGAGACCGTGCTGGTCATCAGGACCCAACTGACGACCATCGCCCCGGCGACGATCTTGGCGCCGAGCGGCTTGTCGCCCCCCTGGGCCGCGTACACCGACACGCCCGCCAGCACGAACCCGAGCAGCCGGTGCAGGATGTGCGCCGCCAGCCAGACGGTCTTACGCGTCGTGCACCGGCGGAACACGAAGATCGCCGCCAGGTGAAACAGCGCCGCCAGTTGCACGAGCGACACCATGTCGCCCAGTTCGCCCGGCGTCGCCCCCAGGTCGTTCTTGTAGAAGACGTTCAGGATCTGCTGCGGGGCGCAGACGGTGTACCACGCGGCGCCCATGATGCCCGCCGCGATGTTGACGTTCATGGCGCGGTGCAGGCGGGCCGGCGTAATCGCGCGGCCGGCCGTGTCAACCGGCATCCGTGTTCGGGTCGCGCCAGAGCATTTTAAGATTGCGTGCATACACTACCCCTTTGCGCGGCGGGTCTCCTGACCCGCCGCGTCGGGAGTGCCGCAACTTCGCGAAGTTTAGCGGCGTTCGGCGCGGCGGCTACGGAGAGCCGCCGCGCAAAACGTGAAACTAGCGCTGTCGTTCTAAGGTTGCGGCTTGCATGGCTCGTTGGCTATCCGTCGCGCCAGGGCCAGGGCTTCATCTTTTGATGCCGCGCGGCCCTCGAGTTGCGCATCGTACACGCGGTCCAGGATGTCGCGGAAGGCCGGCCCGGGCGCGAGGCCCATCGCGATGAGGTCGTCGCCGGTCACCAGGGGCCGGGGCCGGACCTGCTCGCGGCTGAGGGCGCGGTAGCGGGCCATGAGGGCCTCGTAGGCGTCGGCCGTGCCCCCGGAGGCCAGGCAGTCGGCCCGCCACAGTTCGGCGAGTTCCTCGAACCCCTCCTCCGCAAAGAGGCGCTTGAGGCGCGCCTCTCGCATCTCATCGTAGGAAATCAATTTCATGTGCGAGCGCACCAGCCACGTCGCGCGGCGGGTCTGGAGCACGCTCAGGCGCAGGCGGTGGCAGGCCTGCCGCGCCAGGTACTCGCCGATGCGCTCGTGGCCGTAGAAGGTTAGCCGGCCCTCGCGCACGGCCGCCGTGGGAGGCTTGCCCACATCGTGCAGCAGGGCCGCCAGGGCCAGTTCAAACGTCGGCTCGCGCAACTGCTCCACGCACAGGACGGTGTGGACGAACACGTCGCCCTCCGGGTGATGCGGCAGGCCCTGGGCGACGCCGTGCATGGCGTGGACTTCCGGCAGGAGGACCGCCAGGAGGCCCAACTGGTCCATGAGTTCGAGGCCCCTGCGGCGGCCCTCGGGCGGGGCCGTCAGAAGCCGCTCCAGTTCCGCCGCCACGCGCTCGCCGCTCACCCGCGCGGCCGTGGGGGCAAGTTCCTGAATCGCCGCGGCCGTGCCGCCGTCGATGGCAAAGCCCAGTTCGGCCGCAAAGCGCACCGCCCGCAGCATCCGCAGGTGGTCCTCGGCAAACCTGGCCCGCGGGTCGCCGACGGCCCGGATGATGCGGGCCTCCAGGTCCTTGCGGCCGCCGACGTAATCGACCACCTCGCCGCCGGCCGGGTCGAGAAACATGCCGTTGATGGTGAAGTCCCGCCGCGCGGCATCGTGGCGGGCGTCGGTAAAGGCCACCTGGTCGGGGCGGCGGCCGTCGGTGTACCCCAGGTCGCTCCGGAACGTGGCCACCTGGACCTGGAGCGGCCCGTCGGCCACCACGACCACGCCGAACGCAGCGCCGACCGTCAGGGCCCTGGGAAACAACCCCAGGACCTCTTCCGGCCGCGCGGACGTGGCCACGTCGTAATCCTTGGCCGGGCGTCCGAGGAGGAGGTCCCGGACGCACCCGCCCGCCAGGAGCGCCTCGTGCCCCGCCTCGCGCAGGCGTACGATAACGGCTTCAGCCAGTTGTTTCTGGGTTACCATGTCAGGGGAGCGATTATCATACCATTTCGGCCAGGCCCCGTAAAGACGGGCTTAGAAAAGAGGATTTAACCGCTGAGAACGCTGAGGACGCAGAGAGAAACTTTTTCAAAAGAAACTGAGGCTCTTTTCTTAAATGAAGCGGAGAGAAACGGAGAGCCGTTTCTTTAACCCAAGAAGTTGTTCTCTGCGTTCTCAGCGTTCTCGGCGGTTAAACTTTTCTGTAGCGGCCGCAATGACGCGAAGGAAAGGGCAATGAGAGTATCGGTATTGCGTACCCCCGAAATCCAAGGTCCACCCTTGACCCATGAACCAGCACCGACTATTCTATTCCTACCTTCTTGCGCATGGGGATCATGCGAACAGCGCCTGCGGGCACCGTTCCGGCCGGTAGGGAAGATAAGGGGTCAATACCATGGCTGTGGACATTCTCGAGAGAGTCTATCAAGCCTTCGACCCTCAGAAACCGCTTGAGGCCGCCGATACCGACCGCTACGTCAACCTCGATGAGGTCCGCGGCAGCACCGGCTTTGTGCAGAGACTGGCCGAACCGATCTTCCTCTCGGCAAAGCCCACGTGCCAGATTGTCACGGGACATCATGGAAGCGGCAAGTCGACAGAGTTGCTCCGGCTGCAGCGCGAGTTGCAGCAGCATCGCAAAAAGCCCTTCGTGGTCTACTGCGAAGCCTTGGAGGACATTGACCGCAACGACGTGGATTTCCCCGAGGTGCTTATTGCGCTGGTGCGGCAGATGGCTGCTCAACTCAGGGAACGTGCAGGCATCGTGTTGAAGCCCGGCTACTTCAAAGACCGCCTGCAACAACTCAAGGGTATTCTGGGTGCGCCGATTACCATCGATGAGATTGGCGTCGATACCGGCCTGTTGTCCTTATCCGCAACAATGAAGAACAGCCCTGATGCACGGGCCAAGGTGCGAGCCGCACTCGAACCCGACACCAGCAACTTGCTGAACGCCGCCAATGACTTGATTGGCGCGGCCAAGATGGAACTTCTCAACAAGGGCTATGGCGACCTTGTCATCATCGTGGACGACCTGGACAAGATGGTTCTGAGGCCTTGCGACAAAGCGGCCTGCGACACCTGCGAATACCTCTTCATCAACAGAGAAGGCCAACTGCGCGGTTTCCTGTGCCACGTTGTATACACGATGCCGATTGCCTGCGCTTACTCTTCAATGAGCACCCGCATCGCCAACCTTTACGGCGCGCTTCCGCCCGTTGTGCCAATGACCAAGATTGCCACTCGCCCGCCGAGGTCAAAGCCGTACGAACCAGGCATCCGCAAGTTCCGCGAGGTCATTGCGGTCCGCCTCAAGAAGATTGGGGCGGATTCCGGCCAGGTCTTCGAAAGCGATGCGGTCCGCGACTCTATCATCACACTCAGCGGCGGCCAACTGAGGGAACTCATGATGCTGGTTCGTGAAGGTATGGGCGGAAGTGGGCTGCCCATCACGCAAAAGGCTGTCCAGCGCGCTGCTGCCGAGAATCGTCGGGCCTATTCGCGCCAACTCCTCGAAGAAGACTGGCCCATCATCGAAATGGTGCGCAAGACTGGCAACTTGCCCCGCGACGTTTCACATGAGGAGGCTAACCGCGTTCTCCTTGACAGCCGCGCCATCCTGCAATATATCAATGACGAGGACTGGTATGGCGTGAATCCCTTCGTGGCATCCTTGCCCCGCGCCCAAATACGCAAGCGAAAGAAGTGAGCCAGAGCGCGCCCATCCCGGAAGTCGAGCGCGAGGCGGCCGAACTCGCCGCCTTGCAGCGGGTGCTGAAGATCTCCCGCGGAACCTTCTCCCTCAGTGTCGCCGTTTGCAACAACGTGCCGCTGCGCAATCACATTATTGAGAAGGTCAGGTCGTCATGCCCCGGCATCGAAGTGCTTTCCGTCCCCGAGGGCGTTGTGGACGTTTATGGGTGGGTGCTGTCTCAACCGAGAAGCAGCGACCCGCCTGCCTTGTTCATTGTGGACATTGACCGCTCGATACGGTCTGACGACAAGACTTATCCCGCCCTGGCCTCGTTGAACGCCTCAAAAGACCTTTGGCCAAAGCGATTCTCATGCCCGGTCATCATCTGGCTGCCGGAATATGCTGCCACTCTGCTTTCGATCCACGCTCGGGATTTCTGGGCCCGTAAGAGCCATCAGTTCCATTTCTCCGCCGAACCCATGACCGCCATGGAGGTGAGCCGTACCGTTTTCCACGGCGGGACGGATTGGGCGTTGAGTCTGGATGCCGACAGAAAGCAGTTTCGCATCGCCGAACTTCAACAGCGCCTTGCCGAGATCGGCGATTCACCAGGTCCCGAAATGGCGCCTCATGCCCTCGCCTGGATGAACGAACTTGGGGTTCTCTTTTGGTTCACGGGCAAGACAGGCGAATCTGTTGCTGTCCACGAACGTGCCTTGCTACTGGCACAGGCCCTCCAGGACAAGGAGGCTACTGCAATCGCCCTCGGCAACCTGGGCGTGGCCTACGCGGACCTGGATGAAACTCGCCGCGCGATCGAGTTGTACGATAAGGCCCTGGTCATCGCCCGCGAGATCGGCGACCGCCGGGGCGAGGGCAACGACCTTGGCAACCTGGGCCTGGCCTACGCGGACCTGGGTGAAACTCGCCGTGCCATCGAGTTCTACGAGAAGGCCCTGGTCATCGCCCGCGAGATAGGCGACCGCCGGGGCGAGGGGGCCGACCTCGGCAATCTGGGCCTGGCCTACGCGGCCGTGGGTGAAACTCGCCGCGCGATCGAGTTCTACGAGAAGGCCCTGGTCATCGACCGCGAGATGGGCGACCGCGGGGGCGAGGGGGCTGACCGCGGCAATCTGGGCCTGGCCTACGCGGCCCTTGGCGATGCCCGCCGCGCGATCGAGTTCTACGAGAAGCAGTTGGTCATTGTCCGCGAGATCGGCGACCGCCGGGGCGAAGGCAACGCCCTCGGCAATGTGGGCCTGGCCTACGCGGCCCTGGGTGAAACTCGCCGCGCGATCGAGTTCTACGAGAAGCAGTTGGTCATTGTCCGCGAGATCGGCGACCGCCGGGGCGAGGGCAACGCCCTCGGCAACCTGGGCAATGCCTACGCGGACCTGGGTGAAACTCGGCGCGCGATCGAGTTCAATGAAAAGCGCCTGGTCATCGCTCGCGAGATCGGCGACCGGCGGGGCGAGGGCAACGCCCTCGGCAACCTGGGCAATGCCTACCTGAGCCTCGGCGATGCCCGCCGCGCGATCGAGTTCTACGAGAAGTGCCTAACCATTCATCGCGAGATCGGCGACCGCCCGGGCGAGGGGGCAGGGCTATGGAACATGGCCTTGGCCCTCGAAAAAATGGGTCAGCGGCCGGAGGCCATCCGCCGAGGCGAGGAGGCGCTGGATATCATGAAGGCCATCGAGGACCCTAACGCCGAGATGGTGCAGCGCATCTTGGACAAATGGCGAAAGGGCTAAAGCGGTTCACGGTTGCTTGTAGCACGCCGCGCGGCGGGCAGTCTTGCCCGCCGCGCTTCGCCCGTGCCCAGGCGTTCCGTGCAAGCGTCTTGCGGAAGCCAGCCCCTTTTCCAGATTCTCAATGCGTTCGTCGGTCGTCATGGCGAGGCCCCTTTCGCTGCGAGAGTTGCAGTCATTTTCGGATCGCCCCCCGTGGGCGGGAATCGGGATTGCAGAGTCATGCTATCGGTTGACGTGAATCACTGCAAGCCCCGTCCGTGGCCGAAGAAGCCCGGGGCGTGGCCGCATTTCGTGGCAAGCCCCGAAAGGGGGCGCCAGATAATAGCCCACGGCGTAAGCCGTGGGTAGCCAATGGCCCACAGAATCGTTTTCTGTTTCTGTTGAAGCCCCGGAGGAGCGACAGAAGATTTTCTGCCGCCCCTACCGGGGCTCACACGCAAAAAGGAAAACAAGGTTCGCGGCCTCTCGTTTACCCACGGCTCACGCCGTGGGCTATTGTCTATCGTGCCTTCGGCACTCAAAGCCCGCCGTTTCAACGACTTGCATCTGCCACTAAGAACGGCCACACCCGAAGCCCAAAGAAGCCCTTGTTCGCCCAGCGCAGGCGGTTTAAGATATGCCGTACAGGCCCCCGACCTCGCGGTCGGTACGTGTTTAGCGGGACGCCGTTCTCCCCTCTCCCCGCCGAGGGAGAGGGGGCGGGGGTGAGGGGGAGTTGCCGGCCAGGGGCGGGGGGCCCCCCCCCGCCCGCCCCCCCCCCCCCCCCCCCCCCGGGGGGCGCCCCCACAAACACA
>Ga0315279_10011274_pt1 | contig 10369 bp, 7 predicted proteins | sample YL17G06_20_MG_FD_203694 | JGI IMG/M metagenome (GOLD analysis project Ga0315279, IMG submission 203694) | Sediment microbial communities from Yellowstone Lake, YNP, Wyoming, USA - YL17G06_20 | ecosystem: Environmental > Aquatic > Freshwater > Lake > Sediment | place: USA: Wyoming | collected...
TTTGAAAATCAGTATTAAAAGTTCTTGCCAAGATTTGGATCATTTCATTCGCTGAAACATCGAAGCTATAACTAGACTTCAAAAGACTATTATCAATAATGCTTAGGTTGCTGCTTTGAGCTCCGGTATCTAATAATAAAATAGTTTTTTCCTCGTCTCTTATTAAGGCCCTTATTAGGCCAAAAACTTCAGCTTCCAAGGCCACTAATTTCAGATTGGAAAGAAGTGCTATTTGCTGATATTGGTTGATGATCTCGTTAGGAACAGCCACTAAGAGAATTTTCAAACGAGCCCTTTTTTGATCAATTGTTTCTCTTTTAATTATTGACCAGTCAAGAGTTACTTCTGATAAGGGCAAGGGAATATGGTGACGCGCCTCAAACCTAACTGCTTGAGGAATTTCTTCGTCAGTCATTGAAGGAAGATCAAAAGTGGTAAAAAAACTAGAAAAATCAGGTATTGAAAGAACTGCTTTTTTTTCAGAGATCTTCGCTTCTTTTGTAACAGCAGTTATGGCTCTAGAGATCTCCCGACCGGAGAGTAAAAGAGTGTCTTTTTCAAAAGTCCGAAATGGCCTTTCGAAAACTGCTTCAGAATAAATTTCGCCATATTTCTCTAATTTTGTAGTTTCCCCCCTACGAGATAACTCAACTATTTTAATGCTTGATGTCCCAACATCCACTCCCAAGCAATTTTTTGAACTTGCGCCAAAAAGAAGACCAATCATTTTTTTATTATATCACCTTAAGGCTGAAAAGACTATAAAGAGATAACAAAAAATATTAATATTATATAATAATATTATAGCTGAAATTCAAAGTAATAGAAACATGGAAAGTTTTATTTTAAAATCTAAGGAATTTCTCTTGGACCTCTTTTTTCCTAAATTTTGCTTTGGCTGCAAAAAAGAAGGTGGCTATCTCTGTGAAGATTGCCTCGCGACAATCGGAGTCTTAGAAAGTCAATTCTGTCCCGGATGCCAAAAAAGATTATTAGATGGTAGAGTTTGTCCTGCTTGCAAAAAATTTATAAAACTAAATGGATTATATTTTGCTGCCCCTTACAAAAATAATCTAATTAAGAAACTCATAACCCAGTTTAAATACGAACCTTTTGTTAAAGAACTAAGAGAGACTTTAGCTCACTTGATAATAACGTACCTTGAATTATGCGATAAAAAAGAATCTGACTTTTCTGAATTTTACTTGATTCCTGTGCCTCTTGAAATAAAAAGATTAAAGTGGCGTGGATTTAACCAGTCTGAAGAAATAGGAAAAGAATTAATTAAATTTTTGAAAATTCCTCTAGTGAGTGATGTCTTGTATAAAATAAAGGAAACACCGCCTCAAATGAAGCTCAGCGCCGAGGCGAGAATAGAAAATATAAAAGGTGCATTTTTAGTTAAAAACAGAGAAAAGATTATTGGAAGAAAAATTTTATTAATTGATGATGTCTATACTACCGGCTCAACAATGCAAGAATGCGCCAGAGTTTTAAAAGAAAGTGGCGCCAAAGAAATCTGGGGCGTAGCGGTAGCTAGAGAATAATCAAAAAAACACGAGACAATTATTGTCCCGTGTTTTTTTGACACATCTCGATCTCTCGATAAAAATACTGGAGACTAATAATATGCGCTCGGCAGGAGTCGAACCTGCAATCTTCTCCTCCGCAGGGAGACATTCTATCCATTGAACTACGAGCGCCCCCGCCTTTTAAAATTATCATAAAATTAAACTAAAATCAAATTGACTTTTAAGGTTAAAAAAGCTTAAATTATAAATGTATATGGAGAGGTGGCTGAGTGGTTGAAAGCGGCAGGTTGCTAACCTGTTATATGGGTAAAACCGTATCGTGGGTTCAAATCCCACCCTCTCCGCAAATGATCGAAAACCTATTTTGAGGTTTGAGATTGTTTTGAGAGCGAGGTGCGCTGAATCCAGCTAGATTCTAATAATTAATAAAATTATTCCTAATATGGTATTTAAACTTGGTCCACAATATAAAGATAAAAAAGCACTGATTATTAGTATCATTGTCTTTTTTATTGGTATTTTAGGAATGTACTCTCCTAATAAAAATTTTCAAATAGCTGGATTCACATTGTGTTTCATTAGTATATTGTATATGATAGCGCGTGGATATATGCTTTGATTTTTTTGAAAATAATGAAAATTTCGTCTTTTTGGTGGGGTGGCTGAGCGGCAATGCACTAGCTTGCCCCGTAACAAAGCGGTGGGGTGGCTGAGCCCCCGAAGTACAGCATAGCTGACTACGGGGCATGGGTTGAAAGCGGCAGATAATAAAATGGAGGGTTGGCAGAACGGCAATGCACTAGTCTTGAAAACTAGAACCTCGGAAGAGGTTTGCAGGTTCGAATCCTGCACCCTCCGCAATAACCTCATTTACAACAGTTGCCCCTACTGCTATAATTAATTAATGAGAACAACGCAACGCAAAGGCGATATAGCCGTTTCACAGGCGATCGCACGATTTACAAAAATGGGCTACGACGTAGCCCTACCACTTACCGAATCTGCTCACTATGACTTAATAGTTGATACGGGCAGAGAGTTAAAAAGAGTACAGGTACGATATAGTAGCGTAAAAGAAGTAGCGTTACGAAGGATTCATTCTAATTCAAAGGGGTATGTGGTAAAAAAGACAAAAGCCAATGCATATGATTGGCTTTATGTATTTAAGAATTCGGGAGAAGAATATTTATTTAAACAATGTTTGGCAAATCGCAATTCAATTGTGCCTACTATTGATTATCTTCTCACATGAATCTAACTCTTTACTCCCCCATTGAAGAAATTCCTCGGGTGGGCCCTGCTTTCCAAAAAAAACTAAAAAGAATGGGCGTAAACACGGTCCGCGATCTTTTGTTTCATTTTCCTCATCGTTATGAGGATTTTTCAAAAATAACAAAAATCTCAGAAGTAAAATTAAATGGCCCTTTTTGCATCCAGGGAAAAATTCTGGAGATTAAAAATATAAGAACGTGGAAAAAAAGAATGATTTTAACCAAAGCCTTGGTCCAAGATGAAAGCGGAGCAATCCAAGTGATCTGGTTTAACCAGCCATATCTGGCAAAAACTTTCAAAAAAGATGACAATATCTCTCTGGTTGGCAGGACGTCCTTGGGAGAAGAAGGAATGTATCTGGCTAATCCAAGCTATGAAAAATTAACTGAAAATATGGATTTCCTCCATACTAGCCGGATAGTTCCTGTCTACCCTGAAACCGAAGGATTGTCTTCAAGATGGTTAAGGTATATTTTAAGACCATTAATAGCTGAAGTTGCAAAAAAAACTCATGATTCTCTTCCGGAAAAAATAATAAAAGGAAATAATCTATTACCTTTTAAAAAAGCTCTTTGGCAAATTCACTTCCCAGACTCTCTGGATTTGGCAAAAAAAGCCCAAGAAAGGTTTTCTTTTGAAGAAATCTTTTTTATTTCTCTTTTTACCCTGAGAGAAAAGTTCAGAATCTCAAAAGAAAAATCTTCTGGCATACCTATTAACCTTCCTTTGGTGCAGGACTTCGTAAAAAATCTGCCTTTTAAACTGACTGATGCCCAAAGAAAATCATCCTGGCAGATTTTAAAAGACATCGAAAAGACTCGACCCATGAACAGGCTTTTGGAGGGCGATGTTGGTTCCGGGAAAACAGTTGTTGCAGCTATAGCAGCTTTAAATGTGGCTAAAGCCGGATTTCAAGTTGCCATAATGGCGCCGACTGAAATTTTATCAAAACAGCACTTCCAGGGAGTGGCAAAACTTTTAGAGAAATTTAAATTAGGAATCGCTTTACTGACTGGAAAAGAAGACAAGATTCGCTCAAAAAAACTTAAAAACGAAGTTCTGGAAATTTCTCGGCAAAGACTTTTGGAAAAAACCAAAGAGGGAGAAATTAATATTCTGATTGGCACCCATGCTTTGATCCAAGACAAAGTCAAATTTGGAAAGCTGGCTTTAGTAGTCGTTGACGAACAGCATAGATTCGGAGTTGAGCAAAGAGCTCGGCTTTGTCAAAACCGAGGTGCAATACCTCACCTACTCTCTATGACTGCCACCCCTATTCCCAGAACCCTGGCCTTGACAATATATGGTGACTTGGATTTATCTTTATTAGACGAATTGCCAAAAGGAAGAAAAAAGATAATCACAAAAGTTATAAGCCCTGAAGAAAGAGACAAAGCTTATAATTTTATAAGAAAGGAGGTTAAAAAAGGAAGGCAAGTCTTTGTTATCTGCCCCAGAATAGAACCCGCGACTAATGAACAACGAGCAGCGAACAATAAAGACATATTAGGCTGGGCAGAAACAAAAGCGGTGAAAGAAGAATTTGAGAAGCTTTCAAAAATAGTTTTCCCTGATTTAAAAGTTGGCATGCTTCATGGAAAAATGAAGCCAAAAGAAAAGGAAAAAATAATGAATAATCTAAAAAATAAAAAAACTGATATTTTGGTTTCAACATCAGTGGTTGAAGTTGGAATCGATATTCCGAATGCCACAGTAATGATGATAGAAGGCGCAGAAAGATTTGGTTTAGCCCAGCTTCACCAATTCAGAGGAAGAGTAGGAAGATCAAAATATCAGTCATATTGTTTTTTATTCACCGACTCGCCGGCTAAAAAAACCAAAGCCAGGCTAAAAGCTCTAATAACCTCTAAAAATAGCTTTGAATTAGCAGAAAAAGACTTAAAAATCAGGGGGCCGGGAGATTTTTTTGGAAGCAGACAATGGGGAATTCCTGATGTAGCCATGAATTCTTTAAGAGATATTTTCTTAGTTGAAAAAACAAGGCAAGCAGCAAAAGAAATTCTGGAAGAAGATCCCCAATTTAAAAAATATCCTTTACTTGAAGAAAGGATAAATAATTTTCAACAAAGAGTGCATTTGGAATAGGCTACTTGCGGAATTTTTCGGTCGGCCAAAAGTCGCGGCACGTCTCACTTCTTTCGACTAACACCGCTCCTTAGACACCTCTCGGTTTCTAACGCGAGTTTCACTCGCTGTGTTTCCTACACGGGAAAACACTCAGTTTTCCCGACCCCTTTCTAGTTTTTGCCCAACCTCAAACATTCTTTCGGAACTTTTCGGTTGGCCAAAAACCCATATACCTACCCAACATCAACCGAGTCTGGGCATCCAAGGCTGGCAAGGAAATAAAAAAAATCATAATTACAGGGACGAGAAACCATTGCAAAAATAAAATCAGGTATTTAAAACGGCCGTACTTAATTGGTTTCGGGGGAAGCAAAAGAATGCTTAAATAAGCAGAAAATACCAAACCTATCATTGATAGAGTAAGAATGTTTCTCGTTATTATAGGAAGATTATAAGAAATTACAGTTTGGGAGAATTCATTCCCTCCCAAATAAATGGGCAACCAGCCTAACATAAATATCATAATCGAAGCAGTGGCCCAAGACCAATGACCCTCAATTAGTTCAAATCCCAACCTAAGTTTCTTTTTAAATGGGATTTTTTTGTTTTTCAAAAAACCGAAAAGAAAATAAGGAATATCGCCTGCCCCATAAGCCCATCTTCTTTGCTGCTTATAAATATTGATAGTGGTTCTTAAAAAACTTTTAGCTACATTTGCGTCCATTGAAATAGGATAAAAAATCGGTTGAACCTCGTAATCTCCGTCATATTTCAGAAAGCATTGCCAAAAAATCCGAGAATCATCAGAAACAACGTTTCTTTGCTTAAAACCGACATCAACTAAGGCCTGAAAACTCATAGAATGAGAAGAAAAAGTTATTAGTTTTTCTGGCCTTTCCTGATTTATAGTGTGCCAAAAAGTTGAGGAAAAAGAAAAAATCCTAGAAAATATCGGTGCTTGCCAAATATTGTTTATAAATAAGGGGGTTGGCTGAAAACTGGTTCTGGTAGGTTTCCTTGAAGTTAAATAATAATAAGTAAGACAGCTAAAATATTTAGGGAAAACACAGGTGTCGGCGTCTAAAGAGGAAAAAATTATATTTTGGTAAGGAATTTTCAAGGGATCAATAATAATTTCTTTTGCTTTTTGGGTTGCCCAAGCTTCGTTTGAACCTTTCCCGGCAATTTCTCCCGGCAGATTGGCCGGATGCCAGGTGGTCAAAAATTTAAAGAACTTATTAGAGAATTCTTTTTTTATGGAAACCGCTGTTTTTTCCATTTCTTTCCTTGCCCTTTCTTCGCAGGCTAAAACAACAATCATTTTGTCTTTTGGATAATCAGAGTTAGCTACTGACAAGAAACTTTCCCTGACAATTTCTAAAGGCTCTTTATATATAGGAAAGACTATTAAATGATAAATATCTTTCCAGTTTTTATCTTTCAGTCTTTCTATTTTTTCCAACCAGTTGATTTCTTCTTGCTCTTTCATTCTCTTGTAGCCAGATCTGAGTAAAAAAGAAAAGTATATTGTCCTGAAAAACCAGTAGATAACAAAGGCGATAATAAAAACAGCTACTAAAATAGGTCTTTTCCAAGATAGAATTATTGCCAAAATTAATGTCCCCCATGAAAGAACCCCAGGAAAAATCTCCAGCAATCTAAAAATAGCTCGATCTCTCGAGCTCTTTAAATCTGAGGTTTTACCAACTCTAAGGTAATAGTCCTTCATAAAAGTGGGCGATATAGGATTTGAACCTATAACCTTTCGCACGTCAAGCGAACGCTCTGCCATTGAGCTAATCGCCCGAATGGGCGTGGTTGGACTCGAACCAACGACCCTCACTTTATAAGAGTGATGCTCTAACCAACTGAGCTACACGCCCAATCTATATTCATTTTATTTCCTTTATTCTTAGCGGCCTGATTCTGGTGACTTTCTCTGGCGTTTTAACGACCTTATTTCTATCCGTTCCTCTTACTAATTTTTCAAATTCTTCTTTTTCAATTGTTTCTTTTTCAATTAATGTCTTTGCAATTCTTTCAAGTAATGATTTCTTTTGTTTTAGAATATTTTCAGCTTTTTTTTGGGCATTCCCAATCAAATGAGCTATCTCTTTATCAATTTTCGCCGCTATCTCTTCGGAATAATTCCGCTGTTCTGAAATTTCTCTTCCTAAAAAAATGTATTCCTCTTTCTCGCCAAAAGAAATAGGTCCTAAAGATGACATTCCATATTCTTTAATTAACCTTCTCGCCAGCTCCGAAGCCATTTTCAAGTCGTTGGATGCTCCGGTTGTAATTTCTTTAAATTTTAATTTTTCGGCACAATAGCCACCAAATAAAGTCGCCATTTCTGCTAAAAATTCTGATTTTGTTTTAATTTTCCTCTCTTCTGTTGGCATCTTTAGAGTGTAACCTGCGGCCATACCTCGAGCCACTATTGAAACTTTTCTGACCGGCTCGGCCTCAGGAATCATACTAGAAATCAAAGCATGACCGGCTTCGTGATAAGCCACTATTTCTTTTTCTTTTTTGGATAAAATATGGCTCTTCCTCTCCGGCCCCAATAAAACCTTTTCAATTGATTCTAGAAATTCTATTTGATAGATTTGGTTTTTATTTCTTCTGGCTGCTAAAATCGCTGCCTCATTAACAATATTAGCTAGGTCTGCTCCAGAAAAACCAGGGGTTCTCTCAGCAACTTCTCTCAAATTAACATTTGAAGTTAAAGGTTTGCCTCGACAGTGAATTTTTAAAATTTCCTCTCGGTCATTAATATCTGGTAAATCCAAAATTACCTTTCTATCAAACCTGCCTGGTCTCAAAAGAGCTGGATCCAGCACATCGGGTCGGTTTGTTGCGGCCATAACTATTCTTGTATCGTCTCTTTCAAAACCATCCATTTCTACCAAAATCTGATTTAAAGTCTGCTCCCTCTCGTCATGCCCGCCACCAATACCTGCCCCTCTTATCCTTCCAATAGCATCGAGCTCATCAATAAAAATTATGGCTCTGCCAGCTTTTTTTGCTGTGGCGAAAAGATCTCTCGCTCTACTGGCTCCTACTCCAACAAATAATTCCACAAAGGTTGACCCTGAGGTATGAAAAAAGGGTACATTTGCTTCTCCAGCCACTGCCCGAGCCAATAAAGTTTTCCCAACCCCAGCTGGTCCTAAAAGTAAGACTCCTCTTGGGATTCTGGCACCCATATGTAAATATTTCTTTGGATTTTTTAGAAAGTCAACTACTTCTTTCAATTCTTCTTTAGCTTCTTTTAATCCCGCAACATCAGAAAAAGTGATCCTTTCTTGAGGATGACCTTCAGCTCCAAAAAGCTTTGCTCTAGCTTTAGTAAAATCAAAGGCTTGCATTGTGCCTGTTCTCGCTTGTCGAAAAGAAAAAAAGAAAAAAAGAAAAAAGATTAAAAGAGGTAAAAAATAAAGTATGGGTCCTAGCCAGCTCAGAATACTACTCTCTTCTTTAATGTCAATTTCTATACTTTCCAGTTTATCTTTTTCTACTCCAAAATTTATTAAAGTTTGGGAGAAATCGGTTCCCGGCTCTTTTTTCGATACGCCCTGACTATTATCATTATAAGTAATAGAAATATTGCTACCAGAAACAGTGATTTTTTTAACTTTCCTCTGGTTAATTTCTTCAGCTAATTTATTGATGGGAACTTGCTTTTGCTGTTCAAATGGTTGAAAAAAGAAAGAAAAAATACTGGAAATAACCAAAAAAATGATTAAAACTATTACAAAATTTTTGATTAGATTTTTAATCATGGTCTCTTTTAGAATAGCAAATTTACCTCAAAAGTAAACCCCCGTTAGAAAAAGTAGGGCTTTCTAACGGGGTAAACTTCAAAAATTTAAGATGGGATTATTTTTTCAATCTTAGGCTCATTTTGTGCTCGGTGGGCTCAATTGACAAAATCTCAAAATTATAGTTTTTTCCAATTTCCAAAGTTTCTTCCATGTTCTTGTAGGAACTAAATTCGGAGATATGAATTAATCCCTGGACTTTTTTATCAATCTGGACAAAGGCGCCGAAGGGATTAAATTTTGCAATCTTTCCTTCGACAACATCGCCTTTTTTATATTTTTGCTCTATTTTAGCCCAAGGATCTTCTTTTAGGGCTTTTAAAGATAGGAAAATCTTATCATCAGAAATTTTAATGATTTTCACCCGCACTTTTTCTCCAATTTGCACTATATCAGAAGGGTCTTTTACTATTTGCCAATCAAGCTCAGAGATATGAATTAAGCCTTCGAGCATATCTGTGTCTTTCACGTCAGGAGAAGGCTTGGGAGCAAATCTTATGAAAGCCCCGAAATCAATAATGGCTGTAATTTCTCCTTCGACTATTTCTCCTACTTTATAGCTCTTTAAAATATCTTTCATTTTCTCCATTTCCTTTATTTTTTCTGAAAGAATGAGCTTATTCTCTTTTAGATCCAGATCAAAAATCTTTACTTCCAACTCTTGACCTATAAATTTCTGGAGTTCTCTTAAAATCTTGGCGCTGTCGCCACCTTCTACGCGAGGATAGTGCTCTGAAGATAATTGAGAAACGGGCAGAAAAGCGGGAATTCCAGAAACCTCTGCCAAAAGACCGCCTCTATTAGCTCCTGAAAATTTAACTAGTATACTTTCGTTCTTTTCTTTTTTAGATTTTAAAGTATCGCAGGCCAATTCTTTTCCTGCTTGACTTAAAGACAGTTCCAGATATCCTTCCTCATTTTCGAGTTCGATTATCTTTGCAAAAATCTCGTCTCCAATCTTAAAACCTTTCAAAAGTGCTTTTGCATCATAAAACTCTTTTCCATAAATTACACCGCTTCCTAGGGGTCCCAAATCTAAAAAAACTTTTGACTTTCCCGTACCAATTATCTTTCCTTTAATAATTTCACCAACTTTCGGTGGTTTTAAGGAATCATCTTTTAGGTCTAAGGCTTTTTCCATATTTCCTAGTCTACAATATCTATTTTATTTTTTCAAGGGTTGAAACAAAATTAAATTTTTGGTAGAATAAAAAATCCTATCTATATTTAAAATTAAAACCCGCATCGGAGATGGGTCGGAAGAACCCTCAGGTATCTTCCGTATAGGAAAGCCCACTGTTCACACACAGCAGGCTTTCGCCGAAGGCGAAAACGTTAGAAACCGAGGGTTTCACAAACCAGTCGCTCCGCTCCTTGTAATTTCTTCGCAATTAAGAAAGAGCGAACGTAAAGCGAGCGACCTAATTAGTTATTACCACTATGCAAATTATTTGGAAAGGACAATCTTGTTTTCAAATTATTATTAACCGAGAAAAAAATAATCTCAGCAATGTTTCTCGTGATAGTAACCAAGTAAGCCTTATAATTGACCCTTACGACGAAACAATTGGCTTAAGAGTACCTAAACTCGAAGCTGATATTCTTTTGGTTACCCATAATCACCATGACCATAATAATATAAAAGCGGTTTCG
>Ga0315279_10011275_pt1 | contig 10369 bp, 12 predicted proteins | sample YL17G06_20_MG_FD_203694 | JGI IMG/M metagenome (GOLD analysis project Ga0315279, IMG submission 203694) | Sediment microbial communities from Yellowstone Lake, YNP, Wyoming, USA - YL17G06_20 | ecosystem: Environmental > Aquatic > Freshwater > Lake > Sediment | place: USA: Wyoming | collected...
CTGAAGCCTCCTAGTTCTTTCCAACCTCAGAGGAAGAACACCCATGCTTTTAAGAGCAACATTTGGGTCAATGACTTACAAGAGGTCGAAATGTGCCCAAAGGCAAGAAAGAGAAAGCTATAGATCATAAACAGCACATGAAATTGCAGAGAGAGAAGGAACTGAAAAGGAAAGAGAGACGGAACGTTGAACTCCCTGCAGAATATGATAAACATAAGAAATAGCGCGCGAGAATAACGCAATAGTCTATCTATCTTCAGTTTCTTAGTTCGCTCAAGCCTCTTCATGAGGTAACCACCTGACAACACCACCCTTGATTATGTCTGATATTCCGCAGTGCTGCCTCAACATTGTCCAAAAAGTCAGGTAACTTTCCAAATCCTAAATTTCTAAGCTAAGGAATAGATTGATTTTTCTAATATTTTTATTTTTATTAGTTAGAATTTAGAAAATTGCATTCGAGGGCAAGCTCTGTGTTATAAATCTGGTGCTTGGCCATAAAGATAGAGTGCGCCTTATAAGTTGGGGCTGGGGGGAAAGTTATGTCCCAAAACCCAAACCAAAACACACACGCGCTAATGCTTATATCGATGACTGCAAAGGTTTGCGGGAGGAAATGTTCGTGGGAATAGTAGATTCTGTTAAGCGGGAATTCTCGTTCATAACTGGTAACTACAGAATTCTGGTCATCAGCTGGATAATAATGGATCTTGCTAGCGAAATGCCCTCGCCGAATTTTCAGTATTACGTTCAAGAGGTTTTGGGCGGTAGCGGACTGGCACTTGGGTTGATAGGGCTGGTTGGGTTCCTCTGTATGGCTGCTGTGGCTTTTCCGGGTGGCTACTTGGCTGATAAGTATGGCAGACGTTGGCTCATAACTACTATGACCTTCGGGATGGCGTCCACATTTCTTCTCTTTGCATTCGCCCCGACATGGCAATTTGTTCTCTTAGGAACAGCGGTAAACAGTCTCTCTCATTTATCAGCCAGCCCTTTTTTCGATGGTCCAGGATTCCCTTCCTCCTGAACGTAGAGGCATGGGATCCTCCATCATTCAGCTCATTCACAGCACCTTCAACACTCCCGGCCCTGCAATCGCTGGCTTCCTCCTTTTGCAGTTTGGACTAGAATGGAGCATGAGAATAATCTACTTGATTATGACGGCTCTGTTTCTTACGGCGGCAGTCTGGCGTCTGAGACTAAAGGAGACTGTGCAAAGCACAGAGCCGATTCGCTTCCGCTACTTCTTTTCATCTTACCCCAAAGCCATAAAAGAGAGTTTCAGAGTGTGGAAAACGCTGCCACGTTCGATGCTCTGGCTTGCCGTCTCTCAGATTCTCATAATGCTTGGGCTATCAATGTTCTTCGTAATCAACGCCGTCTATGCAAGAGACGTGCTCTTGATCCCCAAATCCCAGTGGTGGCTTGTCTTCATACCCCTGACAATCGCGATGATCGTTGCCTCCATCCCAGTCGGTAAGGCGATCGATAGGTTCGGAAGAAAAATTCCATTGATCCTTGGACTAGTTGTGTTCGACGCTGGTCTTGCAACATTCATTGTAGGCGATCTTCTTCTCGTCTCAATAGCGATGATTCTCTTCGGCTTAGGGCAATTACTTGTAATGTCCTCCTCAATGGCTCTGGCAACAGACCTAGTAGAACGAGAATACAGAGGCAAAGTAAACGGGTTCATAAACTTCATGAGTTACATAGCAATGGGGTTTGGCATGCTTTTGGGCAACTATTTGTACATAGCTTTTGCACCACAGCTGCCATTCTATACTGCTTTGGCGCTAACTATCCCTGCGTTCGTCATAACCATATTTCTAGTAAAAGAAGCACATCCCAAGTGATTCGCGCGCGCTGTCTCCCGAAGTCTGCTATCCTATGTCAGAAATCCTTTTGCTCCAACAAATAGATAATTAAACAGTTGCTTAAAAGGACTAATAGCAGAAAGCTCTACCTGTCTTTGCTCTCTTTTCTTCGTTTGGGGGTAGAGTTTAATCCCGATTTCTCACGAAGTCTTTGTTAGTATTTTTGGTTCTTTCCACTCTTCCCTGAGGATACTATACACATAAACATCTCTCAGTTCTCCTCTGAGAAAAAAGTATTTACGCATTGTTCCATCCTTTTTGAAACCTGCTTTTTCCAAGACCTTATGAGAAGCCAGATTTCTTGCATCTGTAGAGGCTTGGACACGCATGGTGTCTCTCGATAGAAACAGGTAATCCACCATGATCTTCGTAGCTTCTGTGCAGTAGCCTTTCCCTCTTTCACTCGGAACTAGAGCATAGCCGATTTCCAGTTGCTTGCCGCAAAATGGGTGCAGGACGCAAAAATGGACCATAAAACCGATTTTGGTCCCGTCTTTTTTCTCTATGATGAACTCCTTCGTCTCATACGCTTTGTCATTCTCAAGCATCTTCTCTGTCTCAAGTCTAGAAACCTGTCGAAGAGAATTGTATTCACCCAAGACCTCAAGACTACTAAGCCATTCCGCAAATAGAGGCAAGTCCCCCTTCTCAACAACCCTCAAATTCACATTCTTTCCCTCAAGCAATTACTAACACCATTCACTGTGTCTTCTTGTTTCAGTTCTTATGACTTGTGGAAGAATCTTCGATTCAATTTCTGCAAATTCACCATCTCTTATGAATTTCTTATTATAGAATCCATATAAAGAAAAATCCAAAGATAATTCAACCCTGGAATATCGTAGAGCGCGATAGTGAGAAAAAATGAAAAGGTCTGAAAGAATAGAATGGTTCTTGAGAATTGCGACGTTTGGGTCTGCACTTGCTGTCGGAATCATCGGAGCTTGGAGCATTTGGGTGTCTTTTAAGGATATCTCGACTCTTCTGATTCTCACTCTTGCTTTTGCAACGATTTTCGCATCTGTGGTCTACGTTGTCAAAAAGAGAAAACTTCGAATGCTACAAACCTGATACAGGCTTAATTTCGTTTGCGAGTTCTTCGAGCTCACCGAAGCCAACCTCTCTACAAGCCTTGGTTCTTTCCAACTTCAGAGGAAGAACACCCATGCTTTTAAGAGCAACGTCTGGGTCATGACTTATAAGAGGTCGAAATGTGCCCAAAGGCAAGAAAGAGAAAGCTATGGATCATAAACAGCACATGAAATCGCAGAGAGAGAAGGAACTGAAAAGGAAAGAGAGACGGAACGTTGAACTCCCTGCAGAATATGGTAAACGTAAGAAATAGCGCGCGAGAATAGCGTAATAGTCTATCTATCTTCAGTCTCTTGGTTCTCTCAAGCCTCTTCATGAGGTAACCACCTGACAACACCGCCCTTGATTATGTCTGATATTCTGCAGTGCTGCCTCAACATTGTCCAAGAAGTCAGGTGACTTTCCAGATTCTAAATTTCTAAGCTAAGGAATAGATTGATTTTTCAATTTTATTTTTATTAGGCTAGAATTTAGAAAATTGCATTCGAGGGCAAGCTTTGTGTTATGAGTCTGATGCTGAATTGTGCCTTGTGCTTACTCAGCGATCTTTGCCTCGAACAAACAGACAGCGCTCGCCTTGAAGTGGGGTGAAATTTGTTTTGCTGCTACTTGGGCCTGCCAGTGATTTCTTCTGCGGGAATGACTATCATGGTTTCCATAATGTATTCCGTTGCGAATCCTGTTTCCATTACAAAATTCATGGCTGTCCGCTCATCTGGAGCCTCAAATATTATCATAGTATCATATTTGCCGAAAGCGAAGAAAATGTCCCGAATCTTTATTCCTTTAGGCGCTTTGAGCTCCTTAAGATATTTGACTGCGCTAACACCTTTCCCTCTGGGTAACATCAAAGTCACAAATATCATTCTCTTCACCTCGATATCATTATTCCATAATGCTTAAAACAGTTTCCCACAGCGCGCACCTATCTCTATTAAGCCTCTCTGTTACGATATTACTATTCAACAACTAGCCTATCCCACGCAGTCATCTATCACATTTCATCAATGAGGGTAACGCAATTTGGTTTCTAAAACTCTTCTGAGCGGGGAAGAAGAAATAGAATTTCTAGGGTTTTCTCTTGTTTAGAAAATAGAAATTAGAAAATTCCATGGATTTCTCAAGTGTAAATACACCCTACTGACAGAACAGGAGTATATGTACACTACGGAAGATTGATTCATGGTTGTTCAAGGGATTGCATTGTGAGAATTGTGTTAACAACTGTTTCAAGTGGTTCTCAAAGGTTTTACTGAGATTGAAGCCAAGATTACGAGTCTTTTTGAATAGTTCTTGATCTACATACAATACGAGGTTGTGTTTGTTTGACATTTGCGTTTGCACCCGAGGCCATGCGATGGGATGTTCTATGTTATGTGTTTGTTGCTTTCACTAGTGCACGTAGGAAATATCCATGGCAAGATGGAGCTTCTCTCCATAGTCGAGTCTTAGAAAATCCTTAATACAGCCTTTCATTCCATACTAGATCAATAGAAACGGAGGAAGAAAGCGATTGTTGAACAAAAAGGTTTTCAGGATGGAGCTTGCATTCCTTCTGCTAAGCATAGTGGCGTTGATGTCTAGCGTCTATCAAGCTAGGACCGAAGAACCACCTGTAACCAGAGCTCGGATCGACATTAGACCCGATGTCCTCCACTTGGGATGTCCAAGGAACTTGATTGCTTGCTATGTCGAGCTACCAGAAGGCTACCGTCCAGCCAACGTTGATGTTTCCTCAATAAGACTGAACAGGACTTTTTCTCCACTAAGGCCATTCACCATTGGAGACCATGACAATGATGGAATTCCAGATCTGTGCATCATGTTTGAAAGAGCCCCGATAGTACGGTACATCATGCGCTCTGTTGACATTACACAGATTATGGAGCAAGGATCCGTGACAGCAGCACTAAGCGTGGCTGGGTGTCTCAATGATGGAACAGCATTCCGAGGAACCGATACAATAAAGATAGTAGTGCCTATCAGAGCACTTTAGCAAGCCCTATCATCTTGTCTTTTTTTCTCAAGACTCTCCATGTTTAGCGTGCATAAGGAACAGCAGACAACATCTGAACACCGCGCTCTTCGAGCGCTACTGCCTACCTCTTTCTAACCTCCTAGTTCTTTGCAGCCTCTCCATAGTTGAACAACTTTTCGATACTATCACTGTGCACACGTTCATTTTTCAGGAAGAAATCCAAGGAAACACTCACACAAGAACTGCCCGACCATCTTCATACATAGGAATAGATCCTTTAGAACAAAATCGAGAAAAGGATTATATGGAGCGCAAGGGTAAGCATGAAGCAACAAAACAGCAAAAAAGGTGAAACCATGCCTTCAGAGATCCTCGACCCAGAAAAATTCATAGAAACAAGTGGACGAGCCGAATATTGTTCTGTGAAGAGACTGAAGGACGTTGTTAAACTGAAGCTTCGAACTCCGAGAATGCTTTACACTTTGAAGGTTGCACCCTTGAAAGCCGAAGAAATGATCAAGAAGCTTCAATGCGAAGTCCGCGAAACCTAGTAATTCCTCTGAAATATCAGACGGATTGTTTCAAGCTTTCTTGAACTCGTTGAATAATTGCAAGATCAACTTGCCCTAGACGCGGCATGAAAACCTTCATACTTTTACTCACTAAACCTTGAAGACATCCCCAGTCCTCGGCGCCACCGAATCCAAGCCCAATTCATCTCTCGCCCATCCTGCAAAGTACTCGCAGTTTCTCTCAGCACCGTGAACTACGAAGATCCTTGGTTTGCCGCCAAGCCTTCTCGCCGCTTCCTTCAACTCGCCTGCGCCACAGTGTGATGAGAAGTCGAAGTGTTGCACTCGGGCCTTGACCTTTCGCATCTTGCCATCTATGTTGCATATGCCTTTTTCCAGCAGCTCCTTTCCAGGCGTGCCCGGAATCTGATAACTAACAAGGAATATGGCGTTGTTCGATTTCTTGGCGATCTTCGAAATGTAAAACATTGCAGGGCCGCCCTTGAGCATGCCTGCTGGCGAGATTATGACCCCTGGGGTTCTTGCGGCTTTCCGTCGGTCTCTCCAGCCTTCCACCCACTCAGTCAAATGCATAGCATCCGTAAACACTCGTGGATCTCTGAGAAACTGCGGATAGTTCATAATCACGCGACTCACTTCACGCGCCATCCCATCGAGCGTGACTGGATACTCAAAATGATGCGCTGCCAGGACACATGCAAGTTCTTGTGATCGACCTACCCCAAAGGCGGGTACGAGAGCCGTTCCGCCCTTTTCTACTACGTCAGTGCATTCATCCACAAAGTTCTTCTCAAGTTGCTTGCGCTCAGTATGTTCTTCAGTGGCGTACGTACTTTCCATTATCACGACATCTAGGTCACCATAGTTCATTTTTGCTCCTTCCAGGAGCCTAGTGTCAGTGATGTTAAAGTCCCCGGTGAAAAGGATTCTTTTTCCTTCAGCCTCGATCAACGTCTGCGCGCTTCCAGGTATGTGGCCAGCGTTCTTGAACTGGAAGGCTATATCCCCAACTTTTTGTTCAGTGTTGAAGTCCAAATGCCGGCTACTAGTAATCATAGATTTGAGTTCAAGGTATTCAAAGGGCAAATAGTAACTGGACAGGTGTATGAAGTCTGAGATGAGCAATTGGCCAAGCTCGGTTGTCAATTTATTCGCGTATAGTGGCTTCTTGCCTTCAATATAGAAAATGGGAATTGCCCCAGAATGATCCAAATGACTATGAGACAAGATTATGGCGTCTACATCCTTTGGCGATATGTGCATAGGAAATCCTGGTTCATGATCCAGCATCGCGCCGTAATCCAGCAAAACCTGCGTTTTTTCTGTTTTGACTGTGATGGCTATTCTGCCGACTTCACGGGTTCCTCCGAGAAACCCTATTTGTAACTGCCCCATTTCTCTTCATCCGTCAATTCTGTATTCATGCCTTATAGCGTTTTAAAAACGTATTGACTTTTCAGTGTGAGAAACTCTAACAAAGCCATTCTTTATAGCCTTTAGGATCACGTCAACGTCCAACGAAGCTTGAATCTCCGTGTAAACACTCCACAACTCATCTGGTTCATGAGCATCGCTGCCTGCGACTCCCGGCAGACTCATCTCCTTCGCTAGGTTCTCAGCGGCCTTATTCGCTTCGGGCGACGTTATGGCATTCAAAGTCTCTATAGCATCGATATGATATGCTTTCGCCAAAGCGCCCAGACCATATCCACGATAGGGATGCGGTGCCACGACCAAGACATCTCTTTTTCGCGCAAAATCTATAATGCTTTGGACAGCCCATGGTTTAGGCGGCAGTTCCTCAGCGCCCAAAACTATTATCTCGCCTTCCAAAGCGGTTATTTCTACGCCCGGAATAATCGTGATGTCTAAGTATGCTTTTGCAAGTTCTTTGGTTTTGATGAAGCCTTCAAGCGTGTTGTGGTCGGTTATGGCGACGGCTTTTATGGTCGGGTGAGCGTTGAGGCGATCTACCACGGTCTTTGGGTTGGTGGATGCATCAGGTGAATATTTCGTGTGTATGTGGAGATCTGCTCTTACCATGGTTCACTCGCTCAACATTTTCTTAAGAGCCTTCATCAATCTGGCTAGCATGGTTTTGGTGAGTTTTCCATCGGAACCCAAATACTTGAACGGAATGCCCTTCTTTCGACAGGCCCACTTGGCTTTGCCTTCCACTGTGTCTTGCCACCCCTCTGAGCCGAGTAGTAAGACCCCTTCGTAGTTTGAACGATTGATGTAGTCCAATGTTTGGTTTGCCACGTATTCCACTGTCTCGTTGTCAAGAGGCAGAACCGCCTCATGCTGGGAAAGCGGATAAACCTCATCAAGTTCAACAGGGATTACACCAAATGGCGCGGCATAGAAGCATACATGGATACTTTTTGATTCAGACCCGAATCGTCGCCGCAGAGTTTTTGCGATGGACCGGTATTCCTTTGAATTGTGGAAAGGTTTTATCTGGGTTTGTGGTACTAGCAGCAATATCCTTGTTCCTCCCGGTGGAGTATGTCTTTTCTTGAGGTTCTTATGGTAGTGGAGAACCTCCGGTCGCATGAGGCTTGTGGAGTCATAGAAGAATAGACCGCTATTCTTGGTGATAGGATCATGTTTCTCAATGTAGTCTTGGTATTTGGCTAGCTTCTTCACCGCTTGCAAAAGGGCTGGGTGAGAATGTGCCCGAGTCTCAAGGTGTTCCCATAGTCTGCCGTCTTTTATTGCTTGTTTCACATATCTCATTTCAGCGCCGCAAACGTGGAGGTTATGCTCTGCGAGGAAAGTTTCTATTTCTCTTTGCGGCAGTTCTAGAATACGCTTGGGTGCTGTCCCAGTGCATCTTGGGCAGGCGCATGGAAAGTAGTCCATTTCATTCAAACGGTATGTGCCATTTTCAGTCATGTATCGTCCTTCTCTTGCATACAGCGCGTAAGCTGCTGAATCGAAGAGGTCGCAGCCCAAGGACACTGCCAACGCAAACATGAAAGGATGACCCGCACCAAAAAGGTGTAATGGTCTGTCAACAGGCAAGTTCGTCTTCGCCGCCATAATCATGTCAACAAGAACGTCGAAGCGGTATCGTTCCATGACTTCTGTCGGGCTGCCAAGAGCATGAATCTGAAAAGGCAGTTTTCCAGTTTCTTTTGCTGACTTGACCACTAGATCCAGATATCGTCCTCCTTGAACAGGCCCTACCCAAAGAATGTCGTCTCGGCTTTTGTGTTTGAAAAGACCTTCAGCTCGTCTCAATGTCTCCTTCACAGTTTCGGCCGCGTGTTTCTCGGTGATTTCCCAACCTGTCGGTATGTCCAGTATAGTGGCGATGTCAGTGTCTATTTGTTCTTGATACCGAATTATTTCTTCAGGACTTGTCTGTATGTCACCGTAAACCAAGGTTTGATATGCGCCTGAGTCAGTCATTATCGTGCCGTTAAAGCCTAGAAATCTATGCAACCCCTCTTGCGCGGGTTGTTTCTGGAAACGTTGTTGCAGAATGTAGGCATTGGTTATCAGTGCCTCAAAACCAAATTCGTCCATTATTCTTCTTGGGGAAATAGACTGGAAAACAGGGTTTATGACGGGAAACAGAAGCGGTGTCTCCACTGTACCACTCTTGGTTTTAAGTTTTCCAATCCTTGCAAGCAAATCCTTTTCTTTTATCTCGAAAGCCAATGGCAAACCTTGAACCAGAAGCAATCAGCCAGATATATAAGAAATGCCCAAGAGAACTTGAAACTGACTTTCAAAGAAAAATGCTTGGCAAGTCTTGTTAAGGCTGTGATCTGCTCAAACGGGCCCTATTCCAGATCAAACCGCAAGCTTTTACTCATAGGAAAAGGAGATGGAAAAGACGTGATTAGTTATGAATCTGTACAAGCTTGTTAAAGACGAATTGTCCGGCAGCGTTGCTAAATCCTTCGTGGCGCAAGTTTCGCGCTTTCACAGAATTCAAGGGTCCACAATGTTCCACGAAGCCGCCGAATACGTCAAGAATGAACTGTCAGGATTAGATTTTCAAGACGCAGTAATCGAGCAGTTCCCAGCAGACGGCAAAACCAAATACTGGACACACGTGAGTCCGATTGGCTGGGAAATCCAAAGCGCTGAGCTTCGACTTGTAGAACCCGAGGAAAAGCTGCTCTGCACCTATGAAGATTGTCCGCAAAGCCTGCACACTTTCAGCAAAGCAACGCCAGTAAAAGGCGTCACGGCTGAACTGGTTGACGTGGGAAAGGGAACCAAGGAGAAAGATTACGAGGGTAAAAATGTTAAGGGCAAATTTGTCCTGGCCACGGGTCGAGCGAGACTCGTCCACCAACAAGCTGTTTACAAACACGGTGCAGCAGGGGTCATCACAGACACAATCACGTATGAGATGCCAAATGTTCGAGAAAGCCTAGATATCCCCGATGCTCATGCCTACCAAGCCATCTGGCCCACTGCGGATGACCTTCCCAAAGTTGCTTTTGGTTTTTCGCTAAGCAAGCGCCAGGGCAATGCATTGAGAGCCTTACTTCAAGCTGGTAAAACGGTCAAACTCAAGGCCAAGATAGATGCAAGACTGTTTCCTTTCCATGAAGATGTCTTGACTGCAACCATACAAGGTACAGAGGAACCGAACAAAGAGATTTTTCTAATTGCCCATCTATGTCATCCGAAACCAAGCGCAAACGACAATGCCTCTGGAAGCGGTCTGCTTCTGGAAGTGGCAAGAACCATCAAAACATTGATCAGAAAAGGCAAGATTCCTCCTCCAGCAAGAACCATACGATTCATCTGGGTTCCAGAAACCCTTGGAACAGTGGCTTACCTCTCACGCCACCCAGAACTGAGCTCACGACTTGTGGCAGGCATAAACCTCGACATGGTAGGACAAAACCAAGAACTGTGCAAAT
>Ga0315279_10011277_pt1 | contig 10369 bp, 5 predicted proteins | sample YL17G06_20_MG_FD_203694 | JGI IMG/M metagenome (GOLD analysis project Ga0315279, IMG submission 203694) | Sediment microbial communities from Yellowstone Lake, YNP, Wyoming, USA - YL17G06_20 | ecosystem: Environmental > Aquatic > Freshwater > Lake > Sediment | place: USA: Wyoming | collected...
ATTGGTATCTGAATAGGTCTTTCGTTCGATTCACAAAGCATCAACCGACCACCGCTTCACAAAACAACCTGAGCCTAGTTACATGGTGGAACTCGGCCTAAACTGAGGTGAACATTCCGCTACATTGTTCAATTAGCCTGTGATGCAGATTGTCGCGGAACTTTTGAGAGGGGATTGGGGGGCTGATGGGAAGAGCCACCAACCGATAAAGCTGGAGGAGTTCGCCCAAGATGCCGCTGTCAGTCTCCTATCCATTGCCTCAACGAAGACCCGATCTCATGGTACAGCAATAGCAGGTCATCTGCCGCCACTTGAATCCCAATAGCGCTCAGGAAAGCGGTATCCAATTCAATCCTCAAATCATCCACTTTCCCAGATGAGCCAAATTGCTCCGGTATTCTGGATAGTTGTTTACCCTTGAACTTATCAAAAACGGCTGCCAACTCTGTAATCTGTTCGTTAGCGAGTTTGTCTATATCCAGTACTGGTAGTAATCTCCATTGTGACTGCTTCAGCCTTATGAACGCTCCACGAGTTTCCTCTCGACTGGCAAGAACGGTCAGGATGCCCCACGTAGTGCTGAACCATAAGCAAAGGGCTTTAAGCCTTTCCTGGCTCTCGTTCTTGAGCCTGACTGCATAGAAGATATTTGAGATAACTGGCTGATCTGAGAGCAAGGCAACAACGTGAGCAGTTTCAACCCATATCCTATCAGGGACTAGCAGATACCCGGCCACTTCTTGGAATACCTTCTTGCCCCTCTCTATAATGGGAACCGCATAGGCGTTGGGGGAAGTCTTCATTGTCATCCTTTGTGCTTCCTCACCCCCATGAAGGATTCTAATGGCACCAGGTATGTTCTGATTCACAACCTTGAAGGTGTCCATGAATCTATGTGCGTCTACCCCTATTGAGGCAACAAGGTTGTTCAACCTTACTAAAGGTATCTTGACGTTCTGACTACCTATCTTGAGTGTACCGTCCAATAGACAGACAACTTCGTCCATTATCTCTACATCAGGGAGGAAGGTGAACCGTCCCCAATTGTCTAGATTCTCCAGCAGGTCATCTCTCCCGACCTTGGTTAGAAACGCCTTCGATTCTCCCGCCTGTACTAACCTCTCATTGTTTCCATTGATACTGTTCGCAAGAGCGATGGCTTCTATACTGGTTCTAGGCTTTTTCAGCAAGGTTACGAAGGTAGTCTCCTCATTATCGGTGTGTTCCTGCACCTTCTGAGCCACGAAAAGGCACTCACTTAAACTTGTTGATTCCGAGAAATTGTTCGCTCCTGGCTCATAGCTAACAACGACATACTGAAGGTGGTACTTAGCGGCAATCATGGTCCTTGCCAGAAACCAGGATATGCCACTTAATAGGCTTTTGGGAAGAACGAAGCAGAGCTTGCCGTCCATCTTCAGGCGCATATCAGCTAGGTAAAGAAATAGCAAACCCTCTCCAGCCTGCCATATCTGCCTGTAAGGCTGAAATTCCTCATCAGTAAGTAACGATTCAAGGTTCGTACCCTTAAGCAGCTTCCGAGCAGTTTCCTCAAGATTCCTCCTCACTTCATCCCTTAACTTCGCGTAATCCTCCAAGACTGCTTGCCGAGCTTGTTCCTCACCCATGAAGCCGAACAAGCCACCACCGGTTCTGCCGCCTCGCCCAGTTGTTCTCGCGAATGGGGGATTCATGGCAACCAGGTCAAAAGGCTCAAGCTGAAGAAGTTTTGACATCAATTCTTTTTCCTTCTTCTTGAGTCCTGTCTTAGTCACCTGACCGAATATCTGGTTAAAATTGCCCTTGATTCTGGCAAGCTCTAGCGAACCCAGGGATACCATCTTGTCTTCTTCCCTATATCCAAGAGGGAAGGTGTAGACGGAGTGGAAATCCTGTATGGCCGTTTCAGGGCTATGCAAGGACAGATTCAAGGCTGTTATCTGCGTGGCGTATTCCAAAACGTCAAAAGCATAGCAAGAGTTAATAAATTGTGTATGAAACTCGTTCTCAATGTCTTTGGGATTCTTATCTGTGCCTGACTTCAGCAAGGACAGACGATATTGTGCATTGGTGGCACTATAAGCTGCAACCAGCAAGGTGCCAGTACCACAGGCTAAATCCGCAATCCTTGATAGCTTGGGTTTAGCCAGATACAGCAGAAGGTAAGCAGCAGGAATCTGAGTATAGAAAGTGGCTAAGCCTTTTTTAAGACTCGGATCACCCACCACCTTGTGATAGACTTTCCCAGCGAGGTCTCTCCTGAGCAATGTTTTCTTTGATGATATCTCAGTGGCAAGAGCTACAAGTTTCCCGAACTGCATGGGCATCGTGGGAAATGATTTTAGCATTTCCTCTATAGCACCGAATATCGGTTCATAGTTGATGCCCAGTATGTCATGCGTTGCCTTTTCAATCGCTTGCTGGGGATTTGCCGCTTTGGCCATATTATCCAGTGAGTCGAGTTTATGGGCATACCGTATGGATTCATAGTATATACAGCTCAGAAGAGTCGCCAGCGTGGCCTGGGCGAAGATAGCCTCCTTTATCTCTACTGGATCACCAATCGAAAACCCATATAGCTTATATAGAACCCCGTAGAGATTCCTGGCAATCGTTTCGCTCTGTTGATGAAAAGAGAGCGCATCTACAAAATTATGGACGAGGTTACTAACATCTTCCTCTGCCTTCTTAACGCTGTCTTCGCTAATTATAAATTCGGCGATCTCTCTGATAAGTGAGGCTAACGAGTTTAGGTTTAGTTCATACCAGTCCTCAATTGGTTTCGCGACGACGTTCTTTTGGTATAACAATCGGAATAGAGTACCAGAGATATCTTCGGGCACTACCACCCTGACGGGTAAGATAGCTGTCTGCAACTTCTTTTCAATCTCGTTTTCGGTCAATTCTTGTGGGAAGTCGGCAGGCAGGTAATGGATCGCTATGGCGACATCGGCAGCCAACTGCTCGATTCTCTTCTTGGCGTCGTCTTCAGCATCCTTCTTGTCATACGAACCTTCCAGGACTATTGCCAGCCCTTGATGATAGATTAATACATCCTTTCTACCCTGGCTCAGATGCTCACTGTGCGAGATTACGCCCATCTGATTCAGAAGCTTGGAGAGCAATATATTTAGTTTGGATTCAAAAGCTGGTTTCATAGACTATCTCCAATGCAACGCTAAATTCCCCAAATTTGCGGGCTGGTCTACCCATTGAAAGCAAACACCATCTTTTAGGGGTTATTATAGCATGGCAACGCAGGATGCTGTTAGTCACGGCGGTCACAGTCCGTCAAATCGTGTGACCTCGCGCATGGAACCCGGTCAACATGAGATAGTCCTCCGCAGTAACCAGTTGACACAATAGCATAGTAAACATAGAATACAAACAGTGTGAAAACAACTTCTGATACAGAACTTATTACTAAGGCGGAATCACTCTAAGTAACTAGGTGATGCTATCCAAGAACGGTAGATTAGAGCTATGAATACAGGAGCAAATGACGCTGGAAGACGAGTAATTGCTGGGCTGGCTATTTTGACCAGCAATCTGGCAGAAGGACGCGATTATATTGACCTTTTCGTGCCACTGGTCGCTCAATGCATTTGGGCTGCAAAACCCAAGGTAGTCTCCGCTACCGATTTGCAGTCTCAAATGAGAGACACTTTTGGTATGCAAATACCCCAGAACGCTCTGAAATTAGTTCTTCATAGAGCTGCCAAAAAAGGATACGTCAAACGTCAGAAGATGACATATGTGCCGAATTTTGAAGTCCTCGCTGGTCTGAATTTCGCCCCGAGATATGAAGACATTATCAGACAACAGAACGCCGCAATCGGTAGATTAGTGACGTTCGCGGCTGATAGATTCCGTATCACGCTCACAGAGAGCGAAGCCGAGAACGCTCTACTAGCTCACATTCAGAAGCATGATATTGAGATTTTGGATTGCTTCCTCAATCTCGAAGCCCCAGCAGTATTCAAGCCCGAGTCTACCAAGCAACTAGATTACATTATAAGTCTATTCATTGCAGAATGCTATAAGAGTGACCCAGAAGGTTTCAAGCATATTGACACGATTGTGAAGGGGCATTTCCTATCTCATACTTTGTTTTTCCCAGACTTAGGTCAGATTAAAAGGAGGTTTCACAGGACACAGATTTACTTCGATACCGCCTTGCTTCTCCGTCTTTTGGGTTATGAGGGTGTAGCACGTCAAGAGCCATGTAAAGAACTGCTCGATTTGCTGTACCGCGAGGGTGCAGCCTTCAAGTGCTTTCGTGATACCCGTGATGAAGTCTCCACTATCCTTTACGCCTGTATGATAACTATGAGCAAAGGAGATACTGAATACGCTAGCCATACTTTCACCTATCTTAAAGGAGCTGGGTACGGACCGAGTGATATTGAACTAGAACTGTCGGTTTTGGATAGCAAGATCGAAGAGTCGGGCATAGGAATTGTGGGTCTGCCGGAATATTCCACCCGATTTCAGATTGATGAAGAGAAGCTAGACAAAGCTCTCCGAGATAAGACAAGTTATTGGCAGGAACGACCGAGACAGCGCAAACACGATGTGGACTGCCTTTCAGCAATATATCGGTTGCGTAAAGGGCGTGAATCAATCTATATTGAGGACAGCATTGCGACATTCGTCACAGCAAATTCAGCCCTTTGCAACGCTGGCGCTAAGTTCTTTGTGGCCGAGGGTCATACTGATAGAAGCTGTGTGCCAATAGCCATAACAGACTATGCGCTGACTGCCCTACTCTGGCTCAAGACGCCTATGGCCGCACCGGACTTACCAGTAAAGCGCGTCATTGCTGAATGTTATGCAGCGGTGGAGCCAAAGGAGCGCATGTGGTCAAAATACATCGAAACCGTTTCAAGGCTCAAAGACCACAAAAAAATTTCTGAGAACGACTACTACCTACTCCGATATTCACAACTCGCACACAAGGAACTCATGGAACTCACTATGGGTGACGAGGATGTAATAACAGAGGGCACTATTGAGGATATCTTAGAAACGGTGAAGGGTGAAATTAGAAAAGAAGATTTGGCTCTACTTGAACAGGAGCGTTACGCTCATGAACAGACAAGGAAAGATAGTCTAGCCAAACTCGAGGAGGAGCGCCATCTGCATGAGGAAAGTGAAAGGAAACTCGAACATGAGCGTACGGTCAACAAGAGAAAATGGGAGAAGTTAAGTCAGAACATTGAACAAAAGTCTCGCCGAATCGCTAAGTACACGTCAATTTGTACTTTTGTGGTTGCAATGCTTCTTGTGTCGGCTGGGGCACTCTTTGGCTCAATACGCTGGTGGGGTCATCCTTGGAACTATGCTCTGTTAGTGTGCTACGCTGTTTTCCTCTTCTTCAGTATCGTCAATCTAGTAAATGGCGTGACAATTAAAGACTGGATGTCACGCCTTGAGGTTTGCTTAGCCGGCCGAATACAAAGTGTGCTCAAAAGATGGTTCCTAACGCAGGGGTGATATCTCTTGCCCGGATTATGATGCGTTGTTATATGTGTTATCGACGTTGGCCCAATCTTAATGCTTGAAAGTGCGGGTAGCTGTAGCCCACAATTATTCCCAATTTCGAAATGATAGCAGCGCATAAGTGTGAACAAAGAGCCAAAATGTGACCTAGCGAAACGATGTTTTGTGATTCGAGAGCCAATGGAGAGTTGCTGCTACCGAGAAATAGGCCTTCGGCGAGGCTGATTACCGGCCACAACACTTTTTGTACTTTTTCCCGCTTCCACAGGGACATGGAGCATTACGACCTATTTCCCTTCCTTTAGCGACAGAGAGTTTTCGCATTTCTTCCCGAGAACGGGTAGCTTCAATGGTCATATCTGCCTTAGGCCGCTCTCTTTCCTTACCTGGGATTTCCGGAACCCGGCGCCAGGGATAAGAGTTGCTAAGATCCCGCTTCAAATCACGCAGTACGCCCTCAGCCCAAGATGTTGCCATTGCAAGCGCCACTTGTGGTGATGCGGGGTCGTAATCTTGCTCACGGATTACTTTGCTATATAGACCTCCCGTCGCCGTCATCCAAGAACCCCTTACTCCTTCTGCATGCAGGACGATAGTCAGCCAATCATTCTCCTTGCACTTGCTGAATTCTAAAAGATGTCCGGATGGACAGGTATCATCAATTATAATGAATCTCGAGAGAGATGCTAGAGTAACGACTTTCTGTGTCAGGTTCTGTTCTGGATGGTCGGGAATATCTTCAGTGGTGAACGCTTCATAACCGAGATCTCGAAGGGTATTAACTATCGATCGAATCCTTGTTTTTCCTTGATCGTCATAGTTTCCGAGTACAAGAACCGTTTTCTCCTTCGATTTTGCGATGTATTCTTGCAGTGAGACTTGTTTCTCCTCAATCCGTTTAATTTCAACCACCGCGGCAACTACTTCGTCCATCGCAGAAAGGACCGCTTTTTCTTTGGTCCAGTTCTCTGGGTTTAGATTTCCCCATATGTGGGCATAACGTATTTCCCTTCTCCAATTTCCATCCGCGTACACTGCATCAAAGAACGAGATATCTGCATTTTGACATTCCACCCGCAAAGGATAAAGGCCGTCATCAAAGCCTCCAAATATATTGACCTTGGATGATCCTCTGACAGTGATCTTTGTGCGCGAACCTTCGCGAATTCTACGCGGAGCCCTCAAAAGCATGTCCTCTATACGGGCGGTATATTTCTCAACAACCTCATTCGTTGTTTTCTGAGCTGGGCAATATTCTACAGCGATGCCATTTTGGTGTGACACGTACCAAATTATTTTAGCGGGCAGCAAGGAGATATGAAATAGGTTTCGGCGCGACGCTTCTGGCAAATAGCGGATTGCCGCTTCTTCAAGCGTCCGGTGGAATATTTCAGAATATTCCTTGATATCATGCAAATAATCCATTTTCTACGTAATAGATTATAATCACAAGAGTTTTTGAAGGCAATGCAGGGATTGTTTCTTGTTTGTTAACATCGAGGAATTGGAGACACAATCATTGGTATCGAGGCCAAGTAGTCAACATTTACTCACAATGTTCAGTTCTGGGAAGTTTACCCTTCCTAGTAGACTTTTGAGCAAAGCAGGTGTAAAGTGCGCACAGCAATGTTGAATTGGGAGGTCTATCGTTGACGGGCAGGTTCCGTAGTAACGAGCCCAAAAGGACCCACGATACCAAGACAGGTAAAACCTACGATTCGCGGAACAAGGCAGGGCAAGCTGTTGCTTCAGTAGAGTTTCCTGACCTAGACCCCGACGACCCGTCTGTGTGATACGAGGTGCTTCGGCGATGCCCTCCTGGGCGCTTTGTTGATGTGGCGACGGGGCACGGCATAGACACACATGGAAGTTTGATGTAGCCATACTCCAGATAATATCTAAAGTGCTCCGTGGTGAACCCACGCAGCCATGGCTCAACAAATCTCGCCTTTGTTACAGTAGAGACGCGTATCAAGCCAGGCAGCTAGATCCGCTGGCGGGAGTGAGTCTCTGCCGGAAAACTAGCGGTGCGCCTTTTTGGAGGGGAAGCGGCTATGCCGTTACCACTAACCAGTTCCCCCCTTGGTGACTCCTATACCACTCAGGTAACGTTCCCAGGAGACGAGGTGAAAGTTCCGAGAGGCGAATCCCTGTAAGGCGTGCCTACTTGTAGGACTGAGGTGATTCCAGCATGAACTCGACTGTCTCACGAATACCAGAAGGCAATGGCATACCACCAGGAGCAAGCTCAGTTGGCAATTGCGCAGATCTCCACTTGATACGGAACGTTAGCTCCGTCTCCCCAGAGTTATGAGGCCATTCATAGGTCATCTTGATGCTAACACCAACTTTCCCTGCTCGAACCAATTTCCAAGACTCGGGCATGGGCTTCAGTGTCACAATCGAATTATCCGCGTGAGGGAACACCAGCCCCAATCCTATAGAGTTGCCAAATACTTGTTCGCTGGTGTGAAGAAAGAATAGGTTCATATGCACTACTACATTTCTTGCTGGCATTGGCCCCGTGTTTGATACAGTAGCCACAAGATTCAATGGGTCGCCTGATGGATCCCGTTCAATATCCAGTCTGCTGATCGTTAAGAATGGCCGCACAGTTTCTCTCGTAAGCTTTAGGGACAGTGCTGCCAAGATACTGGCAACAACTACGGCGACGGCAGACAAAGATGCGAGAAAGGTAGCGAAGCCTAAAGCCACGAAGATGTATCCGAGAGCTGCTCCAATAGTAGCTACTAGAACCGCTATCAGAACTAGCTCTCGTGCCGTGAACTCTAGTCCAAACAGAGGCATCAGTTTGCGGACCTGACTCATAGGGCTCTTTGTCTCTCTTCCCGGATAATTCATTTCTCTGCCTTAATGTAGAGGCTCACCAGCGGTGACTGCCTCAATAATCCGCGCTCCAAGGTCAAGACGTATTGTATCTTGCGCGAGCCCATGGTTCAACCTTTCGATGACGAGTTCACCACATCGAGTAGTAGTTTGACGGCGGGGAGTCGCCGCTCCACCTCCAAGGACACGCTGAGCGAGGAATGCCCTTCAAGCCTAGCCAAAAACGAGTCCAACGATTCACCCTGAATGGTCAACAAGAACTCAAGGTTGCACCTTAGAGCGAATCGTGCAATGCTCACAGAGGGGCGGGCTCCATCTTCTAGTTCATCATCGGTACACCGAACATGACATAGCTGGCTGGACAGCCACTCTAGCAAATGCTAAAGTCTACTAAGATAGGGATGAATGACAGGATGAAGACATATGCACAGCTATAGGCAAGGTATCTTTAGGAACAGCTTTGAGGAGAGGATTTTTGATAAGATAAGAAGAACCTGTAGATGGTGCGTTCAATTTGCCGACAGGGGATATGCTGGTCCGTTGGCAGCCTCAGTGTTCCACAATGTCGAGACTAGGGATTTTCATGGAACTCTATCAGATGTCACCACATTTGCAGGGCCCCAATCTCGGGAGATTGATATTCTCCTCGAAGTGTATGAGCCCCAGCAAGCTAGGCTTTTGGTTAGCTGTAAGGACTTAATGAAGCAGGTTCAGATAGATCATGTCAGTGATTATGAGGCGCTTCTTAATGCACTTCGATCCTCAGCCCATGATTGGATGTATTGGGCAATGGTTGTCGCTCAGCATGGATTTCAGTCCGGGTGCGAAGATACAGCGAAACGAGCGGACATCGCATTGATACCACCAGTTACTGGAAATGTCGTGTGGTTAAAGTATCTGAGTTCTGAGGATGTTGCCGAGATGGTTCAAGACGCCATCAAGGTTTTCTTGCTTGGCGAGATCTTTTGGCTAGATGCCTCATCATACTCCGCGGGCAACTTGTACAACGCGATGTTCATCGTGACTCGGGAGCCATCCGGTATGCTGGGGCAGACCAAGATTCGAAAACCCGACGGAAGAGAGACGCAAATGGAAGCCTTCGTTGACGAGGCTATGGCCAAGGAAGCTAACAAGTACCGCATTCCTCTGAGCCGCCGCAGAACATACATCCCTCTCTTCGACCCACCACGAGTACAGAGCATGGATAAACGGAGCAAACTTGCTAGCAGCCCTGTTCGTTCAGTTACTATTAGCCCGGCGACTGGCATAGATTTCTTTAGGGTCAGGACTGCAAAGGGCAGGGAACTCATTGCCGACAGGCAACGCGCTGTATATACTCCCAATGCGGACGGTAGCCGGCATAGATTGGTGCGAATCGATAAACTCAGGGTTGGGACAAAGATTATCTGCGTGTCTGAAGACGGGGCTACAACAGAATTAGACGAAGTCCGGGAGGTAGAAACCCTCCGCTAAGGGATCAAAGAAAAAGAGGTTGTGCACAATACGACATGGGCAGTTCTGCCATGCTGGAGACATCAACTGAGTGGAAGGCCTAAACAAGAGGGCGCTCTGTGTAATGCGCCGAATTATTGTTCCACTAAGCCAGAGTCGTCTTCTAAACAAAACTATGAACTGTAGAGTGTGTGGCAATCCTCTTTTCGCAGGCAGAACAGCTTTTCGCTGTCATTGCGGGGCTATTACGCATGCTCATTGCTGGGGAAAACATATCTTGGAGTCTCATAAACCTCCATTCACTATTGGAACAGTGACCATGGATGGGGAGTTCATCCCCAAGAAGCCCGATAGTGAACAAGGCTCACAATCTACAAAGACAATACCAATTGGGGTTGTAAAAAAGTAGGAAGTGAAAAATGAGTGGTACGCAGAAACTCCCTAAATCTGTAAAGCTTACCCCTGGCAAAGCGCCCTTTAGGGGGCATGTTGCGCCAGCCAGTAACAGCAAAGCCTAATGATAAACGGTATGACCTGTGCAAATATTCTAAGCAAGTCACAAGGTAGC
>Ga0315279_10011279_pt1 | contig 10369 bp, 12 predicted proteins | sample YL17G06_20_MG_FD_203694 | JGI IMG/M metagenome (GOLD analysis project Ga0315279, IMG submission 203694) | Sediment microbial communities from Yellowstone Lake, YNP, Wyoming, USA - YL17G06_20 | ecosystem: Environmental > Aquatic > Freshwater > Lake > Sediment | place: USA: Wyoming | collected...
CTCGCACGGCATCCCTCGCAGAGCCAATCGTCTCCCTATCGACGCAGGGTAGTCCTTCTCAGAAGCAACGTCTCCTGAACGGCGTAGGACGCTTCCGGTTGAGTCTCCTCTTCTCTTTTGGCCGGAAGGCGGTTTGTCTTCTTCTTGGCGGGCTGCCGCTTTATCAGCGAGATAGGCAGTTGAACAGCCCGCCTGCCCAGCATCCGCAACAGCATCTGCGCAGCAGCGCCCACAGCGAGGATGGCCGCCCCTTGGGCTACCACCGGCATTGCGCTTCGCCAGGCGACAGGAAGCTGGGAGCCGTTGCGGGCGCCCGGCACCTTCACGTTGCGCAAGGAAGCGCCACACTTTCGACAGAAGTTATCGTTGAGGGAGCAGAGATTACCGCAGTTGGAGCAACGCATGCCTCGCCTCCTTGGCCCAGAGCCCCCAAGCCGGCCTCATTATAGCAGCCCCTGAACGCAGCCGACAACGGCGACGCCCGCTAGCCGAAGTAGTGAGCATGGCGGGCCAGCAGCTCCTCTCGCGTGGGCAGGCCAGCCCGACAGCCCATGCTGGCCAGGCAGAAACCGGCGGCCACGTGGCCCAGCGCGGCGCAGTGAGGCAGCGACTCCCACATCAGGAAGCCCCAGAGGAAGCCGGCAGCGAAGGCGTCGCCCGCGCCGGTGGCATCGACGATAGGGCCTTCGTGGATGGGCCCCGCCGGCAGCGCCCAGCGACCGTCCCCGCTGAGCAGCCAGCAGACGATGGGAGGCTCCTCCCCGCGCTTCTCTGCAGTCGCCTCCGTCTCCATCCAGTCCTGGCGACCTGTCCCGCGACCGAAGGTCACCACCACCGTGTGGCAGCCCCGGTCGAGGAGGGCCTCCGCAGCGGCGGGAAGCTCCAGCCCCGTCAGCTCCCTGAGCTCGTCAACGTTAGTGAAGGCGATGGCACAACGGCTAAGCAACTCCGCCAGGTCATCCAGCCCGTATTGGGCCAGCAGGGAATCAATGGACAGAGCTATCACAGTGGTCGGCGGCAGAGCTTCGACGGCGACTCTCTGCACGTCCAGGGGAATGGCTCCTCCAAAGGAGGAAAAAAGGACGAGGCGGGCGTTGGCCAGGTAGGCTGCGTCCAGGTCCTCCGGCTGGAAGAAAGCGTTGGCCCCCGGCTCGGTGTACATGGCCCGATTGCCGGCTCCGTCGGCGAAGGCGAGCACCGAGCCGGTGGCGAGCCCCTTCTTGCGCACAATGTGGCCGGTGTCCACCTTCACTTCACCAAAGGAACGGAGAACGACCTGGCTATCGGTGTCGTCGCCCACCGCGCCCACAAAGCCGCAGCGCAGGCCCAGCTTGGCCAGGGCATAGGTGGTGTTGGCCGAGCAGCCGCCGGCAGCCACCGCCACCTGGTCGATCAGTTGGGCACCGTCGGTGACAACCCGCGGCACAGAGTAGATGCGGTCTATATTCAGAGCGCCAGCGCCGATGACGTCGAATGTGGGCACGGCCTACCCCAGATCCGCCGCCGCCTCGCGCACCGAGCGACGAAAGCGAGCGTGCACCGTCAGCGCTTCGGCGATGTCGACGCCGGCCAGCCAGTGATAATGAGGGCTGGGCTCCCCGGCGCCCTTGGCCGACTGCGACACGAAATCGCGTGCTCCGTCCAGACCGCCGTCCTCCCAGGCCCTCAGCAAAGGCAGGACATCGACCAGGGCCATAGAGGCCACCCCCACTGTCCCACACTCCAGAGCGTACTGGTTGCCGTTGAAGACGACCGCTAGGCCGCCAGCATCGCGAACAGAGGTGAGCATGGCGTTGTCGGTGATGCTATCGCCCACTACCACCCAGCGGGAGATCTCCAGTTGGGCGGACATGACGAACTTAGCCAGAGCCCCGACCTTCCGCTTCCCCCCGATGGGCTTGACCGAGGCCACTGCATCTCCGAGAGGCGTGCCAGGTAGCTCTTCCCAGTAGAAGGCATCGAGAAGGGCCTGAAGGAGCGCATCGTCGTCCTCCTGCACGCTCCGCTGGCGCAGGGCCAGCTCGACGCGGGCCACCGCCCCGATATCCTCCGGAGTCAGCCGACCGGCCAGCTCTTCCAGAGAGAAGCTGGTGCAGGCCAGCCGCTCCGCCACCAGGCCCAGGCGCTGAGCCAACCGCCGGGCGTATTGCTCATAGGTGGTGGTGATGCAGAAGACCTGATAGCCCTCACCCGCCAGTTGGGCGATAGTCTCTGCTGCCCCTTTCACCAGAGGGGCCGACTCAGCCAGCCGCCCGATGTGGAAGACGCTCAGGCGGTGGTAGAGGAGGAATGGAACAATAAGGGCTAACGTATCGCCGGGCTCGTAGCCGGGCCGGCCGGCCAGAGCCAGGATGTCGTCGTAGCGGCTGATGGCCCGAAATACCTCGTGGCCGCCCGGCACCAGGCCCATGAGCTCGAAGGCGGCGTCCTGGGAGGTGAGAGGCCCCTCCATGTCGAACGCAATGCAGCGAGTCGATTCTTGGCTCATGCTGATCCCACCAGACGGTCGATCTCCTGCGTCAGGTCATATCCGCCGATGGGGAGACCGCCAGCGTCCACCACTCGCCTGCCTGCGATGCGCACCTTCTCATCGGCAAAGGCCCGCAGGGTGGCTACCACCAGGGGAAGCTCGCACATCACCCCCTGGCGGCGGATCTCCCTGAACAGGCGATTGTCTTCGCCTTCGCTGGCCTGCACCTCCGCCACGCTCCTCCCCACCACCTGCGCCCACAGCCCGTCGAAGGCGCGCCCACGGATGCTATAGGTGCAGTAGGTGACGGGCGGACCCTGATCCAGATCCTTGGTGGCCAGGTGCATCATGATCCCCGCCGTCTTTGCCCTCCGCTCTATGAGTTGCCAGATGACCTCCTGCCAGGTGCCAGCCGGCCCGCCCGGCGGCGCCGGGTGGAGGTTGAGGAGATTGTAGCGCTGACAGGCCTCCTCCGTGAAGATCAGCATGTAGCCAGCAAGCACCCCCAGGCCGAAGGGATGCGCCTCCAGCAGGTGCATCACCTCCCGGTCGTAGTCCGCTCGCCAGGAGGGCAGCGCCTCGCCAGCATGGGCGGGCGGTTCACCTCGCTCCTGGCGAAAGCGCCTGGATGACAGACAGATCAGGGGTAGGCCGTAGCCTTCCACCAGATCGAAGAAGCGATCGCTGGCTGGATTCTCCCCCCGCTCGCGATTGCTGAAGACGAAGACGATGTGGGCCTTCAGCTCGCCTGTCTGGATGGCCTGCCAGGCCGCCTCCAGGAGCTGACAGGCGGCCTCATCGCGCCCGCTGGAGAACCAGCCGATGTCCAGCATGAGCGTCTCCTTATCCTGTTGGCCGCCAGCCCAGACGGCGTCGCAGCCGGGCCCAGCGGCTGAAGAGGTGCACCAACGGGCTGGACACTCGCCCCAGAATGCGTCCCTGTCTAAGGGCCTGGAGGAACTCCTGCGGCCCCTCGAAGTCGGGCATCTCCACGCAGACCCGTCCCAGCTCTCGCGGCGAGTGGGTATCGCTGCCTGCCGACATTGCCAGGCCATGCTCCTGAGCGAAGCGAGACGCGCGTTCGTTGTCGGCTCGCAAGGTAGTGCGCGCGTTCAACGCCTCGATGATGTCCACCTGGGGCAGGATGCGCATGAGGGCTGCTTCCGCCAGGTGCTCGTGGCGGAAGCGGTCGAAAGGATGCGGTACACAGACCAGCCCGCCCTGATCCTTGATGCGTCGCACTGACTCCTCGGGGCTGAGCCCAGCCGGCACCTCCTCTCGCAGGAAGAGGCCGATGATCTCGCCCTCCAAACTCTCGACCTCCTCCCCGATGATCACCCGGAAGGAGGCCAGCTTCTGGACGGCCAGGGCGCCACCGATATCGTTGTGATCGGTGACGGCCGTGCAGTTGATCCCCCGCTTGAGGCAGGTCTGCACGTATTTCTCAGGCGATGTGAGGGCGTCGGGCGAGAAGTAGGTGTGAGTGTGGAGGTCAGCCTTCAACAAGCGGCTCGTCCTCCTCATCCTCGGGGGCGTAGGTGGGCTCCTCCTCATGCAGCCCCCGCGAGGCCTCTTCCCGGTAGGCGGCGAACGCTTCCTGCAGACGAGTGATGCGCAGTTCCGCCTGGTCGAGGAGCTCCTGACAGCCCTGGGCCAGACGCATCCCCTCCTCGTAGAGGGCCAGGGCCTCCTCCAGGAGCAGACCACCCTCCTCCAGCCTGGCCACCGTCTCTTCCAGGCGGCGGAAGGCCTCCTCGAAGCTTCCGCCGACCTCAGAAGCCATACTGCCTCGATACCTCCGCCGGGAAGGAGCCATCGGCCACCTGCACGTCCAGGCGGTCGCGGCCCTTAACCTGGCTCACGCTGCGCACCACCTGGCCATCGGCCCGCCGCTGCACGAGGGCATAGCCGCGGGCCAACGTGCCCCCGGGCTCCAGCGAGCGAAGCTGAAGAGCATAGGCTCTTAGCTGCTCGCGATGGCCGTTCAGGCTCTGAGTCATCGCTGAGTGAGCGCTGCGCAGGAGGACGGTCAGTCGTTGCCTCTCCTGGCCCACGTCGGGGACGCTGCGTCGCAGGCGGAGCGAGAGCTGTTCCACCCCCACCCGCTGACGAGCCATCTGGCCCGCCATCCAGCCCGCCATGGTGACCATAGATCCCGTGATCTGGCGTGAGACCTCCCTGCGGTCGGGCACCACCAGCTCAGCTGCCGCCGAAGGGGTGGGAGCACGCAGGTCGGCCACGTAGTCGGCGATGGTGTAGTCGGTCTCGTGGCCCACCGCCGATACTATCGGTATGCGGCTGGCATAAATGGCCCGTGCCACCACTTCCTCATTGAAGGGCCAGAGTTCCTCCGTCGAACCGCCGCCACGGGCGACAATGATCACGTCGATATCCGATTCGCCGTTCAGCCTGGACAGCGCCTCCACGATCGCTGGCGCCGCCTCGTCTCCCTGCACGGGGGTTGGGGCCAGGACGATCTCGGTCAAGGGCCAGCGGCGCCCGATGATGTTGCAGATGTCGTGGAAGACGGCGCCGGTGGGGGAGGTGACGACGCCGATGCGCCGCGGGAAGGCGGGGAGCGGCCGCTTGCGCGAGGGCTCGAACAGCCCTTCCTCCTCGAGCTGAGCCTTCAAGCGCTCGAGCTGGGCCTGCCAGATGCCCACACCCGCCGGCTGAACGAAATCGACGTTCAGTTGCAGTTCGCCTCGCCGCTCGAAGAAGGAGATGCGACCGTGGGCCGTCACCTGCGTGCCGTTCTCAAGGGGCGTGCCGGCATGCTGGCGGCGAAACATCACGCAGCGAATCTGGCTCAACTCGTCCTTGAGGGTGAAGTACGTGTGACCGGCCGCCGAGCGCGTGAGGTTGGAGACCTCTCCCTCTACCCAGAGGTCGGCCAGATGAACATCGGCCTCCAGGAGCTCCCGGACGTAGGTAGCGATCTGGGCGACGGAATAGACTTCTCTCATCTAATTGATCTACTAGATCCACCCCAACAGGCCTGCAAAAAGGATAATGGCAGAGAGATCAACGGCATAGATGACAAGCACTGTTGCGATTTTGTTCCGTATCTTTTCCATATCATACACCCAGAATGACACCGCCATGAAGGGAAGGTAGCCCAAGAGGAAGATGAGTCCGATGTTTGGGAAATTCCACCAGGGGTATTCCCAGACCAGGACGTCTGCTCTGTTCAGCAGCACCTCGACGAAGACACAGAGGATCGCGTTGGCAACAGCAAAGAACCATCGGTTGGGAATGCCCAGGATCCTGAGGCTCTTGTCCGCTGGGAGCATCTTTGTGAAGGTCACACCGGCGACCGCAAACATTGCGCTTATTTCGATGGTGAGCCCCACAAAGATCAGATAGGAAGTATCACCAGGTGTAGTCCATACGGCAGACCGGTCGGTAAAGTGCAAGACCAGGGCATTCCACGTCTCGTTAAATAGGTCCATCCCATAAAAGGCGAGCCCTGCGAAAACGCCGCTCCAGTTTCGCCGCTCGACCTCGACAGCATAGACGTATACCACAAACGCAAAAAGAGGGATCAGATACCACTGGAAGAGGCTTTGGTCTCTCAGGATCTTGAGGGCCTGTTCGGAAGCTTCGGTCACTTTCTCATCTACTTGATCTCTGCGGGATAGAACCCGCAGGGAGACTCACTTGATTTGCCACCGGACATGTGCCGGTCTTGGCTCACGCCTTCCCCAAGTACTCGCCGCTACGGGTGTCCACCTTCACCACATCGCCGGTGTTGATGAACAGGGGCACCTGCACGATCAGGCCCGTCTCCAGGCGGGCGGGCTTGGTGCCGCCCTGGGCGGTATCGCCGCGAACCCAGGAGTCCGTCTGGGCCACCTTCAGCTCAACCGCTGCCGACAACTCGACGCCGACGGCCTGGTCATTGTGGGTGAGGAGCTGGCAGGTAGCGTTCTCGCTCAGATACTGAAGGGCATCGCCAAGCTGTTCTGTGTTGAGGACGATCTGGTCGTAGGTCTCGGTGTTCATGAAGTGGTGGAGGTCACCGTCGGCGTAGAGGTACTGGGCTGGCTGACGCTCCACCCGCGCCCGCGAAAACTTGGTGCCCGCCTGAACCGTCCGATCGGTGATGTGGCCGGCGCGGATGTCTTTCAGCTTCAAGCGCACCTGGGCGGAGCCTCGCCCCAGCTTGAGGTGCTGAAAGTCCAGCACCTGATAGAGCACGCCGTCTATCTCGACGGTTATCCCCTTGCGCAGATCGCCGCTGTCGATCATCGTTGCCTCACCCCACTTCTATTCGAGCCCGCCAGCAGGCAAGCGAACGCACCACGTCATACGAGCTCGCTTCCTAAAATACCAAGGGCCAGCAACCCCCCGAAGACGACGATGAGATTGGCCGTCTGCTGGGGCAGGAAGGCCAGCGCCCGCCGCAGCTCCTCGTCGGCGACGTTCAACTGGCGGATCATCCTCAGAGGCAACACGATTGTGGGAAGGGCAAGCAGCACCCAGGGGGTAACGGCCGCCCCGAAGGCTATCACGAAGGCATAGGGGGTCAGCACCAGGAGGTAGTAGGCCTGCCTCGAGCCGCGCCCGCCCAGGGCGTGGGCCAGGGTCCTGGCGCCAGCCCTGCGGTCGGCCTCGGCATCGCGATAGTTGTTGGCATGGACGATGGCAACGATGAGCAGGCCCAGGGGCAGGGAGAAGAGCAGGGGCAAGAGATCCAGTTTCTCTGTCTGCACAAAGTAGGTCCCCAGCACCAGCAACGGGCCGAAGGAGATGAATATGCCCACATCCCCCAGGGCTCGATACTTGTAGCCCAGGGGGCTGGCCGTGTAGAAGAGGCCCAGGAATAGACCGACAGCGCCCAACGCCAGGAGCTCCCAGCCGCTCTGGGAGGCCAGATAGCCACCGATCGCCGAGCCAGCCAGGAAGAAGAATCCGATCAGGACTAGGACGTCTCTGGGCCGCAGCATGTTGTCCACCAGCGTCCTGTCATCGGCGTGGGCAACGGTGTCGGCGCCCCGTTGGAAATCGAAGTAGGTGTTTGTAAGATTCGCCCCGATGTGGAAGAAAAGGCCCCCCACCAGGGTGAGCAAGAAGAGAGGCCAGTCCCAGAAATCGGCCCGATAGGCCAGGGCGCCCCCCACCAGCATCGGGACGATGGACGCCGGGAAGGACCACGGACGCGTGGCCAGGAACCAAGCCAGGGGGCCACGAGGCACTCCGCCCCGCTCCGGGGGGCTGCTGGCGCATTCACGACCGTCAACGGAATCTGTCATCGCACCAAATCCTCCTGCCGAAGGGTCATGCCAGCGACGCAGAACATCGGCTCAATCCACGCTCTTCTGCGCACCAGCGGCGACGCCCAGTTTGGGCGCCTTGGTCAGCACCCGCGGGCGGCCATCCTCCAGCACCACCATGTCCTCAATGCGGACGCCACCCCAGCCGCTGATGTAGATGCCCGGCTCGATGGTGAACACCATGCCATCGGCCAGCACATCCTTGGAGGCGCGAACCAGGTGGGGCATCTCGTGGATCTGCAGTCCCACGCCGTGGCCGAGGCCGTGGCCGAAGTTCTCGCCGTAGCCTGTCTCGGCGATCACGTTGTGGGCCAGCAGGTGGGCCTGCTCGCCGGTCATGTCCCTGCTGATCAGCGCCTCCGCCGTAAGTTGGGCTGTCAGAACTATATCGTAGATCTTGGCGAATTGCTCGTCTGGCTGGCCAAGGAAGAGGGTACGGCTGAGGTCGGAGCAGTAGCCGCCCAGACGAACGCCCATGTCGATGATGATCGGCTCGCCCCTCTGTATCTTCTCGTCACGAGGGCGGGCGTGCGGCATCGCCGCCCAGGGCCCGGCGGCCACGATGATCTCGAAGGAAACGCCCTCGCCGCCGTGCTCGCGGATATGCTTCTCGATCTCCCAAGCCGCCTGCGCCTCCGTCCAGCCAGGCTCGATGCGCTGGGCGATGGCCATGAAGGCCTCGTCGCCCAGGTCGACGGCCCGCTGGATGGCCGCCAGTTCGTCGGCATCCTTGATCGCCCGAAGCTGCTCCACCAGAGGCGGCGCCGCCAGCAGCTTCGGCCGCTGGGAGGCGGGCATGTCCTTGACAGCCTTAGCGATCGTCTGATAGGTGGCGAAGGTGATATCGCCCGCCTGGAAGCCCAGCCTCTTGCCGGCCAGCTCCGCCTCGCCCACCAGCGAGGCGAACCAGTCGGGCAAAGGACCGCTGGTCGGGAAGAGGGTAAAGCTCGGAGCCTCGTGCTGGGCCTGCTCGTGGTAGCGGAAGTCCACAGCGATGAAGGCCGCCTCCTGGGTGATCAGCAGATAGCCCACGGAGCCGGTGAAGCCGGAAAGATAGCGGCGGTTGGCGCCGATGTCCCCGAAGGTGTCCTCCACGGGGCTGCTGACCAGAAGGCCATCCAATTCCACCTCCGCCATCTTCTGGCGGAGTCTCTCCAGTCGGCTATTCACGGCCCTCCTCCTTCAGCAGAGCCGCCAGCGCGTCCAGGGCACGCAAGTAGCCCTCCCACCCCTGGCCGGAGATCTGCCCCGCAGCGATGTCGACCATCACCGATTGGCGGCGGAAGGGCTCGCGAGAATGAATGTCGGACAAATGCACCTCGATGAAGGGCAGACCACAGCCCTCCAGGGCATCCCGCAGCGACAGCCCGTAGTGGGTGAGGGCGCCGGGATTGATTATGATGCCTTGCGCCTCCGCGGCCTCCGCCTGGATGAAGTCGATGAGAGCCCCCTCGTGGTTGGACTGGAAGCAGCGGATCTCCACCCCGCGCTCGGCCGCCCGCTCGGCGACCCTCGCCTCGATCTCCTTCAGGGTGAGGGTGCCGTAGATGTGGGGCTGGCGCTTGCCCAAGGTGTTTAGGTTAGGCCCATTGATAAGGAGAAGCCTCATTCAGCCTCGCTCTGCCTTTGCCGCGACCGCAAGACGTTGTAGAAGGCGGCGTCGTACACGCGTCGCTTCTCAGCCTCGCTGACATGGGTGTAGATCTGGGTGCTGGCTACGCTGGTGTGACCCAGAAGCTCCTGCACCACCCGCAGGTCGGCCCCACCGTCCAGCATATGGGTGGCGAAGGTGTGACGCAACAGGTGAGGGAACACTCGCTCGTCAAGGCCGGCCTTGAGGGCACAGCGACGCACCATCATCTGCACCGCGCGCGCCGAGAGCCGCCCGCCTTGCTTGTTGAGGAAGAGTGCCCTTTCATGCGAGTGACGAACCAGGGCCGGCCGCCCCTCGCGCAGATAGCGCCGCAGGGCGGCCGCCGCCGCCCTCCCCATAAGAGCGATGCGTTCCTTGTTGCCCTTGCCCACTACTCGCACTTCCTGTTCGCCGATATCTAGGTCGCTGGCATCCAGGGCCACCAGTTCGCTCAAGCGGACGCCGCTGGCGTACAGAAGCTCTAGGATAGCCCGATCGCGCAGGGCCTTGGAGCTATCGCCCTCGACTGCGCCCAGAATGGCCAGAACTTGCCTGACCGAAAGGAAGCTGGGCAGGCGCCGTCCCTTCTTGGGGATGTGTACACCCGCCAGCGGGTCTTGCTCGATGTGGCCCTGGCGAACCAGGAAGCGATAGAAGGAGCGGATGCTGCTCACCTTGCGGACGATGCTGCCCACAGCCATCTTCTGCTCCCTTAGCGTGGCCAAATAGCCGCGCAGAAGATAGCGATCGACAGCGAGGATGTCCCGACCGACATCCTCGGCATAGCGCAAGAAGGAACGGAGGTCGTTCTCGTAGTTGCGCAGGGTGTAGGGCGACAGGTTGCGCTCAGCCTGAAGGAAGCGCAGGTAGGCCTGAAGCAGCTTATCCATGTCGGCCTTGCCTAGACTAGAGGCGGCCTGCCGGCAGGCCCGTTGCCGCGGGCGCCTCCTGCGGCGATTGGCCCCGCCAGCCGCAGTGGCTACAGCGGCC
>Ga0315279_10011280_pt1 | contig 10368 bp, 9 predicted proteins | sample YL17G06_20_MG_FD_203694 | JGI IMG/M metagenome (GOLD analysis project Ga0315279, IMG submission 203694) | Sediment microbial communities from Yellowstone Lake, YNP, Wyoming, USA - YL17G06_20 | ecosystem: Environmental > Aquatic > Freshwater > Lake > Sediment | place: USA: Wyoming | collected...
TGTCTACAACCAGAGCTCGACGACTGTCATCATCCTCGATAACGAGACGGTCGCCATGACCGGCCATCAGAACCATCCGGGCACGGGCAAGACCGCGGCGGGCGAGCCGACGAACCGTCTCGTGCTGGAGGAGCTGTGCCGCGCGGTCGGGGTGCGCAACGTCTCGGTCGTGGATCCTTACGACCTCAAGCAGACGGAGGCGGTCGTGAAGGAAGCGCTGGCGGCGCGGGAGCCAAGCGTGATCATCGCGCGACGGCGGTGCGTGCTGCTCGACCGCGATCGGGTGCGCCATCCCTATCGCGTGGAGACAGAGCGCTGTGTGGGATGTGGCCGCTGTCTGATGCACGGCTGTCCGGCGATCGCCGACCGCACGCCCGAAGGCAGCCGCAAGAAGCAAGTCGCGATCGTGCCTGAGCTCTGCGCGGGCTGCGGAGTATGCGCGGAGATCTGCCCGTCGGGCGCGATATCGGAGGTTCGTCAGTGAGCCGCGTCACCAACATCGCCATCGCGGGAGTGGGCGGGCAGGGGATCATCCTCGCCAGCGACATCATCGCGGAGGCGGCGCTGTGGGCGGGCTTCGATGTGAAGAAGAACGAAGTGCACGGCATGGCGCAGCGGGGCGGCTCGGTGGTGAGCGAGATTCGCTTCGGCCGGCGGGTTCACTCACCCTTGATCCCCGATGGGGAAGTGGACGTGCTGGTCGCGCTGGAGCTGCTCGAGGGGCTGCGGCATGTCCATCGCCTGCGGAAGGACGGCCTCGTCATCGCCGACGACCTGCGGCTCGACCCCGCGGTCCGCCCGCCCGGGGCGCCGCCCTATCCCGACGATGTCGTGAAGCGGTTGCGCGCATCGGCCGAGCGGGTGGTGCTCGTTCCCGCCGGCGAGCTTGCGGGCCGGGCCGGCAACGCCCGCGCCGCGAACACGGTGCTCATGGGGGTGCTGTCGCGTCACCTCGAGCTCCCCATCGAGGCGTGGAAAGGCTCGCTGCAGGCCTGTCTTCGGCCTTCGCTGGTCGAGGTGAACCTGAAGGCTTTCGAGCTGGGGCGGCGGCGCAGGGCCGCTTGACGCCAAGGGCTAGGTGCAGGCCGGCAACCGGCGCTCCCAGGCTGAGGCGGTGCCGGCGGGTCTTATCCTCAGTTCAGCCCGTGGTATGGAATAACCCCCCTCGGGTTGGGAAGGCGAGGCAGGGGCGAGGCACCGGACTATCTGAGTCTGGAGGGAGTCGTGACTGCCTCGCCAAGAGGCCGGCCCGTTGGCCGGCGTCCTCAACTCGGGTCACCCATCATCCCCATTAACTGCACCGGCGCTTACTTGCGCCATCGTGTGGCAGCGGAGCGGGCCTACCTCGCCCGCCGCCGGATCATGTGGTGGCACCGCGCGGTCATCGCGCTCGTCCTCTGTGTGTTCTACCTGGTGATCGGCCGAGATCTCATCGCGCTCGCGGCGGCAAAGAAAGAGACCGCGAAGATGGAGATCGAGCACGATGCCCGGCAGCTTCGCGAGGACCTGAAGCGCATACCCGGGACAGTCGAGAATGCGGGCAATGCTGCACCCGCGATGCCGGCGGCCCTGAGCGAGAGCGGAGGAGCGGCCGCTCAGCTCGACGCGCTCGCCCCGCAGCCGCTGGGGAACTGCTCGCCGGCAAAGTGAGGGAGATTCGCCCAGCGAACCGATCGGCCCTTCGTGCTATAATCGGGCCGGTGAGCGACGCCTGTAGCATCCAATCAACGATCGCTAGTAAGCGTGACGGGCTGGCGCTGTCTTATCGTGAGATCGAGGCCGCCGTCTTGGGTTTCACGCGAGGCCGCGTGTCGGAGGGCCAGATGGCCGCGCTGCTGATGGCCGTCGTGCTGCGCGGCATGTCGGCGCGCGAAACGGCCGACCTGACGACGGCCATGCTCAAGTCCGGGGAGCGGCTGGACCTGTCTTCGGTGCCGGGCATCAAAGTGGACAAGCACTCCACCGGCGGCGTCGGCGACAAGACCACGCTCGTGGTGGCCCCGTTGGTCGCGTCCTTCGGTGTGCCCGTCCCGAAGATGTCGGGCCGCGCGCTCGGGCACACGGGTGGGACCATAGACAAGCTCGAGTGCATCCCGGGCCTTCGCACGGACCTCTCGGCCGAGCAGTTCCGACAGCAGGTAGGAGCGATCGGGGTGGCCATCGCCGCGCAGACCGCGGAGATGGTTCCGGCCGACAAGAAGATCTACGCGCTCAGAGACGCCACGGCAACCGTCGAGAGCATCCCGCTGATCGCCAGCTCGGTGATGAGCAAGAAGCTGGCGGCCGGGGCGGACGCCATCGTGCTTGATGTGAAAGCAGGCAACGGCGCTTTGGTGCGCGATCTCGCCGCCGCCCGCGAGCTGGCCGCGGCGATGGTAGAAATCGGCGCCCAGCTTGGCAAGAAGACCGTCGCCCTTGTTACGCGCATGGAGGAACCGCTGGGGCATGCGGTCGGCGACTGCGTCGAGCTGGCCGAGGCCGTCTCCACACTGAAGGGCGCCGGGCCGCCCGACTTCGCAGAACTATGCGAGCTGGTGGCCGGCCATATGCTGGTGCTGGGCGGGGTGGTGAGGAGCCAGGAAGAGGGGGAGGCAGTGGCGCGGCAAGGGCTGAGAAGCGCGGCGGGCCTGGGGAAGCTCCGGCAGTTGGTAGAGGCCCAGCGGGGCGATGTGGCGGTGCTGGATGAACCCGAGACAATGCTCCGGCAGGCGGAACTCAGGCCGGTAACTGCGGAGCGGAAGGGTTACGTCACTGGGGTAGATGCCCGCCGCGTGGGGTGGGCAGTGCGTGCGCTGAAAGAGGCGACAGGTGCGCACAAGCGCATCTGCGGGGTGATCCTACATGCGAAGACAGGCGACCGTGCGGCGGTCGGCGAGCCACTGGCAACCGTGCTGGGCGCGAGATCCTCAGGCGCGGCTCTGGACACGGCAACTGGTGAGATCGCGGCCGCCTACCGCCTCGGCGACACACCACCACCGAGCAGCAAGCTGCTCGTGGATGTTCTGGGCGCTTAGCGGGGCCCTAATGCCGCGCTTGCTTGGGCCGAGCCGGGCTTACTAAGAGCTGTCGGCCGTTGAAATCATAACCGTTCAGCGATGACACCGCGCGCCGCGCGGATTCAGGCGCGCCCAGCTCCACGAAGCCATAGCCCCGCGAGCGGCCGGTCACGGGGTCCTGTATGACGCGAACATCCAAGACAGGCCCGAAGTCCGCGAACAGTGCTTCGAGCTGGTCCTCGGTTGTGCGCCAGGGCAGATTCGCCACATAGACGGTTGACGCATGTCTCTCCACGACATCCCCTTTGGGTAAGCACCGATACCAGAACCATGAGATCGCCTCCGGCGCAGGCAGCTTTCCGCGCGAGGCAGAGCGGGGAGGTGTTGCAGCGAGGTCACACAGTTGCGAACTGCCGTTGAGGCACAACCAGTTTGCCAAGGTTCCGGGGAAGTCCCGCCATGTTCTTCAGGTTCTCCGGACCCCTATGGCCATATTCCACACATGCGCATCCCGACGGCGGGCAGGAGCGCTTCGCGAGAAGCCCCCGGAAGCCGCCGGGGCCCTCGGAGCGCGCTCTCTCCAAGCAGACCTCAGCGAACCCTAACGTTGGCGGCCTTCAGCCCCTTGGGGCCAGGTGTGACGTCGAACTCGACTTCCTGACCTTCGTAGAGGCTCTTCCGGCCGGGGACGTTGCTTACGATCGCCGAGTAGTGGACGAAGACGTCGCCTTCGTCGCTCTCGATGAAGCCATATCCCTTGGCGTCATCGAACCATTTAACCTTGCCAGTGGCCACAGTCTAACCTCCTTTCCTTCAGTCTGAACGGCAACGGAAGAAGGCTGACAGGCACACTGGCAAGTCTTCACGCCGCGCTCAGACCCGTATACAACCGCGGGCAACACCCGGCACGGGTGAAAAATAGCACCACCGGCGCCGAATTGTCAAGGTGCGAGGCGCTGGTCCGACGCAGATGAGCCAGCCCCGGCGCTGGCGGATCACATCGCGTCTCTGCCGTCAGCGAGACGACGTTCCGGCACCCCGTATGCCAGGAGATTCGCGCGCGGACAGCGAAGCCGCGGGGCCATGTACGAAGCCCATCACGCCGCCGAGGTACTCGATCGCTTCCGGGATTTGGTGGACGGTCAGATCGAGCGCCTGCTTGCCGGACGAGAAGACCTGCTCATCTACCAAGTGATCAGGTATCACCTGGGCCTGGACGCGGAGGCCACGGCGGAGCGCGCCGGCAAGCGGATGCGCGCGGCCTTGTGCCTGCTCTCGTGTCAGGCCTGCGGAGGTCGGGTCGAGGCGGCCGCTCCCGCGGCGGCGGCGGTCGAGCTGCTGCACAGCTTCACGCTTCTGCACGACGACATCGCCGACCAGGATGACACGCGCCGCGGCCGCCCGACGGTCTGGCGGGAGTGGGGCGTCGGGCAGGCCATCACCGCCGGGGATGCGCTCTTTGCGCTGGCCAACCTGTCGGCGGGCGAGCTGGACTGCTCTGCGAACATGGTGGCCGAGGTGATTCGCGAGCTGAACCAGGCGACCCTGACTGTGTGCGAGGGCCAGCAGTTGGACATGTCCTATGAGGGCCGTGCGGATATCGGTGTCGCGGATTATGTGTCCATGATCGAGCGGAAGACCGCGGCTCTGATGGGTGCCGCCTGTGCAATTGGCGCGCGAGTGGCCCGGGCTCGGAAGTCGAAGCGCGAAGCACTGCGCGGTTTCGGCCGCCAGCTGGGCGTCGCGTTCCAGATCACCGATGACATGCTGGGTATCTGGGGGGTGGCGGCCGATCTGGGCAAGCCAGTGGGCAGCGATGTGCGAAGGAACAAGCGCTCACTGCCGATCATCTACCTGCTGGAGAAGGCGGAGCCGGCGGAGAGGGAAGCGCTTGCCGTGCGGCTCGCCGCAGGGCAAGCGACAGAGGAGGAGGCGGCGGGACTGGCGGCGCGAATGGAAGCGCTGGGCGCGCGGTCCCTGTGCGAGAACACGGCGCGCAAGTCACTGGCGGCGGCGCTTGCGGCGCTGGAAGCCGTTGACCTCGAGGCGGGCGCGCGGGGCGATCTGGAGGTGCTGGCGAGCTATCTGATCGAGAGGCAGAGGTAGAGGGTGTTGAAGGTCCTGGTAAGTCACCGCATGGGCGAGGCCGACCTCGCTCGCCTCCGCGCCGTGTCCCGCGAGATTGAGGTCGAGGGCTCTTCCAGTCTGGAGGAGGCGATTGCCCGCGCCGCCGACGTGGAGGTGATCCAGACAGGTTGGTGGTCGGACGAGCTACTGCGGGCCGCTCCGCGGCTGAAGTGGGTCCAGAACGGCGGCGCGGGAGTAGAGCGGTTCATGACTACCGACTTCATCGCCAGCCCGGTTGTGCTCACGAACGCCCAGGGCGTTTACGCGGTCCCGATCGCCGATCACGTGATGGCCTTCGTACTCCACTTCTCGCGGTGCTTCGACCACCTAACCCGCAAGCGGATGCAGAGGGAATGGGCCGGGTGGGGTGAGTGCCGTCTGGATGAACTGAACGGAAAGACGATGGGGATCATCGGCCTGGGTGAGATCGGCTCGGAGGTGGCAAAGCGCGCGAAGGCCTTCGGTATGCGCGTCATCGCCACGAGGCGGCGGCCGGAGATAGGGTCAGATTATGCTGACGAGGTGCGCGGCGCCGACGAGCTTCCGTGGCTGCTGAGCGAATCGGATTTCGCCGCCGTCTGTGCGCCGCTTACGAAGACAACACGGCGGTTGATAGGGGAGGACCAGGTTCGTCTGATGAAGCCGACCGCTTACCTGGTCAACATCGCGCGGGGCGGCCTCGTTGACGAAGCCGCCCTCGCGGCTGCGCTGGAGGCCGGCGCCATCGCCGGAGCCGGGCTCGACGTCTTCGAGCACGAACCGCTGCCGGCCGACAGCCCCCTGTGGGAGATGGCCAACGTCATGATCACGCCGCACCTGGCCGGCAACTCGCCTCGATCCCACGAGCGGTTTATGGAGCTTTTCTGCGAGAACCTGCGGCGCTATGTTGCACGCGAGGCGCTGCTCAATGTCGTTGACAAGGCGGAGGGTTACTGAGCCCGCCGGCTGACTATGTCAGCACGGGAGACGTGAAGCTAAGCACATAGATAAGGGAGCACGTGACAGATGAAGGTCTGCATGATCGGAGCCGGGAGCATCGGGTTCACCCGCGGCATCGTCCGCGACATTCTGTGCGTCCCTGAGTTCAGGGAGGTCGAGTTCGCCTTCACCGACATCAGCGAACGCAATCTCGAGATGGTGTCGCAGTTGTGCCGGCGCGACATGGAGGCGGCCGGGCTGCCGGCTACGGTTACGGCGACTACGAACCGTCGGGAGGCGATCGAGGGTGCCAGATACGTCTTCTCAGTGGTACGCGTGGGCGGCCTGGAAGCGTTCGCCACGGACATTGACATCCCGCTGAAGTATGGCGTGGATCAGTGTGTCGGGGATACCCTGTCGGCCGGGGGGATCATGTACGGCCAGCGCAATATCCCTGTGATCCTCGACTTTTGCAGGGATATCCGCGAGGTGGCCGCGCCGGGGTGCAGGTTCTTCAACTATGCCAACCCGAACGCCATGAATACGTGGGCCGCGAACAAGTACGGCGGCGTCGAGACCATCGGCCTCTGTCACGGCGTCCAGGGCGGCCACCACCTTATCGCCGATGCGCTCGGCCTTCCGCAGAGCGAAGTGGACATCATCTGCGCCGGCATCAACCACCAGACCTGGTACATCAGCATCAAGCACAAGGGCGAGGACATGACCGGCAAGCTCCTCGCCGCGCTGGAGCAGCACCCAACCTACAGCCGGACCGAGAAGGTGCGGATTGACATGCTGCGCCGTTTCGGCTACTTCAGCACCGAGTCCAACGGGCATCTCAGCGAGTACCTGCCGTGGTACCGCAAGCGGCTCGACGATCTGCCCAACTGGGTTGATCTCAGCTCCTGGTCCGGCGGCGAGACGGGTGGCTATCTGCGCGTTTGCACCGAGGGCCGGAACTGGTTCGAGAGCGACTTCCCGCAGTGGCTGAAACAGCCACCCTGGACCTTTCGCCCGGAGGACCGCGGCAACGAGCACGGGTCCTACATCATAGAGGGGATCGAGACGGGCCGGCTCTACCGGGGCCACTTCAACGTGGTCAACCACGGGACGATCACCAATCTGCCGGCGGACTGCGTGGTGGAAGTGCCGGGCTATGTGGACCGCAACGGCCTCAACATCCCGCGGGTGGGCGATGTTCCGCTCGGCTGCGCGGCCGTGTGCAATGCCAGCGTTACGGTACAGCGACTCTCGGTGGAGGCGGCGGTCCGCGGCGACGACATGGTGCTGCGGCAGGCGATGATGATGGACCCGCTGGTGGGCGCGGTCTGCAACCCTCCGGAGATCTGGCAGATGGTGGACGAGATGCTGGTCGCGGGCGAGCGGTGGCTGCCTCAGTACAAGCGAGCCATCGCCGAGGCCAAGCAACGCCTCGCTTCCGGCAAGCTGATACCGACGAAAGACTACAACGGCATCCGCGTCCCAACCAAGACCGTGGAGGAGTTAAGGGAGCAGCGCCGCGCCGCCTCCTAGCATCCGGCCCGAGCCAAGGTCACGGCGGCCTGCGGCACAGCCGAGGAGGCGCCTGCCTCAGCGCCTCTCGGTCAGCTGGACCTCCAACACATCCGGGTTCGCGCCCGCCTGTGTCAGAGGCACCGTCCATGTCATGATGTGCTGGCGCGGGTAGTCACCCCCGGCCTGGCGAAACTGCACCACCCACTTGCCGAAGTCGTAGACCAAGTGGTCGCCATCACCGGTCAGACCGGCGAGTGGTTCTCGCAGCTCCGCCATCGCCGGCCCCGCGCAGAAACACTCATAATGGAGCCGGTAGAAATCGGGGACGACCAGCCACGTTCCGGCGCCGTCGGCGACCGCAGTCACCTCGCTCACCCCGTCCAAGCCGGAGCCGGCCGGAGCCAGGCGCGGCGGCAGCACACAGGTCGCGCCCTCCTGCACACACCGCGCCACTGCCTGGAGCGTTTCGTCGCTTATCATCACGCCGGTAAGGAAGATGAGCTGCAGGCCGGCGAGCGTTTCATAGCCTACCTCGTGGTCGTATACCGCCACATTATGCAGGGGGGCGAAGAGCGTCCTGCAGCCGAACCGTCTCACCTCCCATTGGTGCGAGACCGAGTCTGTCCGCACGAAGCCGTGAGACAGCAGACTCCAGATGTTAAGCCACTCCACATTCTCCGGCCCGGCCGGCACGTGCCCATAAAGCGGGCCCGGGTACTCGCCCAGGTACCTCTGCCGCTGATCGAAGCAGGTATCATCGAACCGGATGATAGCGGTCTGCGGCCTGAAGTCACGCCAGGAGAAGGGCCGCGGGTGCGCTGGCGCATACTGCTGCACGAACTCCGCGTAGGCGGCCTCGATCTGCTTGCCGAGAGGGTGGTCGTTGGACCACTGGGCGCCTCCCTCGACATAGATCCGGCTGGCGCCGGACCAGTAGGCGAGGAGAAGTGCGGAGCGGAAGCGCTCAAGCGAATGGCCGATCGCTTCGTTGTGCCACCAGTAGTCTATGTCAACCCAGAGATCAGCGCCATATTGGCGGGCGGCGCCCATCGCCGCCGCCAGCATCGCCGGCCCGCAGGTCTCCTTGAGGATTTTCGGGCTGAGGTCGAGGCCGGCGCGGGCGGCGGTGTGCATCATCACGGGGAAGAGGAACTCCACCGCTGCCGGCTTCGCGGCGACCGTGCAGGCCGCGTTCCGTTGGGCGAGCGACGACAGCACGGCCGCGCGGGCCGAGAGCAGGTCCATGCCCTCCGTCTCCGCCAGGTAGTGCCGGCCGCCATAGCCGTAGTAGGCGATGACCGGCCAGTGCGCGTTGATCTGCATGTGGTCGGCCTCGTCGAGCATGAAGCCCAGGAAACCGGGCCGGCTGCTCAGATCCTGCTTCAAGCTGTCCGAAGGAACCCAGCCGATGGGGGCGCCCTCGAAGTTGAGGTCGTACTCGATATCGGCGTCGTCGCACGCGTCCAAGGCGGAGGGCAGCAGCTCGGCCCTGCCGCCGAAATGCAGGTCCACGAAATCGGCGGCGAAGCGCGGGGCGCGCGCGACCGCCTCCCCGGCGTCCACCGTGAGCCCGAAGGACGGTTGGCTCATCTCCCCTCACCCTCTCCTTTTATCCTTAAAGCGCCCGCCAGGTCAGCCGGCTTTCGCCACCTCGCGGCGTAACAGCGCTTTCTTTGCCATCGCTATGGCGTCAATCAGCTCGCTCTCCGACCGGGCCGCGCTCGTCGCAAGACACACCGTCCGCCCCAGCACATCGAGCGTCTTCGCGCACATGTCTTTCGAGTAGTTGACAGGCGCCTCGGCCAGGTTATAGGCATTGAGCTTGGGGTGGTGCGCCGCCCGCTTCTCGAGGATCGGCTCCCAGTTCGTGTAGACGTGGCGGTCGGTGTCCAGCGGTATGAAGGCGCCGAGGGCCTCTTCCACCCCTGAAAGCGCGGCCCGCGCGGCGGCCTCGGACTCGAAGAGGAGCCCGACGTGTGTGGCGCAATCGCCCTCGGGATCGTGCACCGGGCCGAAGGTGAAGCTCCCGACGCCGGCCAGCTCCGCCATGATGATCTTTTTCTCCCGGCGAAGCGCCGAGAGAATGTACTCCAGCCGGCCGAGCTGAACTCTCAGTATCGCGCTCAATATCTCGTTGGCGCGAAGGTTGAGCCCAACCCAGATGGGAGACTTAAGCTGCTTGGCGTGCTCGCGGAAGGAGGAGCCGCTGTCGTGATGGATGAGGGCGCGCTGGTAGACCTGGAGGTCGTTGGTGGTAACGGCTCCGCCTTCGCCACACGTGATGATCTTGAAGTAGTTGAAGGAGAAGGCGCCGGCCTGCCCGATGGAGCCGACACGCTTGCCCCGATAGGAGCCGCCGTCGGCCTGGCAGGCGTCCTCCAGGACGAGAAGCTCGCGCTTCTTCGCGATCGCCATGATCGCGTCCATGTCACAGGGCAGGCCCAGCATGTTGACGGGCATGATCGCCTTCGTGCGGGGGGTGAGCTTGCGGGCCACGTCCGCCGGGTCTATGGTCAGCGACTCATCCACGTCGGCCAGGATAGGGACGGCGCCCACGGCCGTGACGGCGGCGGCGGAGGCCATGAAGGTGTAGGCCGGGACGATCACCTCGTCACCCGGGCCCACCCCGAGCCCCACCAGCGCGCAGATGAGCGCACCGGTTCCATTGCTCACGGCAAGCGCGTGCTTCACGCCGACGAGGTCGGCCCACTCGCGCTCGAACTTGTCTGTTTCGCCGCCTTCCCCGCCCCGATAGCGGAACAGCTGCTTCGAGGCGATGACGCGGCGAACGGCCTCTACTTCTTCCTCACCG
>Ga0315279_10011282_pt1 | contig 10365 bp, 11 predicted proteins | sample YL17G06_20_MG_FD_203694 | JGI IMG/M metagenome (GOLD analysis project Ga0315279, IMG submission 203694) | Sediment microbial communities from Yellowstone Lake, YNP, Wyoming, USA - YL17G06_20 | ecosystem: Environmental > Aquatic > Freshwater > Lake > Sediment | place: USA: Wyoming | collected...
CCAGGTCCCAATCTTCTTCCTTCATGCGCAAAAGAATCCCGTCGCGGGTGATCCCCGCGTTATTAACCAGGATGTCCAGACCCCCGAAGGCTTCCACGGCCTTTTCCACCATGGCCTCGGCGGCCTTGGCATCGGCGACGCTCCCGCCGACAGCCACGGCCTTTTTCCCCAGAGATTCGATCTCCTGGCAGGTCTCCCGGGCCTTCTCCAGGTTAATATCGGACACCGCCACCTGGGCCCCTTCCCGGGCCAGGGCCAGAGCGATCGCCTTGCCGATCCCCTGGGCGCCACCAGTGACTAGAGCAACTTTTCCATCCAGTTTCCCCATAAGATCTCCCTGAATGAGTGCCCAAGCTAAGAAAAATAAAAAAATTTGATTTGGACACAGATGAACACAGATTTTCACAGATTCGATAAAATATTGATCTGTGTTTATCTGTACTACTTACGTTCAAACTCTTTAAATTTTGTTAAGAGCCCGGGACACAATTTTAGATAACTGCTGGAATCTTTTAACTTTGATGATCTCGTAAAAAGTCGAATTTCCATAAAATTCGTCATTCCGGCGAAAGCCGGAATCCAGTTATTTCAAGATGTTCTGGACCCCGGCTTTCGCCGGGGTGACGCTTCAAGAGACTTTTTACGAGACCATCAACTTTAGGCACTTTAGCGCACTTTAGGCACTCTAGGCACTTTTGGTTGCGGCTCTGCCGCGTTGTGTTCATCTGTGTCCCATATACTAATTATCTTTTAGTAGCTCTTGCGCCTTTTCCCAGCTGGCCCCGTCTTCCACGTTGGCCATCTTCGCGTCCCGGCTGATCCGCCGCATCAGGCCGGAGAGAATCTTTCCCGGGCCCACTTCCAGGACCAGATTGGCGCCGGTGGCCAGGAGTTTTTGCATGCATTCTTCCCAGCGCACCGGATGGTCCACCTGTTTGACCAGGAGTTCCCGAATCCTGTCTTTTCCCGGGTAAAAATCGGCGTTCGCGTTGGAAAGCACGGGGAAATGCAGGTCTCCCACCTCCGCTTTGTCCAGCTCGGCCTTCAACCGCTCGCCTGCCGGCTTCATCAGCGGACTGTGGAAGGGCGCACTCACCGGGAGCTGAACCGCCTTCTTTCCCGCCTGCCGGGAAACGATGTCCACCGCTCTCCGGACGGCGGTGGCATGCCCGGCAATGGCGATCTGCCCGGGGGAATTGAAGTTGGCCGGCGAGAGGACCTCTCCCCCGGCGGCCTCCCGGCAGAGGGATTCCACTTCGGCGCCGGACATTCCTATGATCGCCGCCATGGCCCCCATCCCCACGGGAACCGCTTCCTGCATGAACTTCCCGCGCAGGTGAACGAGGCGCACGGCATCGGCAAACCGCAGCCCTCCGGCGGCGACCAGAGCCCCGTATTCTCCCAGACTGTGCCCCGCGGCAACGGCGGGGAGGATCTCCCTTTCCGCCTGCATCACCCGCAGGACGGCGACGGAAGTCGTAAGAATCGCCGGCTGCGTGTTGGCCGTAAGCTTCAGCTCTTCCTCCGGTCCCTGGAAGCACAGCTTGGCAATATCGTACCCGAGGGCTTCGTTCGCCTCCGCAAAGACCTGCCGAGCCGCCGGGAAGCGGTCGAAGAAATCCTTTCCCATCCCCACGTACTGGGCGCCCTGCCCGGGAAACACGAAGGCCATCTTCTTCATCTGCTGGCCAACTCCTTGATCAGGGCCTGACCGATGACGTTGCGCTGGACCTGATTGGTCCCCTCGTAGATCTGCAGAATTTTGGCATCCCGCATCATCTTCTCCACGGGGTAATCCCGCATGAACCCGTAGCCGCCGAAGATCTGGACCGCGTCCACCGTCACTTTCATGCACACATCCGTGGGAAAGAGCTTGGAGATGGCCGAATACTTGGAAATGTCCTTGGGGTTAGTGTCCACCCAACGGGCCACGGCATAGACCAGGGCCCGCGCCGCCTCGATCTGGGCGGCCATGTCGGCCAGGAGGTGTTGAACGGCCTGGAAGGAGATGATCGGTTTTTCAAACTGATGCCGTTCCCTGGCGTAGGCCACGGCGGCTTCAAATGCGCCCTGCGCCAGGCCTACGGCTTGGGCGCCGATTCCCGGACGGGTCTTGTCCAGGGTGCGCATGGTCACGATAAAACCCATCCCTTCGCGGCTGATGACGTTTTCTTTGGGAACCCGGCAGTCCTCGAAAACCAGCTCCCGGGTCGCCGAGCAGCGGATGCCCATTTTCTTTTCTTTCTTTCCGAAGTTGAAACCCGGCATTCCCTTCTCCACGATGAAGGCGGTGGCTCCCCGGGGGCCTTTGCTCTTGTCGGTAAGGGCGATGACCGAATAGATTTCGGCCTCTCCGCCGTTGGTGATCCATTGCTTGGTCCCGTTGAGGAGGTAGGAATCCCCCTCCTTTCGGGCCGTGGTTCGAATCCCCCCGGCGTCGCTTCCGGCGCCCGCCTCGGTCAGCCCGAAGGCGGCCAGTTTTTTTCCGGAGGCCACCGGGGGAAGGTATTTCTTCTTCTGTTCCTCGCTCCCGAAGAGGAGGAACGGGTAAGACCCCAGGCCGGAGGCGGCATAGGAAACGGAGACCCCGATGCAGGCCCGGGAGATTTCTTCGATGGCCAGGCAGTTTTCAAAGGACCCGAACCCCAGCCCTCCGTATTCCTCCGGAATGTAGATCCCGAAGAGGCCGGCATCGGCCAGGTATTTTAGGGGCCCCCAGGGAAATTCCTCTTTCTCGTCCAGCTCGGCCCGAACCGGGACCACCTGTTCTTCCGCGATCTTCCGGGCCAGATCCCGGATGGATTTTTGATCTTCGGTAAGAAAATAATCCATGCGCCATTCTTCTCCTTATCAGGACATTTTTGCCACGGAGGACACAGAGATCACCGAGAAAAGAAAAAAATGGAATAAAATAAATAAGGAGGGCAAGGAGAAACAGCCGGGCATTTAGCTCCGGGAAAAAGTTTATTTCTCTGTGCCCTCTGTGAACTCTGTGGCTGAAAAAATCACCACCGGATCACGGCCCCGCCCCAGGTGACTCCGGTGCCGAAGGAACACATCAGGATCAGGTCCCCGGTTTTCAGCTTCCCGGACCGGTTCATCTCATCCAGGGCGATGGGAATGGTGGCCGAAGAGGTGTTCCCGAAACGCTCGATGTTGAGGTACACCTTATCCATCGGAAAGTTGATCATTTTGGCCGCCGCTTCGATGATCCGCGTGTTGGCCTGATGGGGAATCATAAAGTCGATATCCCCGCTTTTCAGGCCGTTGAAGTCCAGAGCCTCCTGGGACACCTCGGCCAGCGCCCGGACGGCTACCTTGAAAAGCTGGTTTCCGGCCATCTTGATGCAGTGCAGGTTCCGGTCGATGGTTTCATGGGAAGGAGGATTGGCCGAACCCCCTCCGGGCAGGTACAGGAGCTCCCAGAGAGAACCGTCGGAATGAAGGTGGGTCGAAAGGATTCCCCGGTCCCCTTCCTCTCCCGTCAGGATGACCGCTCCGGCCCCGTCCCCGAAGAGAACGCAGGTGCCCCGGTCCTTCCAGTCGGTTATTTTGGACATGATCTCGGCCCCCAGCACCATCACCTTGCGCTTCGGGTTTTCTTTGATGAACTTATCCGCCAGGGAAAGGGTATGGATAAAGCTGGTGCACCCGGCCAGAATATCAAAACCCGCCGCTTTCTTGGCCCCGATTTTGGACTGGATGAAACAGCTGGTGCAGGGGAAGAACATATCCGGGCTGTTGGTCCCGGTGATGATGAAATCGAGTTCCTCCGCCGACATGCCGGCCATCTCCAGAGCCTTCAAGGCCGCCTGGGTGGCCAAATCCGAGGTGGCCACGTCGCCCTCCACGATCCTCCGCTCCCGGATTCCGGAGCGGGAGATGATCCACTCGTCGGACGTATCCACCATCTTTGCTAATTCCGCATTCGTCAGAACTCTGGGAGGAACGTAAGAACCCGTGGAAATGATGCGCGCCCTGATCATGTTTCTTATCCTGCTCCGCGTATTAGACCCCTTTCCCCCTTTCCGGGACAGGGGAAACCGAAGAGGAGTCTTTGGAACGATCCCTTCAGCTGCTGATCTTTTCTTTGATCTGCCCCCAGACCCTGGCTAGGCCGCCCTGCGATTGGGGTTCCTGGTTTTCTTCCAGGCTTTGGACGAGGAGCTTGGGAAGGCCGATCTGGGCATACTCGTGCGCCAGCCGGATAGCGTTTTTGACGGCCTTGGGCGAAGAACGGCCGTGGCCGATGATCACCACACCGTCGACTCCCAGGAGGGGGGCCCCCCCGTATTCGGAATAGTCCAGCTTCTTCTTGATATCATTCACCGCGCCGCGGGCGAGAAGATAGGCCATTTTGGCCATCCAATTGCCCTTGACCTCTTCCTTGATCATGGACCCGATGGCCTCGGCCAGCCCCTCGCAGATCTTCAGGGCGGCATTCCCCACGAACCCATCGCAGACGACCACGTTTGCCCGGCCATTGAAAATATCCCGCCCTTCCACCGGGCCGATATACCCGATGGAGCTCTTGCGCAGGATGGCATTCGTTTCCCGGATCAGCTCGTTCCCTTTGGACTCTTCTTCCCCGTTGCTCAGCAGGCCCACCGCCGGTTTGTTGATTTTCAGGATGTATTTGGCAAAGGCCTCGCCCATGATGGCGAATTGGACCAGGTGAAAGGCCTTGCAATCCACATTGGCCCCGGCATCCAGGAGGAGGGTCCAGCCTTTCAGCGTGGGGAAAACCGTCCCGATGGCGGGACGGTCCACTCCCTTTAATTTGTCCAGCACAAAAACCGCCGTGGCCAGGACCGCCCCGGAATTCCCGGCGCTGAACAGGGCGGCGGCCTCTCCTTTTTTCACCAGGTCATAGGCGACCTTGATGGAGGAATCCTTTTTCTTGCGGATCGGGGTCAGCGGAGACTCACCCATGCCCACCGCCTCGGAAGCATGGACCACGGTCAGGGGAAGAGAATCACTGCCCGGGTGCCGGGCGATCTCTTTCCGCACGGCTTCCTGATCTCCCACCAGTACCACGGGAACCCCGAATTCGCGGGCTGCGAGAACCGCCCCTTCCACGATCGTTTGGGGGGCAAAGTCCCCGCCCATGGCGTCGACGGCGATTTTCATCGGCTTGCGTTCCCCTAGGTTTCTTCGGTCTCGATCATCGTTCGGCCGCGGTAACTCCCGCAGTGGGGGCAGACCCGGTGAGGGGCTTTGACCTCCCCGCAGGTCTGGCAGATGGAAAACTGGGGAGACGCCAGGCGATCATGCGTCCGTCGTTTGTCCCGTCTGGTTTTGGAATGTCTTCTTTTAGGGTTGGGCATACGGCATTCACCTCGTGGTTAATGAACCCGGAAATTTTTCAAGGACGCGAGCCGGGGATCGATTTCCGCGCCCGGGCACTGGCAGGTCTCCCGGTTCAAGTTTTTCCCACAACGCTGACATAAACCCCGGCAATCCTCCCGGCAGATGACCTTGGCGGGAAGAGTTAATAATACCTGGTCTTGGACGAGGGGGCTCAAATCGACCTCCTCCCCCTCATAAAAATCGCTCTCCAGGTCCTCCCGGCTGAGTTCAATCTCCTCGGGAGGGGCAAGACGGGGATCGGGTTTGGGCTTTATGCTTACCTGGATCTCGGAGGAAAGAGTCAGGGCGAAAGGATCGAGGCAGCGGGCACAGATGCACTTGACCCGGGCTTCGACCCGGCTCTTGGCCAGGATGATCCTTCCCGAACGGGAAAGATTCACCCGGACCTGCACCGGACCGGCAAAATGAAGGCCGGAATTGGCGGTTTCTCCCCCCAAACGCTCATTCAGGGGTCCTTCGTCCTCCAGAAAGGACTCCTGCTTCCCGTGCTCGGGTATGTCTTCGACTCGAATAACCAAGGCTCAAAAAGCTCCGAATCGAATATAAAGAATTTAATATATAATGAAATGCCCCTTTGTCAAGGGAAATATCTCTCGCCAAGCCTTGTTTTATCCCTTAGGTCATGGTAATGAATAATCATTTTCAGATCCGGCTGGTGGAGGAAACAACCCTTGGAAATCAGAGAATTCCAGAATCTCATCCGTCAGATCTACCTGGACCGGGACCAGAAGCGGGGATCGGACAAGACCTTCCTCTGGCTCCTGGAGGAAGTCGGGGAACTTACCCGGGCCTACCGGCGGGGAGAGGATCACGTGGGGGAAGAAATGGCCGACGTCCTGGCCTGGATGGTATCCGTAGCCAACCTTCTGGGAATCGACCTGGAGACCGAAGTTCTGAAAAAATACCCCCGGGTATGCCCCCTGTGTTCTTCCAGTCCTTGCACTTGCCCATTCCGGTAATCCGAAAGGCTTGGAGCATGGAGTACAGCGCCAGATGCTAAAGACATAACAAGGGCATTGCTTTTGGCTCTTAGCTCTATGCTCTTTGCCCTTTCATTCTTTGGACCGGAACACTTCTTCCTCCAACTCTCTAAGTTCTTCTTCGTCAAACCCGAAATAATGCCCTACCTCATGGATCACCGTTTGGCGAATATTTTCCCTTAATTCCTCGAGGTTCCTGCTGATTCTCTCCAGGGGCTTCCGGTAGATGAGGATCCGGTCCGGAAGGACATTCCCGTACCAGAAGCCCCGATCCTTTCGTGAAATCCCATGGTAAAGTCCGAGTAAATCCTGGTCCTCCTCCTCCCATTCTTCAGGGAGGTCGGAGGGCTCGTCTTCCACCAGGAAAGCCACATTATCCAACTGATCCTTCAGCTCGCGGGGGATGGTTTCCAGGGCCTCCTTAACCATCTTTTCGAAGGCCCGCCTTCCCGCGGAGAACCCTTCCTTCGGAATTCTTGAGCGCGGCATTTTCCCCCTCTTTCCGGAAGACGAAATCCTGTAAAATTCCGTTGCAATATTTTTCCCATTATTGTATTCTTGCGGTGAAGTTCTGAAAAGGATATATTTATCCTTATGAACTCTTAAAAAAACCAAGGAGGTAAAGTAGAATGAAGAAACTTCTGGTAATGTTGATCGCCCTGATCTTCGCTCTCTCCCTGACCGGACTGGCCTTCGCTCAGGCCAAGGCTGAAAAGCCGGCCAAACCGGCAGAACCCGCTAAACCCGCGGAACCGGCTAAGCCCGCCGAGGTGGCGAAACCCGCCGCTGAGCCGGCCAAACCGGCTGAGGTCAAGAAGGAAGCTCCCCCCAAACCCGTGGTGTACCGCTTGGGCGGACAGGTGACCGCGGTGGATGCGGCCGGGAAAAAAGTCACCATTGCCCAAAATTCGGTAAAACAGCAGAAGAAGGTTACCCTGGGGGTCAGCAAGAAGGCGGCTCAGGACCTGGCGGGGATCAATGTGGGCGATGTGGTCAACGTCATGGTGAGCGGCAAGACCATCACCTCGATCAAAAAAATCTATTAAAGGAATTGACGGCCCAAGCTTAGGAATCTTCCGTCATTTCCGACGGCCTGCGGAGAAGGCGTCCTCTTGGGATGCCTTCTCTTTTTTGTTTTTATTCCGGTTGCCCGGAAGGAAATCCCATACCGGCCATCCCCTGCTCCTGGCCAGGCGTCTGAGCTTCGGGTCCGGATTCACGACCCGCGGGTTTCTTACCCTTTCCAGGAGGGGAAGATCGGTGATGCTGTCCGTGTAGAAGGTGCTCCGGCTGAGATCCGCCCCCAGTTCCCGGGCGAGTTTTTCCGCCCAGAATACCTTGCCCTGGCGGAAGCAGAGGGGTTTAATATAGTTGCCCGTGAAGGTCCCCTGCCGGAGCTCCAATTGCGTGGCCAATATGTGCGGCACGCCCAGGTAACGGGCCAGGGGGTCCACGGCATAGGTCGTGGCATTGGAAATGATGGCCACTCTCTCCCCCTGCTCCAGGTGTTGATGAACAAAATCATGAGCTTCGGGATAAATCAGGGGCCGGACCACATCATTGAACCACTCCTGGCAGAACTGAACCAGTTCTTCCTCGCGGACCCCCACGAGGGGGCGCAGGGAATCCCGGTAAGCCACTTCCATGTTCAGGAGATCATAGCGGTAGCGAAGGTAATCGACCATGGATTTGACCACCTTCCAGCGGGTGGTCTTCCCCCGACGCAGGGAATAGCGCATGAAGGAGACCCCGGAGTTTCCGGAGATCAGAGTCTTGTCCATGTCGAAGAAACAAACGTGATCTGTGGTCATAGGAGGAGAAATCAGATGGCCGGGGATTCCCCCGGCTTGCAGAGGTCGCATATCATTATATTTTAAACTTGCGCTTTATAAATGCAAAGAATATAATTTATTATTTTAATATATCTTTTGCCTCACCCTTTACGCAGGAAAGCGGGGATGAGACCCTCCACGGGCGGAATTCTAAGGTTATAAAAACTATTTAACAGGAGTGCATGGGTGAAGAGAACGTATCAACCTAGCAATATTCGACGCAAAAGAACCCACGGGTTCAGGAAGCGGATGTCTACCAAGGGCGGGCGACTGGTCCTGAAGCGGAGGAGAGCGAAGGGCAGGAAAAGGCTGATCGTCGAGGCAAAGGAATCCTGAGAGCCGATTCTCCTTAGAAATCGGAGCCCTGGAAAATGGCCCAGCTTACCTTCCGAAAAGAGGAGAGGATTCGCAAGCGGGCCGACTTCCAGCGTATTTTCAGGGTAGGAGCTAAAATCCAGACTCCCCATTTTCGAGTTTCCATCTGCCCCAACGGTCTGTCCCATTCCAGGTTGGGGGTCACGGTGGGGAGAAAAATCGGTTCGGCGGTCCAGCGAAACCGCATCAAGCGTCGGGTCCGGGAGTTTTTTCGCCTGAACAAAGATTCGCTGCCGGGATCTTCGGACCTGGTGGTCACGGCCCGGGAAGGGGCGGTCAGTCTGAACTTTTGGCAAGTATCTGAGGAATTGAAAGGATTGTTTCGGGGGCGTTAGCCCTCTTACACCGGGATGTTGACCAAGATCATTCTGGGTCTCATTCGATTTTATCGATATTTTCTCTCCCCGCTGACCTTCCCCTCTTGTCGCTTTGCGCCCTCTTGCTCCGCCTATGCCCTGGAAGCTGTGGAGCGGTTTGGTCCGGCCAAGGGGCTGCTCCTGGCAGCTTGGAGAATCCTGAGGTGCCACCCCTTTCATCCCGGCGGCTACGATCCGGTGGTAAAAAACCACGATCGGTCGGCCCGGAGTTAAGCCCACGGAGGTAACATATGCAGATTCGGGCCCTTTTGGCAGTCATTATTTCCCTGATCATCCTATTGATTTACCAGTCCTATTTCGCACCCTCTCCCCCGGCTCCGGAAAAGCCGGCTGCGGAAAAAGCCCAGACCGCTCCGCCGGCCAAAGAGGAGCCGGTCAAGGCCGTCTCCCCTGGAGAGAAGATCCCCGGGGCCCCACCCGTTCCGGCGGCCCGACCGGCTCCGGCCATCAAGGCCGAGGCCGGAAAAGACATCACCGTTGACACCCCCTTCTACACGGCCGTCTTCAACACCCGGGGGGCCCGCCTGAAAGATTTCCGGGTTAAGAAGTACCTGGATAAGATCGGCGACGGGGCCAAGCCGATCAACCTGGCCACGGAGAACCTGGGAACCGAATATCCCTTCGGAATAGATGTCACCCATGCCAATTTTCCTTTTTCGCCCGACCTCCTCTTCCGGGTGAATGCCGAAACTCTCGAACTGGGACCGGATCGAAAAGAAGGGGAACTGGTTTTCACCTGGGCGTCCCCTGAGGGCCTAAAGCTGACCCAGCAGATGGTCTTCCATGCCGAGAGCTACCGGATCGACATCAGCCTTCAGATGGTCAACCTCTCTTCCCAGGTGGTCGAAGGAAGGCCGACCCTGCTTTGGGCGGGGAAACTCCCTCCCCCATCGAACGGAGGCGGGATGGCCTGCATTCCCGGGTCCGGCGGAAGTTCAAGCGCGGCCACTCCTCCCTTTACGGCGCTAATCAAAAAGGAATTCAAGGAAATCGAGCTGGGCGACCTGAAGGGGGGAGAAAAGCGTTTCACTGAAAATGTTCAGTGGGGAGGATTCCAGGACCAGTACTTCCTGGCCGCCTTCATCCCCCAGAAATCGGAAGGCACCGAGCTCATATTGAAAAAGGTCTCCGATACGGCGGTCGAGATGCGCATGGCCGGCCCCAAGGCATCCCTTTCTCCGGGAACGCAATTCTCCCAGTCCTACCTCATGTTCCTGGGCCCCAAGGACCTGGACACCCTCAAGGCTTTCGGCTCCGACCTGGATAAGGCCCTGGACTTCGGCTGGTTCGACATCGTGGCCAAGCCCATGCTCTGGGCCATGAAATTCTCCTACCAGTACGTGGGGAACTACGGCCTGGCCATCATCATCCTTACCATCCTCATCAAAATCATCTTCTGGTACCCGACTCATCTCAGCATGAGGTCCATGT
>Ga0315279_10011284_pt1 | contig 10363 bp, 7 predicted proteins | sample YL17G06_20_MG_FD_203694 | JGI IMG/M metagenome (GOLD analysis project Ga0315279, IMG submission 203694) | Sediment microbial communities from Yellowstone Lake, YNP, Wyoming, USA - YL17G06_20 | ecosystem: Environmental > Aquatic > Freshwater > Lake > Sediment | place: USA: Wyoming | collected...
ACATTCGTGGTCAGGTACGGGAAATCACGGTCATCTACTCCGGGTGGGTAGACTTGAGCAGGAAAGTGAGCCTCAGAAGGCAACTGAACGCTTTTGACGTCACGAACCTTGTGGTCGGGTCGATCATTGGCGCCGATATCTATGTGGCCGCAGCGCTTGGTGCAAGACTCGTTGGGCCAGCTTCCCTTGTTATTTGGTTCATAGCAGGTGCCATGTCGATTGTGATTGCCCTATGCTTCTCCTACTGTGCGGCTATCCTGCCGAGGGTTGGTGGACCGTACGCTTACGCGAAGGACGCCGGCGGCCCGTTCAATGGGTTTATCGTGGGCTGGGCGCTGCTGCTAGCTGAATGGTTCTCACTAGCTGTGTTCCCAGTCGCTTTCACTCAATACTTCCTGTCGTTCTTCCCAGGTCTGGATCAGTTCTCCCAAATCCTGCTGAAGACACTATTTATTGCAATTATACTCGTGACGAACGTCTTTGGAGTAAGATCGGCCGGGAAATTCAACGATGTCCTCACAGTTGGGAAACTGGCTCCATTGCTCCTTCTGATGTTCTCCGGGCTACTGTTCATCGGGTTACGTCCTGAGATGGCATTTCCCAACTTCCACCCTTTCGTGAAGGGCAATCTACGCGACTTTGGGGAAGCGTTAGTGTTGATCTTCTGGGCCTATGCCGGTTTTGAGCTTTCCACCTTGCCGGCCGATGAAATCCAGAATCCGAGAAAGACAATTCCTAAGGCCATCGTGGCGGGCATGATGATCGTCACGGGCTTCTATCTCGTGACGAACTTCGTCATAATCGGGACCGTGAATGAAGTCGCTCTGGCGTCATCACCTGCGCCGTTGACTGTGGCGGCAGCACAGATATTCAGTTCGCCACCGAGTCTGTCACAGATAGGGAGCCTCATAGTCGGGGTTGGTGCGTTGGTCTCGATCTTGGGCGCCGACGAATCAGGAACAATAGGTACATCCCGGCTGGCCTTTGCAATGTCCCTAGACGGCCTTCTTCCCAAGGCATTCAGCAGGCTCCACAGTTCCTACCACACCCCATACATTGGGTTGATTCTGTTATGCACAACGGCCCTCGTTGCAAGCGTCATCGGAACACTGTCAGCGCTCATCAACAGCTCTGTCTTTCTTCTCTCTTTCACATACCTCGCAACCTGCGTCTCCACAATAGTGTTGGAAAGGAAACATCCACAGCGTTCACCAAGGGCCAGTGGAAGGCTAGCTGTGCCGGTGCTAGGCATCGCATTCTCGATCCTCTTGATGAGCCAAGTTGACTGGCAGGAAATTCTGGTCTCGTTGATCCTTCTGGCCGTTGGTGTTCCTCTGTACGTGTTCTTCACGCCCAAGAAAGAGCTGCATGACCTGAAGGAAGCATTCCTAGACCGGGATGCGATTCTCGAAAGAGCGTACGACCAAGGTGACAGATTCCTCGCCCATGGCTTGCGTCACATCAAACTGCTCATCTATCGCCACAAAGGGATCGAGAAGGCATGGAGCGTTGAAGAAGAAGCGCCACCCGGTTAGGCCTAACTAGACGCCTCCGTCGAATCCAACACCTCTAGGCTCAGATTGGCCGTGTACGCAAGACAGTCGTGAAGAAATGGCTGCTCGGCCGAGCCTATGGCTTCCTAGTATTCCAGGGGGTGGGGATACCCCCCCTATAGGGGGGGTGGGGGGGTCAACCGAAACCGAGTCCTTGGTTCGACGATAGGAGTGAGGAGGGCCGACGCATAGCTCTAGAGCTTTCGGATGTATCTCTCAACTTCCCAGGGAGTAACCTGTGTCCTGTACAGGTCCCACTCGCGATGTTTCTCGCGCAGGTAATTCTCGTACAGCGTCTCACCAAGCGCCTCCCTAACGAGCTGACTGTTCTCCATCTCCTTCAACGCTTCCGACAGGGATTCGGGTAGTGAGACTATGCCGCGTTCCTTCCGTTCCTCGTACGTCAGCTTGTAGACGTTCAACTCAGTGGGTTCTGGCGGTTCTATCTTCCTTTGTATGCCGTCGAGGCCGCTTAGACAGAGTACAGCGAATTGCAGGTACGGGTTACCAGATGGGTCGGGGCACCTGATCTCAACACGCGCGGCGCTCTTTCTCTTGCCAAAATTCGGGACGCGGATGAGTGGAGACCTATTCCTGAACGCCCACGCAACATAGACGGGTGCCTCGAAACCCGGAACGAGCCTCTTATACGAATTCGGCCAAGATGCGAGGACTCCACACATCTCGCGGCCGTGGGCTAGCTGGCCTCCGATGAACTGGAGAGCAATCTTCGAAAGGTACCCTGTGCTTTCGTTGTCCTCATAGAATAGGTTCTCAGAACCGTTGGTTGTCCACATGCTCTCGTGAACGTGCATACCTGACCCATTCACGTTCGGAAAAGGCTTGGGCATGTATGTGGCAACATATCCATTCCTGGCCGCAACCGATTTCGTGACCATCTTCATGGTTGCAGCGCGGTCTGCGGTTGTGAGCGCTTCATCGTACTTGAAGTCTATCTCATTCTGTCCGAGCGCCGTTTCATGGTGAGCGATTTCGATGCTTATTCCAAACGCCTCTGCGGTGTCAGCGATCTCTCGTCGGATATCCTCCGTGAGGTCGCCAGGGTGCAGATCAAAGTAGCCGCCGAGGTCGATTGGCGTAGGCGTGAGGCCATCCTGCTCCTTCACGAGGAAGAATTCCAGTTCTGGTGCACATTTGAATACAAATCCAGCTCGGCTACATTCTTCCACAGCCCTTTCAAGGACCAGGCGAGGGTCCCCTTCGAACCGTTTGTTCTCAGGCGTGTAGATATCGCAGATGAGTCGGCACGTGGACTTCTCTTTCGGACGCCACGGAATAACTGAGAAGGTGCTTGGATCTGGATACGCTACGAGGTCCGATTCCTCTATCGGCTGGTATCCGGTTATGGATGAGCCATCAAACGGTTGGCCGTTTTCGAAGATCGATTCAATATCATTAGTCCGAACGGATAGGCTCTTCAGAATTCCGTTAATGTCAATAAATTGAAGTCGTGCAAATCTGATTCCATTCTCACGTATGATTCCCGTGACTCTGGCTACTTCTTCTCGCCACTTTGAATTCTTGAAGTTCCTCATAGGAAGCGCACCCCTCTCGAATAGTCTCAAATGCGTTTCTTGTTCAGAGTATAAGCCTTAGGTGCACTTCTGATTGATTGCGAGTCCGCCGGACTCCTTTCTTCTCGTCCGAGAAGGGTCGAGTTGGGAAAGATAAATCAGTAGATGCTTCAAATCTCATGTGCTCTTGTCTACGCGCAGTTGCTGAGTTCAGTTTATCATCTCTTCATTCTTGTGCAATTCCAATCTCCGGACTTGACCAAGTAGTTTGGCGGGCCCGGTTAGGTGACATTTCACGTTTTGAACCAACGAAATCCCTGCTGACGAGTACGCCAAGACTCCGCGAAATGTCCGCAGATGGTCCCATTAGGTCGCGAGCGTGCCCTGACGCAGTCGAAGAGTTCTTAGCGGCTGATTCGGGGTAAGTTTGTCTCCGGTCATGAGGCCCGGCGTAGACAGGGCTGTGATTTTGGACTGCCAACTTCGCATAGATCATGACGATCTTTCGTCGCATATATCTGAAGGAACGTTTTGTCAAGTGTCGTGCCAAGGCTACAGGAAATGGGAGTATTCATCGAAGAGCTCGGCTTTGGGCTTCACTTGGAAAGGCGACCGTATTGCACAGCAAGATTCGGCTAGGAACCTGCAGCGATCTTGGCAACCTGCTCAAGGAGGCCTATCTTCTTGGCATTCCAGATCTCTAAGCCCATAATCTCTTTCTTTTCATCGAGCTCCAGTATAACGTTGCGAGACGACTCGATAATCTCATGGCTTGGTCCATCTTTGAAGGCCAGGTATAGGATATCGTGCTCCTTGTCGTAGTGAACCTTCATCGAATTCTCCTCCAAGCACCTCGTTGAAGCTTTGCCGAGACCAACTTGTCAAGCTTTCGAGTATGATAGACAGTAATAACTTTGATGTCTTTGTCAAGCTTCTGATACACTGCGACGAGCACCTTGCCGTCTGTCCTTCCAACTGAGACTTCACAGCCATGTTCTGTGTCCTCGAACAGTTCCGCCGGATGTGCAATGACGCTTTCGACATCTTCCCGACTTATTCGCCGTATGAGTAGTTTCTGCTTGGCATGAGATGAGTATGCGATGACCAAAACGACCGCTCTTTGAGCAGTCATCCTTCGGTTATATGAGTTAGCCAGGTCCAAGAATCACGAGGGGAGAACCAAGAGGCCCCCAAATGACAACATACGCATGAGCAAAGATCTCTTAGATAAGCGAAGGGAACATGCTGTTTGTGGCTACCGTGGCTCCGAGCTACCAATCCTCAATAGAAACGTCGGTATTCGTTCACGATCTCACGAATCCCCCCGCGGAGGATAGAAGCTGCAATATTGATCTGACCATAGTCGGTTCCAAGCACAGAATCGTTCTGACAAAACGAGATGTCGATGCGCAAACTGAGTACGTGCTGAGAGTGCCTGTGGCTAGTTCGATAGGTTTGACTAGCCTCGACCAGAGAGACAATGAACAGGCCATCAAAGACTTGGTGTTGGCACTCAATCTTGACCTGAAACGAGTGTGCGTCTCCGTCGTAAGGGGAGAGTTGTCTGGAGCTGAAGTGCGGGTTACGCCGTCGGAAAGTCCTGTTGAGGTTCAGCATACACCGCAAGGACTTGAGATCACTGTAAGAGAACATGCGATCGCAAGAGAGGTTGTCCACATAACAGATGTGACCACGGAAGAAATTGACGAGACACAGGCGATAGAGGTTTTCCAACTGATCAAGAAGCTCAACAGGCACGGTTTGCCCGGAAATATCGAACCCCAGGTACTGAACCTGTCGAAAGCCCTGACGGAATATGAGAATGCCATGATAGTCTTCCCCAGGTTGATGATCTTTAAACACTTATTCAATTCACTTGAGTTTTCAACCAATTGGAATGGCGTCGACCGAAAGGGCAGCTCCTTGGATAGAGAGGTCGCTGGAGCGTCGGGCATCCCTATGACTAACGCTGAGAAATGGCGACGGTTCTACGACAGAAGCAAGCATGTTGACAGAACGGCAAAAGACGCCTCCGAGTTCGTTGGAGGACTGGCCACCATTTCTGGTGATCTGGCGCCTTTGAGAAGAGCTACGACATCTGTGATCTTGGACAGGTTGCACCGCCTGTAGGAAAAGAATGCTGAGGGCTGGCCCCGCTGGACAGAGTGACCGACAGTCCCATTATTGGTTTGCTTCGCCCTGCACACACCTCATTGGCCATGTAGAGAACCTATGGAGTCCTGCTTAGAGCAGGTCAGTCTCGCAGTTTCTCATGTGATTCCATTGACCCTCAGAATCCTTCGATCCGGGCTGGACTATGACGAATGAGCCATCGCGACTGTTCTGCCGCTGCCCAAATCGGTCCCATTCGGCTAGTGCACCTGATTGGATTCCATAGTACCAGGCAGCGCGCGATCGCCAACGATAATGAGCCGTCTGGTTTCTAGTAAGCTTGGCGGGCCCGGTTAGGTGACATTTCACGTTTAGAACCAACGAAATCCTTGTGGACAAAGAATACGCCAGAACTCCGCGAAACATCCGCAGATGGTCACAGGGATGGTCGGCCGGTGTAGGTTAACAGGTACTGGAGACGATAAGGCTAAGACATGTTGATGCTAGGGTTTCCTTGGTCGCTCTTGAGGAGTGTCGCTGCTCTTCTAATACTATCCCTCCTCGTCCAAGCTTCTCTCTCGCCCTTTGTAGTGGCCAAAGTGGACACAAGCCGGGAAGATCAGCTTCTCAAAACCGCGATGAGCTACACTGAGACGAATAGGAAAGGTACCGTTCAGATGCGGATAATCGACAACTCGACTGGATTGCCCGTGAGCGGAGCCAAAGTTGAGTATCAGCAGATTTCTCACGATTTCATTTTCGGCGCCCAAATTGTCCCTTGGGGGTCAGGCACGCCGGACATGGTGACCGATCTTGGATTGGAATGGAGTGGGGATGTCGGCCTGAACTGGGCCCAGATTGAACCTTCTCACGGCCTCTTCGATTTCAGAGAAACTGATGCGCATGTGAATTGGTTACTTGAAAATGGTCATCTGCGCTTGTGGGGGCGCTTTCATGGACTACTCTTGGATTGGAATAGCTTAGGATGGGCACCGCCGCAACCTCCAAGCTACTCCGGTTTCGATAGAATAAGCGATCCTGCCGCGTTCGAGCAGTACAAGCAATTGCTCTACGAATTCGTTTTTCATGTGGTGTCTCATTACAGGGGGAAATTCTCTGGTTACATGACACAACTTGAGGTTAACTGGCCTAGCGTTGTAATCAGAACTGGCGTAGCCAAGGCACCGGTCTGGAATATTCAGCAGGCTATCGAAGTAGAGAAAGTTGTAACCGAGGCAGTCAGAGACGCTGACCAAAGAGCCGTCATCATACTCGCAACATCAGGAATCGAACCTGTTGATGCTCGACACTCCCATCTGGCTACCGACCTCACCCCCATTGATTTCACTCGGGTCTGTATCAAGTCCGGGGTGGAATTTGATTTGGTAGCCTTGGAAGTCTATCCAATGGATGGCAGTCCAGCCTCCTACTACGATTATGTCAGGAGCTTGGCCGCTCTTGGAAAACCGGTCTTTATCAATGAATCCGGATATCCGTCGTCAAGGCCTGATGACTGGATCAATGCGCAATCTGATCCTCGGGCAGCCGCAGACTGGGTGATGAGTTGGAAATGGCATGTTTTCGACGAGCACGCTCAGGCGTTGTGGTTCAGGTACCTGTTTGCCTTGTTATTCGGTTTGAAGGGAGTCGCAGGTGTGAATCTCTGGCTCGTAAATGATCTCAAAGATGGAGTGATGGGGGTACTCCTGTTCAAGAACATGGGAGTGTACGATGTCAATGGTTCTCGTAAGGAATCAGCTCTTCTGTTAAGAGCTCTGCTCATGAACTTCACCACTTCCGGAACAACCACAACCGATGTCGATGGTCGACTTGCACTTCGAGGGTTTGCGGGGAACTATACAGTCAACGTTGAAGGTTACGAGCTGTTCATTGTCCACGTGCCGGAAGCAGTCACAATAAACTCAACAATAACATTGATTCCGAAGAAGTTCTCTACTACTACAACGACAAGTACTAGCCTGCCCACGAATACAATATCGGAGCAGACAGCCCCATTTGAGGGCCCGCCCGGACTCTACCTAATACCACTAACAGTTGTCTTCATGGCGCTAGTGGTCGCGACAGTTCTCTGGTCGCGCAGAAAGAAGCGAACCAGCAAGAGGTAGATCGTTTTGAATCGTCGTCGATTTCTGAAGTATGCTGGAGCTACAGCTGCTGTTGCTGGAGCGTCAGCTGTTGGACTAGATTATTTGCTTGAGCCTCAGACCTTCCCCCAAACGAATACGACATCAACGCATATCGCAACTCCTCCGTCTATCAGTGACTTTCACTGGCAGCCAACCCGCGTAGTCAATGGCAAAGTCTACGAGGCCGCAATCTCTCTCAACGTGCAAAGCGAAAATCCTCCAGTTGACGTGAGCGCTGTTCTAGAGGACCATGCTCCTACAATTCCTGCAAGAGCATATCCTGCAGAACTGGCTCGAACTCTGCAACTGACACAATCACAGACCGGAAACGCCTCAGCCATATACGCAGGACAAGTTACGGATTTGAAAGGCGGAAAGGAATATCAACTCACCGTTAGTGCTCAGGATTCACGAAACAACAAAACCAACGCTGAATTCGAAACACCCTACGTACGTGAATATGAGAACATGGCAGATAGAAACGACATTCTCGTTGGAGCAGCCTACCATCCCTGGTTTCGGAATCCTTGCAGACCAGGCGAGGCCTGCCACTGGGACGAGTGGGGCAACATGACTAGTGGAAGTACGTTCCTCGGAACACCACTTCTAGGGCTTTACAATTCTGATGACCCACTAGTAATTGCGAAACATATTGATTGGGCTACAGGGTATGGAGTAGATTTCTTTGAGTGTAGCTACTGGGGGCCCGATTTTGCCAGAAAAAGCATCCTCCCGCTCTTTCAGAACCCTCTGATAGGGGACACCAAAGTCTCGATACTTTACGAGACGGCTAACCTCGTATCTTGGGGTGACATTTCGCTTGTCAACCTCAACGAGCCAGGAAGCTATTCAGCCTTCAAATCCCACCTGGAATACGCAGCCAAGAACTACTTCTCGCATCCATCATACCTACGGATTGGCGGTCGTCCCGTCATTCGCATATGCCACACGATGCAAATCAGGAGCGACATAACTGCACCAATCGCTAAACTCAGAAGGGGCATGAAGGACATAGGATACGAGATCTATCTAATTGGGGATGATTTGGATTGGGGGCTATCAATTAGCTCCAGATGTCTGAAAGCATTCGATGCGATTACGAACTATGCCCTTCCCCCTCTGTGGGCTGAGGACAAGTCTGCCACGGCCGTTCGCAAAGAGTACTCACGCTGGCAATCGGCCGCTCACGCAGTTGGTGTCGAGGTGATTCCATCGGTTTATCCAGGTTACGATGACAGACACATCAAGAACAGACCTGTGAGTTATGGATACGTTCCAAGAAGCACTCAGTTCTTCATGTCCAACCTGAAAATAGCAATGGAATTCGTGGATAGGAGTCGCATGCTCGGCATTGTAAGCTGGGACGAGTGGGGCGAAGACTCTTTCATCGAACCTTCAGTGGAAGATGACTTCAAGTACCTACAAACGCTCAAAGATGCCGTGGCTGGACACTAGATGCCAGTTAATCGCCGCCGTTTTCTGACGTACGCAGGCGCAACTGCAGCAGTTGTTGGAGCATCAGCGCTGGGTTTCGACTACTTGGTCAAGTCGCCGTCAACCAATTTGAATCAGACCACAACCACCACATCCAAACTCAATCTTCCTCCTAACGCCTACTTCACCTACAAGCCGAAGTACCTCAATCCGACAGATCAGCAGACAGTGCAGTTCACGAACAAGTCCTACGACTTCGATGGCGGCTCTCTCGCGTACAGGTGGATAGTGGACAGTGAGCCCGTCAGTGAAGACAAGGACTACTCCGTCAAGCTGCCAGTTGGTCAACACTTCGTTAGACTAGAAGTCTCCGACGGACACTACAACGAAACAACAGGAAATACGATCATGACGGTCGAACCTGACCAAATCTACCCAACGGAACAGTTGCACGTCAAGTACAAAGGGATGGATTATGCGGCCGCCCGTGCCAGCCCGGAATTGAACGCAACACCTGCCGTGATACCGGATCACGAAAAGTTGGATGAACAACTCAGCACAATTCATGATGAACTTGACTGTAATGCCGTTAGCATCTGGGCAGGCGCTGGCTATGAGGACAATCTCATCGAAGCCTGCGAGATTGCGCTGCAAAAGAGCTTCGACCGAATATACGCTCTCGCAAAATACATGCACTTCACTGTCGACGAGATTGCGGAGAAGCTAGCAAATCTAGCGCCGAGGATCACCTCGCTAAGAGAAACGTCTGATAGGATTGTCTGGGCGATTGGAAATGAGTTCACGTATTGTGTCAAAGACTTAATTCCGGGGGACACATTCCAAGATCAACAAGCATGGGTACACCAGCATCATGATGGCTACATAGAAGCCCAACAAACCGATATTCCGAAGGTTTTCGAACGCATCTTACCTGTCATTAGAAGGAACTACCGTTACCCAGTCGCTTACAATGCTGGGCCGAATGAGATCGATCTTGTTCCATGGAATGATCCGATTTTCGAGTCGGTATGCTGGAACGCCTATCTCAAGCCTGCATATAGAGAGGCGACCGAGAAGTCCCTGCTTAACAAGTTCTCCAAGCTCAAGGGATTCCAGAAGCCAGTTATCGCAAGTGAGTTTGGATGCGCAACATGGACAGGCGCCGGTCAAGCGTCAGACACAGCCCTTTTCCAAGGTCAAGCTTATGATGAGGAAGAACAAGCCGATTCAATAGATAGACATTGCATGATGTTCAACAGCGCAGGAATCGACGGAGCCTTTCTCTACATCTACAATGAAGAGTGGGACAAGGGCTTCGGACTATGCAACGGCACGAAGAGGAAGAAAGGCTTCTACGCGTACAAGAGCTTCCAAAGAGTCCCCTGAGCTGCAACAGGACATTAGGCATTCTGAGACCGATAGAAGAGTAGAAGATCCACGGATAGATGAAAAGTGATGGCGGGCCCGGTGGGATTCGAACCCACGGCCCCCGGCTTGCCTCGCTCTGTTGCAGGCCTAGAGGGCCGATGCTTTGGACACCCGGGTTTCAGATCGGCGGGTGCTGTCCAGGCTGAGCTACGGG
>Ga0315279_10011285_pt1 | contig 10363 bp, 6 predicted proteins | sample YL17G06_20_MG_FD_203694 | JGI IMG/M metagenome (GOLD analysis project Ga0315279, IMG submission 203694) | Sediment microbial communities from Yellowstone Lake, YNP, Wyoming, USA - YL17G06_20 | ecosystem: Environmental > Aquatic > Freshwater > Lake > Sediment | place: USA: Wyoming | collected...
AGGCAATGGGCATTGTTGTTGGACAGCAAAGATGCGGAGTCATTGTAGGTGAGCCGCACATCCGGCTCCCACTGGGCCTGGAGAGGGGAGGCAAAACAAGGCAATAAAAACAGCACGGCCGGGATCAAGATGAATCGAACCAATTTCATCGCTTCCTCCTTTCCGTGCTTATCGGGTGAACAGCCCTAATGGCCCTGTTCCAAAGACGTCTATATTTTAAGCCTAAACCCCGGTTTTGTCAAGGAATCATTTTGATTTTCCCATTCTTTTCCCCACCAGGCATGCTCCTGCTTTCATGGGGGGTCGGCTGCCTAGGGGGGTTCACACGAGGAGCCAAGTTGAAATTAGAACATGCTGCCTGGGCCAATCCGAGGGAGTCAAGCCAGAACCATATTGCCACCAACTAAGAGTCCTAAGGTTTAAGTCTTCTGAATCTGGCTGACTTCCTCTTCGACACGTTGCTTCTCACTTATATCTCGCATGAACCCACGATAAGCTATGATATTGCCATGCTCGTCAAGCACAGCCGTAGTTGTCTCCAAGACAATAACCTTCTGTCCGTCTTTCCGTTTCAATATCAATTCAAAATCTTTTACATATTTATTTTCAGCTAGGGTTTTCTTGTAATCCTCTCTCTGCTTTGAATCAGCGTAAAGGTCCCGGGCGATATCGGCTTGCATCAGCTCATCTTTAGAGGAATATCCGAACAGAGCCACACCAGCAGGATTGATATCAAAGAACTTGCCATCTGGAGTGCTTATGAACACGGCATCCCTCGTTTCCTCGAACAAAGAGCGGTAAAGTTCCTTTGTAAAAGAGAGGGTTTTGTCGGTTGCTTGTTTGGTTTCAGTGATGTCCCGGAAGATGGCTTCGAACGCTGTGAGCTTCCCAGCATCGTCGTTAACTCGAACCATTCGCTGTTCGACCCAAATAATCCTTGTGTCCTTGCATATCCACCGCAAAGATTGTGGTTTCGGTAACTCTAACTCGCCCTTGATCAACAAACCCCAAACAGCCCTATCCTCGGGATGGACAATCTTTGAGGCAAGTTCAGGATCATCGTAAAACTCTTCTGGTGAATAGCCGGTGATTGTCTTAACAGCAGAATTGATGTAAGCACAATTGAACTGTGGAATGAGCTCGAACCGTGCAATGATATCCTGGGCATTCTCAGCCATTTGCCTAAAATGTTCTTCGCTCGCTTCGAGGGCCTGGGCTAACTGTTCCTGCTTACGATAGAACTTGGCTACCCAAGCATTAAGTAAAAGCAAGCCTACAAGCACAACAGGCCAGACATACAAAAGATGCTCAGTAATGCCAGGGGAGTAACCGTGCAGAATATGGAAGAAAAAAATCAACCCAGCAGCAACAGCTGCAATGCCAAGGATGTATTTGAAAATATCCGGAGGCCTCATCCTATTATTTTCTCCTTAAAGTAAGATGCAGAAGAAAAAGAATTTTGCCCTTCCCCCATCCTTTGCCCCACCCGGATTGTAACTGCTTTCATGGTGGGTCGGTTATCTAGGAGGGCGTATTTCATCCCCCGCCCCTCAGTCGGGCTCCGCGAGGCTAGTCAAATTGATTCCATTCTGTTTCGCCCAAGCCATCAGGTCCTCATAAAATGGCACCCAATTTACTGTTAATTCTAAAGCCTGAGCAAGCCATAAACAAACCTTATATGTATATTTACATAGGATTTCTATTTTGTTGGTCGGTATTGACTCTCCTTCTTCATTAAACCTCTTTAAAATAAGAACAAGGGGCTGTAGATCTTCATCTTGCATTTTGTAATTCATATCATGACTAAACTTGTTCCTTAGTGTATTTAGGCATCTTAACGAAGGGGTTATTAAGTTATCCTCTTTATCGGGATATTTAGATAACAGCTCAACCATCTTGATAAATTTCAGCCTTGCACCTGACCAGTACAAATCAGGATGTTTGGTTTTTAAGAACTCACCCATATAGTGCTCAATGATCAAATGGCAGATTAGGACAAAACCAATTGTTCCATAATCCACATTAGCCAGCGGTTTATATAAGATATTGCCATCTTTTATTCCCTCTACAATCGGCGGCAGATTTGTTTCCATTATCACAGTCTCCCGTTGGTTATTTAATTGTCAAAAGCAAACGACGCCGTAACAAAGCCTGGAGGGCGTATTTCATCTCTCCGTCCCGTCTCTGGGGCGCTTTATCCAGCGTCATTCTCATCACGTCACCGACTCCTTCAAACCAGGTTCCTCCCAGGTCCGTCAAACCGTGGCTAGCTTGGTGCCTCCCCTATCCTTTGCCCCACCCTTAATGCTCCTGCTTTCATGGTGATTCGGATACCCGGAAGGGGTTCAAACGAGGGGACAGGGTGCCGGGGCCAATGACATTGGGCCGGGTCAAGGAAATTAAACATTTAAAGACCTTTTATTAGATGTCAATTCTGTCTTACTATTTGATGTTCAGTCAAGAGTTTATAAAAGTTTTTCCAACTTCCAAAAACAAGTTTATACAACCTACTATCTAGTAAAAGATTGCGATCTATCTCCCTCGGGGAAGGCATATGGCCTATTCGCCGTGCTAATTTATAATATAGATATAGAAGGATTCGTCCTATATTATAACGGGTAGCATACTCAGGCCTCAATGATTGTTGAGCAAATATGTCAATTACCCTGTCATCAAAATGCACCTCACATCCCAATGGTAGATTGAGAATTTGTTTTGCATTTTTAATATTTCCAAAAGAAATAAATGTTTCCTCATCGATTCCGGGAAGCAAACCTTGATATTCCACGATCTTGTAAGCATTTTTAAAATTGCCAATAAAGTCAATGACTACACAATGGCTTTTCCCTACATAACGACGGAGTCCGCGTCCTAATTGCTGATAGAAAATCCTTTGTGACTCAGTTGGTCTAAGGAAAAGAAGGCATTCAATGAAAGGAAGGTCTGCGCCTTCGTTCAAAACGTCAACTACGCATAATACATTCAAATCTCCATCTTTTAGTTTGTTCACTAACCGATTTCGCTTTTGTAAGCTAGTATCAGCAAGGTAAACCTCCGAAGGAATCCCTTTTTCATTGAAACTATTGGATACTCGGTAGGCGTGCCGATGACTACAGCAGAAGGATAGAGTTGGTTTTCCTTCGGCGTGTTTCAACCACATTTTAATTACTGCTTTGTCGCGTTTTGGTATAATAAGTGCTCGTTCTAAATCTCTAATATCGTATCTATTACCATAATGTTTTATCTGTGAATAATCAATGTCATCAAAACATCCAAAGTAATGGTAAGGTGATAAAATGCCAGAATCAATTCCCGTGCGCAATTCAAATTTAACAAATATATTATTCCCACAAAGCTCTAATATATCTTGCCTGTCTCCCCGGAAGGGTGTCGCAGTTAACCCTAGCAAGAAATCTGGTTGGGCATTTTCCATGAGTCGCCGATACGATTTCGCAGCAGCATGATGGAATTCATCAACAACGAGGTAGTCGATTGTTTTGGGTTGAATTTTATCTAAGTTGCGTTGCACCAACTGAATTGTAGCAATGGATACCTGCTTTGATTTGCTAAGCGATTCTCTGCTATCATGGAGTTTTACGTCTTTCTTTCCGAATACTGCCTCAAATTCGGATTTAGCAACATCAAGTATTTCATACGTATGTGCAACATAAAGGATACGCTTAGCCCCAACTTTTTTAGCATCTTCACAAGCAATGCGTGTTTTTCCAGACCCCGGTGGAAGCACGACGAGTCCAGCTGTCTGACCGATGGCGTGGGCATCATCTAGCGCCTTAAATGTTTCGATTTGTAATAAATTGAATATGCGTTTCTTAGGTGAATAGCCGCATTTGCACCTTCCAGCTGAAATCCTACGGGCGTCTCGAGGGCAGAAGAATCCGTGTGCAACAAACAACCGTGCGAGATCAATAGTATCAAGAAAGGAGTAATCCAGGCCGAGCCGAATAGCTGTCGATGTGAATTGTTCTTTGGCTTCATCTAGAACCACTCCCGTCGCTCCAAAAACTGCAAACCGCAATCCATCAATTTTTTCAAGACGATAAATTTGGTGTGATACATCTTTTGGACGAACTTTGGGAAAAGATTTTCCTTTAAGTATAAAAGCCGCCAAACCTTCATTTCGTTTTACCGATACTTTATGCGTTAATATATCTACTAGTTCAGCTGGTCCATGAGGCGTAGCATTAGTGTCAAAAAGTATAGAACGAATGAATGGTTCAAGCTCTTCTCTTTCATCTAAGCTTCGGACAACCTTCTGAAGGTCTTCCGTTATACTTTCTGCGGGAAAATCTCGAACAGCCTTAAAGTTGTTGAATTCTTCGATAGAAAATAACGATGGCAATTTAGCTTTCCCCATATTTTAATGACCTCCCCCATCCCTTGTCCCACCCGGTATGTAACTTAGTGTTTATTCTACGCTATGGAAAACGGTTTTATTTCCGTAATTCATCTAATAAAACCCAATCCCCTGGGGCCCGTTCATAACGCCACCAAAGCCAGCCGTTACTATTACGCTTCCTTACTTCCTCAGCAGCAAGGGATGGAGAGGTGAAGATTTTGCCACGGAAGCGTTTGGCCTCGGCACGATCAGCTGCAAATGTGATAGTGCCATCTCTGCGAACATGGGCGATGTATCGTTTGCCCATATAATTCATCCTGATATGGAAACGCTTCATCTTTTTGATATATTTAGCCAAAACGGGTGTGCGACCTTTTTCGGGAGCTGAAACCTGGCTTTCTATGGTTTTTTTTCGCTCAACGGGTTCCATGATGACTTTCCACTCCTTCCGTTGAGCTTCCTTGATCTGTCGACTGAAAGAAGGTTTCAGGTTCTCTGACCTAATAAACCTTCCCCCCACTCTATTGCCCTTGGGTGAAGCTATTCGGAGTAACAGAGACTCAATTTCGTGAAGATGTTGATCTCCAATGGTCAAATAAACACTAAAACGGTCCCATGTTTCAGCATGCCTATCACGAAGATGATGCGACAAACGGGACCGAAGGTTCCTCGCCAAACCCACATAATAAAGGCGATTTTTGTTATATAAAGCGTAAATCCCGTGTCTTTGGCGAACATAGCTTCGTAGGATTTCGGGGTATTTCTCCAAAGCTTCACGTGAGATATTCTCTAAATGCTGGCAAACAAGATGGGTCATTTTAGTTTTCATGCACGAATCCTCCATAAAAGATTGAACACCTGAAAAAACACCATTTATATTTCACCAATCCGTAATATTGAAGAATTTGGGTATTAACAATACTAGCTCATTCATTCTCCTTTTCAACAATTTGAATCTCTTTATCGGTCAGGCCGTAGAGGTCGTAAACAATTCGATCAATCTGACGGTCCAGGGCCGCACATTTGTTCTCGTAGTACGTCTTGTCCTTGTCAATTATCGCGCTGCGTAGTTGCTTCTTCGACTCCAGCATCTGCTCAACCAGCCTTACAATCCGGCCATGCCTCTCCTTTTCGGCGGGATGGGTCATATCAATTCGAACCACGGGAAGCCTTCGGAGTTCAGCAAGCGTTGTCTGCCGGAAGTCATCCTTCGTGGCTATTGTCGAGGTGTTCAGGTAAAGGTAGGTAAGCAGGGATGAGTTCAAGAACGCAAGAATTACAAATGGATGATAGGCGGTATCAGTAAGGACAAAAGGATTCAGGTCTTTCTTGAAGACCATCTGCTTGTCGAAGTATGCCGCGTCCAACCGGTCCTGGCGATTGATGACACGCCTAATTAAAATCTTCGGTTCGGCCTCGTAGAACTGCTTCAACGACGGGAAGGCACGCATATCTGCAGTAGTTTTCGATTTAATTAGGACTTCGTATCGATAAGCTTGGCCATCTTCTGCGAAGGGATACCATTCGCCTTTGGCTCGCCGCTTCGAGCGTTTGAACCTGTTGGCCGCAAGACCTTGTGTCGACTTCGTGATCGCCCCAAGTGTAGTAAAGCGATTGCCAACACTCAAGCGCAGGAATAGTTTCTGGGCATGTGGCTCAAGAACAACCTTGTAGTCCGGGGGTTGCACAATTGCGGACTCGACTTGCACATATTTTATTCCGGCTAGTGACTGGCTCTTTGCTTTTTTGGGAATCCGGCATATTGAATAACTGGTTGCCGGCTCCTTTCCGATGACGTAGACACCGGTGTCAACGTAGGCCTCCTTAAACACATCGAATGGCAGGTTAATGAGTGTCTTTATGCCTGCTTTCGTGAACAATTCCCGGCGAAGCTTTGAATAGTTTTCACCTGTCTGCCAAGTAATCGAGGAGATGTAGCCTAGTAGACCACGTGCCGTTAGCAGTGACAACGCTCTAAGAATAAAGATGACCGAGCTGTCGTACTTTCTTTCAAGTGCCGGGTAATGTTCTTGGAAGTACGTCCGTTCCGCGTCCGACATTGATTCGATTGGGATATACGGCGGGTTCCCGACCACCGCATCGAAACCGCCGCGTTTCATAACTTCCGGAAAGGCGTCCCCGAAATTCATCGGGTTGAGTTCGCGCTCTTCATTGTTAGCAAAGTCAAATATGCCCTCGAGCACATCAGTGCCAATGAGTGAGTTACCGCAAAGGATATTCTTGCTTAGGTCGGGCAACAACTTTTGAAGTCTGGCGACATGAGCGAAATCTAGCAGGTATTGATGCGCGCTTGCCGTTGTCTCCTCCTCAAGCAGTTTGAGGTAGAGCGATAGTTGGCAGACCTCGACGGCTTGCGCACTGATGTCCACGCCATAAATGTTGTTAAGCAGGATCTCGCGCTTTTTGGCCAACGATAGATAGAGTTTGCCGTCATGCTTTACGCAGTCACCCTTCCCCACCTTTTCTGGGTACTGGTTATAGTAGGTGCCGTGATAACTCAATAAAAGATCGTAGATTCCGAGCAAAAATGAGCCACTGCCGCAGGCGATGTCGGCAAAGCGCATCTTGGCAATCTGGTCGGGCGTCTTGTGGACAATGAGCTTGCCGACTGTGTTCTCCACGATGTACCGGACGATGTACTCCGGTGTATAAAAGACTCCTCCGGCTTTGCGTACCTCGCGGACCTCGTGCTTGTTTTTAACGTGAACCTGCTTGCCCGTAGCAATGATAACTTTACCCAAAAACTGCTCGTAAATCGAACCCAGGATGTGAATGGGAATGGCGTTGAAGTTATAAGGCGAATTCAGGTGGCAAAGTTGCTCACAGATGTTAGCAAACGACTCATCATCCAGGCGGAAATGCCCTGCGTCCAAGATGCCGTGTTTCTTAAAGATGATACCGTTGTAGATGTTGTCGAGGCGGCGGCAGACCGATGAAAAATCGCCCCAAGCTGTACTGCTTTCCCCGAACTTATCCACGAAGGGCTGGGGTTCAATCTGCTTGTCTTCAAGGAAGCGCAGGAATACCAACCGGTCGAGGGTGCGCTGGGTGATCTCGGTAAGCTCGGCGCTGTCCAGGCCGGGGTTCACCTTCTTGAATGCATGAGCCAGCTCGATGCGGTACTCGTCCAGATCCTCAAGCAAGGATTCGTCTACGGGCTTGTACCCACCGGGGAACATCCCACGCTGGGTTGCCTTACCCCGGGGTTTGGGCATCACTGCAGCGTACTTCTCAATGGAGCCCTGGGCTAAAGCCTCGCGGGAGAAAAGCCAGTAAATCTCGGAAAACTTCTCCCGGTCGATATAGTGGCTGTAATTATACTTAGAGTAAATGCACTGATGTGCCCCCTCAAGGCGGGGCTTATAACGGCAGTCAATAACCAGGAACTGCTCGAAATCGGTGAGCACGGAAAGGGGGTTTTTACTGCTGTACCCATACTGGGCTGCCTGAAAGCAATGGGCATCGGAAGCAATGTCGGCGGAGGGCTTCTTTGCCTCTACGTAAAAGCGGACATCCCGATAATCAGGAGCAAGGTAAAAAGCATAGTCCGCGCGGCGTTGAACGCCCCCGTAAGCCCGCTCGACTTTGACCTCCTGCTGGTAGGGATTCGTCTGGACCTCGTGATTTACGTCCCAACCAAGGGCGATGAAAAACTTGTCAATGAAATCCTTGCGGACCTCGGCCTCCTTGTACTCCGAGGCATGGTAGGCCTGCTCTTGGGCTTGGTAGGTCTCGGCCAGGTGCTTGACACGTTCGAATGCGTTGTTGAATTCCTTGTTGGACATAGGATAGATCTCTTATATTATCGGTTTATTTATCATATACAAAGGAAATGGTCCTTCAATAATATGCGCCGAGACCTCTGGGCCTCGGCTTCTACGGGGTCGAGGCCCCGCAACCTCAGAACCACACTGCTTTGATGCCAAAAGTATAGTATAAAGGGAGGGGGATGTCAATAGGCTGGACGACGGGAGTGAATTAGGGGGGAACGACGAAGAAAAGTGTCAGGTTCAGGATGACGAAAGCATATTTCGGACTCCGAGATTAGGGGGAAAATAACCAGCTGTGATACAAGCCGAATTCACGAAAACCACTTCAACCCGTTAAGAGCGGAGTCTCGCTTTCCTCCTCCAGGAAAACCAGCCGAAGGACATCGTTAGCAACCGGTCCGAGGTGAATAACCGGGAAGCGAAATACAAGAGGACGAGTGAAAACACCGCTTGGTAAGCGATCCCCAGCACGACCGGCATGACCTCGCCTAACAGTAAAAACTTGAAGGCAAAGAAGGCATGCGAGAACGGGATCATAAAAATGAAGATTTTAAGGGGCAGGCTTATGGCAAGCGGGTCGAAGATCACCGAGAAGAAATACGGAAGCATGACCAGGATCATGAGCGGGGTCACGGTCGCCTGGGCATCTTTGGCGTCTCTGGAGAACAGGGCCAGGAGGGTAGATAGGGACAGCGCCGCAACGATAGACAGGAAGATCGATAACATCAACAGGACGTCTGAACGGATATCCAAGCCGATTCCAAGCTCACGATTCATACCCTGCGTAACTATGCCGGCTATCGGATTGCTGGAACTTATCGCCCCCAGCGAAAACATATAGCTGCCCATCGAGACCATGAAGAAGCCCGCAATAATTAATGCCAAGATCAAGGGGGCCAGCATCTTGGCTGCCACGATCGACAACCGGGCGACCGGCACGGTCATAAGCGTCTCAAGGGTCTTGTTTTCCTTTTCCTGGCCAATCGAGGAAGCCAGCATGGTCCCGGTGGAAAGTATCATTATCAAAAGCGCTATCGGGACCATGATGGTCTGGCCCATCATCAGGCCGAGCACTTCCTCCATGTTTCCCCGGCTGATCCGTCCTTTGAAGACGACATACTCCTGCGGGGTGATCGGAGCTTTGACCGTCGCTGGGTCCAAGCCTGGTGCAAGCTCCCTGAGGTAGTCGTCCGAAAGCTTACGGTTCATGACGGTAAGGATGTTCTTGACCGCCGCCTTTTTAACCGATTCCATAAACCCGAAGGTTTTGAGGATCGAGTAGAGCTCAACTACCGTGCCCTGCCGCTCCCTGAGCGCTTGCTCGAAACCATGGGGGATGATGACAAGCACCGTCGCTTTGCCCCGAACGGCCTCCTTGACCAGCGAATCCGGCCTTGTTCCGACTAACGGCAGGACAACGTAATCGTTCTTCTCTAGAGCAGCTTTCAGGTTCTGCGAGGACGGGGTGCGGTCGAGGTCGGCAAGTCCTACGATCAGAGGCACGTTGCTCCGCTTCGTCTCGCTAGTAGTCAGATGACCGACGAGAAACATGATTCCCACTAAAATAACATACGGCGCCAGCACCCTGAAGGTCAGGAGCTCGCTCAGTTCCTTTTTGAGCAGGTTGATGAATTTCCTCAACCCACGGCCCTCACAAAAACGTCCTCTAGGTTCGTAGCGGCGTGCTTAGCCTTGAGCTCGGAGGGCGTGCCAATCTCTAGGATACGCCCTTTGTCGATCAGGGCGACCCGGCTGGAGAGGTATTCGACTTCGAGCATATTATGAGAGGACAGGAGCACCGTCGTGCCCTTACTGGCGTAGTCCTTGATGATATCACGCACTGCCATGGAGTTTACCACGTCCAGGCCCGAGGTCGGCTCGTCCAGGATGGCGAGCTTGGGATCGTGCATCAAGGCCCGGGCCACGAGGAGCTTGCGGACCATGCCTTTGCTATAAGTCCCGACCCTGTCTTTGATTCGCTCTTTGAGGCCTGCTATCTCCACGGCCCGGCCAATCATCGCCTGCTTCTCGGCCCGGTCATGGGCGTAAAACTCAGCCATGAAGTTCAGGTAATCCAAGCCCCGCAGACGCCGATAAGCTCCAGCCTCCTCCGGTAGATAACTGATTGCGTTCCGGATCCGGCCCCCTTCGTTACGGACATCGAGGCCCAGAACCCTAGCTTCCCCCGAAGTCGGGGTTAGGAGGGTTGCGAGGA
>Ga0315279_10011286_pt1 | contig 10362 bp, 7 predicted proteins | sample YL17G06_20_MG_FD_203694 | JGI IMG/M metagenome (GOLD analysis project Ga0315279, IMG submission 203694) | Sediment microbial communities from Yellowstone Lake, YNP, Wyoming, USA - YL17G06_20 | ecosystem: Environmental > Aquatic > Freshwater > Lake > Sediment | place: USA: Wyoming | collected...
GTTTCATTAGCGGGCAGGTCGAAGGGCACGGCAGTAAAGCGCGCGCCTTCGAGTTTCTTCCCCTTCTCAGCAAAGGGGTGCTGAAACGGGATCAGCGGGTCCGGATACCAATCCACTTTGAACTCGGTGTTGCGGTGCGTTCCCGTGTCGAGACGCAACTGGTGCTGGCGGTAGAGCCGTGCGGAGGCCGCCTTGAGGAGCGCGCCGTCAGGGCCGCGCAAGTCACCCGGCACGATGTTCACGCCGGCGACAGGCGCGCCGGAGCGCACGAGGATCTGGAAACTCTGCCACTCGTTGCGCGCCGCCGCGAGTTTGACGCCCCGGGACTCCTCGGCCGCATCGCCTCTGAGAACATGACGAGTCTCCCCAACGGTCCAGACGCGCAGTTCTCCTGCGTGATTGCTGTCTGCGAGCATGGCGGCCAGACTGAGCAAGAACAATGCGTGCGTTTTCATAATAGCCCTCCACGATACCAAGACATACACCGCCGCGGGCATTGGGCTTTGGGCTTTGGACTCTGGGAAGAGCGCGGCCAGCCGTTCTCAAAGCCAGCACGCAACAATGCAAAATGCTGGGATTTCAACCGCGTATGGTATACTTTGGCCTCGCATGGCTCGAACTCGGATTTCAGGATCAGCGGAACCGGACCACCGCGTTCCTGGTGAGCGGACTTGATTCACTTGGGAAGACGGCCAATGAAAGAAACGACCACCGAAGAGCAGGCCCTGTGCACGTTCTCGCAGGAGGCCGAAGGAATTCTCAAGCTGCCGGTGGCGCACCGCGTCGGCAGCCTTGGCGGATACGGCCCGGCAGGCGAAGTCATCTATCAGCGGCATCCGGCGGGCTGCCCTTCGACGCTGGTGACTACCTGTGGAACGGCAAAAGCGACATTCATGTCGAACGGCTCGGTTGCCTTCGAGGTGAAGCTCGACAATGGCATGGAAGTCGTTGTGCTCAGCGCCAATTTCGATGCCACCGAAAAGCGCGAGACCAACGTCTGCTCCAACAACCTGTGGCTCAGCCTGGCGGGAAGCCGGCAGCCGCTGGCCGTGGCGCTGGTCAATCCGCAAGGCTGCGGCGACTGCCGGCCGCGCTCGCTCAAAGTGGTCAAGCTGGGGGACCCGGCCCGTGCGATGTGGTTCTGCGCGGAATTTGCGGTGCGCCCGGGCATTGCCTTTCAGTCGGCCGTGCGCTTCCGGTTGGCGCCAACTCCCGCAGGCCCGGCGCTGCTGCGCCAACTCTTCGTCCGCAATACCGGCCGGAAGCCTCTGGACGGCAGCTTGTGGAGTTTCTTTAACCTGCACGGAACGCAACGCTTCGTTTACAACAAGGAAATCTGGTACGATGCGGGCCTGCCAGTCACGCTCACCGAGATCGTCACTTCAGCCAGCGTGCCCTATAGCGACATCGTGCAGATCAAACGCGTGTCGAGCGTCCCGGGTCCGGGGCTGCGGGCGGTTGATGCCACCTGCGATTACACATCTTTCATCGGCGATTCGGCCTGCTCGACTTTCGCGCCCGCGGCTGTGCGCGAAGGCAAGCTCCGCGACGGCGCCGGGCGATGCCTCAACCGCTTCTCCATCGCTACCATCGCGGCCAACCAGTTCGCGTTGAGTCTCGCGCCTGGCGAAAGCGCCGCGCTGCTGCAGAGCTTGGCCTATATCACGGACCCGCGGCTGAGCGCGCTGTTCCGCCAGCAGACCAGTTGCCGCTATCCCGACTATCCGCGTGTCGCCCAGGCATTTCTGGACGGTGCGACGCAAATCGTGAAAGAAACGCCGGACGCCGCGCAGATCACCGGCCTCGCGGCAGCGGCCGTGGCCGATACTCCGCCGCCTGCGTTCGTCTTCGACGCGCCGCGGCAGCCGGTGATCTCCGAGTATGCGAAGTCGCTGTGGACGGTGGTGGCTGAACTGTATGAGAACTGCCGCGCTCATGGCGCCAAGCTGGCGCAGGGAATTGAATTGGGCACGCGGGACCGCGCCCAGGACATGTGGCCGAAGATGAAAGAGGACCCTGCGCGTGTCCGCGCCGACCTTGTCCACGCTTTCAGCTTCATGTACATCACCGTTGTGGGACGGGCCTCCGGCCCGTCCGGCGAGCTGGAAGCTCGCCCTACCGAGGACGGCGCGCCCTGGTCGAAGCCGCTCACCCGCGTGCAGAAACTGCACGGCATGTACCCGCGCCAATTCCCCAGCCGCTGGGACGATCGCAGCATCGAAGTGAAAAACGACAACCGGCCCTATGCCGACAGCGCGGTCTGGCTGGTGGACGCGCTCAACATGTACGTGCGCGAGACGGGCGACGTGGGCATTCTGAGCGAACGCGTCAAGACCGTGCGCCTGACCACCCCGGAAACGCCGGAAACATCGGGGCTTGTCGGCTGCGAGAAAAGCCAGACCGTCGCCGAAGCGGTGCTGGGCATCTTCGCTTGCTGCCGCCGCCACGTGGAGGACTCCCCCTACGGCCTGGCACAGGTGATGTACGGCGACTGGTGCGACCCCGTGGACATGTTCGGCACTTCGGTGGTCGGCGACCCCGCCACTCGCGGCATCGGGCGGGGCGCGCAGGTGCGGCTGAGCGCCCACGTGTTCAGCGCCCTGGTGAACACCGCCGATCTGCTGTCGTCGGCAAAAGTGCGCGCCGTAATCGGCGGCGATGTGGCGGCGGCGGCAGAGCAGCTTCAGCGCCTGGCTGATACCATTCGCCTGAACGCGCTGCGTTTCGCCTGGGAGTACAAGCCGAATGCGGGCTTCATCAGCGCGATACACGAACTGCGCGCCGACGGCTCGCGCCCTGACTACGCTAAGGGCGAGAAGGGCTACACGCTCGGTTCGGCCAGCGGCTCGGACTACGACGGCGCCCGGCGGCGCGACATCACCGTGCTCGCCTATGGCCTGCGCATGCTCCAGACCGAGCGCGATTACCTCACCCCCGTGCCGGCCGGGTGTGCGGCCAAAATCCGCGGGCTGCTGGCCACCTGTGACGAGACCATGTTCGCGGAGAAACTGGGTCTGCGGCTGCTGCACCCGCCTGTCGCCTGCGACGAGAACGCACGCAAGCTCGTGGGGCGCATGGGAGTCGTCCCGGCCGGGTGCGCGGAGAACGGCGAATACCACCACGGCCAGATGATGATGCACCGCTTCCGCGTGCTGCTGCCCGGCCAAGCGGACCAGGCTTGGCGCCAGTTCAAGCCGATGGTCTCGGCGACGCGCGATGAGTCTCTGGCCGGGCCATTCGAGATGCCCGCCACGTCGTACGCCTCCGATCCGGCCGACCCGCACTTCGGCAAGGGCATGTACTTCGGCATGTCGGGCTCGACGGCCTGGATTATCGAGTTCCTCCAGAGCATCGCGGGGCTGGAGCTGAACCTGCACGATGACGCCCTCCCGGCCCTTCGCTTCACCCCGCGTCTGCCGAAGGAACTTGGCGAAGCCCTGACGCTCCAGCGTGCCATCTGGGTCGCGCAACCCGGCGGGCAGTACAAGCGCATTCCGCTGAAGCTCGAAATCCGGCCTGGCAGAGGCACTCATGTCACGGTCAACGGCAAGCCCGTGGACAAGGCTGAAGTTCGAAGCCTGGACGGTTGCGAGCGGCTGGTGGTGGCTATTGAGTTGCCCAAGAACACCTAGACCGCTGATGCCTCGTGCTCTCACCTCAGTGGCAGGTACTCGACCTTGTTCTCCATCTCCTCGGGGACGTAGACCTTGGCCAGTAGCTCCAAGTCGCGCACACATTCGCCCACGCCTATGCGCATTGGGCGGACATGGACCAACCCGGCGAAATAGACACCGCCGCGTTGGCGCCTGGCGGCCTCAGCCAACATGTCATCGTCGAAACTAAACATCACGCGACCGAGTTCAGCGGCACGATCAAGCAACAAGGGGTCTACCAGCCTTCTTCGCTCGTCTTCCTGCGCCGTCAGAACGTCAACGCCGCGCAGTCGCAGGCCGTTGGTCACAGTAGCGGGGATGTGGACATCCATGTAGAATCTAAGACTCAAGGAAGCAGCCCCTTAGCCCGCAACTTCTTAACGGCTTGGGACTCGCCTGCTGCATGGCGCATGGCGTCAAATTCTCTATCCAGGCGTTCTATCTCGGCGTCCATCTCCGCCTTGTGGTCATAGTAGTACGTCAAGGCCGCGTGAATCTCCGCCATGGTGGGGCTGCCGTAGTGCTCAGAGCAGATCTGCGCTGGGGTCATTCCCCAGGCTATGTGGTCGAGCACAATCTCAATGACCTTGACCTGCGTGCCTTCGATCCACGGCCGCCCTTTCTCATCCAGGCGAATATGGCTCTTCTCTGCTATTTCCGTAGGCATAGGCTATTCCTTTCCTCCGCCACAGTCACACCAATGGAAGCAGCCTTTCCTGTCTGCTCCGTCCTCAGTATACGCTGTTCTGCTGCGCCAGGCAATTGATTGCCGGCTACCAGCATGTCACAGCCGCTAACTGGATCCCTCACGGACTTGCCCCAGCCTCAATCGCGAGTATGGTTTCACGGACACCCTCTTAAGGAGGCCATATGAAAGCCAAGCCGCTGTCCGAAACGCAGCTCGTGACCATCGAGGACGGGTCGTTCCGCGTGGGACTCGACCAGTCCACGGGCTGGATTCGCTCACTCATCTGGAAGCCGTCCGGGACCGATTTGTTTGCGCAAATCCGGCGGCCCATCGAGGGCTACATCGGCGGCATCCGCATCTTCGATGAAGTCGCGCGGCGCTGGTACGACGACTTTGACAACGACTTCCGCCTGCGCTGGGTGCGAAAGAAAAAGACGCTCGCCTTTGAGAAGCGCTTCCGCGGCGCGCCGTTCGTTGCGAGGGTCGAGTTCTCTCTGCGCAAAGGCGTGCTCGAATGGGACGTGGAACTCCGGCAGGCGCCGGGCCAGAAGCGAAACCGCCAGGTCAAGGTGGTCTTCTTCCTGCCGCTGATCGCGGGCTGGGATGTGTGGGCGCCGGCCGTGCACATGCCCTTCACGTTCGACGGCATGTCGAGCTTCGAGTTCATGTACAACCAGGGGCCGTACTACGGCGACAGGGAGATCATGCTCCCGGTCCTAAGCCACTACAACGCCAAGCTTGACGCTGGCTACACGGTGTGCGAACACCTCGGCCGGAACATTCCCGCGTCCAAGTTCCAATTCGCGAATGGCCGCACGCATTTCAACTGGTCGCAATATTTCTCCGTGCCCAACTGGCAGGACTACCCGTACCTGGAAGTAGTCCACTCTTACATCGGGATGCGCGGGCTGAACCCCTGCCGCACCGGAATCCAGTTGTTCCCGCATGGCGGCGACTGGCGCCCCGGCCTCGGGAAGGTAGTCGCGCGGCACAAGGAGTTCTTCTTCCCGCCTGAGGACGCCATCTGGGACCGCGCGGGAGTCTTTCATTGCGGCGGAGTTCAGACGGTAAGCGAGCTGGAGCGCTCGCGGGCGCTGGGCATGAAATACCTGGAAGTCCACGGGCATTTCCCGTGGTACGGGGACTACTTCCACGAGGAAGCGCCGGAATGGGAGTCAATCGGCACGCTGGAAAACCGCCGCCTGAACCGGACTGCCGATCCCAACGTCCAGAATGTGCCAAAGCTCTCTCAGGCGCGAATTGAGAAGGCGCTTGCGGCCTTCAAGCAGCACGGCGTTTCGCCGCATTACTACATCAACTTCTCGGACGGCTACAGGGATGAGGTCGAGAAGCGCTGGCCGGGTTCGATCGCGCGGCAGGAGGACGGCAAGCCGGCGGCGTCGGGCTGGCACTTCTGCCACCTGATGAACCCCGATCCCCAAGGCGCGTTTGGCCGCCATCTGCTGAAGAACGCCGCCGCTGCGCTTGCGCGCTATCCGCAGCTCGACGGGTTCTTCCTCGACTGTTTCCGGCACTTTGAGTTCGACTTCGGCGCCGACGACGGCGTGACGCTCGCCAACAACCGGCCCGCCTACAATGTCTCCTGGGGCCTGGGCAAATTCCAGGAGGCGCTGGCCAAGCTTCTTGCGAAGTGCCGCAACGTGCCCCTCACCCTGCCCTCTCCCCAGGGGGGAGAGGGTGGGGTGAGGGGGCGCAACCTGGATTGCTTCGCGAACAAGCCGCGGACGGCGCAGACCATGCGCTTCGTTGACGGCGTGCTCCTCGAAGGCCAGGGCGAGGCAGAGGAAGCGAAGTGGTTCTGGCTGTGCCTGGCCAAGCCCATCTTCTACATGTGGGGCGCGCTGACGAAGCCGGAAGAGGAGTATCTCAAGCGCAGCGTGGTGCTGGGCGGCTGGCCGAAACTGCCATCCGGCAACTGGCGGCAGAACGACCGTGAGTTTGATTTTCAGAAGAGACTCTATGGCGCTTACCTGCCGCTCTACGAACACTTCAGGCGGCGTGTCGTGTGCTTCGAACCGAACCCCGTGGAGTTCAGCGACGGCCTTTATGGGCAGCTTTACACGCGGCCCGACGGCGCGTTCGTCGCCGGCGCCATGACCGATTGGACGAGCGTCTTCGATGAAGGCGGACGCAAGGTGGTTGCGCCCTACATCGCGTTTCGCCTGAAGGACGCCGGTTCTCTCGGCGACGTCCAAGTCCACTACGCCGGCGAAGCCGCGCCTCGCCAAGTGGATTATTATCGCACCCCTGACGGCCTGCTGGTGGTTGATTTGCCTGCGTTCCGCACGGCGGCCGTGGTCGTGCTGAAGCCGGGCGCGGGCAGCCGGAATCTGTGTGTCAAGAAGCTGCGCGACACCCACGATTACTGCGGCGACCCCACGAGCGCGTTTGAGTTTGGGTCAGGGGCAAAGGAATGACTACCTCTCTTTGCCAAGCTTTGCCTGCGCTGACGAAAGCGATGTACGGGTGAGCACCTCTGCCTTGCGAGGATGTCTGCGAACTACCGCGATCCTGAAATCCGTATAGCCGGACTCGAAATCCTTTGCGAAGCCAGGACTCGCCTTCTTCCGCTTTTCAATGTATCGCTCAAGGTCGTCCTTCAATTTCTGCTCCTCTTATTGTGGGCTTGGCGGGGCGGCAGGTTGGCTGCCAGCTTCCGTATTTCGGCGAGCGTTGTGCGCTCCACCCACTTGCGCCGGCTCTTCACGTAATCTCCCGAGCCATTACTGAACATTTGGAGGAAGCGGACCATTCCTACGAGTCCGAGCCGCTCCCGCAACGCGGCCAGGCCCGCTGTGCGGATTTCATCAAGCGTTGGCATCAGCTTTCATGCTCCTTCAACCAATCCACAGGATTGCGCACCGCTACCCGCAGCTCAGTGCTATGTCGTGCGGCAGTTCGTAACAAGCGGTCATCGCAACTCAAGAGCACATCCGCCTTACTGTCTTCGGCCGCGGCCACGTGCATAGCATCCGCCGCCTTGAAACCCAGCCTCTCCAAATCTTCAGCGCGGCCATACAGTGCCTCTGTCAATGGCAGTATATCATCTTCCCGCGGCAAGAGTGCAAGAATTCCGTCACGGTGTTCTGGGTCTGCAACAGCCTCTATCTCGATGCGCACCATGTCAGAAGAGCAGTGCCGCCAGAAGCCTGTCTCTATCCTGCTGAGGATCAGTGCCACTGCCGCGGCTTCCAAGCGCACTCGTGGCTGTTCCTGATCGTCAAAAAGCCGATCAAGACTGGAAACGTCGAAGTAGATCCTCAAGGCATTCCCCGTTGCCCGGCGAGTTGTGCAGTCTGCGCTTTTACTCCGTGGCTACGGCCTCTTCCCTTGCTCAGCCGCCGGTTTCGCCGCCGCCTTGAACCCATCCACGTCCGACGCCAGATCCTTGCGCTGCCACACGCGCACGTAGTCGAGCAGGTAATCAGCGGGCAGTTTCGAGTCGTCCACGGCGTTGTTGTCCCAGCCGCCGGTGGTGAATTCGATGATGAAGTAGGACGGCACAGTCGAAACCCGCGCGTCTTCCCAGCGGAAGAGTTCCTTGCCATTGCCATAGAACACCGCCTGCCCCGGCGTCCAGAGCATGCCGGCGGTGATGAAGCCGTCCTTGTCGGCCTGGATGTAATTGGTCGTCGAACCGACCGACTTGTGCTCTTTGCCGTACCCGTCCCAGTGCAGGGCGAGGTTATAGCGGTGCGGGCCCCAACGTGTGAGATGCTCCATGATGTCCAATTCCATGCCGCCGTTGCCTGTATCGGAGCGCTTCCAATCTTCCGGCCCGGCCGAAGGGCCGCGATCGGGCATCATCCAAAACGTCGGCCACAGGCCCGGTGCGGTCGGCAGTTTCACCCGCGCCTCGAGATAGCCGTAGCGCTGCACCCACTTGCCGAACGTATCCAGGTAGCCGCACACATAGTCAGACTCGTTCTTTCCCGAGAGGGTCTTGGGCTTCTGCTCATTCGGATTGTCGTTGTGATAGCCGTGCTTCTTTTCGAAATGCAGCGTCGCCACGCCATTGCCGACGCTCAGATTGTCCTTGCTCCAGTGCGTTGCCTTGTCCCAGTAGTTCGGCCCGTAAATGTTCCACTTCGTCTGATCTATGGTCGTGCCGTCAAAGTTTTCGTTGAAGGTCTGAACCCAATCGCCCTCCACGGGCGGCCGTTTTCCCAGCCATTCGGGTAACTGCGCCGGAACCGCAGTGGCGCGGATGGACTGCACCAGCAGGGCCGCCTCGCTCTCCTGTTTCGCCGTGATCCTGATTGCCGCCGTCGCATCGCTGGTGAAAGTTGTTCCGGTGCCCTTCTGAATTCCATAGTACCCGGCTTTGGGAACGGGGACGCCTTTGCCTGGCACTGCGGCGATAAACGGCACGACGATCTCCGTCTCGGCGCCCGCCGCCAGAAGAGCGTCGGCGGCCACCGTGTCGGACGGCCCGCCATTGCTGAGCAGTTGGACCCTGGGCGTCGTGGGCGTCTGCCCGTCGTTCTTCACTTTGACGCGGACTTCGCAGGCTTCAACCAACTCCCAGCGGCCGATGGCGGGCTTCAGTGATACATATTCCCCGTCCTTGGTCGCAGGGAAATTGAGGCGCAACGCCTCGCCAGCCATGACCGCCTGCGCGCCGCCTTTAGTCTCAATCTGCTTGGCTAGATCAAGCTTCACGCCCGCACCAAAGAGCACGCCATCCTTCGGCCTGACCCGCACGCTGTTCGGATCAACAGGAGGTTTTTCGCCTGCCAGACCGCTGGCTTTGATTGAAATGATGCGGAACGACTGGACGTCTGTTGACTTCAGGACAAACAGCATCAGCCGCGCCACCGCCTTGGGGTTCAAATGGAAAGAAGGCTTCAGGCCGTAGGAGAACCCGAAAATCACTTTGACCGTGCCAGCCGCCCCCGGCTTGATGCTCGCGGCCTCGCAGCTCCAGGGCGATGTTTTCCAGTCGCCTTCGTTGTCAACCCGAAGGGACAAGTAGATTGGCTTGGCCCCAGGGTTGAACACTTCCGCAACCACGTGGCCGAACGCGGACAGGTCCCAGGGCTTGTCGCCTTCCGGCTTGATCGTGACGCCGGGATAGCTCTCCTTGCCGGGTTGGACTGTGACCACCATCCCCGCCGCGGCCGCGTCCTGGCTGCGCGAGAAAGCCACCTCCGCGGAATTCGCCGTGAAGCGCTTCTCAACGCCCGCGGCAGAAGGATCGAGCAGCACAAGCGAAGCAGCCGCGTCTGCGGCCGGCGCGACTTCGGCCCGCGCGCAGGGAGCCAAACATGCCCACAACGACAGGCCCAAGCCGAGCAGAAAAGTCAATCCCCAGGATCTCATTGTTGATTCCTCCCTTCTTCCTGCGCGCCCCGCCGCCCCAACGTGACGCACGGATGAGCCGCGCATATCCTTGCCACCAGCCCTCGTTCGGTGTTCTCTTTTTCCTCTATCTCGAATCTCCGATCGTGTTCTCAATCTCCCGTGTCGGATACCCAAAGATTGTCCTTACGCGCCCGTCTTGCGTGAACACGGTAAACGCCTCGCCGTCAATATGGTACTGGGCCTCCCAGGCGATCTGGAAGTTCGTGGGGGTCTCCAGAATGGTGAAGTGCTGACGTTCCCCATCCCGTGCCAGGCAAAGCGCCAAGTTGTCCTCCCGATCCAATACCCATGCATCCCCAGTGTCAGTGGAGAAGAATACCAATGCGCCAAGGCGCACGACTCGGCCATCGCGGGCTTGCGCCTTCTTGATGATATAGTCAGCCTCGCGGGAGATGCTTACTTCCTCGCGGCTCAGCACTCGTTCTTTTCGTCGGCTCATGTCCCGTTCCCTTAGACAACATCAAGACACCCCCGTCCGACTGCATACACCGGCCGTGGCCGCGCCAGCTCCCCCTCCCTTTGCGGCTTGTCTTTACCCACAACTTACATTCTGCCGATACCCTATTGGTCCGCGCAATGCTAACGAGACAGTGGGGCGGGCGTCCTCGCCCGCCGAGGCCAAGGCGGGCGAGGACG
>Ga0315279_10011287_pt1 | contig 10362 bp, 9 predicted proteins | sample YL17G06_20_MG_FD_203694 | JGI IMG/M metagenome (GOLD analysis project Ga0315279, IMG submission 203694) | Sediment microbial communities from Yellowstone Lake, YNP, Wyoming, USA - YL17G06_20 | ecosystem: Environmental > Aquatic > Freshwater > Lake > Sediment | place: USA: Wyoming | collected...
GGAGTATTACCTGGGCGTCACCTACGACACTCTGGCCAAGCTGCCCGTGGCCATTCTCTCCGACCGCGGCGGCATCGACATCGAGGAGGTGGCCGAGAAGGAGCCGGAGCACATCTCCCGCCGCACCTTCTCATCGCTGCTGCCCCTCACCGAGTTCCCTTTCAAGGAGTGCGCGACAGCCCTGGGCGTCTCCGGTGGTGAACTCACTACCCTCACGGGCGTCCTCTTCCGCCTGGCCCGCGCCTTCCCGGAGCACGACCTGACCCTGGCCGAGATCAACCCTCTGGCCCGCCTGGAGGACGGCTCCTACGTGGCGCTCGACTGCCACATCGAGATGGAGGACGAGGCGGTAGGACGGCAGAAGACACTGCTGGAGGCGCTGGGCGCCGATCCCGGCGGCCGCACTGCCCGCCAGCCAACGCCCCTGGAGCTGCGGGCCGCTGAGGTGGATGCCAGCGACCACCGGGGAGTCGCCGGCCGCCTGGTGGAGTTCGACGGCTCCTTGGGCCTCATCATCGGCGGCGGCGGAGCCAGCCTCACCGCCTTCGACGCCGTCCGTCGCCACGGCGGCCGGCCCGCCAACTACTGCGAGATCGGCGGCAACCCCAGCGTGCGCAAGGTGGCCGGGCTCACCAATCTCATCCTCTCCAAGCCGGGGGTGGAGAAGATCGCCGTCATCATGAACGTGGTGAACAACACCCGCGTCGACCTGGTGGCGCGGGGCGTCATCAAGGGCTGCGTCGAAGCGGGGCGCGACCCGGCGAAGGCCATCGCCGCCTTCCGCGTCCCCGGCGCCTGGGAGGAGGAAGGCTTCCGGCTCCTCCGCCACTACGGCGTCGAGTACTTCGACCGTTCCGTCTCCATCGACGAGGCGGCGCGGCGGGCTATAGCGGGGGTGTCGCAGGAGAGGTAGTCGAGTTGTCGATCCTGGTCGATCAGGATACCCGCGTCATCGTCCAGGGCATCACCGGCCGCGAGGCCGTCTCCTTCACCCGCGACATGCTGGACTACGGGGCGAAGGTGGTAGGCGGCGTGACCCCCGGCCGGGGCGGCCGCGACGTGCTTGGCGTCCCCGTGTACGACAGCGTCCACCAGATCACGGCGAAGGAGCGTGTGGACGCCTCGGTGCTGGCGGTGCCCGCCCCTTTCGTGCGCGATGCCGCCTTCGAGGCCATCGAGGCCGGCGTTTCCCTGTTGGTCATCGTCACCGAGCGGGTGCCGCGGCGGGACGTGGTGCAGGTGCTGGAGCTGGCCCGGCTGCGGGGCAGCCGCGTCATCGGGCCCAACACCATGGGGATCATCTCGCCGGGCAAGACCAAGGTGGGCTCCATCGGCGGCCCCGCCGAGGACACGCGCAAGTCCTTCCTGCCCGGCCCCATCGGTGTCATGTCGCGCTCCGGCGGCATGACGACGGAGCTGTCGAACCTGCTTACTCAGAACGGGCTGGGGCAGAGCACCGCCATCAGCATGGGTGGCGACCCCATCGTGGGCGGCACCTTCGCCGAGCTCCTACCCCTGTGGGAAGAAGACGCCGAGACCAAAGCACTGGTCCTCTTCTGCGAGCCGGGCGGGCCCCTGGAGGCCGCCCTGGCCGAGGAGGTGCAGCGGGCAGGCAACCCGCTGCCCATCGTCGCCTTCATCGCCGGCCACTTCACGGCCGAGATGCCGGGCGTGCGCTTCGGGCACGCCGGCTCCATCGTGGAGGGGAAGGCGGACACGGCTGAGGAGAAGGCCCGCATCATGCGGGAGGCCGGCATCGTCGTGGCCGACGACTTCTCGCAGATCCCGGCCCTGGTGAAGCGGGCCATAGGGGAGCATTAAGGTGCCTATGTTCGTACGGCTGGAGGTGGGTGCCGACCTCTGCGCCGGCGAGCCCCAGTGCCGCGAGTGCGTCCAGTCCTGCCCCGTCGACATCTTCTTCCGCAACGACGGCGACACCGCCCACTCCATCCCCGACAACGAGGACGAGTGCATCCTTTGTAACCAGTGCGTGGAGCGCTGCCCGGTGAGGGCCATCACGCTGGTGAAGCTGTACTAGGCAGAGGTGTCCGCGTGCGCCTCCTACCGCTGCGCCAGCGTTCCCCGTCCACACAACGCAGGCCCCGGGCCTTAGGCCCGGGGCTGGTTCATGTCGCGCGGGCAGCGGCGCTAGTCTAGGCCGGAGATGGCGGACTCGTCCTCCAGAGTGCGGACGGCGCGCGCCGGCTCCAGGAAGTGGTCGCGGCAGCACTCGCAGCCGCTGAGGTGGGCGACGGCGTGGGACTCCAGGGCCCTTCCCTGCTCGAAGAAGCGGAAGAGGACGTTGCGGGCCTCCCAGCAGTTGACCGGCTGCTGAGGAGCGCAGCGGCCGTCGGGCGTGTCTGCGAACTCGGCCAGCGCCACCCCCGGCTCTCGACAGGCATCGCAGCTAAGGAAGTGGGCCTGAAGGCGGAGCTCGTGGTCTTCGATGCCGGCCAGCACGCCGATGCGCAGCTCGTCCGGGAAGTGAATCGTCGGCACAGGCTGGTCTCCAAACGGCGCGAGATCGCTGGGATTACCGTGCGAAGTAGGGGAAGTTGACATAATAGCACCTCACCGTGACGGCGGGCCGCGTGCGTGGGCAGGATCTCGTCCTTTCCATTGTACTGCGTAATGCCCTTCTGTGCAGGGTAGCACAGGGCGGCGGGCGCGGTGCCCGGGGGTGAAACGCCGGCTGGACAAGGGAATTGACGCCGCAACCTTGGCGTCGCGGCGGCCTGGAGTGGCTACTTGCACCTCCCGTGAGGGTATAATGCGCAAGGTAGAAAGCCTGGAGGGGGCCGTTGCTGACGAAGCTGGAAGTCCGCAACTTCAAGCGTTTCAGCCATGTTGAGGTTGAGCTGGGTAATCCAGTGGTCTTCGTCGGGCCTAACGACTCAGGCAAGACCACCGCTCTGCAGGCGTTGGCGCTCTGGGACATCGGGGTCAAACGCTGGAACGAAAGGCGCAAGGGGAAGGTCACCCCAGAAAAGCGGCCAGGTGTGACCATCAACCGTCGGGACCTAATTGCGGTGCCCATCCCCGACGCGAATCTACTTTGGCGGGATCTACATGTACGTGACGTCCGCAAAATTGACGGCAAGCAGGAGACTAAGAACATCCGAGTCGACATCATTGTGGAGGGGGTCACGGAGGGAAAGGCCTGGAGGTGCGGCCTGGAGTTCGACTATGCCAACGAGGAGTCTTTCTATTGTCGGCCGCTTCGACTCTCCGAGGAGAAGAATGCAGAGCGGATGCCTGTGCCGGAAGAGGCAGGAAAGGTGCGAGTTGCCTTCCTACCGCCGATGTCGGGTCTAGCAGTGACTGAGACTCTGCAGGTCCCCGGGGCGGTGAACGTCCTTCTTGGCGAGGGGCGTACAGCGGAGGTACTACGTAACCTTTGCTATCAGATCTTGACCGATCCTGTCGGGGAGCAAAAGTGGGGGCATGTGCGTGAGCGGATCAAACATCTCTTCGGCGTCAGCCTCGACACCCCGACATACATACCCGAGCGCGGCGAAATCATCATGACCTACCTTCAGCGACCCGAAGTGCGCCTTGACCTCTCCTCATCAGGCCGGGGGCTACAGCAAACCTTGCTCCTGCTCGCGCACCTGATGGTGAATCCCGAATCCGTTCTCCTTCTTGATGAACCGGACGCGCATCTTGAGATGCTCAGGCAGCGACAGATCTATCAGCTTCTGGCAGAGGAGGCTGGGCAGCACGGAAGTCAGATTATCGTCGCCAGCCACTCAGAGATCATTCTCAACGAGGCGGCAGATCGAGATGTCGTGATTGCCTTTGTCGGCAAGCCTCACCGCATTAACGACCGCGGCAGCCAGGTTCTGAAATCGATCAAAGAGATCGGCTTTCAGGACTACTACCAGGCAGAGCAGACGGGATGGGTCTTGTACCTGGAGGGGTCGACCGACCTGGCGATTCTTCAGGCGTTCGCTGAGACACTTGACCATTCGGCGGCCCCTCTGCTGGAACGACCTTTTGTCCACTACGTCGGCAACCAGCCACCCAAGGCCGAAGACCACTTTTATGGCCTGCGGGAGGCCAAGCGCGACTTGGTAGGATTCGCCCTTTTTGACCGGCTCAGTCAGCCGCCCCAGGAACGCCCGGGCGTCCGCGAGAAAATGTGGACGAGGCGTGAGATAGAGAACTACCTGTGTCAGCCTGAGACGCTCTTAGCTTACGCCGAGGCCTCCGGCCGTGAAGAGTCACTGGGGCCGTTGTTCGAGGCGGCCGAGTGCGAAAAGCGGCGCAAGGCCATGCAGGAAAGCATCGAGGACTTCGTCCCTAGAGCATTCCTGCATGACCCCTCCGGCTCTTGGTGGCGAGATACTAAAGCCAGCGATCATTTCCTTGATCCGCTTTTTGCTGCTTTCTTCGAGAAGCTGAAGCTGCCTAACCTCATGCCCAAGACTGATTACCACGTCCTAGCGCGGCACGTACCACGGGAGATGATCGATCCGGAGATTCGTGAGGTGCTTGATGCCATCGTGGAAGTGGCTGAGGCCGCGCATCCAGTACAGGATGAGGGAGAGGAGCCGTGACCGCGAGCAAGAAAGTCCATCAAGGTTGCCTTGCTCCTAGACTCCATTAACACCGAGGGCGCTTGCGAGAGGCCGATCCAGCACGGCCACCCGCCCATCCTGTATCTGTGACCGGCCCGCAGCCAGCGGCGCCGACAGAGCCGCCCGCCGGTGGTTAGGCTTGTCCCGAATCTAACGCTACGTCGTGTTCCCCCGTGCTACGGGCGGTTGAGGACCATCAGGCGGATCTCCGTCTGGTCCTCGATGGCGTACTTGACCCCCTCGCGGCCGAAGCCTGAGTCCTTGGTGCCCCCGAAGGGCATGTGGTCGATGCGGAAGGTGGACACGTCGTTGATCATCACGCCGCCCACCTCCAGTTCCTCGAAGGCGCGCAGGGCGTGCTCCAGGCTGCCGGTGAAGACGCCGGCCTGAAGCCCGTAGGCCGACTCGTTGACGCGGGCCAGCGCCTCGTCAAAGTCGTGGAAGGGGTAGATGTCCACGATGGGCGCGAAGGCCTCGGAGCTGCATATCTTGCAGGCCGTGCTAACGTCGGCCAGCACGGTGGGCTCGAACAGGCGGCCCTGGCGCTTTCCGCCGACCAGGACGCGGCCCCCTGCCTGCACCGCCTCCTCGATCCAGGACTGGATGCGCTCGGCACTGGCGTCGTCGATGACGGGGCCCACGTCCGTCTTCGGGTCCAGGGGGTCGCCCACCTTCAGGCGCTTCACGGCCTCCACCAGCGACTTGCTGAAGGCGTCGTAGACCTCCTCGTGGATGAAGACCCGCTGCACGGCGACGCAGACCTGGCCGGCGAAGGAGAAGGCGCCGGCGACCACCCGCTGGACGGCGTAATCCAGGTCGGCGTCGCGGTCGACGATGACGCCGCCGTTGCCTCCCAGCTCCAGCACCACCCGCTTCTTGCCGGCCCGCTCCTTCATCCCCCAGCCGACGGGCGAGGAGCCGGTGAAGGTGAGGAGCTTGAAGCGGTCGTCGCTTACCATGCGGTCGCCCAGGGCGCGGGTCATGGGCAGGACGCTGAAGCCACCCGCCGGTAGTCCCGACTCGTGGACGATCTGGGCCACGGTCAGCAGCACCAGCGGTGCATCGGAGGGCGGCTTGACGACCACCGGATTCCCGGCGGCGATGGCCGGGGCGAACTTGTGAGCGGCCAGATTGAGGGGGAAGTTGAACGGCGAGATGGCTGCCACCGGCCCGATGGGGAACCGGCGGGTGATACCCAAGCGCCCCTTGGCGAGGGGTAGCCAGTCGATGGGCATGACTTCGCCGCCAATGCGCTTGGCTTCCTCGGCGGCCACCTTGAAGGTGTTGATAGACCGCGTTATCTCCACGGCGGTATCGCGGACCGGCTTCCCTGCCTCTTGCGCCATGAGCCGGGCCAGCTCCTCGCGTCTCTCAGCGATGCCGCGGGAGATGAAGAGCAGGATCTCCTCGCGCTCGAAGGATGCGAGGCGGCTTGTGGTCTTGAAGGCCTTGTGGGCGGCTGCCGTCGCCTCCTCCAGTTGCTCGGCGCTGGCTAGATAGGTGGTGCCTACCAGGCTGCCGTCGTAGGGGCTGGTGACAGGCAGGGGCTCTGATGATTTCTCCCACCGGCCCGCCAGGTAGAGGGGCCACTCGTTGCTCATGGACTTCCTCCTTGCCGTACTCCGTTATTCGAGGCCGGTGAGCGCCAGGTGCCGCCGGTAGTCGAAGAGGACCACAGGGCTCAGAGCGTCGCAGACCTTCACTCTAATTCTCTGCTTTCCGCTCGACTGGTACAATACGAGACAGGCGCTGGTCGGCCGCCTGAAGGCAGGCCGCAGGCTGACGGCGATGGCGGTTTGGCGCCGCGCTTCCGTTGGAGGACGCTATGACAGCTACCCAGGCCGATGAGAAGCCAAAGCGTGTGGTTCCGCTGAGGGAAGGCATCTTTCGCATCCCGACGAGCCCCGGCGAGAAGCCGGCCCTCATCGCCAGCCGCTGCCCCCGCTGCGGCGAGCACTTCTTCCCTAAGCGTGCCATCTGCCTGGCCTGCGGTCAGGTCGGGCTGGATGAGGCGTACCTGACGGGCCCCGGCAAGATCTGGACATTCACCATCGCCCGCATGACGCCACCGGGCTCGCTCATCGAGGCGCCCTACGTCCTCGCCCAGGTGGAGTTGCCGGAGAGGGTCATCGTGCAGTCCGTCCTCAGCGACTGCGACGTGGACTCGGTGCGGGTGGACATGCCGGTGGAGCTGGTGCTGGAGAAGGTGAAGGAGGACGAAGAAGGCAACGACGTCGTCGCCTTCAAGTTCAGGTTGATGCAGTGACTCGCGACGGCGGGTGGAACACCCGCCGTTTAGTCGAGGGGGATGTCATGGGCGATAAGCGAGTGGTGATACTGGGGGTAGGGCTGGTCCGCTTCAGCCGCTACCCCGACAAGTCGGCGGAGGACCTGGGACGGGAAGCCGCCCTGGCTGCGCTTGAGGACGCTGGCATCGATTTCAAGGACGTGGAGGCCGGCTTCTACGGGCGCGTCGAGCGCGCGGTGGGCGGTGGGATGCGCACCTTCGGGGAGTTGGGCCAGCACGGCATCCCCGTGACGAACGTGGAGCTGGCCTGCGCTAGCTCCTCCCGGGGCGCTCTCCTGGCCGCCGGCCTCATCCGCGGCGGGCTGTACGACGTCTGCATGGTCATCGGCGTGGAGAAGATGGGGCGGGGCATGCTGGGGGGCGGCGGCGAGGCCGGCTACCAGACGCAGATGGGGATGTTCCTCCTGCCCGGCCTCTACGCCATGATGGCCCAGCGCCACATGCACCTCTACGGCACGAAGAAGGAGCACTTCGCCCAGGTTTCGGTGAAGGCGCACCGTAACGGCGTGCTCAATCCCAACGCCCAGTACCAGCAGGAGCTGACCCTGGAAGAGGTCCTGAACTCGCGCCTGATCGCCGACCCTATCACCCTCTACCAGTGCTGCCCCACCACCGACGGTGCCTCCGCCGTCATCCTGTGCTCGGAGAAGTACGCCCGCCAGCACACCACGAGACCCGTCTACCTGACGGCCTGGGCCGCCGGCACCCCCATGTACGTCCCCGGCGAGTCCGCTCTGGCCGAGGGCCCCACCAAGGTGCTGGCCGACAAGGTCTACGATGCCTCAGGTTTGGGGCCGGAGGACGTGGACGTGGTCCAGTTGCATGACGCCTTCAGCCCCGGCGAGGTCCTGGGTGTGGAGGAGATGGGGTTCTGCCAGCCCGGCGAGGGCGGGCCCTTCGTCTGGGAGGGGAACACGGAGATCAACGGCAAGAAGCCCGTCAACACCGACGGCGGGCTGCTCAGTCGAGGGCACCCCATGGGTGCTACCGGCGGCGCCATGATCGCGGAGATCACGCGACAACTCCGGGGCGAGGCTGGCCCGCGACAGGTCAAGGACGCTAGGGTAGGCCTCCTCCACAACGCCGGCATCGGCGGCATCAACGTCATGGCCTTTCAGGTGTAACGCTCCCCCACTGCGACGTGCCCCGATGTCGATGTTGTGCTCGGGGGATCCTTCTGGTTCCAGGCCTGCATCGAGGTTGCTGAAGCTTCTGGATACTCTAATCAACAGGACAGCGGCGGGGGGAGCGCACCCAGGTCGAGGCTGGTGAACGCCTGGGACGAGGGGCGCGCTAGAAGAGCCACCAGCGCCGGCGTCGGAGCGCCAACTGCCGATACTTGGCGTATGGGCTGTCATCCGGCCGGTAGCGGTCTCCGGTCCGCGCCCGGGCCAGGGCCTGGGCGAGGTTCTCGATCTGTTCCTCCTGGCGCCGGATGTCGCGCTCCAGGCGGGCGATCTCTTGCTCCTTCTCCTCTGCCTGGTGGTGGAGGTAGGCTTCTATGCTGACCACCCGGTCGTGCCCGGCGCAGGGGGAAGCGCCATCGGGTACCAGAACCTCGTAGGCCCAGCGGCGGCCGTGATTGGCGATGCGCCAGGGCAGCTCGCCCTTCCGGATGCGGCGGCGCAGGGTGCTGGGGCAGACATCGAGGTAGCAGGAGGCGTGACGCAGGCTCATCCAGCGGGCCGCCTGGGCATCGAGGGCTGGCCCTTGCTCTGTGTATTGGTCTCTAGGCCACTGTTCGTGCAGGGTAACCATGGGCACCGAATTGGACAGGCGGCACACTGCCACCAATAGAGAATCGGAACGAAGGCGCACTTCTGAAGTCGGACGGTGCGGACAGCTTGCTCCAGCGCTTCGTTCCGTCCGAATGGCCCTTGTGTTTGCGTCCTCCCACGTCAATCATTGGCTGCGGATTTCACCTGCGGGCCGGTGGTCTGAGAGGGCACCGGTGGCTGATCAGAGGAGAAGAAGACATGAAAGCGGTTGTGTTCCACGAGCACGGGGGGACAGAGGTCCTCAAGTACGAGGACGTGCCGGAGCCTAAGCCGGGGCCGACGGATGTCATCGTCAAGGTGCAGGGCATCGGCGTCAACTACAACGACGTGTGGGCCCGGCGGGGACTGCCGGGGATGAAGTTCGACCTGCCCCATATCTCGGGCAGCGACATTGCCGGCGAGGTCGCGGAGGTGGGCAGCGCCGTCACCACCGTTAAGGTGGGCGACAGAGTCATCATCCACCCGGGCCTGAGCTGCCGGATATGCGCTGCCTGCACCTCGGGCAACGAGTACTTCTGCCGCCAGTTCAAGATATACGGCTTCCAGACGGGGCCCCTGGACGGCGCCTACGCCGAGTACGCCCGTATCCCTGAGGTCAACGTCATACCCATGCCCGCCAACCTGAACTGGGAGGAGGGGGCAGCCATCGGCCTGGTGCTGCTTACGGCCTGGCACATGCTGATCGGGAGGGCGCAGCTCAAGCCGGGCGAGGACGTCCTCGTGTGGGGCGCCAGCAGCGGCGTCGGCCACGTGGGCATCCAGGTGGCGAAGATGACGGGCGCCCGCGTCATCGCCGTCGGCGGGACGGACGAGAAGTGCGCCAAGGCGAAGGCTCTGGGCGCCGACGAGGCCATCAACTACAACACGCAGGACGTGGTGGCGGAGGTCAGGCGCATCACCGGTCGAAAAGGCGTGGAGGTGGTCTTCGAGCACACCGGCGAGGGCACCTGGGAGCGGAGCATCCAGGCCATGGCCTGGGGCGGCCGGCTTGTGATCTGCGGCGTCACTACCGGCTTCGAGGGCAGGACCGACCTGCGCTTCCTCTTCCAGAAGCAGCTCTCGCTGCTGGGCTCCCACCAGGGGAACAAGTCGGAGCTGGTGGAGGGCCTGAAGGGCGTCGAGGCGGGCAAGATCAAGCCGGTGGTGGACACGGTGCTGCCCCTGCGCGACGCCGCCAAAGCTCACGAGATGATGGAGACGGGCAACCACTTCGGGAAGATAGTGCTCAAGCCGTAGGGGCGGGACTCGGCACAAGGGCCTGTTGAGAAACCCACGAGGGCCGCTCCTGGTTCGACAGGCTCACCATGAGCGGAATCTGAAAACCGCTCGTCCTGAGCCTGTCGAAGGGCGGGCGGCCGCCTTTGTCAACCGGCCCACAAGGCAGGGCTGAAGCCCTGCAGCTACGATGATGGCGGCCCCTTGTGCCGTAGCTGCAGACCTTCAGGTCTGCCCGCACTCGCAGCCGGATGGGGCTCCACGGCCCAAGAGCCCGTGCTATGACCCCCGTAGCCGAGGCCTTTCAGCCTCGGCGCCCGTGCTACGGTTGTCACCCTGAGCGAAGCGAAGGGTCTGGACTCTTCGTCCGCCTGCGGCGGACTCAGAGTGACAGAACAGGGGCTATCGACAGACCCCTAAACCCTGGCCTAGGAGTTCCGCGATACGTTGTATAATGGCGCGGCGGAGGCAGTACCGAACT
>Ga0315279_10011290_pt1 | contig 10361 bp, 10 predicted proteins | sample YL17G06_20_MG_FD_203694 | JGI IMG/M metagenome (GOLD analysis project Ga0315279, IMG submission 203694) | Sediment microbial communities from Yellowstone Lake, YNP, Wyoming, USA - YL17G06_20 | ecosystem: Environmental > Aquatic > Freshwater > Lake > Sediment | place: USA: Wyoming | collected...
ACAACTCTCGGTATCTACAAAGGATCTCTCAGGTCTCATCTGAAGATCAGAATTGTTCAGTAAAGGTATAAAATCATTCTCACCTGCGTGTGGCTTGTCTGAAGAGCAAAATATCTTCATCGTCCAAGCCTCGGACCAGATATAAGGAAACGAAGTATACTATCCCTGCAGATAAGATGAGGACTATTACATGCAGGCTGCGCAAGTACAACACAAAGGCAGACATGATGAGAGATGAGAACATGATCTTGAGCAGATAATCCTTCATTGCAGAAAGCGGAATCCCATAGCCTGACCTGTAGGTGAAGATGATGACGCTTCCGACCAAGACCATCTCCGTTAATACTGTAGCAATGCTCGATCCTACATAGCTGAGCTTGGGTATCAACATTAAATTCAGCAATATATTTACTACTACGCAGATCAGCGATATCTTGGTGATGACCCTCTGCCTATTGGTAGACTCAAGCAACCTCACAAATGCGGCACCCGCAAATATAAGCACCATAGTCCATATGAGAATTTGAAGGGCTATTATGGAGTTGGTGTAGCTTTCCCCAAATACAAACAATATTATTTTGTCTGCAATTAGGGTGGTGCCTATGCCTATGGGGAGACAGAGGATCAGCATGAATTTGAAATATTTTGTGTACATCAGCTTCAGGAAGGAAGGAGAGGACGTATAATACCTGGACATGACTGGAAAGATGACAACGTTGATCACATTGGGTATGAATAACAGCATGAGCACGAGTCTATAGGGCGCATTATACAAGCCCACCACCTCGTTGCCCTGAAAAGAGGAGAGCATTATGGAATCCACATAAGTATAAATCATGCCGAATAAGGCGGTCAGCCCGAAGGGCACGGCCTCCGCAAGCGTCGGTCGAATCAATCCTCTGTCGACCTCTGGCACAAATTTGAAGAGCTTCTTATGAAAGACGATTGAACTGTAAATGAAGACCATGAGGCTGCTGAATATATAAATACAGGCATAGCCCATCACATCTAAGCCGTGATTTATGGCATAGAAGGCCCCCAGCAGCATGCAAATGCTGCTCAAGAGATTCCCCATAGAGATGAACTCAATTCGCTCAAAGGCCTGGAACATGGCGTTGAAGATTCCAGTAAATGCACCCACCACTATGCTCAAATAGATCAAGTAGACGACATCTACGGTCACCTTATCGTGGCCTGTCAGGTTTATGGCTATGGTGATGATGGCCAGCGTGAGGATAACATAGATGAGCTTCAAGAGCAGAAGGTTTCCCAGGAACTTCTTGGCAAGCTTCTTATTCCTGGCAATCTCGCGTACTGTTAATGCATTTAAGCCAAGATCAGTAAAAATTCCGAAGATGCTGACAAATGCCAGGGCGAAGGAGATAATGCCGTAGCGCTCGGGTCCAAGGTAGCGAGTGGTGTACATCGAATACAACAAGCCCAATATCAGCACAATTATATTAGAAGAAGATAAGATAAAAGTGTTCTTAGCCAATCTCTGTGCCGTGCTCAAAATGCATCCCTTTATCTGTGCATATCACTTGTATGGTAGATAAAACCAATCCCAGGGCTGGCCGCAACGATCGTCTTTCTTGCCATTTATCGATGCAGGGATAATGGTGGCATCATTCCACGGCCGCCGAATCTCATCAGGATTGGCATAGTCGTACAGCTTATTCACGAAATAGATCAGAGTGGCAGGCTCATCTCCGACCGCTCGAAAACCATGCCAATAGTGGCCCGGGACCCGGACGATCTGCAGGTTCTCTCCTGCGGAGACGATCTCATCCAGCTCTTTCGTCTCATCATCATAGGCGCAGATCTTCAGTGCACCGCGAACCGCCAGGAAATGATCTACCTGCCCCCTCTCGTGTCTATGCCAGGCCCGGACCATTCCCGGATAGCTCACAGACATATTGGCCTGAACGATCTCATCCATGATTATATCGGACCAGTCCCTTCTCATGATCTCGGTGAAGAACCCGCGCTCATCGGCAGATCGCTTCAGGGGCCTTATTACTATTCCCGACAGCATCGATTCTAACCTGCGCCTTTGATGTTTTTATAGTTTCCCTAACCATTGCCTGCGGATTTTTCGGCGAATACAAAGATATGGTAGGGTGGCGCAAAACCGGAAAATATTATATTCAAATTTAGAAAGCCCAATATCTTCGTGAGGTTATCGACATCGAAAACGTGATGATGCAAACACCTATTCCTGCAATTACAAAGAGATCGCTCTTTAAAAGATACTGCATCACCTGCCGGTGCATCCATTTCTAGGTCATGAAGCTCCAAGATCTCAGGCAAATGAGTTAGATCGTCTTCTTTGACATCTCTCTCGTAATCGTCCATCAGATGGCGGAAGGGTGTGACAGGACGATTGTGGTCAAAGGTCTTTTCTTTGTGAGGAACCACTATGAGAATTTGGCCCTCGTCTTTGAGAACCCTTACCCACTCGTGTATCGCTTTTATGGGATTAGCTGTATGTTCCAGAATATGAGAGGCAAGAATGAAATCGTAAGCTTTATCGTTTATTTTCTGCAGATCAGTGGCTTCGCAAATATATTGATAGCCTGATTTTTTATTCTCGTGAAATCGGTAGTTCCAGCCGTCATTCAAATTTCCCTCCCAGATGGTCGTCTCACAGAAATTGCATCCATCTAATTCACCAATAGCCGAATAGATAGGTATAACACCAGAATCACCAAATATGCGGCTTGGTCCGCCAATCTCTAAACCCTTCTTGCCTCTAAGGCTATCTATGCAAATATAAGTGTCAATGTTTCTAGTGAAAAATTTATCCTTTAGCGCGTCTATGAGTGAGATTAACTATCCCCACCTGCGGGCCAGCACCATGATCTACCCTTTTGATTTTTGCCGCGATTGATATTCTACTTCTCCCTTCAGGATCTTAAGAGAATCCTCTAATCCATCAGGCGACTCCTTAAGATCTCTCTTTGCCTTGGATGTATCCAGCGAAGAATCCATCGGCCTTTTGGCTGTCCATTTCAGATCCTTCATCCTGGAAGGAAGGATCAGGCTATGATCCAGATCAAACTCCCTGGCCAGCTCCAGAGCGAAGTCATACCTGGATATCCTGGTGGCACCCGCCAGATGGTAGACTCCGCAGAGCCTCTTGTCTCCAGCCTCCAGGACCATTCTGGCCAGATTGGTATTCAAGGTGGGGGTTATAAACTGATCTGTGACCACGCGAACCTCCTGGCCGGATTTGAGACTATTTATTAGCCACAGAGCGAAATTGATCTTGCCGCTGGCAGGCCTGGATCCATAAGTCACGCAGGCTCTGGCAATGCAGCCGCGACAGAATTGCTCTCCTTGGAGCTTGGTGTAGCCGTAATAGTTCGCCGGGTTGGTTCGGTCATCTTCTCTGTACATGCCCCGGCTTCCGTCGAAGACGTAGTCTGTGGATATATAGATCAGAAAAGATCCGGCCTTTTCCGCCGCCTGGGCCAGGGCTCTTGTGCCCTCAACATTCACTCGGTATGCCAGCTCTTTTTCGCGCTCACAACGGTCCACATCCGTCAGAGCCGCGCTGTGAATTACGACCTCGGGCCTGAGCCTTTCCATAAGATCAGAGATGCCCTTGTTGTCCTCCAGATTGAACCTGACGGCTTGGCCAAACACCGGCTGGTTATGAGCATATCCGGAGAAGACCTCGTGACCCCTGGCTAAAGCTATCTGGGCAGCCTTGCTTCCCATCAGCCCGCTTCCGCCTGTTATGAAGAATCTCATAGATTGATCCTTTGAGCCCGCAGCCCATCATGGTTACCAGTTCAGTTTCCAGGGGGTAGGATGCAGGAGATTATCATCCACAAGAGGCCTCCACCATCTTTCATTCTCCAGATACCATCGCACCGTTTTTTTGATTCCCTCATCGAAGCCTTGCTGGGGACGCCAGTTCAATTCACGCCTTATCTTGGAGGAGTCAAGGCTGTATCTGACATCATGTCCAGGCCGATCCTCCACAAACTCGATCAGGCTCTCATCCTTGCCGAGCATACTCAGAATGGTCTTCACGACCTCCAGGTTGGTCTTCTCCTCACCGGCGGAGATATTATAGATCTCTCCCGCAACGCCTCGCTGCAAGACCTGCTCCACCGCCCGGCAATGATCTTTCACATAAATCCAATCTCTAACATTCTGACCTGTGCCGTAGACAGGAATCTTCAGGGATTTCACGGCCCGCAGAACGGTCTTGGGAATCAGCTTCTCCGGGAATTGATAGGGTCCATAATTGTTTGTGCACCTGGTGATCACAGCAGGCAGGCCAAAAGTTCGAGCATAGGCCAGAACAAATACATCTCCTGCCGCTTTGCTGGCGGAGTAAGGCGATGATGGCCGAAGCGTGCTCTCTTCCGTGAAAGATCCATCCAGGATGTCTCCATAGACCTCATCGGTAGAGATCTGCACGAACCTGGCCTCAGAGTTGTGTCTTCTCAAGGCCTCCAGAAGACTGAAGACGCCTTGAACATTGCTCTGCAGGAAGGAGTCGGGCCTGGAGATCGATCTGTCCACATGAGTCTCGGCCGCAAAGCTCACCACGGCGTCCACGTCCTTGATCAGCCGAGGTATCAGCTCCGAATCGACTATGTCCCCCTGCACAAAGGAATACCTATCCGCCTCATTCAGGTCTATTAAGTTCTCAGCATTGGAACCGTACTTTAGGGCATCTACGTTGACTATGGTGCAATCCTCATGCTCACCCAGCATGAACCGGATGAAGTTACTTCCTATGAAACCAAGTCCGCCCGTAACAAGGAGCTTCATTCAAATCACAGCGATATATCGGAGTTGTCGCCCACAATGATTCTGTGTCCTTTGGGCTTCGAGACGCCCTCTTGGATCTTCACATTTCTGCCGATCAGGCTCTCCACAATCTTGCCAGCATTCAGTATACTGCACTCATCCATGATTATGGAGTCCTCCACCTCAGTTCCGCATATTTGGCAGCCATGTCCCACCGAGGTAAAGGGACCGATGTAGGAATTAGATATCATAGTATCCTTTCCGATGATGCAGGGCCCCTTAACCACCGATCTCTCGATCTTCGTGCCCTTCTCAATGATCACTCTTCCCATCAATTTGGAGTCATCGACCTGGCCATCATTTTTCATCTTCAGGTCATCCAGGATCAGTCGATTGGCCTCCAATATGTCCTCAGGCTTGCCCGTATCCTTCCACCACCCTTCTACAAAAGAGGCATCGACTCTGTAGCCGTGCTCTATAAGCCACTGAATGGCATCTGTGATCTCCAGCTCATCTCTCCAGGAAGGGCTGATGGCCTTGCAGGCATCTATAATCACAGGTTTGAAGAAGTAGACCCCCACCAGAGCGTAATTGGAAGGCGGGACTTTCGGCTTTTCCACCAGCCTTCTGATGCTTCCATCCAAATTGAGATCGGCCACGCCGAAGCGTTGAGGATCTTCGACCTTCGTGAGCAGCACGCCGGCATCGCTCTTCAAGCTCCTAAACCTCTCTTCATGCCGGACTATGCCATCCCGCAGAATGTTATCGCCCAGATACATGACAAAATCGTCGTCCAGAAACTTCTCGGCCACCAATATGGTATGGGCAAGGCCCTTGGGCTCGCCCTGATAGATGAATTCAATTCGAGCCTCCCAATCTCGGGATTTCACTGTATCGATAACCTGATCCTTGTTTGGTCCTAAAATTATGCCGATCTCCTTTGCGCCTGCCTCGATCACATCCTCAAGGGCGTAGAAGAGCACAGGCTTGTTGGCTACGGGTATGAGTTGTTTTTGCTGGGAGTAGGTAAGAGGGCGGAGCCTGGTTCCTGACCCACCGGAGAGTATGAGAGCTTTCACAAAATGCACCTCAATCTATAACCTTCGAGCTAGGGCCCAGGATAGATGACCTCGACGTTGTCCATGTTGAGGATCAATTTTCGCAGCTCTTCGCATTCAATGGGATGCTTGAACTCGCTGCACATCTTGACCCTCTCCGAAAGATCGCGCAGTTCCTTGTCCTTCAGATGGTAGCCCATCCTCTGCGTGATATACTTCAGGGCCTTGGCACCCGTATGCTTGCCTATGATGATGTGCCTGGCTGCGCCCACCAGATCCGGAGAGTAGAGCTCGTAGGTCCTGGGCTCCTCCAGGACGGCAGCTACGTGGATGCCAGACTCATGGGCAAAGGCGTTGGTCCCCACCACGGCCTTGTTCTTGGCCACTGGAACGTCCGAGTAGGTCTGCACCAACTTGGAGAGGTCTTTTAGCTTGGTGAGATCATAGCCATCGATGCCATGATGCAGCCTCAAGGCGACTAAGAGCTCTTCGAGCGGTGTATTGCCGCTGCGCTCGCCAATTCCATTAACAGTGGTGTGAAGCTGCTTCGCCCCTGCCTCTGCTCCTGCCAGGGTATTGGCCAGAGCAAGCCCCAGATCATCATGGCAGTGCATGCAAATGGGAGTCTTCACAACCTTTCTAATCTCGCTGATCATGTAATAAGTAGTGCGGGGATTCATGATTCCAACCGTATCGGCGACACTGATGTAGTCGGCATGATACTCCTCCGCCTTTTTATAGAGCTTCTTCAAGACTTCAAAATCCGTGCGTGTAGCGTCTTCGGCCGAGAAGCGCACTATCAGGCCGTGGTCCTTGGCGTACTCAACGGTCTGCAAAGCGCAGCGGATGGCCTCGGGACAGCTCATATGCAGCTTGTGCTTCAAATGAAGGTCAGAGGTGGCGATGAAAACGCTGACCATGTCCACGCCGCATTCGATCGCCGCGTCCACATCCTTCTGGACGGACCGGGAGAGAGCAGAGATCTTGGCTTTCAGCCCCTGGTTGCAGACCTCCTTCACGGCGTTCATCTCTGCCTGGGAGACCACGGGAAAGCCAGCCTCGATGACATCGACACCTATCTCGTCCAGCCGCAGGGCGATATCCAGTTTCTCATCAGCACGAAAGACCACTCCCGGCATCTGCTCGCCATCGCGGAGCGTGACGTCGCAGATCTCGATGTCTAAAGCTGGGGACCCGGCCAGGCCCAGAAACTGGTTGAGAGAGTAGTCTTGCATTGCTGGGGATAGTGAGGATTCATTACATAAATCGGTTTCGAAGGAAGAGGGATGCCGGCATATTAGTGAGGGAGATGCTATAATTGTGGATTATAAATTTGCGAAGCGTTCCAGAATCCACCGATTCCGCACCTCGGGATGGAATATGATGCCAAAGATGGGCCGAACTCTATGCCCAAAGGCCTCCACGCTCTCCTGGCCCCCCGCCAGAAGCCTGAAATCTTCGGGCAGGGTCACGCCGAAGCTATGCAGATGATAGCCTTGGATCTCTCGTGGCTCGCCCAGCAAGGGTGATTCACGGATAATCTCGATCCTATCCAGGCCGATGGCCGGTTGCCAAACGATCTTGCCGCCAAAGACGGCGCTGATGACCTGCATTCCTGCGCAGATGCCGAAGATGGGATTATCACAGCCTTTTATCCAGGAGAACATCTCCAGATGCTCTGCGTAGCCATTGTCCTTGAGAGCCGTGCCGCAGAGAATTATCTTATCGCAAAGGTCCAATTCATCCCTCGTTACATCAGTGAAGTGAATTATCCTGCAGATAAAATCAGAACTCTCCAGATGAGAAGCGATGGGATGCACGAACTCATACTGGGATAGAGAGTTCTTCTCGTAGCACAAATCCACGAGAAGGATCATTTATCCACCAGCTGCATCTCTTCGATGACGAACTGTCCCCGGTAGCCATCGTAGCTTCTGGAGGCTTTCAATATCTCGATCCGCTTCTTGAAGATGGGCCCGTCCAGGACGAAGGTCTCCAGCTCGCCGCCCTCGCCGGAGGGGTTTATTTTATATCTCTTCTGCAGCTCTGCCAGCACCTCAGTGCGCTCATCAGTCAGCCTAGCTCCCAGCCAGGAGGCATCGAAGGGATAGGCATAGACCCCGGAGACGATGACATTAAAGCCCTCTGATAGTAGTAGTCTCAGATAGCTCACCTGATTTATCTGCCAGAGGGGATTGAAGCACCACAGATCCAAGGAGCGGCAGATCCTTTGCACGCGGGCCGCCTGGTAGACGGACTCGATGGCGCCGGTCACGACTCCCTGGATGCCATATCTCTTTATGGCCTCGGCAATGGCTGCCTCCAGATCCTGCAGCTCCTCCTCCTTCTCGCCTCGGGTGGGCCAGAAGAGCAGGGGAAGGCCCAGGGCCTTTGCCTGCAGACCTGTGCATCGGATATTGGGAGTGTGGAACATGTAGCTGTCCTCGTTCTCGGAGACAAGAGTTATCACGCAGGCTACCTCATTCTTTTCCATGGCGCGGCGGCAGGCGAAGACGGAGTCTTTGCCGCCGGAGAAGAGCACTCCCAGCCTCACACCATTTACGAGCGAAGGCAGCGCTTAAAAAGATATCTGAGTCGAGAACGAGAAAGAGGCAAACCGAAGAGAGAAAGCCTAGCTGCACTAGCGCCATCTAACAGAGGCCGATCATTTGCCAGATCGTCTCCATATCCAGGTTGGCCTGGACGGCCTCGGCCAGCTCGTCAAAGCCGTCGCCCCTGGAGGCACCCTGATCATGCACCAGGTTCTTGCGGCGGCAGAGGTAATCGAGAAATGCATTGCGGAAGTTCTCGTTCTCAAAGATTCCGTGCAGGTACGTGCCAATCACCAGTCCGTTCTCGGCCACGGCACCGTCGTCCCCGAAGGCGGCTTCGCCCTTCGGACTGGTCACGCCCATATGAATCTCGTAGCCAGTCACCTCCTGGCCCCGGATCTTCTCCAGAAGGGGGCCTCCTCCTGTGACCCTCTTTCTCACCTGCACTGTCCTTTTTTCGTAAAGATCAAAGCGCGTCACTGCATCCAGCAGGCCAAGGCCGGCGACCGCGCCCACTGTGTCTTCTATCCCGCAGTCCACGATCTCCTTTCCCAGCATCTGGTAGCCTCCGCAGATGCCCAGGACGGGCGTGTCCTTCAGGGAGATTATCTGCCGGTCCATACCCGTCTCTTTCATCTCCCGCAGGTCGGAGATGGTGTTCTTGGTGCCGGGAATGATGACGGCGTCAGGACTTCCCAGGGGCTCGCCCAGGCCCACGTACCTGACCTGGGCGAATCGCTCCAGGGGCTCGAAGTCCGTGAAGTTGCTGATGCGGGGAAGCTTGATCACCGCAATCTCCACCCTGCTGCCCGCGCGGGCTTTCTTGTCGCCCAAAGAGACCGAGTCCTCGGAGGGCAATGCCAGATCAAGGTAGGGCAGAACGCCCAGGACGGGAATGCCAGTCAGCCTCTCCAGCAAATCCAGCCCGGATTCCAGGATGGCAGGATCTCCTCGGAACTTGTTGATCACCAGGCCCTTGACGAGCGGGCGGATGTCCTCGGGCAGGAGCTGGACTGTTCCGTAAAGGCTGGCGAAGACGCCACCACGCTCGATGTCTCCTACGAGGATTATGGGTGCCTGAAGGCAACGGGCCATGTAGATATTGGCGATGTCCCTCTCGAAGAGGTTGATCTCCGCCGCGCCGCCCGCGCCCTCTACTACTATGTAATCATAATCCTTCTCCAGCTCCTGGAGGGAATGGTCCACCACCTCCTTCAGATCCTCGATGCCCTGGTAGTACTCCTCGGCCGATCTGTCGGCCACGGGCTTTCCCAGGACGATGACCTGAGAGGTTCGATCGCCTTTGGGCTTGAGTAGGATGGGATTCATGAACTCGCTGGGCTCCGTGCGGGCCGCCCAGGCCTGCACCGCCTGAGCAATGCCGATCTCCGAACCGTTGCGCGTCACCCAGGAGTTGAGGCTCATGTTCTGGGACTTGAAGGGCGCCGCCCGAAAGCCACGGTTGCTCAAGAGGCGGCAGAGGGCAGCGACGAGGGTGCTCTTGCCAGAGTGGGAGGTGGTGCCGAGGACCACGAGGAAGCGGGACATATGCAGGGCAGCGAGGGCGTACAAGTTTATTTGCCTTTTGGAAGGTGTGGTTTTGTGAGGGGACAGGCTGAGATGCCCTTGCCTTTCAAGCCCTCATGTCGGCGCTCAGAAGATGATAATCTGTCTAGATATATTTATGATGTAAGAGCAAGAGGACACTTCCAGTGAACATATCATTGATAGGAAAACAATATATACATCCTCGAATACATGCTTAAGTTAAAGTATTGGACAGATGCCTTGGCCGACAGCAGGAACGAGCGCCGCAAATCAGGAAACGGACATGAAAGGCTTTCTAAACTGGAAGGGATAAAATAATTGGCGAAGGAGCGAAGACCAAGGCAAGGATCAAGCGGAGGTAGCCATTGTACATCAAAGAGGTTGAGCTTAAGAACTTCAAATCCTTTGGCAAAAGCATCAGGGTGCCTCTGAA
>Ga0315279_10011291_pt1 | contig 10360 bp, 9 predicted proteins | sample YL17G06_20_MG_FD_203694 | JGI IMG/M metagenome (GOLD analysis project Ga0315279, IMG submission 203694) | Sediment microbial communities from Yellowstone Lake, YNP, Wyoming, USA - YL17G06_20 | ecosystem: Environmental > Aquatic > Freshwater > Lake > Sediment | place: USA: Wyoming | collected...
ACAAGCCCGCGCAGGCGCAGCAGGACAGGCGGCCGCTCCCGCGTTCGGCTTCGGCGGAGGGATGGGCCGAGGCTTCGCGCGAATGCAGGTCACCGAACTCGTGATCGACCCGAACAGCCCGCAGTTCGCCTACGTCGCCTCGCCGAGCGGGTTCTACCGCTCCACCGACGGCGGCGTGAGCTGGCAGCTCTCGAACCAGGGGCTGCGCATCCCGCTCGTCTATCACGTGTTTGCACCGCGCGAGTTCGCCGGCACGATCTTCGCCTCGACGCCGGCCGGGCTTGTCACAAGCACCGACCACGGGCAGACGTGGAACCGGCCGATCCTCATCCTCAACGGCCGCGGCCTGAACCGCAGCGACCGGGGCGGGTACGGCTACCTCGTGGCCTACTGGACCGGCCGCTACCTGGGCTGCGTCAGCGACCAGCAGGCGACGGCCCCGCCGACGACGACTGAGCGGGTGCGGTAGGCCCCGTCGCGATGAGCATGCAGGAGGAAAGGGCGGACCCGTCCGGGTCCGCCCCCTTCGCGGTACGCGTGCGGATGCGCGCGCGCTGGCCGGTCCGCGGGCCTCGTCCGGCCGCTCGACGGCTTGGCCCCGGCCGCGTCCGTCGTACACTTCGCAACGGATACCTCGCTCTCTCTCCGCGCCGTCCCGCGTCACGGGGCCCTGCCCGAGCTTCCAACACCAAGGAGGGAACCATGCGTCCACGGCTTGCACTACTGCTCGTCGTCTTGGCACTCGTCGGCGTCTCAGCCGCCCAACGTCGCTCGGGTGACCAGCGGCCATCGACGGAGAATCAAAGCCAGGCGCGGAACGAGGATCAGCAGTGGCGGATGCCGCTGCAGCAGAAGGCCGACGCGATCCTGCAGAACACGCTCGAGCACAACTGGTTCCAAGGGCTCTACCGCCCGGCGATGGAGATCGACGCGGTCACCGACATGCCCGATCACACGACGCAGGGCAACGGCACCGACATGCACACGGTCGACTGGACCGGACAGTTCCTCGCGGGTGCCGCATTCGGCTACGGCTGGGCGAAGGAGCATGGCACACCCGCGCAAATCGAGGCGGCCTTCAACCTGGGTGGGGCAGTCGTGAACGGCCTGTACCGGGCGAGCCACGTGAGCCCGTTCCCGGGCCTGATCGCCCGCGAGACCGAGGCAGGCCACGGCCCGGCGTGCGAGGAGCGCGGCGGCGCGAACGAGCGCAACGAGTGGCACCAGGGCGTCGGCAAGTTCCGCGACTACCGCTACCGGGCCAATCCGAGCCACCACAACTACGACCACGTCATCCGCGGGCTCTCCTACTGGTACTACTTCCTCAACAAGTACAACCCGAACCCGACGGGCCGCGTGAAGGCGCAGATGGATAGCGTGAAGATGACGCTTACCGACATCATGGACTATGGCTACAAGCAGCACGACGGCGTGGTCCTCGACGTCGATCGCACACCGTGCGCATCGCTCTACCGGATCGGCGGCCGGCCGTACACCGCCGGCATCATGGCGACGGACTGCCTCAAGATGGGTGCATGGATCCTCGGCGACCCGTGGTACGCGCGGAAGTACGATGAACTTGTCCGTGGGAACCGCTACCTGGAGTCGCGCGACACGTTGCGGGCGCAGATGGGCACCGGGAACGCCTCGGGTCGTCTGCTCCTCACCGACTGGGACGACACTGAGCACGTGATGGGCGATCTCTGGCTCGTCTACCAGTTGGAGCAGGACCCGGCGCTCAAGGAGTTCTACCGGCTCGTCGCGGCGACGCTCTTCGACACGAAGAGGGACGACAAACGGTCGTACTACCACTACATCTACGCCAGCATCACCGGTGACCAGGCGGGCGCGAACCTCGCCGGCGCCCTCGAGACGCTCCAGCTCTACCCGACGAACACGTTCACGTACCCCATCATGAACAGCATCCGGACCGATATCGAGTTCATGACGAATCGGAGCGGAGAGCGGGTCACCGCGACCCTCCTCCCGTTCAACCAGCAGCCGATGGACAACTCGGCGGACTGGAAGGGCAACCCGTACGCCCTCGACGGGTGGCTGGCCCGGGCAGTCACCGGGTTCGCCGTCTCGGACGAGGACTCGATGGTGTGGTTTCTCACGGATCAGTCGGGCACGCTCTACCACTCGTTCGACGGCGGCAAGACGTTCGCGGTGCACGAGTTCACCCAGGGCACCGGGGGCAACGACGTCACCTTCGCCGGACAAAAGAGCCGCGTCGCCATCACCGCCACGAACAAGGGCATCTACTGGACGCACACGGGTGGCTACGAGAACCGCTGGACGCAGGTGCCGCTCGGCTCCGAGGCCAACGCGGTGCAGCACGTCATGCGCGACCCGACGAACTCGAACGTCGTCTGGGCGATCGCGGATGACGGGGTATGGCGGAGCGTCGATCTCGGGCAGGAGGAGGTCGGCAAGGCGTGGACGAAGGTCTCCGGGTCGATGCCGCGCGCCAGCGACGTCCTGTTCGGCGGGCTCGTGTACGGGCTCTCGCCGGGTCCCGACCCGCGCTTCTACGCCATCCTCGACGGGCGGACCTACCGCCGCGGGCTCGCGGACATGGACTGGACCATGTCGCCGATCGACCAGGAGGGCTACCATCGCATCCCGGCGCCGCGGCAGATCGTCGTCGCGCCGAACGATCCCAATACGATCCTCGCGGTGTTCGGGATCGTGTCGTGGGGCAGCGCCTCGGGCACGATCGTGCGGTCGACCGATGGCGGGAACACGTTCACGCCGGCCGGCGTCGCCCGTCCATCCGTCCCGGGACAGCCGTCGCGTGCCGGCGGCGGCGGCGGCGAGGGAGGTCGCCTCTCGCGAATGCAGGTGAGCGAGCTCGTCATCGACCCGAACAATCCGCAGTTCGCCTACGCAGCCTCGCCGAGCGGCTTCTACCGCTCGACCGACGGCGGCGTAAGCTGGCAGCTCTCGAACCAGGGGCTGCGCATCCCGCTCGTCCACCACGTGTTCGCCCCGCGGGAGATCCCGGGGACGATCTTCGCCTCGACGCCGGCCGGGCTCTCCGCGAGCACGAACCGCGGGCAGAGCTGGAACCACCCGCCGATCCTCGTCCTGAACGGCCACGGCGTCAATCGCACCGACCGCGGCGGCTTCTGCTACCTCATGGCCTACTGGGCCGGTCGCTACCTGGGCTGCATCAGCGACCAGCAGGCGACCGCCCCGCCGCCGCGAACCGAGGAGTAATACGGACCTGCGTTGTTCCTGCTACACACGCAATCGTAGGGGCGGCCCCCCGTGGCCGCCCTTCCTGGGGCAGGCACGGGGGCCTGCCCCTACGGCCACCGTGTAGCGTTTCCAGGGTAGAATCGTATAAGCTCCTCTGCAATGGGCATGGACGACGAAGGGGGTGAGGGCGCCCTCCGCCCTTACCTCCTTCCGCGTACGCGATCCGTGCGAGCGGCCGCGCGCCCACGCGATCTCACGGCCCCCATTCGGCGCGAAGGCGGTCGAGCCGGGCGAGGACGCGCCGCCGCGCGATGATGGTCGGGTCGGCGATGTGGCGCACGTACGCGGCGAGCCGATCGAACCCGTTCGTGACGTTCTCCCGCGCTCCGGCGGCGATCCGCAGCGCCGCGAGCTCTTCCGGGGTCCGCCTGCCGTCTGCCGTCTCAGCCGCATCGACCGCCTCCCGGGCGCGACGCTCGCGGGCGAACGTCTCCGCCGCGGCGACGCAGTATGCGTGGTACGCGCGCATCTGGTCGAGGCGTCGCCGCGTGCCGTGCGTGTGCCCGTCGAGGGTCGCGGCCTGGTCGAGCGCCAGGCCGAGCGGCGCCATGTGCCCCTGATCCCAGAGCGACGGGAAGTCGAGGCGAGTCGGCCGATAGCAGGAGGGCCGCCGTCGGTCGGAGGTGTGCGGCGCCGCCGCCGCCGCGATCGCTCCCATCCGCGATTCGAGCACGCCCCACCAGCCCGCGACTGCCGGCGCGGCGGGACCGTATCCGGCACGGAACCATCGCTCGGCGAAGGCAGCGAGGTCGGTCGCGGGGTCCCACGCGAGCGCGGCGAAGGCGGCGTAGTTCAGGCCATAGGCGACGTGGTGGCTGCCGGCCGATTGGATGCACGCGCCGGCGACACCGGCTGGGACGTAGCGTCGCCAGTCGGCCTGAAGCGTCCGCAGGATGGGAAACGGCATGGACGAGTACTCGTCCATGCCCATGTAGTACTCGTAGAACGAGACGCGGCCGGGCGCATAGACCTGCCACTCCGCGACGAGGCGGGCGAAGTAGCGGTTCGTCGCGCAGTCGGGATCGTCGAGGGCATGCGCGGAGCAGCGCCAGTAGAGCGCCACCATCGGGTCGATGGCCGGATGGAGGTCGAAATCGGGCGCCGGCCGCGCCATGTCGACGTAGAACAGCGCGCTGATCCGCGCACGCGATCGCTCCGCCGTGATGCGCTCCGCCACCTCGTTCAGGAAGCGCACGTAGCGGTTCGTCTTGTTCCGGTCCACCGTCGTCACCGGGATCGGATCGCCCGTGCCGGGGAAATGGGCGGACTCGTGGTTCGACTCCGCGTCGTACCGGTCGAGCGCGGCGCAGCGGTCGCACTCGCACATGCCGTAGCCGTCGTTCGGCCAGAGGCCCACGACGTCGGCCCAGGGGCGCTCCCGCCAGAACCGCAGGATGTTCGCCGATACCTCCCGCACGACGCTCGGGTTCGACGTGCAGAGACATAGCTGCGGCGCCCGGTCGTCGGCCCGCAGCGCGTTCCGCACCGCGTAGTACTCGGGATGCTCCCGACCGTAGGTGCGCGAGGGCAGCCACGTCCCCATGTCGTGGTGCGCCCACTCGATGGCGATCCCGCGCTCGTGCGCCGCCGGGACGAGGTGCCGCTCGACGTCGTCCGCGTCGAACCGTCCCGCGTGGACGAGCAGCCGGTTGAGCCGGTGCTTCGCCATCCAGTCGATCCGGTCGACATGGAGCGGCGAGATGGCCGCGCCGTCGCTCGCGGCGTCCTCCTCGTTGCCGGAGACCATGAGCCCGCGGTACGGCGACGCAGGCTCCTCGCGCCGGTCGAGCGGCGGGACGACGAGCGTCGTCTCGGTCGGCACCTCGTCGCCATGAGGTCCGAGGCCGACGAACCCGACGCCGAGCACGTCCTCGAGGAACGCGTAGACCGCCCAGAGCGCGCCCTCGGGCCGGCGGCCGACGAGGTAGAGCGCATCCTCCGTTGAGCGGATGGCGAAGCCCTGCGGATGCGCCGGCGCTGCCGGCGCGTCGGGCCAGGTCACCGCGGCGGCCACGTAGACCGCAGGCACCGGACGCGGCTCCGGCGGCCCGAGCCACACGGGCAGCGTCGCCCCAGAGACGAGATGGAGGTAGCGCGCGAGCTCTCGCGCGGCGAACCGCTCGACCTCCGTCGCCCCGAGCGGGATGATGATCCCCGCGGCGCTTCCTCCCCTATCGACGAGCGTGAGCATCGGCGCCTCCCCTGCGACATGCCTCTCCGCCGCATCGCGCGGCATCGATGTAAGATGGGACGCGCGACGCGGCACGGCAACGGACCAGGCGGCACAGTGCGGACGCGGGAGGGTGTGGGGACCTATGTATACATGCCTTGACGTATGGCCCTTAATGTCGTATTGTACTGCTACACATAGCGACCGATGTTCACGAGGTGACGCGGCCGACCAGCCGCAGGGAGGCCCACCATGGTGGACGAAGAGACGCATCGCGACGAGATGACCGGCCTGGCCACGCACCGCGCCTTCCAACAGGCGTTCGACGAGGCGACGGCACGGGCCGAGCAGGAGGGAGCGCGCGTGTCCCTGGCAATCGCCGACATCGACTGGTTCGGCAAGTTGAACGCCGAGCACGGCGAGAAGGCCGGCGACGAGGCCATCCGGACGGTGGCGCGGCACCTCGTCGCGGCGACGGCGGGACGAGGCGAGCTTTTCCGCGTCGGCGGCGAGGAGTTCGCCGCCATCCTCTATGGGACGGAGAAGGAGGACGCGTTCCTCCTCGCCGAGACCGCCCGGAGCGCGTTCGACGCCGCGAACCCGCACGCGCTTGCGGCCGATGGCGGCGAAGCGGCCATCGCCTTCACGTTCAGCACCGGCATCGCCACGTATCCGGACGACGGCACCCGCGCGCGGGACGTCGTCCGCAAGGCGGACGAGGCGCTCTACCGCGCGAAGGAGACCGGCCGCAACCGCGTCTGCCTCGCCCGCGAGGAGAGGATGGTGACGAAGACGAGCTACTACACCCAGAGCCAGCTCGAGCGGCTCGAGCGGCTTGCGAAGCGCGAGGGCGGCGGCGAGGCCGTCCTCCTCCGCGAGGCTCTCGACGATCTGCTGCGGAAGTACCTCGTCCGCGAGGTGTGACCAACATGGACGCGACGGATACCGGAGGCACAGCGGCATATCCCCGATGGTGGGACACAGCCCTTTGCGTCCCTACAACGCCTTCTCGGCGTCTCCGCGGTGAATCCTTCTGCCACGCGGACGCGACATGTCCGTCCCCTCGGGGACGAGGCGTCCCTACAACAGGTTCTCTGTGCCTCCGTGTCTCTGTGGTGAGTCCCCCCCCGTCACGCCGTCATTGCTGCGTGAGGGCATACACGACGAGGTTCGTGCCCATGCGGAGCGCGGCCTGCCGCTTCGGCTCGGGGTCGTGGTGGACCTGCGGGTCCTCCCATCCGTCGCCGAGGTCGCTCTGATAGCTGTAGAAGACGACGAGGCGGCCCCGATCGAAGATGCCAAAGCCCTGTGCGGGCTTGCCGTCGTGCTCGTGGATCTTCGGCGGCCCATCGGGGAACTGGAACCAGGCGTGGTAGACCGGATGGTCGTGGGGAAGCTCGACGAGTTGCCTATCGGGGAACACGCGGCGGATCTCGCGGCGGAAGCTCTCGTCCATGCCGTAGTTGTCATCCGCATGGAGGAACCCGCCCGAGGTGAGGTAGAGCCGGAGCCGGGCGACCTCCTCGTCGGTGAAGTGCACGTTTCCGTGGCCGGTCATGTAGAGGTACGGGTAGCCGAAGAGGTCGTTGTCCATGATCTGCACGCGGGCGGGATCCGGCGCGACGTCCATGTTCGTGTTCCGGCCGATGAAGGCGAGCAGATTGGGCAGCGACGATGGATTCGCGTACCAGTCGCCGCCGCCGCCGTAGCGGAGCTGGGCGATCGTGAACTCCGCCTGCGCCGGCACCTGCGTCGGGACCGGGGCCTGCGCCGAGACCGTCGCCGCGAGCACTGCGGCCGCCAGGGCGGCGAACAGGACGAGGGCCGCGCACGAGCGGATGCATCTCGTATTCATCCGGGTCACTCCGCGACCTCGCACGACCGGCCGACCAGGGCCCAGATACCCTCCACCACCTCGCCGATGACGAAATCGGGCGTCGAGGCGCCCGCGTGCACGCCCACCGTCTCGGCGCCTTCGAACCACTCGGCCCTGAGGTCGCGCACGTCGGTCACCTGGTGAGTCCTTGGGTTCAAGCCGGCGGATATCTCCGTCATGCGCTTCGTATTGGCGCTCGTGAACGAGCCGACGACGATCATCACGTCGTTCTCGAGCGGCATCGTGCGAATGTCGCGTTGGTGCTTCGTCGTAGGGTAGCAGATCGTGTTGACGAAGTGGATCTCGATGCAGAGAGAGATGAGTTCGGCGACGATCGCCTTCACGTTGTCGACGTTCTGCGTGGACTGCACGACGACGCCGACCCGGCGGAAGTGCCGGCCGAGCGTGGCCACCTCGTCGGGCCGCGAGACGACGACCGCCTCGGGCACCTGCGCGGCGATGCCCTTCACCTCGTCGTGCCCATGGTCGCCGATGATGACGAGCGGGTAGCCCGCCTCGTGAAGCTCACGCACTTTCTCGTGGATGTCCTTCACGAGTGGGCAGGTCGCGTCGACGATTTCCAACCCGCGCGCCTTCGCCTCCGCATACGTCTCGGGCCCGGTGCCGTGCGCCCGGATCAGAAGGATGCCGCTCGGATCGGCCTTCTCGATGCTGTCGATCACCTTGACCCCGGCACGGTCGATCTGCTCGACGACGCGCTCGTTGTGGACGATGTGGCCGAGCATCTGCACGGGCCGGCCCTTCGCCACGGCGGCCGTCTCCAGGGCCATGTCGATGGCCCGCTTCACCCCGGAACAGAACCCGGCGTTCCTCGCCACGTTGATCTTCACGCGCCCACCGCGCATCGCGCACCTCGACATGGATGGACGCCGAACGCCGACGTCCGACTCTGTTAACCGGAGAACGCACCGGGTGGTTCCCCATCTTTGCGGCGGTCTTCCCGGCGACGCGGCTGTCGGCGCGGACCAGGGCGAACGAACGCGGCGATTTCATTATCTTGAGGAGTAGGCGACGCGCTCGCGTCGTGATGCCCAAGGGCGATGACCACCAGGAGGTGGTGCCATGTCCCGCGCGATGCATCTGGTTCTGACGTGGCTCGCGGCGACGATGCCGGTCGCGCTGTCCGCGTGCGCCGCGCTGCATCCGTCGAAGAGCGGCCCCGGCGCCGGGCCGGAGACGGCTCCCGCTCAGGTCGTGCGGACGACCCCGCCGCCGTACCGGCACATCCCGCAGGGCACGTTCAACAACGCCGGAGAAGCCGACGACGACGAGGCGGCATCCGCGCCGGCACCTGCGGTGCGGCGCGGCACCGCAGTCGCGCCGGCGGAGAGCCTGGTCGTCATGCCGACGTTCCTCATCACGCCCTCTCAGGCAGAGGACCCCTCCGCGGACGACTCCCCCAACGAGTAGGAGCGGCGCACGTCGGTTCTCACGCGCCCGATCCCTCGACCGAGACCGCGAACTCCCCCGCGACGTATCCCCGCGCGAGCGGCGGAGATTCCGGCGCCCGGTGCTCCGGCGTCCCGGTCGCGAGCAGCCGGATCGTCGGTCCGGCGCGCGCGATCTCGCCCCGGATCGCGACGATGGAGAACCCGCCTCCCGGGTCGACAGGTTCAACGCCGGGTGCCCCTCCTGCGGGCGTCCCGGTCTCCGCGACGAGGAGCGGCAACGCCATCTCCCCGGCTCTCTCCGGCGCGTCGGCAGCGAGGACAAGCGTCAGTCGTCCGGCGCGCGCGTCCCCGAGGACGTGGCACCGCGCAACCGGCGGCGTCTCGGACGCCGTGTCGAAGCGCACCTCGAACCGTTCCCCATCGGCCGAGACGAGAAGCGCGCGCACGAACGGCTCCCACTGGTCCCCGATCGAGATGCCGGACCAGGAGAGGATAGGGACCGACCGCGCAAGGGTCACGAGCCACGCGCCGCAGCGTATCGCGCCCTCGAGGCGGAAAGCGCCCGTCTCGACGAGGACGATGTTATATGCCGCGATCAGCCGCATCGTCGGCCTCCGGCGCCTCGCCGCAGTTTCGCGGCGCCGCACGGCACCACAGCGACCGGTAGGGGCAGGCCAGCGAACGCGCAGCGTTCGACGGTGCCTGCCCTGGGTGGCCACCATCATGCCTCCGCCTTCGGTTCCTCGCCCGGCGGGACCTCCTCCATCGGGGTAGGCTTCGGCGGCTCACGTCGCCAGGTCGCCTGCCGGATGGCGCCGGCCAGGAAGATGAGGGCACCGAGGGCCAGCTGGATCCCCATGTAGCGGTCGTACCGATCGCCGAACAGGGCGAGGTGCGTCTCGACCTCCGCGTTCAACTGCTCCTCGGGCGTCAGGGCGGCGGAGGTATCGGGCGCGGTCGCAGTCGAGTAGTAGCCGCGGGCGAGATCCTCGAGCTGCTGCGCGGGCGCCCGCATGTCCCCGGAGGCGTAGATGAAGGTGACGATCATCGCGGCCGCGGCGGCCGAGCGCACGAGGCAGAGCGCCCACCATGAGATACGGCGGCGGAGCATCGGCGCCTCCAACGTCACCGAGAGCACTACGCTCGCGGCGAGCAGCAGGCTCCCGCCGATGATGATCGGGCGCACCCGGTCGAGCAAGTTCACCGTCACGTTCGCCGCGTAGACGAGCACCTGCATCGACTGCTTGTCGATCGTCACGTTGAGCGGGACCTGGAGGAGCAGGCCGATCGCGACGAGCCCGCCCATCCACAGGGCGACCGCGATGTCCGCGAGCCAGTACGTCACCGTGAGCACGATGGTGGAGAGCCTCATCCCGTCCTCCCTGGCCGCCGGGGCGCGAGTGTAGGTATCCACGGCCGCAAAGAAGATGTGCGCGTAGGCGCGAGGGCCGACCGCCCCTCGACGACCTCGGATCGCCTCGGTCGTATCAACATACGGATTCCGCCGGTTGCGTCGCAATGGCCGCGGCGCGACCGGCAACGTCGGCGCCGCCCGGCAAGGTGCGCCGACGCCGCGCGTACATGGCGAAGGCGGGAACGAGCCGTGCTCGCGCCCGCCTCTCGATGACGATGCCGCCC
>Ga0315279_10011292_pt1 | contig 10360 bp, 7 predicted proteins | sample YL17G06_20_MG_FD_203694 | JGI IMG/M metagenome (GOLD analysis project Ga0315279, IMG submission 203694) | Sediment microbial communities from Yellowstone Lake, YNP, Wyoming, USA - YL17G06_20 | ecosystem: Environmental > Aquatic > Freshwater > Lake > Sediment | place: USA: Wyoming | collected...
CGCGGCTGGTGATACGAATGAGGTGGGGTTCTCCGATCTTCCCATCAGCTACTACCTGACGTATCCTACGGAAGTTGGGATCAAACCGGCGGTTGAAACCAATTTGCAGTTTCACTCCAGCCTTCTCAACTGCAGCCAAAGCAGCATCGATCTTCGCCAGATCGAGATCAATCGGCTTTTCACAGAAAATATGCTTGCCAGCCTGGGCTGCCTCGATCACGATTTGGGCATGCGTGTCGGTGGATGAGCAGATCGCCACAGCATCGATCGTTGGGTCTGCTAGAATGATGTGGTAATCCTGGGTCGCGGTGGGGATATGCAAACGATTGGCTAACTCCTGTGCTGCAGCTAGGTTAATATCAGCGATGACTCCCACTTCGACACCGGGAATTCTTGTGGCAAGACTCTCGGCGTGGATTTTACCAATACGCCCCGCGCCTATCACCCCAAACCGAAGGTTTTGAGACATCTTATACTCCTTTACAATCCAATATTCGCCAGGTACCGGCGATTACGAAGAGCTGATTCTTTCGGGCTGCCCATGCCGGGTAGGATATCCTGCTCCACCACGATCCAACCGGTATATCCCAACTTTTCCAACTCTGTTTTGAAAGCAGAGAAGTCGATCTCACCCTTCCCCAGCTCACAGAAGATCCCATTGCGCACAGAAGTGAAGTAATCCCAACCCTCCTGGCGGGAACGGGCAGCCACTCCAGGCTGGCAGTCCTTAAAGTGGATGTGCCAGATACGGGGAAAATACTGGCGCAGGAACTCCAAGGGATTGCCCCCGCCGAAACAGTAATGCCCGGTGTCCAGGCATAAACCCAGCAGATCAGGATCGGTCAGGCGCAGCAGTGTGTCGATCTCCGTTGGAGTCTCAACATATCCGGCGCAATGATGGTGGAATACAGTGCGCAGGCCAGTTTCCTGCATGACTGCCAAGGCGACCTTCCCAGCACCCTCGGCGGTGATCTGCCACTCAGCGGCACTCAGGCTTTGCTCAGGCTGGATGCGCCCGGCGTTTTGCGTGCGCGCAGGGATTTTGCCGTTGTCGTCAGCCAGCACAATGAAGGGGGAAGCTCCCTCAGCTCTCACCAATAATTGCGCGGTGCGCACAGCGGCCTCCACCCCTGCGGCATGGGCGGACGTGTCTTTAAGGATCACCGGAACGAATGCCCCCAGCAAAGTCAACCCGCGGGCATGGACCGCCTGCCGCAATAAGCTGGGATCGGTGGGCATGAAACCCCAATCTCCCAGCTCAGTACCGGCATAACCTGTTTCGGCTATTTCATCGAGCACCCGAACGTACCCGGCGGCTGTGCCTTCGAGTTCGAACTCAAGCACTCCCCACGAGCAGGGAGCGTTACCAATGGGGATCGTCATCATACCTCCTGTTGATTATTCATTTGATCAACCCACCTCGCTGATCATTACAGGACGATTTTCGTCCAGGGAACGGGTGGCTGCAATACCAATGGCTGTTGCTTTACGAGCATCTTGCCCGGTAACGAGCGGGGTACGGTCTTCGAGGGTGCAGGTGACAAATGAGCGGATTTCTGCAGCATAAGCCTCGCCGAAACGTTCCATAAAGTAGGGCACCGTATCGTGAGTCACCCCCTGGCGAGTCATCACCAAAGTGGCAGTCTGCTGGAGCTTGCCAATCAACAACCCGCCCTCCGAGCCAAGTACCTCGGTGCGTATATCGTAGCCATAAACGGCGTTGCGGCTGAGATCAATGTTCCCAATCGCACCATTGGCATACTGGAGGTTGATCATGGCGTTATCAATATCACCTACCTCCTTCAGCTCAGGATAGACCAGGCAAGCTCCTTCACTCTGGACACGCGTGACCTCACTGCCCATCAGCCAGCGCGCCAGGTCGAAATCGTGCACGCCCATATCCATGATCATCCCCCCGCTATTTTCACGTCGAGCAAACTCCAGACTGGTGCGCCGGGGATCACGGCCTGTCGATCGGAACATGACGGGTGTTCCAATCACGCCCTCATCGATTTTCTGCTTTGCCATCACGTAGGCCGGGTCGAAGCGGCGCATAAAGCCAAGCTGGAGCTTGACCCCCGCTTTTTCCACCGCAGCAATGGCCCGGTCACACAAATCCAGCGTTTGAGCCAGCGGTTTCTCGCTGAAGATATGTTTCCCGGTGGCAGCAGCGGCCTGGATCACCTCGGAATGCGTGTTGGTAGGAGTGACAACCACCACCGCCTCAATATCATCCCTATGAAGCAGCTCGTGATAATCGGTGTAGTGATATTTGACCCCGTAGCGAGCGGCAACTTCCTGGCTGGTCTGCGGATCAACATCCGCCACAGCCAGCAGTTCCACTTCGGACACAGTGAATGCCAGGGTGTGTGCGAATACTTTGCCCATGCGCCCCGCGCCGATCAACCCAATCCGTATACTCATGTTTTATCCTTTCAAGAAATATTTCTCTTTTTTGCGCGCTTCTACATACTGTGCACGCGCCTGCTGCACGGTTTCCATGGTTGAGACTTCTGCCACAGCCACATCCCACCATGAATCGTAGCCCGGTACGCGCTCCTCACGGTCTGCCTGTACGACAACCACAGAGGTACGCTGGGCTTTGCGTGCCGATTGCAAAGCCTGCTTGAAGTCCTCCAAATTTGAGACAGATACTGCCTCGGCTCCTAAACTACGGGCGTTGGCAGCGTAATCCACCGGCAAATACCCGCCATCCAACTGACCAGTCTGTGGATCCCGCTGGCGGAAGCGAGTGCCAAATCCCCCGCTGCCCATGGATCCACTTAAACCACCGATACTAGCAAAACCGTGATTGTCAACCACCACGATGATGAGTTTTAGCCCTTCCTGTATTGAGGTCAGTATTTCGGATGGCATCATGAGATAGGTGCCATCCCCTACGAAAACATAGATTTCGCGGCTGGGGTCAGCCATTTTTACACCCATCGCTCCGGGGATCTCGTACCCCATACAGGAATAGCCGTATTCCATGTGGTAAGTGTTTGGCTGGTGAGTACGCCACAACTTGTGAAGGTCTCCGGGATGGCTACCCGCGGCGGATACCAGCACATCCCGCGGGCTGGCCGATTCCCATATAGCACCGATGATCTCGCTCTGGGCTGGAACAGGCTGGTGACCGAGATGAAAAAGCCGGTCGACTTCTGCCTCCCATTCCACCTGAAGGGCTGCCACCCGGGATTGGTAATCATGATCGACCTGGTAACCTTGTAACGCTTCAGCCAGTTCTTCCAGGGTGATCCGCGCATCCGCAGTCAGCGGAATGGCTGAATGCTTGAAGGCATCGAATTCTGCCACATTGATATTTACGAACCGGACATCCGGGTTCTGGAAGGCAGTCTTGGAAGCGGTGGTGAAATCTGAATAACGCGTGCCGATCCCAATCACCAAGTCTGCTTCGTATGCCAGACGGTTGGCTGCCAGGGTGCCGGTAGCACCGATTGCACCCATGTTTTGGGGATGATGATAGGGCAGGGAGCCTTTTCCAGCCTGGGTTTCACCCACCGGTATCCCGGTCTGCTCAACAAAACATGCCAGCACCCGGCTGGCCTCGCTGTAGAGCACACCGCCGCCTGCCACGATCAACGGTTTTCGGCTGGCGCGGATGGCCTCCACTGCCTGGCTAAACAGGTAACGGTCGGCAGTTTGGCGCCGGATATACCAAACGCGGGGATCGAATAATACCTCGGGAAAATCATACGCCTCCACCTGAACATCCTGCGGCAGCGCCAGGGTTACCGCACCTGTATCCGCCGGAGAAGTCAACACCCGCATTACTTCCGGCAAGGAGGTGATCAACTGCTCGGGACGGTAAATGCGATCCCAGTAGCGGCTGACCGGCTTGAATGCGTCATTGACACTAATATCCTGGCTGGCAGGAGATTCCAACTGCTGCAGCACAGGCGCGACATTACGCCGGGCAAATATATCGCCAGGAAGGAGCAGCACCGGCAGGCGGTTGATCGTTGCCAGAGCCGCGCCGGTGATCATGTTGGTCGCCCCGGGGCCAATGGACGAAGTGCATGCGTATGTCTGTAGGCGATTTTTCATCTTGGTAAATCCGCTGGCCAGGTGCACACCCGACTGTTCGTTACGGACTAGGATATAGGGAAAATCAAGGTTTTCCTGCAGCGCCTGTCCGATCCCGGCTACATTCCCATGGCCGAAAATGCCCAACATACCGGCAAAGAAGGGGATCTCCCTGTCATCACGGCGGACGAATTGGTTCTTCAGGAACTTAATAATAGCCTGAGCAGTGGTCAATCGAAGCATGGTCATAAGTACCTCCCTATTGGGTATCTGGGTTTGGAAGCATAAATCCTTCGCGGATAATGCCCATCAACTCGTGGGCTGCCGCGATGAAAGCCCGCAGCGTGCGGACGGTAGCGCCAAAGCCATCGAATTCCTCCGGCGTCATGCCGTTTTCATCATAGGCGCGGCGGAAATCCGGGATTCCCGCATACAAGGCATCAACGATCTTCGGGTCAACCAGCGTACTCATCCGTTCTTTGACCTCGATATGGCTGGCGTTTATTTTTAACTGCCATTCATAGGGAATGGTCAAGACGATATCCCCGCCGATCAACTCAGACCAGTGACCCAGGTGCCGGTAAGCGGCCGCCAGCAGGCGGGCGCGGTAACCTCGCTGCTGGAAAATGCCATACGCTTTTTTCAAGCAGGCGATCCCTGCCCAATCCAGATAACTCGGATCGATTTCAATGCTTTGCCGCTTTGCGAGTACCTTCATCCAATCATCATTGCGGCCAATCATGATGGTACATACCGGCGACATTTCGGATATCGACTTCCCCTCGGCGATACGGCGTTTTAATCCTCGCTCGATGGCCTCTGCCACAACCACAGCTTGCGGCACGGTAAAGCACACGGTGGCATTCACCGAAACACCCTGATAAGTGGCCGCCTCGATGGCCTGGACGCCGGCGTTCGTCACTGGGATCTTGACCTGGATATTGGGAGCCAATGTGTTGAAATGAACCCCTTGCTGAACGATGGCATTAGGATTTCGGTAATAAGCTGGGTTGGTCTGTATCGACAAACGGCCTTTTTTACCCATGTACATGTCGAAGGCCGGTTTCAAGAAGGTCGCACCGTGGGCAGCCATTTCTTCGATCAGCTTCCAGGTGATTTCCACCTCAGACCAATACGGATTGTCATCGATCAATTCGTGAATACGTCTCTCCCACAGGTGCATTTCCTTCTTTAACACATTCACGACAATATTGGGGTTGGTGGTTGCGCCAACTGCGCCATGACCAACCGCATATGTCAATTCTTCGACCGAACAGGAATCATTCCAATAGTCAGTGGAAAACCGGGAAACAGTCTCGTGCAATTTGCTTTTATACTGCTGGGTCATTCAGACCTCCTCACTTTTCCATATCCATGCAGACCAGCGGCAAGCGCGGATCTTTTTCTTTCCAGGTCTCTTTGAGCCAGGTGTAGTCCGGATCTTCGCTGGCAGCCAGCGATTGTGCAGATCCAGCCAGCATATTCAGGTAATAACAGTCATATCCATGCGCAGCTACAACCGGGTGATACCCTTCAGGTGAGAGCACCAGCTGGTTATCCCGCACCAGGATCAGCTCATCCAACCGGCGATCAGGCGTGTAGATCCGCTGGTAAGCGAACCCTTCCAGGCGAGCTATTTTATAGAAATAGATTTCCTCCAGATCGGCTTCGAGGATATTCCCCTGGCCATCCTCAATATGTTGGTCGTGTTTATGGGGTGGAAAAGAGCTCCAATTCCCGGCGGGGGTGAAAACCTCCACCGCCACGATCCGGCTGCAATTAAACCCGGGAGGGATCATTTTGTTGATCTGGCGGGTGGCATTTCCTCCTCCGCGGATTTCGATCTGCACATCGGATGGGGTCACCAACCTGGGAGGGTGATCTTCCTCAGCGAGGCACCAACCGCAGGCGATATCGACCTGCTCGCGGCAGGCAGTCACAGTAAAGCGCGTATGGCGGGGCAGGTAAAGCGTATAGGGCATTCCGCGAAATACATTCGGGCGGCGGCCAATATCATGCCACGCGCCGCGATCGGAACTCACTTCACAGACACCCCCCAACACCACCATTGCCAGCTCGCTTTCACCGGTGTCGAAGAACCATTGCTCGTTCTGGTACATCTTCCGCGCAGTAAAGTGCAGGAAATCCCATCCTGCCGATTCGGGTGTCACCTGGATGTATTCAGAACGGTTGAAATCGGGCAAGACTAATAATTTGGATTGAATTGGGCTCATTGCATCTCCATATTCTCTTTGGGTGGTGCCGTCGAGTCGCGAATCAGAAGCTGGCCTCTCAACGCCTGGATTTTCAGCTTGGGCGACTCATAATGCTTGCCTTCGGTACGGAGCAGCTCCAGGATCAAACGGGCCGCCTCGCTGCCGATCTGGCGCTTGGGCTGGTCGAATGTGGTCAGGGATGGGCAGGTGTAATCGGAAAAGGGGATGTTGTCGAATCCAGCCACCGAACAATCCGCTGGTACATCCAATCCCGCCTGGCGAAGACCTTTCATAACACCGATGGCCTGCATATCGTTGAAGCAATAAATCGCTGTCGGCCGGTCAGCCAACGCAAGGAAGTGCTCCACTCCGGCCTGGCCAGCCTGCGGATCACCTCCTGCCACAGCGTAGACATATCTTTCTGGCATAGGCAGACTAGCAGCCTGCATGCACTTGCGGAAACCAGATAATCTCTCAAGGTTGGTCCGTCCAGAAAGGGCATTACCAAGATAAGCGATCTTCCGATGGCCCAGATCGATCAGATGCCGGGTGATTTGCTGACTGCCGTAGGCATCATCATGATAAATGGAGTAGCGATAATCTTCGGCTGCCTGATTATTGATGACCACGATGGGAATTTCTTGTGTCAGTAACTGCCGACTTTGCTCAGGGCTGAACGGAGTCGAGCAAATAATCACCCCATCCACGCGGTGCTCCCGCATGATTTTAACGATGGCGGCCTCTCGTTCAGGATCATGTTGAGCAGCCGCAATAAATAAACTGTACCCGTGTTGTTGGGCAATCTCATCAATCCCTTGAATGATTTCGCTGAAGAATGGATCGGCGATATGCGTGACAATTACCCCCAAAACCTGCGAGCGGTTTGTTTTCAAGCTGCGCGCCGCAGCGCTGGGTTGATATCCCATCTCACAGGCGATCTGCCGGATGCGTTCTGCCGTGTCAGCCGCGATTAACGGGCTGCCGCGCAGCGCGCGTGAAACCGTGGTGTGCGCCACACCGACCCTTTTTGCGATATCTTTTATCGTAACTGCCAAGGTGTACTCCAAATGCACACGTGTGCATAATTGGCTATAGTTTAACCAAATGCACTGGAAAAGTCAATGCAACCCTCTGGTTTGCGGATCAATGATTGGACAGGGACTGGGGAAAAGGGTAGTTCCACAACACTACTTGGCATGTAAATTCGGTTTATCGGCCTCTCAGGAGAGTCTGGATGAGGTTTTAAACATCTCGGGTGGATGATACCGTTTATAATTGTTAAATAATGCCAACTTCAATGCTGCTGACATTTCCATAAATGTTAACCATTGCTAACCACCCAAAAACCGGAGCGGCGTATGGCACACAATAATTCTAAGCAAGATAATTGGCAAATCGTCGAGCATGATTTTCAATTGGATGAAGCGCTGGTCAACGAGACACTTTTCGCCCTGGGTAACGGCTACCTGGGCATGCGCGGCACCTTCGAAGAAGGATTGGGGCGCGCTGCGCTGGAGGGCACCTACATAAACGGCTTCTATGAAAGCGCCCCGATTATTTATGGGGAGAAGTTCATAGGTTTCGCTGAAAACAAGCAGACGATTCTCAACCTGGCGAATGCCAAAGTGATTCGACTTACGATCGGGGAGGACGCCGACCAAGCGGTCGAGGAGTTCAACCTACTCACCGGAAAAATCCTATCCTACCGGCGGGCACTCGACATGCGCGAGGGCGTACTGCGCCGCAGCGTGAAATGGCAGTCCCCCCAGGGTAAACAGGTGCAGGTCGAAACCGAGCGGCTAGTTCTCCATACACACCCCCATACCGCGTTGATCCGCTACCGGGTAACCCCATTGAACTTCGATGGCCCACTCTCGCTGGTCTCCGGCATAGACGGCGCCATCAGGCAAAGCGAACACGCGGAAGACGATCCCCGGCTTGGCACTCATTTTACGGGTGAAGTTCTTACACTGGAGGAACGATCATTTTCTGCCGAATCCGCTATTATGGTACATCGCACGGTAACCACGCAGCTTACTGTTGCTTGCGGCATTCGTAACGTTTTGGATGCGCCCTGTGCTAGCGAACCTTACAGCGAGGGCCAATTCACGGGCTATGTTTACCGGCTTGAGGGACGGCGCGGCCAGTCGGTTACATTGGACAAATTCATCGTTTACGCCACCTCGCTAGATATTAGTGCAAGCAAAGTTGTGCCTACCGTGCTTGGCAAGCTTGATGAGGCCGCGACGATCGGTTTCGAAACCTTACGCGCGGCACAACGCAGCTACCTGGCAGACTTCTGGAATGTGGCAGATATCGTCATCGAGGGCGATGATACCTTGCAGCGCGGCATTCGCTTCAATATGTTCCATTTGCTGCAATCGGCCGGGCGGGATGGGCGCACCAACATCGCTGCCAAGGGTCTGACTGGTTTGGGCTACGAGGGTCATTATTTCTGGGATACAGAAATCTATATCATGCCGTTTTTCCTGTACACCCAACCCGAAATAAGCCGCAAGCTGGCCCAATACCGGCATCACATCCTCGACAAGGCGCGCGAGCGGGCGCGCGAGATGGCCCACCTGCGCGGAGCGCTCTATTCCTGGCGTACCATTAACGGGGCAGAATGTTCGGCGAACTTCCCCACCGGCACGGCACAATATCACATTAACGCCGATATTGCCTTCGCCATTCAACGCTACTACGACGCGACCGAAGACGATGATTTTATGAAGCAATATGGTACGGAGATACTCTGCGAGACGGCACGTTTATGGATCGATACGGGCGATTATATCGACGCCCGCGGCAACCGTTTCTGCATTAACGGTGTTACCGGGCCGGATGAATACCAAATTCTGGTCAACAACAATGCCTATACGAATTTGATGGCGCGTGAGAACCTGCGTTTTGCACACGAGATCGTCACCTGGCTGCGGCAAACCGATGCCGTCGCTTATCAGGCACTCGCCCATAAAATCACCTTACAGGAAGATGAGCCGACCGCATGGCAAGAAGCGGCCGAAAAAATGTACATCCCCTACGATATGGAACGAGGGATCATCCCCCAGGATGACGCCTTCTTGGGCAAAGCGGTGTGGGATTTTGAACACACGCCCCGTGAGAACTATCCGCTGCTCCTCCACTACCATCCTTTGATCGTGACGCGATACCAGGTGTGCAAACAAGCCGATCTGGTATTGGGAGAATTCCTGCTGCACGACCAGTTCGACCGTGCCCAAAAACAGCGCGATTTCAACTATTACGAGCCCATCACCACGCACGACTCATCGCTATCAGGAGCGATTTTTGGTATTATGGCAGCCGAATTGGGAGACACAGAAAAAGCGTATCGCTATTTTGCCGATACGGCTACCATGGATCTGGAAAACAAGCATGGCAACACCCGCGCTGGCATTCATGCTGCGAACATGGCGGGTACCTGGCAAGGTATCATCTTCGGTTTTGCCGGGATGCGAGCCAAACGGGGATTGTCGTTCAATCCGACGATCCCCGTTCAATGGCATTCCTACGCTTTCAAGATCCGTTATCGAGGGCGCCTGATCGGTGTACGGGTGACGCCAGGCAAGGCAACGTTCGAGTTATTGGCTGGCGAGCCGATGGAAATCCGGGTCGGGGATGCGCCCATGCAGTTGGATGGGTCTATTCACCTCGAGATCTGACACCCGCACGTTTTTTCACACCAATGGTTTCGGATACTTGAAGAAATTGGCTATTTGTTCTTCCAGCTCGAATTTCTCGAACTCCTCTACTTCTCGAATCTCAGGGTAGTTCAGTAACTCATCCAGCAAAACCACGGCATTATCATAACTGGCTGTCTGGTGTTCATTTAGTAATTGCCAGAGCAGCATGCTCTTATCGCCGCTTTTAAACGCATATAGATCACGTTCCATCTCGAGCCATTCCGGATAGATATGGTTGAGCAGGATTTTTTGCGGCAGCTGAGTGAAATCCTTGATATGAATCCCGTTAGCATCGATCCGCGCGGGGACTTCGACCACTACATTTTCAGGAATGCCGGCGAGTTTTCCTCCCCGGTTGGGTACGTTGATCTGGAAATCCCCCCCTTGATCGAA
>Ga0315279_10011294_pt1 | contig 10359 bp, 12 predicted proteins | sample YL17G06_20_MG_FD_203694 | JGI IMG/M metagenome (GOLD analysis project Ga0315279, IMG submission 203694) | Sediment microbial communities from Yellowstone Lake, YNP, Wyoming, USA - YL17G06_20 | ecosystem: Environmental > Aquatic > Freshwater > Lake > Sediment | place: USA: Wyoming | collected...
TTTAACTCTAATCAACCGATTGAAAAAGATTCTTCCCATATCAAGTATAACTTTAGAAGTCGCTAAGTTTGATATTCAGAAACTTAAAAATCCAGACATAGAAGGTCAAGATTATCAACAAGGAAATCTCTATCAGTATCAGAATGTTAGAAGTTACCTGATGGCTAGAGAAAAAGGAAAGTGTCAATTCTGTGGTCAGGATTTTAAGAATCGACCGTCCCATGTTCATCATATTAAACCGAGAAGTCAGAATGGAAATAACCAAGTTGACAACTTAGCAATTTTACACGAGAAATGTCATGAGAAGATCCACAGGGAGCATCTTGAAAACCAATTAAAATCTAACTCTAAAGATTACAAGCAATCGTCTTTTATGTCAATTATTCACAAAAGATTTTGGAGAGATATTCCAGACTTAAAAGTTACCTATGGAAATATAACTTTTGTAAACAGAACTCAGCTTAATCTGTCTAAAGCTCATTATAATGATGCGTTTGTAATATCTGGCGGAACTGATCAGAAACGATCCGAACCTTTGGAGATTAATCAAGTTCATAGAAATAATAGAGTTTTACAATTAAATCGTAAGGGTTTAAAACCTTCGATTAAAAAAGAAAAATCTAATGTTAATCCTAGAGATTTATTCTGGATTAAGAAAAAACAATATGTTTGTAAGGGAATGTTTAGTTACGGAAGATATATTCTTTTTGGAACCGCCAAGAAAAAAGAATATATCAAATTTTCAGAAGTAACAAAAATATTTCATTTTGGAAGTTTTGTATGGAACAGTTTACAGGCAATTCATCCACTACCCTAAAGGGATAGTGGTTTTTTGGCGAAGGATCTATAAAATATTGAAAGAAATACTGCTTAATCACGAGTTTTTCAGTTATCTAAATAAAACCACAGAGGCACGGAGACACAGAGAAAAAGGATGAGTGATGAAGGATGATGGATGAAAAAGAAGAAACGAGTATTACTGTTTCATCCTTCATCCTTTCTGAGTTCTCTCCGTGCCTCTGTGTCTCTGTGGTTTTTTATATCTTACTTTGTTAAGTGAAAAACTTGTATAGTATATCAGGAGGACAACAATGTCTAAAATCAAATTAGCCTTTATTGGCTGTGGTGGTATGGCTGGAGCGCATCTAAATGGTTACATGGAACTTAAACGCAAAGGGATAGACACTTTCGATATAGTCGCAGTTGCCGATAATGTAGAAGGAAATGCAACGAGGTTTGCAGAGATCATAAGTCAGGTTCAGACGTCAACTAAAGTAGAAATATATACAGATTATGAGAAGATGCTTAAAGAACAAAAACCTGATGGTGCGGATATATGTACACCGCATTATCTACATCATATCTGTGCAATAAAGTGTTTTGAATCAGGAGTAAATGCCATAGTCGAAAAACCTCTTGGCGTTACCATGAAAGCGGCTCGTAAGATGGTTGAATCAGCAAAAGAGCATGGAAAAATTCTTGCTGTTGCTGAACAAGTAAGGCGCTGGATCGGTCCAAGAATAGTTGGATGGGCTATTCACTCAGGATTGATTGGAACACCAAGAATGTTCTCTGCTCAAGGATTTTTCGGCGCCAATACTAATCCAGATATTACCGTATCTGATCATCAATACACATGGCGTCATGGCAAACTCACAGGCGGAGCCGGACCTATATTTGACTGGGGTGTGCATTACGCAGACCTCCTTATTTACTTCTTCGGTGATGTTGATACGGTTTATGCAAATACGAGGAACTTCGGTTGTATGAAATATAAGGATGCTGATGGAAATCCTATACCACAGACTGTTGAGGATACTTCTATGGCAAGCATCACATTCAAAAATGGCACTATCGGTACTTGGAACTACTCTCACGTAGCTCCGGGCAGATCGTTTGCTAATACAGTCTATTATGGCTTAAAAGGCTCAATCTATGGTGAAAGCAACTATCCAACCAGTCCGCAGTTGAATCTGTGGGATGGTACGACGAAGAATACTCAAGAATTAATAAGCGACTTCCTATCAGCAGTTGATCAAGAAAAGATTCAAAAATATTTTCCACCAGAGTTGTATCCCGATCCCTCAAATCTTACAGGCGATTATGGAGTGATATTAGAGGTTTACGACTTCATCAATGCGATCAGGGAAGGACGTCGCCCAGAACTTGATGGTCAGGATGGTCGAATAGCTCAAGCAATACCAGTGGCATTTTTTGAATCGTCTGAATGTGGCCAGGCTGTGAAGATGGATGACATACTCTCTGAAAAGGTAAGCGCATACCAGCAGGAGATCAATGACAAGTGGGGAATCTGAAGGATTTGAAAACAAGCCATTCTCAGTGGAATGGATACCTGCTGGTAATTCTTGCAGTAATTGTCTTTAGCACGATTGAAGTTGCCTCACAGTATGTTCAGAGAGAAGAACACGTATCTGCATTTGATTTAAGCCTTTTGCGATTTGGTATAGGAGGAATCTTTCTGATTATCGCCGCTTTTGCCCGTGTTGGTAAAAGTGAGATGCTCCGTATAATCAAGCTAGATGGCTGGCGAATCGCACTTTGGGGTCTGATTGGCACGACAGCATTAGCTTTAACTTATCACAGAAGCCTGATGCTCACAAGCAGTATGATTGGTGGTGCGATATTCTCAATCAATCCCGCTGTTGTTGCATTGATATTCCTTTTATTACGGGTAGAGAAACTTAGCTGGTCAAGAGTCATTGGCATTATTCTTGGGATTGCGTGTGTTTACATAACAAACAAAGGCGCAAAATCACACGAGCCAGAATTTCCTGATTACTTAACTGGCAACCTATTTATGATCGGTGCTGTATTGTCATGGTCTATATACTTTTTTCTGATACGAGACTACCTCAAGAAATACAGCCCGGTCGTAGTAAGCGCAATTGCAATAATAAGCGGAGCATTAGGTCTTATGCTGACTGTGCCTTTGATACCATTATTGGGCTGGGGTGATACTCTATCTTTTTATAAAACACTGACGCCATTTGGATGGGGTCTTGTAATTTATCTTGGTGTTGTTACGGTTGGATTAGGCTATTACTGGCTTTACACAGGGCTGTCAATAACAGGCGTTTCTAAGGGAATGATGATATTCTTCATTAAGCCTGCTTTGGTCGCTTTGTTGGCACATTTTCTTCAGCATCAGCCTTTGTCGAAATGGATATGGATCGGAATTGTTTTAGCTTCAGCATCAATTGTCATAGTTGGGATAAACGGAGTGAAAAGAAATGACCAAAGAAATAACCATTGAAGAAATTAAAACTAAAATACTTCCCATTCTTGGAAAATATGGAGCAAGTATGGCTTCTATATTTGGCTCAATAGCAAGAGGTGAAGCCACAGATGAAAGTGATGTAGATATTCTGGTGGAACTTCCAGAAGGCTCAAGCCTATTGGACCTTGCTGGACTTAAAATAGACATTGAGGAAATATTGAGTAGATCGGTAGATGTATTGACTTATGACTCGTTACATCCACTGCTCAGAGATAGGATATTGAGTGAGCAGGAACCAATAATATGCCAAAACAGTCAAAATCAACACTTTCAGGTATAAGCTCTGTCGGGAAAATAACATCGGGATTATTATTGCCAATACTTGCTGGTTTTTTTCTTGGTAGCTATCTTGATGGAAAATTGGGTTCTTCACCGTGGTTGACCCTGTTGCTTCTTCTGCTTGGTATCTCTGCGGGGTTTTGGTGGCTTTATAAATCCGCAAAGGATCGTGAAGATGAGTGACTGTTTCATAAATGATGATGAGCGGATTGACGAATTTGAAGGTCTGAAAGTGATCCAGAAAATCACCGGACCACTATTCTCTGTGGATGCGGTACTTCTTGCGAAATTTGTAAGCATCAGAAAAGGCGATATTGTCGCTGACCTTGGTACAGGAGGAGGGATAATATCGCTGATACTTGGGGCAAGAACCGAAGCTGAACGTATAACTGCCGTTGAAATTCAAAACGAATTGACTGACATTACCCGCCGAAATATTTCATTAAATAATCTGGAAAGCAAAATTGAAGTTATCGAAGCTGATCTAAGACTAGCAAAAGAGCATTTTCCTTCAGGACAATTTGACGTTGTGGTATCAAATCCGCCATATCGTCTCGTTGGTTCAGGAAGGCTTAATCCCAACAGCCTTAAAGCCATTGCACGTCACGAGATAAAATGCACGCTGGATGATGTGCTGAAATCGGCTTTTTACTTGCTTAAAGAGCATGGGAAACTTGCTGTCGTTTACCGTCCTGATCGGCTCGTTGATATCATTGCTGGTTGCAGACATAACAATCTTGAACCCAAGCGAATACAATTTGTTTATCCCTCAATAGATAGAGAAGCTAATCTCGTCCTTCTCGAAGCAGTCAAGAATGGTAACAAAGAAACCAAAGTGCTGAATCCTTTAATTATTTAATGTTCATCATTCGTTGGTAGTTGACTGGTTATTTCCCCCATATTGCAATAATTACCAGACCACAAGTTATCGTAAATACCGCAGTCATCCTTACAGCAAAGCCTTTTTCACGATAAATAATAAATGCGGCGATAGCACCAATTACTATGCTGAACTGCCTGAACGTTACAACGTAGCTTGCACGTCCTACTAACTGATATGCCCATAATATCAACCAGTATGCGCCGAAGTTAAATATCCCTCCCAGTGTTGGTAAATACCATCCGATCTTCTGATTCCGTACTCTATTAGGCACAAACAATCTTCGTATCAGCATATACGATAAGCCAGACAGTGCATAGAAAAAATATCCATATCTTGCGGCTGACGCTGAACCCGGTTTTACGAGTTCCGATGATAACTTGTCGAAAGTGGAATATCCAACTGTCCCAACTGCTGTAAGAAGCATCCAGAAACTTGCTTTATTCAGATATTTCTTCAGGCTGATTTCTCGTATTGATTCAAGTGGTGAGAGCGTACATCCCATTGCAACCAGAAACATTCCGATCCAGCCAAATATCGTCGGTGTTCTCCCTCGTGTTAGATCAACAATTCCCATTAATAATACAGGTAGAGATCGTGCCACAGGATAGACAGTCGTAAAATCCCTTACTCTATACGAATTAGCCAGAGAGAAATAGTAAACACCGCAGAAAATTGCAGAACACGATACATAAATCCACGCTCTTGGTGGAATGGAACGTGTGAGATATTCACTTATGATGATTGGGATAAATCCAACGATTATAACAACTACCTGCATACGTTCAAAGAATACGTCCTCTGCTTTGCTGTGCCTTGCCAGTAGATTCCATGAAGCGTGCATAAAAGTCGAGATCAATACGATTGATATAACAAACGGATTCATTAACACCCTTTCAATGGATAAAAAATAAAGGATAAAGGACGAATTCATCCTTTATCCTTCAAGATAAAACCATTAAAACTAAAAACCTTAGTGGAGCAATTCATTAATAAGGTTATATTTAAGCTTTCAATAGAATAATAAATCCCATTTGTTCAAAATGATGATCATTAGTAAAGGCTTTCACTAAGTCTAAATGACGCATAATTACAAATGAAGTACAATCGGTAAAAGAAAAGTTTTTATCGGAATATTGCTTGAATAATTTCCAAGCTTGTTCTTCAATTTGTTCAGTGACATGAATGACTTGAACTACCTTTGAGCTATGAATTCTTTCGCCAAAATCAACAGCAGCAAATTGTCCTACCCGAGTCAATAATCCAGTGTAAGTTTCATCTAAAACAAAGTTAGTAGTTACATAATAACAACCATTTCGTAACAATTGCTTGTTTACATCCAGTGCTGTATTACGAAATTGATCCCTCTTACTATTCAAAGCAATCCAACCGTTAGTATCTACGAAAATTTGTTTCATCTTAGATGGTGCCTTTAGTATAAGTATTTATCAATATTTACAGATAAATCCATAGGAGCTTCTGATTCGTATCCTTCCATTTGAAAAACAGGGTCTTGTGTTACATCAAATGGTTCATCTATTTCTGATAAATTGGCAATCCATTCATGAATCAATATTTGTATAGATGTACCAGCCCTTTTGGCTACTTCTTCCAAACGTTCATAATCAGTATCCGTTAAATTTATAATCAATTCCGTCATTTTAAATCACTATCCTATTCAGAATATGCCAACTGGTTCATTTGCAATCGTTAAAAATGGAGATTATTTGTAAGGGCGAAGTATTTTTTCATTAAAACAAATGGTAATATACTTTGATCTAACAAAAATGTTTCACCCTTACTGATTAAATACTACCACGTCAGACGGTACTTCCTGCCACCGCCAAGATCAATAACACGTAACTTCTCGTCTTTACTTGGTTCGGGCTTTTCCTCTTTTACATCAGGATTTTTATTCTCTCCAGCAATGTATTCTTTAATCTGATTTACACCCTCTTTTAAGAAGAATGAATACAGGAAAATGTCAACGCTATATGCAAGGCACCGCACACCCTTGTCAATCATCATATATGCTTCTTGAACAGTGATTGGGATATAACCGGGTGCTACGCCATATTTTTCACATGCGTTTAATATTTTGTCGAAAGCTTTAAGGAATTTGGGATGATCGTATTGACCCGGTACACCAAGAGAGACAGTCAAATCTGCCTGTCCGATCCATGCTACGTCAACACCTTCAACGGATAGTATCTGATCAACGTTATCTGCGGATTTAGCTGTTTCGGTCTGGACTATTATGAGCGTTTCCTCATTAGCCTTTCTTGTTCCAACAGCCATATCGCCACCCTTGTAATCGTCATGGGCGATTCCAAAAGCTGAACCTCGTATGCCGACTGGTGGATATTTGACAGACTCGATAATTTTTAACACCTGATCCCTTGATTCAACTCGTGGAACCATTATTCCCTCAGCGCCTGCGTCTAATGGGCGTGACATCAGGAAATACTCGGTGTCTGGCGCTCTTACAATAGGCGTGATACCAGCCGCTTTGGATGACAGTATTGCTTGACGTATAGATTCCTGTGTAAAGCTTGAGTGTTCCATGTCTATGATCACGTAGTCACAGCCTGCGTTTGCTAACATTTGCCCAATACCAGGGGTTGCAAATTCCAGAACAAAATGTCCTATTGCAATTTCCCCACGTTTTAATTTAGCCTTTGTTTTATTTTCCATGAGTTTATATCCTTTTTATGATCCTCGAATCGTAAAACCAACGAATTATGAAAATTAAGAAAATATTCGGGTAATTCATTAATAAAGCTTTTAAATCCCCCTAACCCCCTTTTTCAAAGGGGGAATGGCTCTAACTCCCCCTTTAGCAAAGGGGGCAGGGGGGGATTTGAGAAACTATACTTACCCGATTAATTATTTAATGTTCATTACTCGTGGGTAATTCACCTAGCTTGAAAACGGTTTTTGCGGTTTCACAAAGAACCTGATTTTTGTCATTATTATCAAGTTCAAGAAGGTCTATCTTCAATTTCTCCACAGGATAATTTGAAATCCAGTCTGATCCCATCATAACCCTGTTTGAGCCAAACTTACTTATCATACGCCCAATGGACTGACCACTGCACCACGACGGCTCAAAATAAAGATTAGAGCAAATTTCAGCCGCAATCATCGCATCGGGTGTATATATATTAAAACCAGCGTGTGCCATGATGATAGGCAGGTGCGGAAACTCTCTGGCACGTAGAATCAGCTTTGTCGGGCTTGCGAATGGAACTCCCATCCCGGTATGCACCATCAAAGGAATTCCGAAAGCAGTCGCCGCCTCAAAAGCTGTTCTTCCATCAACAGACAATGGATCAACAGCCATCTCAAGCGGATGAAGCTTTAACCCTACAAACCCAAGCTCTTTGACACAACGTTCGATTTCTGCAAAATACTCATCCTTATCTATGTGCGGTGAAAAAGCCATCATACCGAATATACGTTTGGGATAGCGTACAGATGCCTCATATATATCATCATGATATTTCTTATAATGGTCAGGTCCGATAAGCGGTTGAACGATGCTAACGTCAACGTCGTACTTATCCATACCGTTTATGAGTTCTTCCTCAGTAAAATCGTGATCAAATACTCTTGAAATTCCTATGTGTGCGTGGGTATTTATAATCATGTTTAGTTTCCTCATTTAGACATCGCTTTCTTTATTCGTTCCATAGCTTCAACGAGGCGTTTTTCGGGAACGGTCAGCGATATTCTGATAAATCCCTCACCATATTTTCCATAAGCAGAACCAGACGCAACAACAACTGACGCTTTCTCAAACAAAAACGTGGTGAAATCAATCGAAGTGAAGCCTTTCGGTACTGGAATCCAGAGATAGAAAGTACCTTTAGATGGCTTGTAGTCTTTCCATCCAAGCTCTTTGAGCGTACCAAGAACGAGATTGCGTCTTTTTTCGTATATTGACAGCATTGTAGTGATATTATCCTGACATTCCTTGATTGCCTTGATTCCTGCGAATTGTATGGGATTAAATATACCTGAATCCGTATTCTCTTTGACTTTTGATATGGCTGAAATAAGGTCAGGATTACCCATTGCCATACCGATACGCCAACCGGTCATGTTAAATGGCTTAGAAAGTGAATTTAACTCTACTGCTACGTCCTTTGCGCCGGGGGTTGCAAGCAGGCTTTTTGGCTTTTCACCGTCAAATACCACTTCGCTGTATGGATTATCATAGCAGATTGCTACATCACAAGATTTAGCGAAGTCCACTAATTCCTTGAAAAACTCAGGTGTTGCAGTTGCGCCTGTTGGGTTATTCGGATAATTAAGGAACATAGCAACTGCCTTCTTTGCCACGTCTGACGGAATTTCATCAAATTTTGGAAGATAACCATTCTCTGGTCTTATGGGTACGTGATAAGGCTCACCACCGGCTATGAATATGCTTGCACGATACGCAGGATAACCGGGGTCAGTCATCAGGACAGTATCACCGGGGTTTACAACTGCAAGGGCGAAATGATGGCATCCCTCTTTAGAACCGATTAATGCAAGTATTTCTGTTTTTGGGTCAAGTGATACTTTATAGCGTTCTGCGTACCAATCAGCAACAGCCTTGCGGAATGACATCATGCCTTTTTCTTCGTCTGTCGGATACCTGTGATTTTCGGGGTCATAAGATTGCTTGCAAAGCTCATCTATTATCGGTGTGGGTGTAGGGTCAACAGGATCACCTATGGCAAGGCTTATAACGTCAATTCCATCAGCTCTTGCCTTAGAAATTTTATTCCTTAGTTCCATAAAAAGGTAAGGTGGTATTTTATTTAGCCTATCAGCGATCTGCATTAAAAATTACCTCGTGTTAAATAATAAAATAGAATTATTTATTATTTTTTGAAGCTTTCAATAGCCTCATCTTCGTCATCGTATTTCTCAAATATCTGATCAAGTTTTGTTACAACAAGAAGATACCTAACGGATCTACCGACATTCAACAGAACAACTTTCTTTTCTTTTTTGGTAAGTGAAGTATAAGCCGCTACCAGCATACCAAGTCCAACGCTATCCATCATCGGCACTTCGTCAAGGTTGATAATCAGACCATCAATATCAGAATCAACTTGTTCTTGTATAGCGGTATTTAGGTCAAATCTGGCATCACCTATTATTTCTCCTCTGATGTCAAGTATAGCAACATTGTCACGAATTCGTGTAGAAATTTCCATCTTTTTGTTCCTCCGGATAAAATCTGTTTTTTAAATCATTGAACCAGCAAGGAATCGCACATATATCTCTCTGATAATAAACATACTTTTACAGAATATCAGATCAGTTTTTGTATGTCAAGTAAAATTCATGATACGAGTCCGATTTTTTTACAGTATGATTATTATAACACAACAAATAATTCGTATCTCTGACGAGTACCTGCAAATCATAAGAAAATGCAATATTCACCCTTGCAATATTACGAAAATATGTTATCATCACATTAAAATTGTAATCATAATAGGTCAACTACCCCACGCATAATGAAGGTTAAATAAATAATCGGGTAATAAGCTAGATAACCTTCTTTGGATTCCCACTTTCCCCATTTTCATGGGGACGGGAATGACATCCTACGGGGTTTGTCATTCCTGTGAAGCTTGTCCTCACGAAAGTGGGGAACGGGAATCCATTTTAATCTATTACCCCATTAATTATTTAACTTTCATAATGCGAGGGTATCCTTGCCGAAATCAGAGATGATAATTGTTGATAAATTTTCTGTAATTGTTAAAAAATGCCATTTTGACATAGTGTAGGGGCAGGTTTCGTTGATATAATAAAAAGTCTAAACAGGTAAAAAGGCTTTATTTTATTCACAAATATTGAAAAAACTGACAAAACCTGCCCTTACAGGAAATTCATT
>Ga0315279_10011295_pt1 | contig 10358 bp, 11 predicted proteins | sample YL17G06_20_MG_FD_203694 | JGI IMG/M metagenome (GOLD analysis project Ga0315279, IMG submission 203694) | Sediment microbial communities from Yellowstone Lake, YNP, Wyoming, USA - YL17G06_20 | ecosystem: Environmental > Aquatic > Freshwater > Lake > Sediment | place: USA: Wyoming | collected...
CAGAGATCCAGATCCGGCTGCTTCTCAACCGTCTGATTGTTTCTGTTCGCCCCTTCACGCATTTCAACCATCCAAAAAGAAGCGGGGCGCCATGAGACTACGCATATGAACCTTCTTGGGAAACCTTAAGTACCTAATCTCATTTTTGAGACTCGACCGCAGACCATCGGTCCGTCTTCTCATCTTTCACAACCAAGCGAAGCGCTCTCAACTCAAGAAGCGCCCTGTAAACCGTGGCCCTCGACAATTCCGTGCGAGGAAGTAGTTCGTAGAGATGCAGCGGCCCCTCATCTCTCAGGATCTGGTAGATTCTTGTGTTCGCGTTTCCAGCTTCCAGGCAGACCTTGCGGTACCTGTCCTCCAGCGCCCTTACCGTGGCTACCAGTGCATCCGCAAGCCCTTTGACATCGTTGACGATGAGCCAGTCGCCCCTCCAGCCCAACCCATAAGAGAGGCGTCAGGGTCTACTATCGTTTCAACGGGTTTCAGGGCAAAGAAACCCCTCGACAAAACTCACGCGAACCAGAAAAGGCCTAGGGCAAAATTCCACGACGTCAGCAGATATAGGCACATGCACATCTACATGCAAAACTCGACACGAAAAACCGCAAGGCGAATGGAACTTTACGGAGCACCTGAAAGCTTCGAAGAAGAAATGCGAATAACAGTCAAACTGCCGCAACCACCGTGAAACTATATGGTTAGCGCGGGTCATCATCATGTGCTGCATCATCTCGCAAGTCCTTTTAGTCAAGAAGTCAGGAAGATACCGAATAGAGGGAATGCATTTGAAGCTCTCGCAACCTAGAATCGACGCTCTTATCAAGCATCTTGCCAGCGATTCAGGAAATCTATTTGACGCGATGATTGTTCGAGGGTTTGTTGGCGAGATGCTGTCATCGGAGTTTCAGGTAGGACCTAGACTTAAGGACATCTTTGCGGGCGGTAGTGAGGCGATCTTGGATCAAGCCGTTCAAGATGCTAAGGCTTCGAATGACTTGAGTGTTGAAGCTATCAAGGCGTCTTTGGACAAGAGAATTGGCGAAGTCGGACAGAGGTACAGAACACTCTACACAGTCGTGATTCCGCTCTCGATCAATCTCTTCCGTATGCATTTGTTTTCCAAAATGGATCTAACGATTGTTTTGCAGAGAGAGAAGATAGAGTTTGGTGATCTGTTTGGTCTTGCTCCTGAAGGTTTAGCAGCACTCGAGAGTAAATCCGCACATCAACCAAATTCCTTGGGAACAATAGCTGCAATAGCTTTGGATGTTAGAGCGAGAGATCCAGAGTTTGCTATGGACAAGGCGCTCTCGACTGCAACAGTGTTTGCAGGGATGATGTCGTTTTGTCTTTCCGGTCAGACTCTGATGCAATTTCCTCCGATGCCAATCGGATCGATTCAATTGCAGAAATGTGTGATCCTCATGGAAAACGGAAAACTCGTCAAAACCTATGGCGATTTGGAGCACGTAGAGGAGGGTCCCTTCCCTCTTGCCCTCAGGTTCGAGGATCTCTGGAGAAACGTTAAGGAATTAGAGCATAGACTTGACGAGTGCGAAAGAAAGGCCCCCAAGTCGGTGATGTCTTCAATCTTCAAAGCTCTTGAGCTTTATGGAGAAGCCGCCAGCGACCTAGATCCGAATTTCTCGTTTTTGAAGTTCTGGATCGGACTGGAGAATATGATGAAGTTAGGAGAAGATCTTCCGGCAAGGGCCGTTGCGCGTAGACTGAAGACTGCATTCCGTAGTGAACCCGAAATCTGGCGCATCGGAATCAGTCGGCTTCTATACAAACGTAATCGATTGGTGCATCGTGGACTCATGGATGTCACGCCTCAAGAAGTCTACTTCTCAAAGCTATTGTATGTGTTCACCCTGCGATTGTTTTTGGAGTATGGGAGAGAATACTCAAGAGTCGAACCAATCGCAACTCTGATAGACATGCGCAGCATAGACGACGAAGCACTACAGGAAGTCAAATTGGCCATCGATAGTATGCTTCAGAAGTGAATCTCTTACCTTCAGTGGGCCCCAGATTCTGAGTGGGCACAAGAAAGAGCATGGTCGATAAGCATAACCCACGAAAACCCGTCTCGACTCTGATAGATCATTCAAGAGCAGGGGCCTCCCCCATCTGTGTCTGGATCGCCAAGAACTCTGCCTAGCGCACGCTAGAGTCAATAGCGGAATAGGGGGTCTCTTAATGTGTGCGTGGGGCCTTACTTAGTAGGTGCAGTTGCAAGGTCGACGACTCATGAGTTCAAGACATAGGCGCGCAGTCATCTACGATAGTCAGGAGGAGGTCTCTTCAAGACCTTACGGATTCAGGATCTTTCGATTTGACATCAGTGATGAGGACAAGAGCGCGCGCTGAACAACCACAAGGTGAACAGTCTAATTCACGCAAGAGTGATTGTCAGGGATCGAGAAGAGGTGCTGGTTTCCTCAGCCGATCTGTCACATGATAGCCTAGTTGGCCAGTTCAATTGTGGACTCGTATGCTCAGATTCGAAAATCGTAAAGAAAACCGTAGACTATTTCAATCTCGTATGGGCAAAATCCTACCAAGTCAAGTAGGGGGGCGCAATGAGATTCGTAGGAATTCTGCTTGGCTCCATGCTTATTCTGTCCTTCATGTCTCTGTGTGTCGCCAATGCGCAGCCGTACTATCATATTGGAGTTGGAATCCAAGGATACAGTTTAGAATGCTTAAGGAATAATCAATTCAACTTGACTGTCTATTACGTTGTCGAGAACAGTGAGAGCTCCAATCGGTTCGAATGCATTCTGTCTTTTGAAATTGTGGATCAGACTGACATACAGGGAAAGCGAATACAAGATGCCAAGTGGGCACGTACAGGCGTGATCCTCAATCCGAGATCGACTCTGGAGGATCGGTTTTCGACGACCCTGTCGCCCAATTTCTTCAGAGCAAAGTTCACCTTTGGCATCTATATTGCAGCTCTTGGCTCAACCGAAAGGTCCATAGTAATCTGCAGAGACAACTTTCTGTTTGAGAACTGGGAGGACTCAGCTTACAGATCGGAATTTGCCATAAACTGGCGTTATGAGACTAGCCAACTGAAGTACAACTTCACCTACTGTTACGTCTTCGTCAATCCTCTAAACATCACGCTTCAAGTTCCGATCAAGAAGGGCTTCCTCTCTCCCGACTTCTCAGACTTTGGAGGCGTTGAAAAATCCTCACTAAGGTTGAGTTCCGGAGAAATCCTTCTTGGCTCAAAGAATGGATCGGCCATTGAGAATCCTGACATGTTGATCAAGATACCACCGTTGTCAAACATCAAACTGATCCTCGAAGTCGAACCAAAGGAGCATCCGATATCCAAAGCGCGCGCGAGCGAAGGAGTTCTGTCGGTCAATATCACTTCCAGACTGAGAGTCAGAGGCCCCCTTGTCTTCAAGCATGTTCTCCCCTTCAGCTTTGAGGTGGCAATCGAGGATTTCAAGATGTGGGGTATGTGTGTAACCGACAGAGCGTCTGTTTTCTTCAGAAACGTTTGGCAAGAAACTGACGTTGTTGGAATAGGTTTCTATCCATTGAAGCCTAGAACTCTATACCTGAGAGAGTGGGTAGTTTTGTCGAGTGTGTTCCCTGAAGTGGACGATCTCAGCATCACAATTAACGAGACCTTAGCCGCTCCTAATGTATATGGTGTCTATTTTCCTGTCGTAATAGATGTTCCGTTGCCACCGAGCTCCAACATTGTATCAGTGTCGGACGGAAAAGGAGTATGTGCTCTGAATACGACGAGTAGGTCGGACATCGAACTGCCGAGTGGACAATACAGCGTTTCCTACACTTCGGATACCACGCTAATCAAAATTAAGGCCAGACCTCATGTTGTCTCAAGCAACATTGAATTCAGGACGATAATAGGGTTTAGAGTGACGCCTCAGGTCAGAGCAGTGCCAGTGGTTGAAGTTCGCTACGGGTTCTTCACCTTTCACCTGGAGGACCGCATCCTGAACTACACAAGGGTTTTCCTAAGAAACCCTGAGAATGTATACCTGGAATTCACACTTCCAGACGGTGTCGACGTAAGCAAAACCGAGTGTTCCCCACCAGACGTCAGAGGTGGTAGTTCAAATCAAGGTAAGAGAATCATTTTTTGGGATATGCCCAATCACAACAGCCTGAGAGATCAATATCTGCTTCCAATGAATGTACAGTCAATAACCAATGCGTTTGGTGCAGGCGTCTTCGTATTAGCGTTTTACTTGGTGGTCGGTGTGCTTCTGATTCTCGTAGACGTGAAGGGGCAGAGGATACTCGATTCAAAAGAAAGAGTCGCGCGTGCTCTCCCTGGAGAGTTGGTAGTGATTGCTGCTCTCCTGTCGTCCTACATATTCTCCACAAGTAACTTCTGGTTCCTCCTATCACATTCAGACAAGATATGCGCCATATTTTGGATGGATGTCTTGATCCTAGCCATAATCGTCGTAATCCATGTTGTCCTAGTATTCAGGAAACAACGAGAGTCGAAAGCCAAGGAAGAAGCGCGTGCACAAATTGGCAAACCCAAGAAAAAACGAACTAGAACAGGACGAGAATAGCGCGCGCGCTTTAATAGTCTTATTCTTTTGACGAGACGTCGATTGGATGTATTGTGTCAGATACTTATTAGACAAAGCTCGGTAGAGACTCCACACGCGATGGTGGAGGCTCTGAACAAGAAAGAGCTCGTTATCTTGGGTTCTGGCATGTCCCTTGCGCTTCCCGCTTTCTTCTGCACCTGTGCCACTTGTGAAGCCGTGCGAAAGGATCCGAGTCAGCGGCGGACAAGAGCGTCTGCAGCACTAATCGGACAGGAGATCACTCTGATAGATGCGGGACCAGATATGGGATGGCAACTAGAGCGGGAAGGAATCAGAAGGGTTGACAGAATATTCATCACACACTGGCATCATGACCATGTATTGGGACTTGGTCCTCTTGCGGAAGCAGCGGAATATGCCGGTTGGCCCCCTGTCCACATCTATGTCCCTCGAGAAGTCATAAGCCATTTCGATAAAGAACTCTCGTACATAAGGCGAAATATAGTATTACATCCAACTACTCCTGCCCAAGTGATTGATCTTCCTGACGCCAAATGGGAGATCGTTAAGACAAATCACACCGAACACAGTGTGGGTTTCATTGTTGAATCCGCGAGAAGATTCGCCTACCTAGTTGATAGCTATATACCACCACCTGAGACAATCGAGCGTCTGCGTAGTCTTGATCTATTGATTCTAGAGGCCACGATGGATCACTTGGATACTGAATGGAAGCATTTCACTCTAGAACAGGCGATTGACTTCTGGAAACGTATAGGTGCACCTGAGTGCATTCTAACACATCTCTCTTGTCATGCTTGGATGAACGGCCGGTTGACTAGTGGGTTCGCGCCTGAAGAGCGAAAGGAGTTTGAGCTGAAACATCCAGGGCTGACGGTTGCCTATGACGGACTGAGAATTGGCCTTGATAAGGTCAATCACGAGCCAGAATAGAGGAATAGGGCGAAGAATAGAGTCAACTTGTCAGTTACTCCCTCAGGATCTATACCGAGACACGACAGAATTCGCAACGCCTAACCCACTCCAGATACGTCAATCGCGGGTCGGGATTTCGCATGTGCTATTCTCGAGTTCTGGAAGTTATCTGAGAGCAAGTCTTTTATTGGAATCTCGCTCTACCATATTCACTTATGGGCCTGAAGTTCACGCTTGAAAGAGCTTTTCAATTTGGCTGGGAAGGACTCAAAGGATGGGCATACAACTCAGCAAATGATTTCCCAAGGGCTAGTGCTGCCATCTTCGAAGTCACGACACATCATGGGAAAGTGAAGTCTACTATCAGCGATAGAGTCTATTACGTCTTGGAGGGGAATGGCGACTTTGTCGTGGGCGAAGAGGTTGTGCATGTGAAAGCGCAGGATGTCGTCATAGTTCCCAAGAACACGCCCTATGACTATAGAGGGAAAATGCGTCTCTTTCTGGTGCATGTACCTGCATATGACGAATCTGGAGAAGTCAAAATGGAATAAGAAGGGAACGACTTGTGAAAGACAGAAAGGAATGATCTAGCCCGCGCTAGTGTCTCCAAGGATGTTGTTGTTCCGAATGAGTTTCGCAATAGAGATCAAGTCAGGATTAGAGTGCCTCGAAAGAATTCGGAACCTGGATTCCGGGTGGCCAGCACTCAAGCCAGGTGACATAAGTGGCGCATGGTCCACTGGAGAGGCGTTATGGGTTTCACTATTGGTGGATTCGAGTCCAAACATACCAGAATTGCTTAGGACCGTCGAGTTATTGCTCAAATTCCAGCAACATGACGGGGGTTGGCCATTGATTCAAGGTCCCCCCTCTTCAGTTCCAGGAACCTCGGATTGTATAGTCGCCTTGTTCCGTATCCGTCCAGCGGTAAGTGATGAGAAACTGAGGAAGAGGATAGATCAGTCGATTCAGTCTGGTCTTCAATGGTTAAAACAGCAGCAGAATGAAGATGGCGGATGGGGAATAGAACCGGAGAAAGGTGAGGTAAGGAGAAGTAGAGTTTTTGGCACATACTACTCACTGCGCGCTTTGTTGGCTACGGGTGAGATTGCAAGTTCTGAATGCGTTAGGAAAGGCATCGACTACCTCTTGGATGCCCGAAACCAGACCGATGGATCATGGGGATACGAGAAGGGTAAGCTAGGTGATGTCTCCAACACAGCACGAGCAATGCTCTGCCTTCTAGAAACTGGAAAACTGTCAGCGGAAGATCGGATCATGAGAGAGGCATTGTCGTTTATTCTGAAGTTTAGTCCAGGTCAACTTTGGGGGCTGACAGAGGAAAGAATAACGCGTAGCGGAGGTTTGTTGGTTCTAGACAACTTTCCGACTTATGATGCTCTAAGAGCCTTGCTCAAGTGCAACTACCTAGGGGAAGAGACTTTGCGATGCCTGCAATGGATTGTCAAGATCAAAGGTCCAAATGGTTGCTGGCGTCTGGTTTGCCCCTTGACAAATCGGGAAAAGGAGTCGCTGTCATGGGTGACATCAGAGGTGATTCATGCGCTGAGTCTCGCAGATTCATTGATAAAAGCCAGTCCTCGCCTGTTATTGGAGACGGCCTTTCACCTAGCATCGGATACTACTGGTGAGGCAGACAGGGCCCAGCATGCCCAACAACCTGAAGTCAAGTCAGAATGCGTGATTGGCTATGGTGGCAAACCCTACAAGACATTCGTGAGCAAGAATGTTGGTGACTTTCTCTTGTTGCTACTCGCAATAGCCGCTGGAGTCGGAGTGTACCAGGCCGCTATGCTTCAGTTGACAAAGGTAATCAGCCTTCTAGGCTTCAAGGTCTCAGTTTTCTCTATCTTGATGCTTTTCTCGACATATTTCCTTGTGTACGCAAGAGCCGGAAGGATCCGTGACATCAAGGAAATGGATCGATTGAAGTTCTATACTGGTATAGGTAGTGTTGCAGTAGCTCTTGTGGCGATACTTGTCTTCCTCTTCTGAAGGATTGCTTTTGATAGCGAAATCCGTGAGAACATTCTTCGACCAAATCTATTCACGCTGTGACTTCTATTACGGTCTGAACGCTTCCAGCGAACTTGTTGAACTAGTTGAATCGAATAGAATCAGGACTGGCCTAGCCTTGGACATAGGTGCTGGAGAAGGTAGAAATTCCTTCTATGTTGCAGGAAAAGGGTTCGAAATAATGTCGATTGATCTTTCTCTAACCGGTCTCTTGAAAGCCAAGAAACAAGCTAAGAAAGAAGGCATCGATATCGAAGTAGTTGTCGCCGATGCCAGGCATATTCCCATTGACAAGGGCAGAGTCACTCTGGTAATATGTGCCACTCTGTTGAACCATCTAGCAAGAATTGACCGTGATCTTGTGGTAGGAGAGATCAAGAGATGCTTGCGGAAGAATGGGTTTGTTTTCGTGAAAGTCTTTACTGTTGACGACCCCGGCTTCAAAAAGGATGACAAATCAAGTGATTGTGCAGTCTGTGTAGTGGACTACTATGAGAAGGGAGAACTCTTAGGCGAGTTTGCAGATTTTGACGTGGAGTATTGCAGAGAGAAATTGAATTACACTGATTTTCATGGCAGACCTCATTGTCACGCAAGTGCTGCGCTAGTGGCCAGAAAGGTATGACTTCCACATGTTCGAGCAACGTGTTATCTGCGAGGGCAAGAGAAAGCTGAAAAGCCGACATTCAACATCATTATGGTGAGGATGAACTGATGGGCCATGACGACACTTGACGTGCCTAGTGAGCCACCTACTATCCCTCTGTCCATACAGGAGGTGGGGTCAAACAAACATAAGATATATGTTATCGTAAAAGATGAATTGGCAAAGGCTGATAGGTTGATCCGACTTTTGTGTAGTCTTGAGGTCGGACTGTCCCTTCCTCAATCGTTTCGAGGAATACACACTTCACGGATTCAAGAACGAATCTTTGGTGTCTCATCTTCGCCACATGACTCACTCCTAGATTTCTCAGCCGTACTTGCCAAAGAAATCTATCAATCTCAACCTTGCGAGTCTTCCTTTGTGGAGCTGTCAGCCGAGTATCCGTATGAAACGGTGTTTCCTGAAACACATCTCGCCAATATGCAGTCGTTTACCCTCTTGTGTAAGACAACCTTTGATGGGCAGGACTTGACGAGAAGCGTAGGAATGGTTGCTTCCATTGTTATGGCCTGTCCTTGTTCGCAGAGGTATTATGCCCAGATGTTCTCTGGAAAGGATTCAGAATCTCGTACGAGTAGTCTTGCATCTTTGCTCACGCACACGCAGAGAGGGTCTCTGCGAATTGCGGTAGAGAATCTCTCATCAACCCTCCCGTTCAAACAGCTTCTCGAGATCATGGAGGAGACTGCAGTGCTCCCGTACTGGATGCTGAAGAGGCCTGAAGAAATCAGCTTGATTATGAGATCTCTGCAGAACGCTCAGTTTGTTGAGGATCTTGTAAGAGCCGCAGCACGGAACGCGTCAAAGAGAATTAAGAATGAGGATAAAGATGCGGCAATAATCGATGCCAGGGTCGTTAGCTTTGAAAGTATTCATCCGTTCAACCTATTTGCTCACATACGCTTGCCAGTCAGAGAGATAATGCGGATTTCTGGACTATGATCGTATGTGGACAACGATACTTGTTCCTTAGGGCATGAATGGATAGGAATCCTAATACATTACTCAACTAGGGTATCGTCGTTCCAGAGTAGGGATTTGGGGCCGTCACAAACCACTCCGGATTGAAGATCTCTGATTTCTTTTTGTGAAATTGTTCAACCAAAATCTCCCTTTGTCTACGATCCTCAGGAGTATTTCAGGTGCATACTCGATGTGATGTGTGCATCATGTCCTCAGAGTAAGATGCATGTCCAGAAGCACTTGTAGAGCACGTTTGCCGGAACCCGGGGTGACTCTAAGAAGCTGGTCATCCAATCGAAGGGCTAAGTGAGTATATTAGACATTCTGAGGTCACAAAGAGGATCTGATGAGAGGCAAAGAGTTGATGCGCGAGAAGTTCATGAGGCTTGCCATTGAGAAGGCACGTGAAGGCATCAGGAAAGATCAGACTCCATTTGGAGCTTGCGTAGTGAAAGACGGGAGAGTGATCTCATGCGAGCACAATGTGGTAAGGAAGCAGTCCGATTCCACAGCTCACGCTGAGATGATGGCGATAAGGAAGGCCCATAGCAAGCTGAGAACAATCGATCTCTCCACTTGCGAGATCTACTCAACCTGTGAACCTTGCCCAATGTGTTTCAGCGCATGCCACTGGGCCAAGATCTCCAAGATAACCTATGGTGCCACCTTAAAGGATTCGAAGAAATGTGGTTTCAACGAGTTCGAAATATCTAGCGAGCAGATGAAACGGAGCGGGAGAAGTAAGATCAAGATTGAAGCCGGGGTCATGAGTAAGGAATGCAAGGATCTCCTTGAAGAATGGAAGCAGAGAAAAGCGCGCGCTAAAACGTCCGAAATGTGCGCTTCACTGGTTCACGGTGGAGGTGGGTCATGTTTTGTTGATTGTTAGGAAGAGTCTGGTGGAGTCGTTGCGGCATAGTATCAGGTAGTTCGTGAACCGTGGCGAGTCTGGCCGTGCCTCCAAGCTATTGGTCTTCCCGCATTTCTCGCACTGAACGAGTCGCTTACTCCCATCGCGCAACTCCGCAACAAGCCGGTTATCGTTCCGGGTTGGAAACTGAACAAAGCGCACAACCCGCCCCTCCAACCCACTAACACCTATCGTCTCAAGCTCCACAGACGTAGCCCGCAACCCTCAACCAACACACCATGAAGAAGACAGTACGGCCGGCCGTATGAATAAGTACCAG
>Ga0315279_10011297_pt1 | contig 10356 bp, 7 predicted proteins | sample YL17G06_20_MG_FD_203694 | JGI IMG/M metagenome (GOLD analysis project Ga0315279, IMG submission 203694) | Sediment microbial communities from Yellowstone Lake, YNP, Wyoming, USA - YL17G06_20 | ecosystem: Environmental > Aquatic > Freshwater > Lake > Sediment | place: USA: Wyoming | collected...
CCTTGAAGCAGTTTTCTCAAAAGGAACAATGCTTATTATCTCATTATTGACTCGAAAGGTGGATTGCTTATGAAAGTCGGCATCATCGGTTGTGGTGGAATTGCCCCTCTTCATATACGAGTGTATAAGAAATTGAAAGGGGTTGAAGTCGCAGGTCTCTGTGATTTGAATTTGGAGAGAGCAAAAGATCTTGCGAACAAGTTTGACGTTAGAAATTCCTACACTGATTATCGTGAGATGCTTGACAAAGAAAAACTGGACTTGGTCGATATATGTACGCCAGTTTCGACTCACGTCAGGATCGTTAGCGATGCAGCGGAAGCTGTTCAGGCAATTCTAGTAGAGAAGCCTATGGCGCTTAATGTTTCAGAATGCGATGAAATAATAAAAGCTGTCGAAAAACACGGACGAAAGCTGTGCATTGGACACAACCAGATTTTTTCTCCACATGTTCAGAGAGCCAAATCTATGGTTGATTCCGGAGACTTCGAGTTGCACAGTTTCAGAACTACCCTTAAGGCCAGTTTTGAGAATCTCAAGGCCTTCAACCTTGCGCCGCCGTGGAATGTTTCACCAGAACAAAAAGGAATAATATGGGAGGTTTGCTGTCACCATGCGTATCTTCAATTGCATTTCCTGCCAGATATTGAAGAAGTTTATTCGGTTGGAGGGAAGGTCAAATATCCAGTCTATGATGATTTTGCCGTTTTGTTGAGGACAAAGAAAGATCGTTTTGGAATGATCGAGATATCGTGGGTGCAACATGAAACCGAAGTTGTCTACGAACTCAAGGACACAACTGGGAGAAGATTCCAAATTCTATGGGAATTCGACTGCATGCAAGAATACTCTCAGGGTCCGCCATTCACAGTGGGACTCGTGGCAAAAAACATCCTCGTTGACCAGAAACGACTTCTGCAAAGGTGGGCGAGATTTGAATCATGTTACCTTCAAAAAAGAAAGCTGCTGCCAACTACAATGTTGATAACCAACTTCCTTGAAGCCATAAGAAAAGATCTTCCTCCACCCGTGACACCTCAGGACGGGAAAAGGACTATAGGTCTTCTTGAGGCTATTGAAAAATCCTTGAATGAAAAAAGACCTATGCCTTTGCGGCCATAAATCTGAGAATATTGATCCCAGTTTTTGGTCTAGAATAGACAATAGGACTTGCGTCTACCCCACGGTCAACGGGTGAGGGTAAACATATGGCGTGTAACCTGCGATACTCCATGAGGGGTCAACGTTGGGATACCTGACGTCAGTTGAATTGTATGCTGATCTTCCCCATGCTTCCACCACATGCCTGCTGGGGTCAATCGATCCGGTGGGATAGCCAGCGGCTATTGTAGTGCCTTTCGCACTCCACATATAGAAGTCTGCCAAGTGCCACGTTGTGCTTGCTACGTAGTCTTCAGAATACAATGCTATCTTGTTATATGTGCCGTCCACGTAGTTGTTGAACCAAACACCGCAACCACCGCCGTCCTGAAAGAGTCCGCCAAAATCGTATTGGTTAGTAAAGTTGTTCTCGTAGACTTCCATCCCGCGTCCACCAGCACGGCCTGTCTCCGTGTCCCTTAAACCATGAACATCTATCGAAAAATGTCCTTCATCTTGATTCACAAGGTTGTACCTGAAAACGTAGTAGGCTCCGTGTCCCGAACTCACACAGTGTCTCCATCTACTAAAATAGTTGTTTTCGATGAAAGTTGTATAGTTCGTGTATTTGCCTAGGATGCTCATTGTAGGTTGGAACGTAACTCCGGAATAAGCTCTTTGAAGTTCGATACCATAACCGATATTTCCGTTCTCATAGTTTACAAGATCATCGAAGCCTGCAGTGTTGTAGAAGCGATTGTGGTCTGCAACACCGCAACAATAGAGGTCCCAATCATACCATGTCGGAACGGCAATAGCACCACCTGCACAGTTCTCAAAGCAACAATGGTCGACCCGCCAGTTAAGCAAACCTGCAATAGACAAGCCCAGATGTTCCGTGATGCTTGATGGATTGATAGTTCTGTAACCGACTAGTTTGATGTTTGCAAAACGAACAGTCCTACTTGCCGCATGCCCGCTCCATGAACTCGTACCCAAATCAAACCACGTCGCCTTGTTGTCAGGGGTGCCAGGCACATCATAAGGCATAACAAGAATGGTGCTCCAAGTTGTTGGTATGCCAAGACTATCACTCCCACTTGTCGGCGCACCGATGATATTCACTCCGGCAGGAACCTCCACCGTATTCCAAGCTTGACCGACATTGTAAAAGTTCCATGTTCCTGCGGGGACATACACGTTACCTACACCACCTAAGGCGATGACTTGGTTCACAGCAGCTTGAATGTCCGTTGCAGAACCACTATTTGCCGTTACTCCTTGAAGGGATATTATCCCCGTGTTTTGAATTGAAATATAGTTTCCCAGACCGTAGGCAAAAAAAGACCCTGTTAACATAGTAGCGGCCAATATCAATGCAACTATTTCTGCAGTGTTGAGGCTTAACTTGATAGGTTTCGTTGATCACACCTCAGAAGAATGTTTGCCGTCGATTCCATTTGTATTGCTGCTCAGCATATATACATTGTGTGATGAACTTATAAATCTTGCGTCGCACGACTCTCGACAGCCTGTTGGTCTCGGCAACAGTGTATTGCGGTGCACAACTGTAAAGGCCTAAGCATATGGATAATCGAGGTAAATAACATATGGGGACACATATATCGACAAAATTGAATAACTCGCACTTTGACGGTCTCCTCCTACTGGTGGTGGTTTTTCAATTTGCAGTATTTCCATTAACATTATTCGATGTGCCGATTGCCAGACAAGTCGTCCTGTTTGTCTATTTGACCTTCGTTCCTGGAATCGTAGTTCTCAAATTACTGCGACTAAATAATCTCGAACCAGGAGAAAAGGCAGTCTTCAGCGTAGGGTTCAGTGTTGCACTCGTTATGGTAATCGGACTTTTGACAAACCAGTTCCTCTTCTTTCTAAACGTTCCCAATCCACTTTCATCAATTCCGCTTCTATCGGCATTAAGCATTTTCGTGGTCGCAGGAGCAATCCTAGTCTCTCTCAGAAATGGAAACCTTTCACAAATCAGCTTCCGGATTCCGCAACCGATTATACAGATAATGATCCTCACGTGCCTTCCTGCGCTGAGCATCGTTGGAACGATACTCGTGAACCTATACGAAGAGAATATGATTTTGCTACTGATGCTTTTGATGATCCCGGTCTTGTTTTCAGCAGCAGTGATGTCCAAGAAGCTATTCCCTCCGAAAATGTATTCTTACGCATTGCTGATGGTCGGTATTTCTCTGCTATTTCATTATTCACTTATATCTTCCTACGTTTTGGGATCAGATGTCCAAATTGAATATTATGTTTTTAACCTGACCAAACAAAGTTTGCACTGGAATCCCGCCGTATCTTACTTCTCAGATCCAGGCTATGGAAGACTGGATTCGATGCTGAGTGTTACAATCCTTCCAACTTTCTATTCAAATGTATTGAACCTAGATCCCACCTGGGTACTGAAAATAATATTCCCAATAATCTTCGCTTTTGTAACAGTCGGTCTGTATCAGTTTTGGAAGAATTACATCGGGGAAAAGCTGGCCTTTCTTGCCGCATTCCTGTTCATGGCAGAAGCAACATTCTACACTGAAATGCTTCAGCTGGCCAGACAGATGATAGGAGAACTGTTCTTTGCTCTCATGCTACTCACTGCCCTGAGCACTAGCATAAAGGCACGCACAAAAGCAGTCACTTTAATGATCTTCAGTTTTGCACTCATCGTTTCGCACTATGCACTGGCCGAGATCCTGCTCTTTTTCGTTTTTTCAACTGTGGCGATTCTTCTGGTCTTAAAGCGGCCAAGCAAGAATCTATCTGTAAGAGTAGTCGCATTCTTGTGCGTAATGATGTTTCTGTGGTATATCTACACTGCCAACTCCTCTGTCTTTGATAGTTTTGTCTCTTTCGGAAACAACATTTATCAGCAGTTGGGGGATTTCTTCAATCCCACATCCCGCGGACAGACTGTTCTGAGAGGACTTGGTCTTGAAAGTTCTCCATCAATTCTGAACACCATCAGTCGCGTCTTTGCGTATCTCACGGAAGGACTCATCATTGCAGGCTTCGTTGCTTTGATCTCGAGGAGAGCGAGAATCCGTATTGTTAGAGAACACTTTTGGTTGACATCCACGGCAATGGCTATCTTGTTTGCGATAATATTAGTCCCAGGTCTGGCCAGTAGTTTTAACATAAGTAGGTTCTATCACATATTGCTATTCTTTCTGGCACCACTTTGCGTGCTAGGAGCTGACACAGTTGCGTACATCCTGACCAAACGCGTTGCGCCTATCAGGACGGACGCAATAATCTCAATTCTTCTTTTGGTTGTGCTAATCCCATATTTCCTTTTTCAAACCGGATTCGTTTATGAAGTTGCACAAACTCAAAGTTATTCAATACCCCTGAGTTCCTATCGAATGGGTCTGTTCACTTACACGTATGGACTTGCATCCCGATACGATGTAGTGAGTTCGGCATGGTTGTTCAGAGCAGTGCAACAAAACCCTGTCCACATATATTGCGACCTGACATCACTTCTTAACACGCTCACATCTTATGGAATGATCTATAGAGGTGAGATGGAATCTTTATCGAACCTCACACAACCTGTTCCTTCCAGTTTCATCTATCTCAGTCACGTAAACGTCGTAAACAACGTGTTAGCGCGCGAAGACGTTTGGAACACAAGCAAAATCCTTGATAATGGCAAATTGAACGTTTTGTACAACAATGGAGCCAGCGAAATCATGCAAGCCCTCCCCTAGCATCGCTTTCAATGGTCAATACATGCAGGCATAGACACGTTACCTTAGATGTCCTTCCCATGGCAAAGCAGCAAGAGTCAAACGCTGTCAAATCGAAATAGAAACATATTGTTGATGGGTTGAGTGTGAACTTGAGGGTCGTCCGCATCGACAACTACAAGGATCTTCTGGGTTTGAGAGAAACATGGACCGAAACTTTACGAAGATGTAATGACAACAACATATTCTCTACATGGGAATGGCTGACTCTTTGGTGGAAACATTTTGGAGTAGGAAGACAATTAATGATTCTCTTAGCCGAGAATGGCTCGAAAACTGTCGGAATAGCACCGATGATGTGTTCTGCCTATAGACTTTTCGGAATATGGATCAGGAAGATAGAGTTCATAGGCAGTGGTGCCTCAGATTACTGCAGTTTCATTCTTGCAGAGAAACACAATGAATGTATGAGATTGTTTTCACAATATATGAGCAGAGTACCGGAAGAATGGGACTACGTTGAACTAACTGACGTGTCTGAAAAAGCAGTGTGGCTCGGTGTTCTGAAGACAATGTCGGATTCTACGAAACTAGCTCAAGAGACATATCTTCATGAGTGTAGCTACATTCCTTTTTCAGTGTCACAGCAAGAATACTTCGGTAGTTTGAGTAGGAGCCAAAAAAAAGCTCTCCGAAGAAATGCTAGGAATCTTGAAAAAGATTTCACAGTTGAATACTTGGACAGTTCCAAGACCACATCGTTAAGCCAAGAGATGAATCTTTTTTTTGATCTTCATCAGAAAAGATGGACTGCAAAAAGGTTTAGTGGCATATTTTCATCACAAGAGGCACGGGATTTCCATGTGGATGTCGCAAGAAGCTTTTCTCAGCAGGGATGGCTGGGTCTTTTCTTTCTGAAATTATCCGGAATTCCCGTTGCAGCTCACTACGGCTTCCGTTATAATTCCAAGTTCTATTCTTACCTCTCAGGTTATCATCCTAGATTTTCAAGATACGGTGTCGGCAGCTTACTGACTCAATATGTGGTGAACGTTTGCATAAAAGAAGGTCTAAAGGAATTTGACTTCTTGAGAGGCTCGGAAGACTACAAGAACCGATGGAACACTAGTTCTCGATGGAACCTGCAATTAGTCTTGACTAGAAAGGGATTCCTGCCCTCATTAAGGACGAAATGGTACGTGAATTGGTGGTTGTTTGCGAACAAGATTAAGTATTTTTCACGAAATCTTCTGAAATAAAGTAAGATCGTAGACATGGTATGCGCATCACCGTGAAAGGTTCTGGAAGGTGCTAACTTCGGAGAAACGCTAAGCCCGCGCTATGAATGTTTGTCAATTGCAGATATGAAGGTTCCAATGTTGGGAAAAATCAAGCCTTTGCTTATCGTCAAATTCAATTCCGCCGTTTTGTCTGGAGGAAACAGGAGAACGTATGAGATTCTTAGACTTGGGAAGTCTGAAGGCATAGATTATATTGTCGTGACGGATCCTTCAAGCATCAAGAACGCAATCAAGATGTTTCCAGATTACGCGAAAGTACTTTCGAACTACAGAGTTTACCTCAAGGATCGTCCAAAAGGAACCTCGAAAATGCCTGGTCTTAAGCAAGCGTTCATCGTGAAAGGGCTCATAGATTTCGCTGCCTTCGTTTCACGGGTAATTGAAAAGGAAAAGGCGGACTTGGTTGTGGGTTCAGAGGAGCCTACAATACTTCTCGAAAGCTTCATTTCTGCAAGATATTGTGGCAAACCTTGGACAACAGTATTCCAGCCAACTAGCGACATTCTCCAACCTTCTCCCTCATTCTGTTCTGTCAATGCATTCAACGTTTTGAAATTCGTGAGTCGGAAGGCTTCGACCAAGAATCTCTCTTTACTTCCACGAATCGGCTTGGCCCTGGAGTTACTCATTCAACTTCTTGTGGCAGAAAAATCGCCTATGCTATCTGTGAGTTCTTCCTTGGTTGAAGATTTCAACAACATAAATCCAAGAATAAAATTCATAGTAATAAACCCGGGAAACGGTCTGCGTACTGAGAAGTTTTCTGCAAAACCTTTCGCAGATCGTGAATACGACGCCATCTTTTTCGCAAGACTCGTTCCAGAAAAAGGATTATACGATTTGATTCCCATTTGGAAGGAGGTGATGAGAAAAGCTCAGAAGTCGATGTTGGCCGTTGCAGGAGTTGTTGAAGATCAAAGGTACGTTGACAATTTTCTGGAGGCTGTCAAGGATAATGAATTAACCCATAACATCCTGCTTCTTGGCGAATTGGATGAAGTCGCACTGATACGTTCGGTTAAGTCAGCCAAACTGACTCTATATCCCAGCAGCGTGGATTCATTCTCTCTCGTGACTTTAGAATCATTGGCCTGTGGTACGCCTGTCGTCGCCTATGACATTCCCGCAATCAGACACAACTTTGGAAAATGCGAAGCAGTCTTGCGTTGTCAGCCCAAAGACTTTCAAAACATGGCTGACAAGACCGTACTAATACTCAAGAATGAAACTCTTAGATCAGAACTTAAGAATAAGGCAAGAGAATATTCTCAAAGATATACGTGGTCGAATGTTGCAAAAGCCGAAAAAGAAGCATATCTCAAAGTGGTCAATACCTTCAAGATGCCTCATTGTTTCTTTCAAAATGGCTTCAGCCAAAAAGGGAAAAAACAGGCAAGTCCGTTCAAAGAATCTGACGTTGACCGAATGAATCCGGGATCGTGACGTGATTGAGAGTCTTAATGGTCGCCCCCACTTATCTTCCAGTGATAGGAGGGTCTGAGACGACAGTCCGAAAACTGACGATTGGACTTAACAAGATTGGAATACAAACTGACATAATGACTTTTAACATGGACAGACTGTGGCAACCTCGTTGGAAAGCCGAGGCGGAAATATCAGAAGAGGGCTATCGCATTTTCAGAATTCCTGGGCTGAACTGGTTTCCTGTCACCCATTCAGATCGCATTACCATGGGCATTAATCTGGTTCCCGGAAGATTCACCAATTTGCTGCATGAATATGACATAGTTCATTTCCATGGAGAGTTAAGCTTTCCACTGTTCTCATATTTCTCGAGGAAACGTAAGATATTCCATCTCCATGGACTGCGTATCGAGTTCTTCAAAAGATATTTTCTAAGCAAATTGATACTACGTAACATAGCCCAAATGTATATCAGTCTCACGGAACGGATGAAGAATGATCTGTTTCAGTTAGGCATACCTCAGAGAAAAATTAAATGTCTACCGAATAGTGTGGATACGGAATTCTTCAGGCCTTCAAAAGAAAGAGAAGAAAATACGATCCTGTTCGTTGGCAGATTGCATTTCATCAAAGGTCTACATGTATTGCTTGAATCACTATCATACCTAAGACGACCCATTGAGCTAGTGATAATCGGCCCACCAGCCCAAGATCCAAAATACCAGAGACACATTATGAATCTGGTATCGAACGAAAATTCCAAACATGTCCACAAGGTTCGCTATCTTGGGGAAAAAAACGAAAAAGACGTGTTGGAGTGGTATCAAAGAGCATCAATATTCGTGTTGCCATCCATATATGAAGCAATGGGAATAGTCAATCTAGAAGCATTGGCGTGTGAAACTCCTGTCATTGCGACAAAGGTCGGTGGAATTCCGGAAGTTGTTGTGGATAAGAAGACAGGAATTCTTGTTGAGCCAAATAGTGCGTCAGCACTGGCTAACGCGATTCAATATCTCATGGACAACCCAGAAGAAAGAAGAAAACTCGGAAAGGAAGGAAGAAAATGGGTTGTCCAAAATTTCTCAGAAGAAAAAACTCTTCAAAAGCTTCAAAGCATATATGACGAGCTTTTCTTTGGATCGCTTAGTTGTTGATTGTTGGTTTCTGAACGAATGGGAAAGATGTAGGCGCGTTGATATTACCCGTGCACCGACTTTATCTGACCTTCGATGTCGAGGATTTCGTGAATGATAACTCCGTTTGGATACTGAAAAGAATCTTGGATATTCTCAAAAATCACGACACGGAAGGTCTGTTCTTCATTACGGGTCATATGGCCGAGAAACTGCAGAATTTTCCCTCGATCATCGATGTGCTCATTGAGAATCAAATCGGTTACCATTCCTCAAGTCATTCCGTTCACCCGACTATTTTCGAATTCACCGACGTTGAGGACTATAGAAAAGCCTATGGAATCTCACTCGAGAGAGAGACAGCACACATTAACCCGCTGACGGGAGAAATCGAAGGAAAAGGTGGCCTCCTATCCCTCAAACGAATTTTCCATGGTAAGGAGATTAAGTCTTTTAGAGCTCCGGGACATTGCTGGTCACCGCCGCATTTGGAGGCCATGCGAACACTTGGTCTTTCTTTTGATTTTTCCGCAGATCTTGGCCGAACACCCTTGTGTTTCAAAAACGTGACTTTCTATCCTCACCCTATCCTTGGACAATGGGAAGGAAGCGTTCTCGAACATCGAATTCTGCTGCTATCACTCATGAGAAATGAATATACTGTTGTTACAATTCATCCAAGTCTCATGGTAAACAGACATGAGTGGGATTCCATTTTCTGGACTTCAAATCCCAAGGAACTCACTTCTTCAATTCCACGAGAATCCACTGAAGCGAGGCAATTGATACGCAATTTCGAACTGCTAATCAGGCGAGTCAGAAACTTGGAGAAACTTGGGTACTTACATATCTTGCCCAGGTTTGAAGCACAACACAAGGATCTCGAGAGCAGTAGAGTAGATATTAAAGAATGTTTTTCTAAAAGCATGAGATGGGCATTTAAACAGAAATATACTCCCAAATTCATTTTAGATCACTTCTTCCGTTTTTTCAGAACTAACACCCAGACTCCAACCGATTGGGCTTCAGATCTCCGTCAAGACAACATTTAATAAGACGCCTTTCGGTGTGCGCATGAGAGAGACTCTAGAAGTTGTCGATGACTGATTTCATTAATCAGCTTGCACAACAATCAAAGGAGACAAAGATGATGACGAGTTTGGTTGGATTTGCCAAAATCTATAACAACACGACAGATCGGATTCGCCAATCTATTCATGAATCATTGGAAGCAATTGGATATTCTTTCGACAAAAGAATACGGACTGTCGTCATCAAACCAAACATGTGCTATTATTGGGACTATTCGACTGGCCAGACGACAGATCCTAGATTCGTAGAGGCATTAGTGGACTTGATCCGCCAAGAGACTCCGGTAAGGGACATCTCGATAATCGAATCAGATGCTTCAGCAATGAAATGCAAGCATGCGTTCAAGATTTTGGGATACGAAAAGCTGTCTCGGGATCACGACGTGAAACTGGTCAACCTCTCTGAGGACGAGCATAAAATCGTTGATGTCATCGTAGGAAAACAAAAGGTCAGAATAATTGTGCCCCAAACGATCCTCAAAGCAGATATGAGGATCGACGTGCCGAAAATCAAATATGCGATCGAAGGCATCAAGATAACCTGTGCTTTGAAGAACATTTTTGGGTGTAACCC